>Ga0114971_10000333_pt1 | contig 30459 bp, 40 predicted proteins | sample M_140625_MF_Meta_FD_87320 | JGI IMG/M metagenome (GOLD analysis project Ga0114971, IMG submission 87320) | Freshwater microbial communities from Lake Montjoie, Canada to study carbon cycling - M_140625_MF_MetaG | ecosystem: Environmental > Aquatic > Freshwater > Lake | place: Lake Montjoie... | reverse complement strand
CCGTTGGCGAGCGATCTGGAGCAAGTGAGCGATCTCCGCCTCGTGATCGCGCTGGTTCTGCTTGCGCAGCTTCATCCGGGCACTGGAGATGATCCGCTCGATCGGATCCCGCAACAGAAGCACTGGGCAGAGGCGCAGGCCCCTCCGGCTCAGTTCGTCAGCGATGCTGCGGTAGGTGGAGGCCTCCAGACAACTGTAGGAAGGGGTGATATCGCCACTGAGCCGAATCCCCGGGCGCCGCAGGAGTCGGGCAAAATAGTTGTAATAACGATCGGTATTGCGCATGAAATACCGACGCCGCATGGTGCGGGGCTTGAGCAGCACGGACAGACCACCACTCCGGCCGAAACCGGCCAACTGGGGGACCGTGAGCGCATCGTGAATGTGGTACTCCTTGCAGAATCCGAGATCACAATCCGGGCGGTTGTGAAGGTAGGAATGGAGCCAGGAGGTCCCGGCTTTCTGGACACCTACCCCCAGCAAAAATGTGGTCACGGCAACCTCCCGCTTGGCCAGACCCTAGAAGCTGGCCCTCGCTGGAGGCCCCTCAACCGCCCCCCAGCCCCGCCTGCACCAGATCATGGAGGCGCAGCAAACCCAGCATGCGCCCCCCCGCCGACACCACCGGCAGCACGGCGATCGGCTTCCGACGGTTGCGTTCCATCCGCTCCAGGGCGTCGATGGCCAGGGTGTCGCCGCCCACGGTGATGGGATCGGCGGTCATCAATTCCGCCGCCGCCAGCCGGCTCCACTGCTCCGGTCCGTGCTGCTGCAGTGCCCGACGCAGGTCACCGTCCGTGATCAGCCCCCAGAGGTGCGCGGGCTCCTCGGGCCTGGCCACCCAGCCCGCCCCCACGCCATCGGCGGTGAGGCGGGTGATCACCTCCGGCAACGGGGCGTCGGCGGCCAGGGGCCCCAGCCGCTCCACCGCCACCATCAGATCGGCGGCGGTGAGGGTGAGCTGCTTGCCGAGGGAACCGGCCGGATGGTTGAGGGCGAAGTCCTGGGGGGAGATCCCCCGCCGCTCCATCCACACCGCCGCCAGGGCATCGCCGATCGCCATGGCCACCGCCGTACTGGCCGTGGGAGCCAGGTTGAGCGGACACACCTCCCGATCCACGGAGGCATCGAGCCACACGTCGCAGCCCCGGGCCAGACTCGAATCGATCCTGCCCACCAGGGCAATGCGGGCACTGCCGCGGCGCCGCAGATGGGGCAGGATCTCCAGCAATTCCTGGGTTTCTCCGCTATTGGAGAGCAGCAGGGTCACGTCCTCACTGGCCACCACCCCCAGATCCCCATGCAGGGCGTCGAGGGGGTTCAGATAGATCGCCATCAGGCCGATGGAGGCGAAGGTGGCGGCGATCTTGCGGGCCACGATGCCGCTCTTGCCCACGCCGGTGATCACCAGCTTGGCGCGACGGTCCGCACAACGGTCCAGCAACGCCAGGGCCGCCTCCACCTGGCCACTGTCGAGGCGCTCGGCCGTGGCAGCAATCGCCGCCGCTTCCTCGACCAGGCAACGGGTGAGGGCGGACACGACCGAGCTCCGGGATGATGCGGCCATTGTCCATGGCTCCGCGCCTTGTCATCGCTCTCGCCGCTGACGTTGCCGGGGGTTCCTGAGACCCTGCTGGCGGAGCTGGTGAGAGCGGCTGCCCCCGATCGGCTGGCCCTGGTGGGGGGGGCGGTGCGCGACCTGCTGTTGCACCGGGTGCACAACGACCCCTGGCGAGGCCTGCCGGACCTGGACCTGGTGGTGGAGGGAACGGCCCAGGCGCCGGGGGACGTGGCACCCGCCCAGCGGCTGGCGCGGCGCCTGCTCCAGGCCCTGGGACCCCAGCGGCTGGTGCGCTGCCAGGAGCACGGGAGCTTCGGCACGGTGGAACTGGAGCTACGGCTGGACACGGGCGACCTGCTGCTGGATGTGGCCAGTGCCCGGCAGGAGTCCTATGCCCAACCCGGAGCCAACCCGCAGGTCCGCTTCGGTTCCCTGGCGGCCGACCTGGCGCGGCGGGACTTCACGATCAACGCCATGGCCCTGCACCTGGAGACCCGGGCCGGCCCGACCCCCAGCCTGGCCCTGCTCGATCCCCACGACGGCCAGGGGGATCTGGCGCGGCGGCAACTGCGTTTCCTGCATCCCGCCAGCCTGCGGGACGACCCCAGCCGCATCCTGCGTGGGGCCCGCTATGCGGCCCGGCTGGGATTCAGCCTGGCGCCGGAGGCGGCCGCCCAGCTGGAGACGACCCTGGCGGCCTGGCCCTGGCCCTGGCGGCCGGGCGATCCGCCGGAGCTGGCTCCCCCGGCCCTCGGAACCCGGCTACGAATGGAGCTGGAGCTGTTGCTGGAACGGGAAAACTGGCGCACCGCCCTGGCGGCGCTGCAGCGCTGGCGGGCCCTGCCCCTGCTGGATGGAGCCCTCCAGGCGGATCGGCAATGGCGACGGCGCCTGCACTGGGCGGAACGGTTGGAGCTGCCGCGGCCCGCGGCCCTGGTGATCGCCGCGGCCGATCCGCTGGCCCTGGCGGAGCGGTTGCAGCTGCCCCAGCGGTGGCGGCGCCTGCTCACGGAGACGCTGGCCTTACGCCAACAGCTCATGGACGCCCAGCTGCCGACCACGGCTGCGCCCTCCCAATGGGCAGCCCTCCTGGAAGGGCCAGGCACCTCTGCGGCGGCGGTGGCCCTGCTGTTGGCCTGGGGCCAGGGCCCGCGGCGACCGCTGCTGCGCTGGTGGCTGCGCTGGCGCCATCTGGGGTCGGAGGTCAGCGCGGCGGAGTTGATCGCCAGCGGCGTGCCACCGGGCCCCGGCCTGGGGGAACGCCTCCGCCAACTCAGGGCCGAACGGCTGGATCGACAGCGGATCTGAGCCAGAACAGCACGACCCCGAGGCGGCGAGCCACTGCCTCGCGGCGGCAAGCCACCGCCCCTTCACCGCTGCAGATCCGCAGCACTTACCATCCAAGCCCTCAGCCGCCCCTGCCATGGCCAGCCTCACCGTTCTGAAATTCAGCTCGGAAGACTGCGGCACCTGCCACCGGATGGGCAACTACGACGCCAAGGTGGCCGAGGAGCTGGGGCTGGGCTTCGTCAGCGTGATGCTCCAGGACACCGACACCTATCGCAAGTACCGCAAAGTGCTGCTCGCCCAGTACCCCACCAAAGAGGGCATGGGCTGGCCCACCTATCTGGTGGTCTCCGACGTGGAGGAGAGTTTCGTGATCCACGGCGAAGTGAAGGGGGGCATGCCCAAGGGCGATTTCCGCGACAAGCTGCGCTCGGTGCTGCCGGAGCCCGACTGAGCGTTCAGGGGGCGTACCCCTTCGGGTTGGCCCGCTGCCAGGCCCAGCCGTCCCGACACATGGCGTCGAGATCACGGCGGGTGTGCCACCCCATCCGCGCCGCTGCCAGGGCGGGATCGGCCACGCTGCTGGCCACATCGCCGGCACGGCGCTCCGCGATCACGTAAGGCACGGCCAGGCCGCTGGCCCGTTCAAAGGCCCGCACCACCTCCAGCACCGAGTGGCCCCGGCCACTGCCCAGATTGAGGGTGAGGCGCTGCGGAGGTTCACTCCAGAGCAGATCCAGGGCGGCGGTGTGGCCCTCGGCCAGATCCATCACGTGGATGAAGTCCCGCACGCCGGTGCCATCGACCGTGGGCCAATCGCCGCCGTACACCTGCAAGGCGGGCCGCCGGCCGACGGCCACCTGACTCAGAAACGGGAACAGGTTGTTGGGCACACCGCTGGGATCTTCACCGATCCGACCGCTGGGGTGAGCTCCCACCGGATTGAAATAACGCAGGCAGGCAATCCGCCAGCCCGATGCACTGGCGGCCGTGTCGGCCAACAGCTGCTCCACGGCCGCTTTGGTGTTGCCGTAGGGATTAATCGGACGCACCGGCGCCGTTTCCGTAATCGGCAGGCTGTCGGGAAAGCCGTAGAGGGTGGCGCTGCTGCTGAACACCAGGGTGCGGCAGCCCAGGCGACCCATCACCGCCAGCAAACAACGACTGCCTCCCACGTTCACATCCCAGTAGGCGAGGGGATCGCGCACCGACTCCGCCACCGCCTTGAGGCCGGCGAAGTGAATGACGGCATCAATCGCCCCCTCCCCAGCCCGAAAAGCTGCCTCCACGTCCTCGCGCTGGCGGATGTCCCCGCGCACCAACCGCAGCCGCCAATCGCCCGCCTGGGGCCACTGATCGACGGAACCAACCCCCAAGCCAGCCAAGGCGGCCACCCGCCGCAGCGCTTCGGGGCCGCTGTTGGAGAAGTTATCGAGCACCACCAGCCGATGGCCGGCCTGCAACAACGCCACACAGGTGTGGCTTCCCAGGAAACCGGCTCCGCCGGTGATCAGCACATGGGCCATGGGACGGGGAATGGGACGGACCGCGTCCACCGCAGCGGCAAGACTACGGAGGCACTCCGACAGCGACCCGAACCGCTCCCCTGCAACGCCTCCGCAAAAGGCAGCCGGAGATGGCGCTTCCGGCCTGTTTCAGCGGCACCCCTCGGAAGGGCGGGTTAATGTCGCGATCAACTTAGATCCGGTCATGTTGGCGGCCCCTCCCACCATCCATTCCATCTGTTGCATCGGAGCGGGCTATGTGGGGGGTCCAACCATGGCGGTGATCGCCGATCGCTGCCCTCACATCCAGGTGACGGTGGTGGATCTCAATGCCGAACGCATCGCCGCCTGGAACGATGCCGACCTCACCAGGCTGCCGGTGTACGAGCCCGGCCTGGATGCGGTGGTCGGTCGGGCCCGGGGCCGCAATCTGCACTTCACCACCGAAGTGGATGCCGCCATCGCCGCAGCTGACATGGTATTTCTCTCGGTGAACACCCCCACCAAAACCCGGGGGGTGGGAGCGGGCCAGGCCAGCGACCTGCGCTGGATCGAGGCCTCGGCCCGGCAGGTGGCCGCGGCCTCCCAGGGTCACACGATCGTGGTGGAAAAGAGCACCCTGCCGGTGCGCACCGCCGAAGCGGTGAAAGCCATCCTGAGCGGGGCCCAGGGCAGTGGCGGCGGCAAGACCTTCTCGGTGCTCTCCAACCCCGAGTTTCTCGCCGAAGGCACCGCCATCCAGGATCTGGAAGGGCCGGATCGGGTCCTAATTGGTGGTGAGGATCCAGCCGCCATCGATGCCCTGGCGAGCGTGTACGGCCACTGGGTTGCCCAGGAGCGAATCCTGCGCACCAACCTGTGGAGCAGCGAGCTCTCCAAGCTCACGGCCAACGCCTTCCTGGCCCAGCGGATCTCCTCGATCAACAGCATCGCCGCCCTCTGCGAAGCCACCGGTGCCGATGTGCGTGAGGTGGGCCGGGCCATCGGCACCGACAGCCGCATCGGCCCCAAGTTCCTGCAGGCCGGCCCGGGGTTTGGCGGTAGCTGTTTCCAGAAGGACATCCTCAACCTGGTGTACCTCTGCCGGCACTACGGCCTTGAGGAGGCGGCCGCCTATTGGGAGAGTGTGGTGGGCCTCAACACCTGGCAGCAGCAGCGAATCGCCCGGCTCGTGGTGAACAGCTTGTTCGGCACCGTGAGCGGCAAGCGGCTGGCGGTGCTGGGCTTTGCCTTCAAGGCCGACACCAACGACACCCGGGAGGCCCCGGCGATCCGCATCTGCCGCGACCTGATTGAGGAGGGGGCCCAACTGGCGATAGTGGATCCGAAGGTGGATGCGGCCCAGATCGCCCGCGATCTTGAGCATTCCCCCGTGAGCGCCGATGCCGCTGCCGGCTCCCGTCCACTCGGGGCCGATGGCAGCTGGTTGGCGGCCGGCTCTCCCATCGAGGCCGCCCGTGGCGCCGATGCGGTGCTGATCCTCACCGAATGGAAGGACTATCGCCAGATCGACTGGGCCTCGATTGCCAACGTCATGCGGCGGCCGGCCTGGCTGTTCGATGCCCGTGCCGTGGCCGATGCGGCCGCCGCCCGTGCCGCCGGCCTGAATGTGTGGACCGTGGGGGAAGGCTGAAATGACACGCCGCAACCTGATCACCGGCGGGGCCGGCTTCCTGGGCTCCCATCTGGTGGACCGGCTGATGAACGCCGGGGAAGAGGTGATCTGCCTCGACAACTACTACACCGGCCGCAAGGAAAACATCCACCACTGGATCGGCCATCCCAAGTTTGAACTGATCCGCCACGACGTCACCGATCCGATCCGGCTGGAGGTGGATCGCATCTGGCACCTGGCCTGTCCCGCCTCGCCGGTGCACTATCAGTTCAACCCGATCAAAACAGCAAAAACCAGCTTTCTGGGCACCTACAACATGCTTGGCCTGGCCCGGCGGGTCGGGGCACGTCTGTTGCTGGCCAGCACCAGTGAAGTGTATGGCGATCCCGAAGTGCACCCCCAGCCCGAGAGCTATCGGGGCTGCGTCAACACGATCGGCATCCGCTCCTGCTACGACGAAGGCAAACGCATCGCCGAAACCCTCTGTTTCGACTACCAGCGCATGCACGGCACCGAAATCCGTGTCATGCGGATCTTCAACACCTACGGGCCGCGGATGCTGCCCAATGATGGCCGGGTGGTGAGTAATTTCATCGTTCAGGCCCTCAAGGGCGAGCCCCTCACCCTCTACGGCGACGGCCGCCAAACTCGCTCCTTCTGCTATGCCGACGACCTGATCGAAGGCATGATCCGGCTGATGAATGGCGCCCACACGGGCCCGATCAACATCGGCAATCCGGGAGAATTCACAATCCGCCAGCTGGCGGAACTGGTGCGGGATCGCATCAATCCCTCCCTGGAACTCGTCACCCTGCCCTTGCCCCAGGATGACCCCATGCAACGCCAGCCCGTCATCGACCTGGCCCGCCGCGAGCTGGGCTGGGAGCCCCGGGTGAGCCTGGAGGAGGGATTGGAACCCACGATCGCCTACTTCCGCGATCGCCTGGCCGAAGACGCCCGATGATTCTGGTTACCGGCGCCGCCGGCTTCATCGGGGCCGCCGTTTGCGAGCGGCTGCTGGGGCGGGGGGAAGCCGTGATCGGCCTGGACAACCTCAACCCCTACTACGATCCGGCCCTGAAACGGGCGCGCCTGGCCCGGCTAGAGGCCATGGCCCCCCAGGGCCAATTCACCTTTGTGCCGCTGGATGTGGCCGATGGGGAAGGGGTGGCGGCCCTGGTTGCGGCCCACCGGCCCGACCGGGTGATCCATCTGGCCGCCCAGGCGGGGGTGCGCTATTCGATCGAGAATCCCGGCGTTTACATCCAGAGCAACCTGGTGGGCTTCGGGGCGGTGCTGGAGGCCTGCCGCCATCAGCACGTGACCCATCTGGTCTATGCCTCCAGCAGCTCGGTGTATGGCGGCAACCGGCAGCTGCCGTTCTCGGAGCAACAGCCGGTGAACCACCCGGTGAGCCTCTATGCGGCCACCAAGAAAGCCAACGAATTGATGGCCCACACCTACAGCCATCTCTACGGCCTACCGGCCACAGGACTGCGCTTCTTCACGGTGTACGGCCCCTGGGGCCGGCCGGACATGGCCCCGATGCTGTTCGCCCGGGCCATCCTGGCCGGGGAACCGATCAAGGTGTTCAACCAAGGAAGAATGCAGCGGGATTTCACTTACATCGATGACATCGCCGAAGGGGTGATCCGCTGCCTCGACAAGCCCGCCACGGCGGATCCCAGCTTCGATCCCCTCCTCCCTGATCCTGCCACTGCCGCCGTGCCGCACCGACTGTTCAACATCGGCAACAGCCAGCCCATCCCCCTGCTCCGCTTCATCGAGGTGCTGGAGGGGGCCCTGGGCTGCGAAGCCATCCGCGATCTGCAGCCGATGCAGCCCGGCGATGTGCCCGCCACCGCCGCCGACACCAGCGCTCTGGAGGCCTGGGTGGGCTTCCGACCCACCACCCCGATCGAGCTGGGCGTGACGCGTTTTGCCAGCTGGTATCGCGACTACCACGCCCTCTGACGGCGGCGACCCTGCAGGCACACTGGGGAACCAGTCTGCCGAGTCTGTCCTTGGAAGCGATCCAGAGCCTGCGGGGCATGGTCGATCTGCTGCAGGTCCAGACACCGCTCTGGCAACGGATCGAAGCCACCGCCCGGGAGCACTTCCGCCGGGCCGCCATTGGCGAGATCCGCACGCCCCTGCTGGAGGCCACCGAGCTGTTCGCCCGTGGCATCGGCGAGGCCACCGATGTGGTGGGCAAGGAGATGTACACGTTCCTGGATCGGGGCGACCGCAGCTGCACCCTGCGGCCGGAGGGCACCGCCTCAGTGGTGCGGGCAGCGATTGAGCATGGGCTCCTGGCCCAGGGGCCCCAGCGGCTCTGGTATGGCGGGCCGATGTTCCGCTACGAGCGGCCCCAGAAGGGCCGCCAGCGCCAGTTCCACCAGATTGGCGTGGAGCTGCTGGGAGTGGCGGACGCCACCAGCGATGCCGAAGCGATTGCCGTGGCCTGGGACCTGCTGGCGGATCTGGGGGTGGACGGTTTGGAGCTGGAGATCAACTCCCTGGGAACCAACGACGACCGGGTGCGCTATCGGAGCGAGCTGGTGGCTTGGCTCCAGGCCCACCACGATCAGCTCGATGCCGATTCCCAGCAGCGCATCGCCACCAATCCCTTGCGGGTGCTGGATTCCAAGAACCCCGCAACCCAGGCCCTGTTGTCCGGCGCCCCCACCCTGGCCGATGCCCTGGCAGGGGAGAGCCACGAGCGTTTTGCCCAGGTGCGACAAGCCCTCGAGGAGCTGGGGATTCCATTTGTGCTGAATCCGCGTCTGGTGCGGGGCCTCGATTACTACGGCCACACCGCCTTTGAGATCACCAGCAGCCAACTCGGCGCCCAGGCCACGGTGTGCGGCGGCGGCCGCTACGACGGTCTGGTGGAACAGCTGGGGGGACCGCCCACGGCGGCGGTGGGCTGGGCACTGGGCCTGGAGCGGTTGGTGTTACTGCTCAGCCAGGCCGGGACCATGGCGAGCGAAGCCGCGGTGCCGGATCTGTATGTGATCAGCCGTGGTGCGGCCGCCGAGCGACTGGCCCTGGGGCTCTGCCGCCAGGGCCGCCAGGCCGGCTTAGTGGTGGAGCGCGATCCCAGCGGCGCCGCCTTCGGCAAGCAGTTCAAACGGGCCGACCGCAGCGGCGCCCTCTGGGCGGCGGTGGTGGGTGAGGAGGAGGCAGCCGAGGGGGTGGTGGTGCTCAAACACCTGCGGGACCCTCAGCAGCAGGATCGACGCCTGCCCAGCGGAGCGGTGCTGGAGCTGCTGGCCAAGGCGTGAGGCGGCCAAGGCCCCCTGCCCCCAGAGAACAGCGGTAACGGGTCTGCTCACCACAAATGCACATCCGCAACGCCCCAAACCGGATCATCCAAATCCCATTCGGAAAGTTAAAAACACCCCCCGCAGATCCTTGTCGATGGAGGCAAATCCTCTCTACAGCATGCACCCCCCCAACCCCCGTTCCCCATAAAAAACGGGCCGTAAGGCCCGATTTCTAGGTACAGAGGGCAACAAAGAGGCCCCCATCCGTGAAGTGGCCAGAAGCCAAATCAGGCTGAACCGACCCCTACATAGGAGCCGTAGAAGAATAGGCCGACAACGAAGATGACCGCCATGCCACCGGCCGTGGCCACCAGCCACAGGGGCAGGGTGCCTTCGGTCCAGCGGGAACGCCACGCCACGGCGGGACGACCATCTGGAAGGCGATCGGGGATTCTGCCATCAGGCAGGGCGGATTTCTTGCCACTCATAGGGATACTCCCGGTCAGTTGAAGAAGTAGCTGGTGAACAGCACACCGATCACAAAGATGAACAGCAGACCCAGATAGAGACTGGTGCGGTTCAACTCAACCGGCAGGTTGTTGGGGTTGGGATTGCGCTGCATGGTGAGGATCAGCGGCGAACGAACTGCATTGCAGCCAAGGCACCCAGGAAAAAGACCGTGGGGATACCGAGGGCATGAACGGAAAGCCAGCGCACCGTGAAAATCGGGTAATTGCGTGGCGTGGTGGAAACGGGAGACTGGGTCATGGCGGCTTATTTCAGACGCAGGTCAAGCTGGCTCTTGGCTTCGTAGCGCTGGCTCACCACCGGAGCCTTGGCTTCCTGGGCCTGGAAGTAGGCATCGGGGCGGGGCGTGCCGAAGGCGTCATACGCCAGGCCCGTGGACACGAACAGGAAACCTGCCAAGAAAATGGCCGGAAGGGTCACCGCATGGATGACCCAGTAGCGGATGCTCGTGATGATTTCGAAGAACGGGCGTTCTCCAGTAGAGCCGGCAGCCATAGCAACAAGCGTTCAGCGAGGCGATCCTAGGGGTCAGAGGGCAGCCCCTGCTGCCCCAAGGCCGGGTTGGTTACACAGGGACGCAGTTGAGAGGGACGCCATTGAGGCCGCCCCTGGGTCAACCGACCCAACGCAGCAACGAGCCCCGTTCCCCGAGCACAAAACCCTTGCCATCCTGACTGAACAGGATGCGGGTGAAGTTGCTGGGCTGCTCGGCCCCCACAGGATCCTTCTGCCAGCTCTTCCCCCCATCGGAGCTCACCAGCAGGGTGCCACTGCCGCCTCCCGTCCAGAGGCCCCCAGCGGGGTCCCAGGCCAGATCGAGGTAGCCGTAGCCATTGGTGATCGGAATGATCGGCTTGCTCCAGGCCTCCTGATCGGCCAGGTCAGGATTGAACCTCAGCTGGGCCCCCCGGGTCACCATCCACAGGGCGCCATCGGGCTGGAACCCCATGGACTGAAGCCGCTGACTGCTCACCCGCTGATGCACCTGCCAAGCGGGCTGACCCGGATCCCAAGTGGCGAAGAAATTGCCGAGGCTGCTGACACTCACATAACGACCATCGTCGGCCCGGCGCAGGTCGCGAACGGCACCGGCCGCATCGCTCACCAGGGCCTGCCAGTTGGTCCCGGCGTCGCGGGTGGCGTAGACCGCGCCCACGGTGGTGGCCAGTTCGGCCTGCTGTGGACCGAGGGCCGTCACCAGGTAGGGCTCACCGGGCAGCTTGGTGTCGAGGAAAAGGCGACTCCAGCTCTGGCCGGCGTCATCTGTGTGGAGGAGCAGGCCGGGCTGGCCCACGATCCAGCCCTCATTGCCTCGAAAATCGATACTCAGCAGCCGGAAATTTTCATCTTCAGGCAGATCGAGCGCCCGCTCCTGCCAATGGGCACCGCCATCGTCGGTTTCCATGATCAGCCGGTTGCTGCCCACCAGGAAGCCATGCCGAGCATCGGTGAAAGCCAGATCGAGCGGATTGGAGCGGGTGTCCAGGGGCACCGGCTGCCAGGGGCTGACGGTGGTCAAGGGCAGGCCCGTGGTGACGCAGCCGCCCAGGCCGAAGCCAAGGCCGATCAACAGCACCAGGCTGGCCAGGGCTGAGGCCAGGCGGCGCAGGGGGGGCAACAGGCGAGGAGTGGACATCAGCGGAGGGAATACAACGAAAGGAAGAAGGCGATGGCCAGGGCGAAACCGCCGAAAATCAACACGTTCTTCTGGCCAGGCGTGAGACGGTTCACCCCCAGGCCGAAATTGAGGTTTTCCTCGAAGCCGCTTGGCTTGTCCCGGGGACCGATGTCACGGAAGGCCCCGAGCTTGCTGCGGCACACCGGGCAACGAAAGCTGATCGGATCGAGCTCGGCAAAGGGGGTGCCAGCGGCGATCGCCAGCTTCTTCACCCCTTCGGCCGGGTCGTAGACGAACCCACAGCTGCGACATTCGAAGCGGTGGGTGAGCGGGTCGCTGTCGCCAGAATCGCCCTTGGCATCGTCCCCGGCGGTGACGGTGGCGGCGAGCTCAGCCGGGATCTCGGCGGGGATCTCGACAGGCATCTCGACGGGGGACGGGTCGGGGGTTACATCTGCCGGCGAGTCCGTGCTCATGGCGTGGCCGTCGGAGGGCGCAGGAACTCTAATGATGCCGGTCCGGGCGGTGGAATCCTCCATGGGATCCGGATCCTGCCCAACTGTGCCCACCCCCTTCCACCTCGACGACGATCTGCACTTGGCTCTGGAGGTGCTGGCCCAGGCCCGCCGCCGCTCCTTGAACCAGGAAGTCAACGACCTGTTGAGGCTTGGTCTCTGGCATGGCCTGCAACGAATCCCCGCGGGCCCCGCAGCCCGCTGGGCCGACTCAAGTGTGGAGGCGCTGTCGTGGGGGGAGAACCCGCCGATTGCGGGAGGGGGATGCCAGACTGGCGGGTAAGTAGGCCCGACCGAATGTTCGTTCTTTCCGGCTACGACGCCTTCCTGGGCTTTCTACTGATTTCGGCTGCCGTGCCCGTGTTGGCCCTGGTGTCCAACAAGGTGTTGGCCCCCAAGAGCCGGCAGGGGGAGCGGGAACTGACCTATGAATCCGGGATGGAACCGATCGGCGGGGCCTGGATTCAGTTCAACATCCGCTACTACATGTTCGCCCTGGTGTTCGTCATCTTTGATGTCGAGACCGTCTTTCTGTACCCCTGGGCCGTGGCCTTCCATCGCCTCGGCCTCCTGGCCTTCATCGAGGCCCTGATTTTTATCTCCATCCTTGTGGTTGCCCTGGCCTATGCCTGGCGCAAGGGCGCCCTGGAGTGGAGCTGATCGCCACCATGACCCTCACCCCTTCCCCCGCCGAATCCCCCTCCGTTTCCGCCCTGCGGGACCTCAGGGAGGCCAGCTGCGCTCCCCTCGGAGCGCCTGGGGTCACCACGGATCTGTCAGAGAACGTGATTCTCACCAGCCTGGATGATCTTCACAACTGGGCCCGCCTCAGCAGCCTATGGCCGCTGTTGTACGGCACCGCCTGCTGCTTCATCGAATTTGCGGCCCTGCTGGGATCCCGTTTCGACTTCGACCGTTTCGGCCTGGTTCCCCGCTCCAGCCCCCGCCAAGCCGATCTGCTGATCGTGGCCGGCACGGTGACCATGAAAATGGGGCCGGCGTTGGTGCGGCTCTATGAGCAGATGCCTGAGCCCAAATATGTGATTGCGATGGGCGCCTGCACCATCACCGGCGGCATGTTCTCCGCCGACTCCACCACCGCAGTCCGCGGAGTGGACAAGCTCATTCCCGTGGACCTCTACCTGCCGGGCTGTCCGCCCAGGCCGGAGGCAATCTTCGATGCCGTGATCAAGTTGCGTAAGAAAGTGGGTAACGAAGCCCTGGCCGAGCGGGGCAATCTGCGGCCCACCCACCGCTACTTCACCATCCCGCACCAGCTCAAGCCCGTCGAACCGATCATCACCGGGGCCTACCTGGGCGCCGAAACCCAAAAGGCAGCCCTGGCAGCTGCCCAGGCCCAGTCGATCAACACCGCTCCAGCCCCCGTCGCCGTTCCAGCCACCCGCCAAGCCGATGCCTGAGGACACTGCCGCCACCGCTCCACTCAGCGAACCCCAACCCGGGCCTGTGAGTGCCTGGCTCACCAGCCAAGGGTTTGAGCACCGTGTGCTCGCAGCCGACCATTTCGGCGTGGAAACCCTTGCGGTGGAGCCGGCCTTTCTGCCCCTTCTAGTCACCGCCCTCAAGGCCAGCGGCTTCGACTACCTCCAGTGTCAAGGGGGGTACGACGAAGGCCCGGGGGGGCAACTGGTGAGCTTCTATCACCTGGTGAAGCTTGCGGTCCTGGCGGATCAGATCGCCGCCGCCGACGATCCCGCCGGCACCAACCGCCCCCTGCCCTCAGAGGCCCGCCTGGAGGAAGTACGCCTGAAGGTGTTCCTGGCACGCGACGGGGCCCTGACGATTCCCAGCCTCTATGGCCTGTTCCGTGGTGCGGACTGGCAAGAGCGGGAAACCTTCGACATGTTCGGCATTCAGTTTGAGGGCCACCCCCATCCCAAGAGAATTCTGATGCCGGAAGACTGGAAGGGCTGGCCCTTGCGCAAGGACTACGTCCAGCCCGATTTCTACGAAATGCAAGACGCCTATTGAGGCCAATGCTGGCGGAGCGGCTGACCCAGGGTCGTCCCCGTTGCTTCTCAATCAACCCCCTGAACCGATTGCGCAGCGTGCGATCGCGGCCCGCCTCCTCAGGAACGGCTGGCTTTGGGGCGGGTGCGAAACCACATCCTCAAGCCGGTGATCACCAAGACCAGCACGCAGAGGCCCAGCAGCAGGGAGTAGACGGGTTGCAAATTCAGGGGACCGAAACGGCCCACATGGAGCGCAAGCAACCAATCGGCCTCAAGGCCCCACTGTTCCAAAAGGTCATACATCACGCCCGTGGTGGCCGTGAGCAGCAGCGGCAAGGTGGCGACGGGAACCAGGAAACGGTGGGCGTGGCGAGACGTTTTGAACATGGCGGAGGGAAGCAGCTCGGAACCTGAACAGACCGTGGAAACAGGGGAGTCGAATCTCAGAACTTGAGGGTGGTTTTCACAAGACCACCAAAATTATTGAATGTCTTCCCGGATGGTGTGAACTCGCCCTCGGGGCGGCTGAGATAAAACATTGCAGGAGTGACGGAAATTTGATCCGTTACCTGGAATTTATACCAGAGCTCAAAGGCGTAATTGCCATCCTTGGGCGTCTGAGAGCCCGTCAAGGAGGTGGCAAACACGGGTTGGCCGAACGCGAAGCCCAGCACATTGGCCTCAGCAAAGGCCTGATCCCACTGCAACCCCACCGCCCAGGACTGGCTCTGGCTGAGGCTGCCGGCGGACACTCCCTGGTCGTAGCTGTAGCTATTGAGCCCCCAGCCGGCACTGATCGAGGGGAACCAGCCGGCATGCAGGGGCTGCCAAAAGCCACTCAAGCCGAAGGTGTTGATGTGGCCGGGCCCACTGACGGCCCAGTCCACCGCAGCCAAGGGCGTGGTGTTGGGCACCTCGGTGTTCTGCTGGACATAGCTATAAATGCCGGCCAGGGCCCAATTATCCTTGGCGTAGGCCAGCTGAATCGATCCCGATCCCTGGGAATTGAGATTACCAAGGCCGCCTTGATCGGTGGATGCCGTATCCCCAGCTGCCGCTACATAGTTGGCCGACACACTCCAGGCCTCGTTCTTCCACCACAGGCCGGCGCCAGCGCCACGGTTCTGGTTGTAAGCGGCCGAAGCACCATTGAAGGTGAACAAGTTGAGAATCGTGTCGTCGGGATAGACGTTCGGCCACACCGCCAGCATGTCCTCCTGGCCCACGACGGGGCCCAGGGTGGCCGTCCATTGCTTGCCGATCGGGAACTGATAGAAGAGCTTGTCAATTCCCAGCACGTCGCGGCAATTGATCGGATCGTTGCACACCTCCTGGAACGCCACCTCCAATTCGTTGAGGCCTTGGCCATTACCAAAGGCTGAATCGGCAAAGTTGCCCGCCCTCAGCACCGTGTGCAACAGATCCTTGCCCGTGAAGCTCGTGTCGAAATTGAGCTCGAGGTTGTAGTTGAACGTGGTGCCCCCCTCCACCGCCCTGGCCTCGTTGACCCGCTTGTGGGCCGAGCCCCGAAAGGCATTGGCACCAACCACAAACACCGCCATGCCATTCAGCTTGGTGGTGGTGGAGAACTGGGTGGCCTCCAGCTCGCCCACGCGGGCCTCCAGACCGTCCACCTTGCCGCGCAACACGGCCAACTCCTTGGCGAACTCGGTGGTGAGGCGCTTGAGTTCATCGGTGAGCTCGCTGACCCGATCCATACAGGCATTGAGCAGGGCGGCCGCCTCGTAGCGGGTCATCGCCTGGCCACCCCTGAACGTGCCATTGGGATAGCCGGCCACGCAGCCGTAGCGTTCCACCAGATTGCTCAGCGCCTGATAGGCCCAGTCGCCAGGGCGCACATCGGAAAATTGACCAACATTGGTGACCTGATCCTGCCGGCCGGCGTAGTGACCCACGCCATCCAGATTGAGCTCCGCCGCAACGGCCCCAGGGCTCGTGAGGGCCAGAACCGGAAGCAGCAGACCGGCGGTCGCCATGGCCTGGGCAAGCAAGCTCCACGGGGGATGAGACGCCATGGAGGGCAGGCAGAGCGGAAAGGTGATCGTGCCAGAGCTCCATCGGGCGAACATCTAACCCTTGGGCCGCTTGCGCTAGTGGGCCGCCCTTCAGCAAGGCCAGGACGGGCTTTCCGACCTCACTCGTCCTCGTCCTCGCCAGCCTCTCCCCCCTCCTCTTCATGGTCCCCCAGGGACACCAGGCGGATCGCCCGACGGCCCAACTTGATCTCGAATTCATCGCCCGGCTCCAGGCCCAGCAGGAGGGTATAGGCACGACCCACCATCAGATTGCCGTTGAACTGCACCTTGGTGTGAAAGCTGAGTTTGCGGCCTGCCTTGCCCGGCACCTTGCCATTCGGCTCCCCCAGGTGCATCCCCTTGGCGTGAAGCAACGCCTCGTAAAAGGCGGTGAAGTTCAGCCGCTCCCCACCATCCTTGCGCAAACTCACATAGCCACAGCTCCGCACCAACTCCGACTTGGAAGCCTCCCCCAGCTCCTTGACTCGCGCTAGCAATTCCGGTCCTTTGAGCATGGCAAGACCCACAAAGATCTGGTGACTTGCCTGTCTTAATCCCCTGCAATCACCCCCGCCAGCTTCCGCCGCTGATCTGCGCCAATTGCCCGTGCATCTGCAGCGTTAACGCCATCAGGGGCCGGGGTCGCCAAGCGGCGGCAGGGGAATCTCGATGCCGTGTTCTCGGAAACACTCCCAGATCGCTGTACGCAGCTCGCTGCCAACGCCTCCACCGGTCATCGGATTGGCGACCCAGAAGGCCAGCCCATAGGTGATGGACACCTCACCAAAGCTCAGCACGGTGGCGCGCGGCGCTGGGGTAGCCAACACCCGCTCCACCCCCTGGGCCACGCCCTCCAACAGGGCCACCACCTCGCGGGGATCATGGCGATAGGCGACCCCCACCTGCACCTGACAGCGCCGCATCCGATCCGTACGGGTGAACGAGGTGGTGGTGGCGGTGAAGAACGTCTGGTTGGGAATCACCAGCTCGGCGTTGTCGCGGTCACGCCAGAGGGTGGCGGCGCGCAGGCCGAGGCTGCGCACCTCGCAGGGATCACCATCAATGAACAACACCTCCCCCGGGCGCACCGACCCTTCGAACAGCAACCAGATCCCACTCACGAAGTTGGAAAACACCTCCTTGATGCCAAAGCCGAGGCCCACGGACAGGCCACCGGCCACCGTGAGGATGGCCGTGCGGTTGAAGCCGATGTGATCCAGCGCCCAGAGAATGCCCACACCCACCACCGCGTAGCGGATCATCAGGGCCACGGCGCGGCGGCTGCCATCGGTGAAGCCAAGGCCGCGCTGCAGCACCCAGGCCAGCCAGGTGGCCGGCGGCCCCGAGCCCATGGACAACAGATAAAGAATCAGGGCCGAACTGGCCAGTTGGCCAAGATTCACCGGCACCCCCAACAGATCACGCAGGGAGATCAGCGCCAGATCCTGAAGATTGTCCAGTTGGCCCACCAGCCCCAGCCCCACCAGGAGCAGCACCAACGGCTTGAGCAACCGCGTGTCCAGCTCGTGGACCTGGGGAGCCGGCACCCCCCGGGCCAGCAGGACATCGTGCAGCCCATCGAGGGCCATCCAGGCCGCGAGGGCCGCCAGACCCAACCCCACCAGGCCATAGGGCTGACCCAGCACCACCAACAGCACCATCGCCAGGGCCTGGGCGGCCAGCGCCAGGGCCCGCGGTTTCAGCCGCCGCCAGACCCGCCGGGCCAGCGCCGGCTGGATCAGCACCATGAGCATGGGCAGCCCCAGCACCAGGAGCAACTGCAGCACCACCGGCCCCCGCTCCAGGAACGCCAGCCAGCCCCCCATTGTCTCCAATAGACGCATCATTGGGTGTGACCTCGCTGCAGGGCCTGGATCAGGGCGTCCGTGGCGCCGTTCACGTCCAGATCGCCGTAAAAAAGGCGGTTGAACACGGCCCGGGCCTGCACTTCCACGGGATCATTGGTGCGCACGATCTGGGCCAGGGCATTGCCCCCGGCCGCCATGCGATAGGAAGCCACCAGGGCATCCCGCAGGGGCGACCCATCGCTGGTGAACGGCACCAGCCGATTGGCCGGCACCATGTGGAGCGTTCCCAGGGTGAAGCTGCTTTGCATCTGGGGATTGAGGTTGAACCGGGCGATCGCCTCGGCGGCACGCCGTTGGTCCGCACTGGAATCGGTGCCGAACGCCAGCACCCGCGGTGGCATCAGGGGCGAGGCTGGCCCCTCGGGACCGCTGGGCAGGGGCGCCACCCCCAGGCGGGGGCCGAGCCGCTGAGCCAGCAGGGGCAGGTTGCTGCTGCGGCAACTGATCCAGTCCAGCTGACCACGGCCCAGGCCGTCGATCAGCTGCGCGGCACTGGAGAAAAAGCTCACCTGCTGGCGGAAATCGGCGTTGTGCAGCCAGGCCACCAGCGAGCGGATCCGCTCGTGCCGCTCCGGCGTGAGGGGCTGGCCCCGCGCCAGCTCCACCAGGCTGTCCATCACCCCCAGGGGCCCATTGATCCAGGACAGGGCCACGGGATCGATCGGCAGACCCACCCGCAGGCCCCGGTCGCTGAGCGCCAGTAGCTCCGCCAGGGTGGCCGGACTGGTGGGCAGGCGTGCCTTGTTGAAGCAGGCCAGCTGGGGCATCAACAGCACGGGAGCCCCCACCAAGCGGCGATCCGGCAGGCGCATCAGCCGCACCGCGTCGGGGTGGAGGGGCTCGATCACCGCGGGCGCCAAGGGGACCGGGCGGGTGAGGCCCGCCTGAAACAGCTGCCGGGCCGTGGAGCCGTTGACGTACAGCAGATCTGGGCCGAGGCCACTGCGGTGCCGGCGGCGCACCTCCTGCACCACCTCCTCTTCCGGAAACACCTGCACCTGCAGACTCACCCCGGGGTGAATGGCGCGGAAGCTGCGGTCCACCTCATCCAAATGGGCAGTCAGCACATCCCGGGTGGCGGCGTTGAAGCTGTCGTCCTGGGTGAGACCGACCAGCAACACCACCCTCCCCCGCAGCGGCCCGGGGTCGGGATTGGTGCCGCCGCAACCACTTAGGGCCAGGGCCAGCGCCATCAGGGCTGCGGCGGCCTTGCGCGGGGGGGGGCGCAACACGGACCACCTAGGGATCACCATGGGGCACAGCGTAGGCAAGCTGCGGCAGCGATGCCCCCAGGAGCAGGCAGCCCCTGGGGCTCAGTCCTCGGGATAGAGCAAGCCAGCCAGCTCATCGGGGTCCACGTCGTAGACGCGGGCCAGGGTGGTTTCAATCGCGGCCGTCACCACATCCGGCAGGAAGCGCATGGCGTTGAAAGCGTCTTCGACGAGGTCGTCGTTGAGCAGCTTCTCGCCCCCCAGCTTTTCGTCGTTGATCACGGCCATCACCCAGCTCTGATAGGCGGTGACGAGGTCGGCGAACTCGAGCTCCGGGTCGTTGAGGTCCATCGCCATCGGGCGTCTCCAGGGGAGGAGGTTGCCCGTGCAGTTTGCCCCCCTGCCGGGGAGGATGGGGCGATGGATCGCTCGACTTCTCCACCCGCTGACACCCTGGTGGCCAACCTGCTGGAGTTCGCCCTGGCGGAGCTGGTGCGGCAGCACCGGGCCAGTTTTCTGCCCCTCTGGACCCGGGACAGCTGGGCCAAGCTGCTGATCTGGCTGGCCCTGACCAGTGGGTGCCCGGGGGACACCCCAGCCCTGGAGGCCTTTGCCACCGCCCTTGGCCCCGACCGTTCCAGTCGCCTGCGGCGCCTGTTCTTCAGCCGGGAGCTGGAGGACGAGGGCCTGCGGTTGCTGGCGGATCCGGCCGAAGGCCTGGTGCTGCTGCGGGAGATCGACCCGGCCCCCGACGGAGACGCTCCCGGAACCCCGTCCCCGGAGCGGGTGGCCGTTGCCCTCGACCGGGTGGGCCTCTCCGATCAGGTGGTGCTCGACCGTCAACGATGGCAACAGCGGGATGGACTGCTGACGGTGCCGTTTCAGCGATGCAGTTGATCGGCACCTACCGCAACGCCGGCTATGGGGCCCTCGCCGATGGCGTGCAGGCCTTCTTCGACCGTCGCGGCGACCTGCAGCGGCCCGGCGTGGCCTTCGGGCCTGGCGGCGCGGGCGATCCCGCCAAGGTGTCCACCGACATCAGCCTGGTGGCGATCGACCGCAGCGATCCGGAGGCCTTCGCCCTGGCTGAGGTGATCGTGCGGGGCGTGACGGCCGGCCTGAACCGCTGGCTGGAGGAGAGGCCCCTGTTCCGCGACTGCTGCCCGGAACAGGATCTGTTCGTGAACCCAATCTTCAACCTGCAGCGCTATGCCCCCGGCGAGGGGTTCAAGCGCTGGCACTGCGACTGGACCACCAGCAACGAAGCCACCGAACCGATCCGCCGGGTGCTGGCCTGGATCCTGTATTGCAACGATGTGCCCGACGGCGGCACCGAGTTCCACTGGCAGGGGCACCATGAAGCCGCCGAGCGGGGCAAGTTGGCCATCTTTCCGGCCAGCCTCTCCCACATCCACCGCGGCCGGGTGTGCCTCACCCACACCAAAACCATCGCCACCGGCTGGATCAACGCCGGCACGCTGGAGGCCTACCTGGCGCGCCTGGCGAGCGGTTGAGCCCCCGGGCCTGAGGGCACGATCAGCCCCTCCAGCCGCTGCTGGAGATCGGCGGTGAGGGCGGCCACGGTGCCACGGCGATCGGCGCGATAGGCGGCCAGGCGGGGCCCCATCACCAGCGGTTCGGCGATGCGCACCTGGGCCCGGCGTGGCCCGATCCGGGGCCGCCGTTCCGGGTTGCCCCCCTTGATCCGGCAGAGGGTGTCCCAGAGGATCAGCAAGGTGTCGGCGAAGCGCTCCTGGCTGGGGTCGTCCTTCACATAGCGGCCACTCACCGCCACAAACGACTCCACCAGGCGCATGTGCCAGAGGCGCCGCTCGGTGTCCTCCGCCAGCCGTTCAGCCAGGCCCCGCTCCAGGGCGCTCGGGGCGGCGCTGCCACTGGCGGGGTAGAGGCGGTCCCAGCCGGCCTGCTCCAGCCGCCGGCAACGCTCGGTGACATCGCCATGGGGCTCCACCGCCAGGGCCTCCTCCGCCACCCGCAGGGCCACCTCCATCAACCGGCCCAGGCGCTGGGCCAGCCGAGCGTTGGCCTCAACGGCAGGAGTCGGGGGATCGGGCTGGGGCAGGGGTTGGTGGTAGGCGTCGCGGTAGAAGGCCTCCACGCGGGTGAGGATCACCTCGGCCAGGGCGAACAGGCGGTCGTAGAGCCGGTGGGGATCCAGGGACGGTTCGGCGGCGGCGGGCAGACCCACATCGGCCTCCAGCTGGCTGAGCAAGGTGGCAAGGGCGGGCCACACCGAGGCCGTGAAGCTGTATTGCAGGCCGATCGGCAGCACCTGCATGGCCTCGGGACGGCCGGCGCGGGCCAGGTCGTCGGCGGTCCAGAGGGCCAGCTGGGCCACCCCCGGCTCCAGGGGACTGACCACCTCGTTGTGACCGTTGGTGGCCCCCTCCGGGGCCACCGCGAACGGATGGGGACCATCGAGAAGCAGGGCACGGGCCGCTCGCAGGGCCGGCAGGTCGAGCTTGCTGCGCTGGATCGAACAGCCCCCCAGGTGCGAGAGGAGCCATCCCATGGCGGCGCCGGCCCAGAGCGGAATGCCGCGGTCGTAGAGGAACTGGGCATGGGGCCGGGGGCGAAAGCGGCGCTGCCCCTCCGGGCTGCCGCCGGGACGCCCGGCGCGGGCCAGGGCGGACCAGAGCAGATGGGCCATCACGGCCGGATCGTCGAGGCTGGGGTGGCGAAAAGCCAGCAGCAGGCGGCTGTGCCCCCCCTGGAACTGCTCCATGGCCCGCTGAAGGTGCTCCATCCCCTCCACCTGCACCGCCCGCAGGCCGCTGCGCCGCAGCCACAGGGGCAGCAGCAGCCGCGCCCCGGCCAACACCCTGCCGTTGAGCTGGGGCGGCAGGAACGCCAGAGGAGTGGTGGGGACCATCGACGCGGGTTCGGTGGGGGCTGGGCTGGGATCCATCCTGCGGGCAACTGGGCGGACCCATCCGCCAATCCTCCCTAGGGTCGGGCCCATGGCCCAACTGACGCTCCTCTACGACGGCGGCTGCCCGCTCTGCCTGCGGGAAGTGCGCTTCCTGGAACAGCGGGATCGCCAGCGCCACCCGGGCGCTGAGCGGCTGGCGTTTGTGGATATCGACGCCGCTGAGTACGACCCTGCCCGCCATGGCGGCATCAGTTACCGGGAGGCGATGGGTCGGATTCATGCCATCGGCGCCGATGGCACCGTGCTGCGGGATGTGGCGGTGTTTCGCCAGGCCTACGCCCTGATTGGGCTCGGCTGGCTCTATACCCCCACCGGCTGGCCCCTGCTGGCGCCGCTGGTGAACCAGCTGTATGGGCTCTGGGCCGCGGCCCGGTTGCGGCTCACCCGCCGGCCCTGCCTGGAGGAGCTCTGCGCGCTGCGGCGGGAGCAAGGCGCGGCTGACGATCTCCCGTAACATCCCAGGCGATTTACTGGCAGTGCTGGTGGCCAAATAGGCCCGCAATGACCTGAGCAACATGAACCCATTCGGACGCGCCGCCTCGATCGCAACGCAGGTAAGAACGAAACCACATGGATGACAGCCGGGGGGGCTCCAGCCGCGCGCCCAACCAAGATCAGCCCCTGCCAACGAAACTACAGATTAAGCCATAAATTCCAGGATCAATCAACAACCTGCCCATCAATTAGAACATCCAATCGAGCATGACAGCACAGGCCGCGCTCTCTGACATCGCCTTAGATCCAAGGCTCGAATACCTTGACCTTAGGCCGATTCGAGTGAGATGACGGGCGGTCATTTGGAAGGCGCCGATCCACCTCGCTGGCCCACTCACAATCGAGACAGTTAGCCCGTCAAATCCCTTCTTTCAAGATCATCTTCGCATTCGATATCGCCTTCGCTTTCATGCTCGGGATTAAGAGGCGATTAGGGGCTGGACTGATCCCCGAGCACCACTTCATCCTGATTAATGTAGGATCGATTTTGACTCTGTTACCAACCCACGCCCCAACCTCCATCCATGACCAGCAAGCCTCCCCTGCCACCCTTCACTCTCGAAAAGGCGATTCAAAAAGCCCGGATGGCTGAAAATGCCTGGAACAGCCGCGACCCCCAGGCAGTTGCGCTTGCCTACACAGAAGACAGCCATTGGAGAAATCGCAGTGAGTTTATCACTGGGCGCGGGGAAATCCTCCGTTTTCTCGAGCGCAAGTGGGCCCGGGAATTGGATTACAAGTTGATCAAGGAGGTATGGGCCTTCACAGACAACCGTATCGCCGTTCGCTTCCAGTATGAGTGGCATGACGATTCAGGCAATTTCTACCGCTCTCATGGCAACGAAAACTGGGAGTTCTCAGACACCGGCCTGATGAGACGCCGGGAAGCAAGTATCAATGATCTTCCGATCAAGGAGAGCGACAGATTATTCACCTGGGGAGATGGACCCCGCCCTGCTGATTTCCCCGGGCTAACTGAGCTTGGGCTCTGATCAGCCAGACAAGTTGATGGTCCAGAGCCTCACGGTCAAGACTCTGCCCCAGCTCAGGCTGTTCATGGAACATCACGTGTTCGCGGTATGGGATTTCATGCAGCTGCTCAAGTCTCTCCAGCAGCTGCTTGCCCCCTCCGGTACACCTTGGAAACCACCACGTTTCCCCAGAATTGCTAGATTGATCACCGATCTCGTGGCAGAAGAAGAGTGTGACTGCCTCCCCGTTGCGCTCGGTGGCCCCACCTACCTCAGTCATTTCTCGATCTATCGGCTCGCGATGGAGGAAGTCGGTGCCGACACTGGTCCGATTGAATCCCTGCTGGCCGCAGTCACCACACACGGACTTGAAACAGCCCTAACAGATCCTGCGATACCAGAACCAGCTCGCCGATTCATGGCGACAACGCAGGCTCTTATTAATTCAGAGAACCTGCATCTACTGGCCACCTCCTTTTGCTACGGCAGAGAACTACTCCTTCCCGTCCTATTCCACGACTTACGCGATCAACTGATCACGCATAAACTGCACGCGCCGATTCTGTCTTGGTATCTCGAGCGTCACGTTTCCCTTGATGGCGACAATCATGGCCCATCAGCAGAAGAGATGGTGATCGAGCTCTGTGATGGCTCTGCCGCGGAGAGGCGTGCGGTCGCATCCGTGCGGGCCCAAGTTATTCAAGAGCGGCAATCCTTCTGGGATGCCATCGCTGAGGCCCTGGAGTCGTTAACAACCGTCGCTTCCCCCTGAGTGGCCAGGGGCGATGGCGCCCCACTCCCCGCTGACTTGCTCCACTTCAAGGGGGTCCTGCCGGGGACACTCAAGGCCTATCCAGGGGATCCTATGCCTGACATCAAGGTTGTATCGGCTGTCCGAATTCACCGGCGGCCTGACCGCAAACTTCGGCGGGACTTCCATCATTGCCTTGTTAGGCGATCTGAAGGCACATAGCAATGGTATCGCATTCTCGTGATTGGGCTAAGCACATTAGGGCACCTCGAAAAATCAGGACAAGTTGATCTTGTACTCCTTGTGCGAGAGGAGATCCAGTGCCACTTGCCAAGTACTCACAGCATAGCTTGGCCTAGAATCATGTCTTATGCAAACGATAAAAAACTGTGCTGATGCGGGTGGCTGCCGCCTAACATCGCCATGCGCCTGGGCTGCCACCGAAAGAATTTCTTCCTCACCGTGTAAACCTTGCGGCCAGGTGATCGCAGCGTTAATCAAATGAACTGACTCAAGGCCGCAGCTCGGGCGCGCCTACGTCGATGACACCGCACAGTTCGCCTCCTCCTCCTGGTCCTGCAGGAAGCTCTCCAGGGAAGCGCCATAGGCCTCGGGCGTCTCCAGCAAGGCGTGGTGCGCCACTCCAGGAAGAACCACCAAGCGCTGCTGGGCCAGGCGTTGCCAGCCCTCCATCGAGCGAAGGGTGACGAAATCGTGTTCCGCCGCGAGCAGCAGCACGGGCAAGGCGAGGGCCCCCAGACTGCGCTCCGTCGCCGACCAGTCGGCGATGACATCGACGCCACGCCAATCGCTCCCGGGATGCCCAGGGGCGTAGGCCGCCACCAGGGCCGGGGGTCGTGGCAACGTTCGGCAGACATGGGTCGCATCGAAGCGGGCACCGTCGCCGCCAAGAACCGCCAACAGAGCCGCCACCTCCTCAAGCAAGACCGGCACCGAGCTCGGCACGTTGGAGAGGGTCAACGAGCGAGGCGGCGGCGGGCCTGGTCGCGACGAGCCATGGTGGACGCTGAGGGCCTCAAACGCCAGGATGCCGCCGAACGACTGGCCGTAGAGGTGATAGGCAGGGAGCCCATCGCGCCTCGGGATCACCCCCTCCAACACGAGGGATTGGATCACCTCCACCAGGTCCTGCACCGAGGCGGCGATCGAATACTCCTGCTCCCCGGGGCTGGGTCGGTCGCTGCGCCCGCATCCCAGTTGGTCGAAAAAAATGATCGGGCGGCGCAGCTGCCCGATCAGGGGAAACAAATAGTCGCTGGGGACCCCAGGCCCGCCATGACACACCAAAAGGGGCAGGGCCTCTGATGCTGAAGCTGGGAGGTGATGCCCCCCCCAAAGACGACAGTCACCGCCGCGAACTGGCAGAACGAACGACCTCAGCCCCGATGGCGCCGCTGTTCCATCCCCTTCAGACAGAGGGATCACCATGCCCGGGAACCGAGGACTCTGAAATCACGATGACCTCAGAAACAAAACGGCAGAAATTGAGCACGACAGGCCGCATAGCCGTCCACCAGAGCGCCTAGGCCGATTTGATGGGCGATGCCGGCGCCAGTCAGACCTTCCGTGATGATTCCGATCACGAGACCCAGCATGGCGGCCCGGCCGTTGAACAGCTCAACCCGCTTGAGCTGATCCCGATGGATCTGTTCTTCTGCCCGGTTGCGGAACCAGGTTTCGTCAGCTGAGGTGTTGGTCATGGATCTATTGGAGTACTACGGGGGCTTGAGGGGCGTTGTCAGGGTCTGGGAGCTAAATCGCTGGGCCTGGCGAGAACGAAGATCACCATCCCGGTGATCAAAACAACCAGGGCAACCAGGCCGGCGATGGCTGGGGTGTAATCGGTACCCATCAGGTTCAGCCCAGGCCGATCTGGGTGAGGATGCCCTGGCCGGTGAGCAGCTCGGTGGCCAAGCCGATCACGAAGCCGAGCATCGCCAGGCGGCCATTCCAGGTTTCGGCGAAGGCCACAAAACCGAAGCGGGAGGGGGACTCAGCCATGGAGACGACAAAACGTTAAGCACATTGTAACGGATTGCAAAGCCTCGGTTTTCGCGTCGGCGGGCCTCAACGGGCCAGCCGTGGTCGAAAGAGAACAGATCGCTGGGAAGCGGAAGCCGTTAGCAGTGCTGTCAGGCCACATCCAACAGCCCCGGCCTTCGCCTCCGGATCAAGGGGCCATGGCGGGGCGTCAATCCCCCCCCCCTTAGGGGGGGATTGGCATGGTTCGGGCCTAGAAATGAAGACAAGAGTGCAGACTAGAAAAGAGTTCTTTACCGGGCTCCCATTCAACCCATCCCAACCCAAAAATGGTTGACAAGAAAATTGACAAGGAATTCGGTCATCTGGGCCATGAAGTTTCCCAGGAAGTCAAGCCCGTGGGCGAAGCAGTGGTAGGAGCAGGCGCGTATGATGCACTCTAGGGAGCCGCTAATACCGTCGCAAAAGCTGTGACAACAACCGCCACAAATCCAGCTGTTGATGCTGGGCTCGAAGAGGGAGCAGAGGAGGCAGGAACTGTCGCGGCCGAGAATCCAGAACTTCTAGCCTAGTAAATCTCTAGGCCTGATTCCACTGAGTCATCCGCCGACCAGTCACGCGTTGCCCATCGGCAACTCAGTCCAAGTTAAAAACATCTCCATCACATTTAACGTCATGGACCGCTCTAAATTCTATTCCTCGATCAGAAACGCGCCATTCAGCGGCGTCCTGTCTCAGTCCCAGGTCAATGGAATCGAAACGATCTTGAATTTCTGGGAGAAGCCACCTGTGCAACCAACGGGCGACTTTGCCACAAACTGGGGGATCCGCACCATTAACTGGCTTGCCTACATGCTGGCAACGGCCTTTCATGAGACGGCACAAACCATGCAGCCCATCGATGAGTATGGCGACAATGCCTATTTCACCGAGATGTATGAAGGAAGGGCAGATCTCGGCAACACCCAACCTGGAGATGGCGCCAAATTCCATGGCAGGGGCCTTGTCCAACTGACCGGAAGACTGAATTACAGCAAAATGACTGGCATCGTCCAAGGTTTTTATCCAGAATGCCCTGATTTAACGGTGAGCCCGGACAGCGCCAAAAACGATGAGTACGCTGTAGTCATCATGTTTTACGGGATGTTCGTCGGCACGTTCACAGGATACGCCCTGAAAAATTTCCTGGGAGACCCGGAAAAGGGGCAGATCGAGGACTTTTATAACGCCAGGAGAATCATCAATGGGCTAGACAGAGCAGGGACCATTGAAACCTATGCAAAGAGTTTTAACGCCGCTCTGCATAGCGCAGGTGCCACTGCCTAGCCTTAGATAACTAAATTGATCGCGAGTCATGCCAAAAAGATCCCGTCCTCTCGGGCTCTGTATTTTCGGCACATGCTCCCTTGTCATGGCTCTCGTTGCAGGAGTGGCCGAACCTGGCCACTCCCAGCCCACCAGCAACGTCAATCCCCAAACCCTTCCGCACGACCAACGCTGCCTGACACCTCGCCTTTTAAATCCCCCCCCGCAAAGCAGCCTCGGCCGAAAGCTAGAGACAATTGAAAGTCTCGATTTCGCCTTTGCCAATGCCTTTATGGCCGCCAACGCCGGCCAGTTCCAGGCCGCAGTTTATTACTATAAAAAAGCGATGATCTTAGAACCTTGTTCCTGCAGCCAGCAGCATGCGGCCGCAGGAATCAAGGCTGCTTCCATGGCGGGAAACCTTTTAGAACAGGAAGGATGGCAATCCAGGCCAACCCAAGTCTTTTGGAGCCAACTTCAACACCTAACGCGAGACCTTCCTTGCGTCAAACAAGATTAATCACTCCGATCAGAATTAAATCAAATCGCCTTCCACCAAGATCCCCCCCTCAGAACCTCAGCCCAATCTGGGCCAAAATCCCTTGACCCGTGAACAGTTCAGTGGCGAGGCCGATAACAAAACCGAGCATGGCTAGGCGGCCGTTCCAGATCTCGGCAAAGGGAACGAAACCAAACCGTGGGATGGCATTCGTCATGGCGATGACACACTCCGAAGGCGAAGGGATCAGAACCTGAATTTAGGCGTGATGAAGTAGGGCTTTTAAGCCAATCTGTTGCAAAATCCCCTGGCCGGTGATCAGCTCCAGGATCACGCCAATGGCAAAACCAAGCATGGCCAGGCGGCCATTGAGCAATTCGGCACGGTGATAAAAACCCCAGCCCTGCTCGTTGCCCACAAGCCGCATGTGGGGCTCTAGGGGGCGCGGATCGTCCAGGCCAGACGTGTCTGAGCACCACCCCTGCCCCTCCGATTCGGAAAAACTGCGGCGGCCGAGTGTGACGTCGCTTTCGCTGTTCATGGAATCACGGCAATGGAATAGTCGATGAGATGGGCGGTGAGGTGGGCGGTGGAATGGCACTCGGCCACGACCCCAACAGTCCTGAAAATCAGCCAGCAATCCCACCCCGATGTCATCCTGTTGGCGAACGGAGGCGTTGGCGTCTGGTCTCGGGATGGTCTTCCGCTGCAGATCCGCCAGCTCGCCAAGTCCCACAGCCTGCCCAGCCCCCGCCTCAGCCCAATAGCGCCCGCAGCTCCGGCTCCAGCAGGGCAAACGCCCGGCCCCGGTGGCCGATCCGTCCCTTGGTGGCCTTGTCCATCTCGGCGAAGGTCAGGTCCAGCTCCGGCACCAGGAACACCGGGTCGTAGCCGAAGCCGTCGCTGCCCCGCGGCTCCTCCAGGATCAGCCCCGGGCAGTGGCCCTCCACCTCCAGGCGGATCCGGCCGGTGGGGTCGGCCACCGCCAGGGCAGCGGTGAAGCGGGCTCCACGTTCCGGAGGGAGCCCTTCGGCTCCCCTCGCCCGGTTGGCGGCGGCCAGTTCACGCAACAGCCGCCCAATCCGCTCGGCGTCGCTGTCGGCATAGCGCGCCGACTGCACCCCCGGGGCGCCCTTCAGGGCCTCCACCGCCAGGCCCGAATCATCGGCCAGGGTCCAGCAGCCCGTGGCCCGCGCCACCGCCTCGGCCTTGAGCCGGGCGTTGGCCGCCAACGTGGTGCCCGTTTCCTCCACCTCCATCCCCTCCGGCTGGGGCTGGATCTCTAGGGGCAAAGCGGCCAACAGGGCCGCGAACTCGCGGATCTTGCCGGCGTTGCCGCTGGCGATCACCAGGGGGGTAGGCGTCGACGGGGGGGCCATCAGATCCCCTCCGCCAGCTGCCGCGCCCAGCCCAGCACCGCCTCCACCCGCTCCGCCGTGGGCGCCTCGCAATACAGCCGCAGCAGCGGCTCGGTGCCGGAAAAGCGCAGCATCAACCAGTGGTTGGGCCCCAGCCGCAGCTTCACGCCATCGGTGGTGATCACCTGCTGCACCGGCGACCCGGCCACCTCGGTGGGGGGCGTTGTGGCCAGGAAGCTCTCCAGGCGGACACGGGCGGCCATGTCGGCCAGCCGCAGATCAAGGCGGTCGTAGGCGGCGGCGCCCCCACAGCGCGCCTGGAGGGCATCGATCCGCTGACCCAGGGGCACCCTGCCCTCCACCAGGGCCTCGATCAACAGCAAGGCCGCAAACGGCGCATCCCGCTCCGGCAGATGCATGCCGAAGCCCACGCCGCCCGATTCCTCACCGCCCACCAACACCTCACCGGAGAGCATCTTGGCGGCGATGTACTTGAAGCCCACGGGCATCTCGATCACCTCGCGGCCCAGGTCCTCGGCCACCAGGGCCATCAGGTCGGAGCCACTCACGGTCTTGATCACCGAGCCCGGCAGGGCCCTGGCCCGGGCCAGGTGGTCGATGAAGAGGGGCATCAGCAGCTGGGTGCTGCAGAAGCGGCCGGTTTCATCCACCGCCGCGATGCGGTCGCCATCGCCATCGAACACGATCCCCATCGCCGGTTGGCCGGCGGCGGTGCTGGCCCGCACGGCGGCGATCAGCTCCCCCAGGTAAGGGGCCAGGGGTTCGGGCGGATGGCCGCCGAAGAGGGGATCCCGATGGGAGCGGATCTCACGGATCACGCCGCTCTCCACGGCCCCCTCCCCCAGCAGGGCCGGCAGCACGCCCGCCGCCGAACCATGCATCGGATCCACGATCACCCGCAGCCCCAGCCGCTCCAGCCCCGCCGCCAGGGCGCCGGTGTCCACCTTGGCCCTGAGCCCCGCCACATAGGCGCCCAGGGCATCGAAGCGCTCGGTGTCGCCTGCGATCGGCACCGTGAGGCCACCGGCCGCGAGCCGTTGCTCCACCCGTTGGGTGAAGTCCCCCTCCACCGAGCCGCCGAACGGTCCCTTGATCTTCAGACCCAACCACTCGGGCGGG
>Ga0114971_10000332_pt1 | contig 30518 bp, 34 predicted proteins | sample M_140625_MF_Meta_FD_87320 | JGI IMG/M metagenome (GOLD analysis project Ga0114971, IMG submission 87320) | Freshwater microbial communities from Lake Montjoie, Canada to study carbon cycling - M_140625_MF_MetaG | ecosystem: Environmental > Aquatic > Freshwater > Lake | place: Lake Montjoie... | reverse complement strand
GGGCGGAGTTCTTTTTCTTGGAAATGAACCGGCGCCGATTCGACGACGTGTCTTCGCTGGCAAGCGGCGCGCCGGCCCTGCACTGGACCGATCTCGCGCATGGGCTCGACTTCGCCGGTGGGTCGCCGGCGCCGGGCCGAACACTCCCCACCGCACTGCGCCCGCGCGTGGTATTCGGGAGCGACATGGCCGATGACCTAAGCCTGCTGAGCGGCACGGCGCAGAACGATCGTCTCTACGGCGCCGGCGGCGCGGACCAGCTGTTCGAGCTCCAGCTCGGTCGGCCGCTTCGGCTCCGGGCAGCTGAGCGCATCCAGGCTCACGCTGCGGCAGAACTCCCCAAGCAGCAGAGAGGCGGTCCAGGCCGGCGACCACTGCCCCTTAGGGAACCCGTCCGGCGCCAGCGGCAGCTCCAGATCAGCCAGGCCGGGGATGCTGACGAACGGCAGATCGACGCGGTCAGCCAGCAGCCAGCCGGCGCCGAGATGGCCGGCGCTGCCCGAGCTGCCGGAACTTCCCGAACTGCCGGAACTGCCGGAACTTCCTGAACTTCCTGAGCTGCCCGAGTTCATCGCCTGCCTCCCGCCTTGTCGCTGGCCAGAGCGGGATGCGTTGCGGCGACATCGCCGAAGGCGCTGAATCCCGCGACCAAATAAAAGTTAGAGCAGTGTGCGTAAACGCATGTGAACGCAGCATGCTCTAGGCCCTGAACGGCGGCGCGGTGCGATCACGGACCGGTCGCCCCAGGGTTCGCCCCAGGCCTCCCGTCCCCGATCCCAGCGCCTCACCTGGCGCTTGGCTTGGCGCCTAGCTTGGCGCGCCGGCCGCACGCATGCGCGCGATATAGTCCCCGCGAAGCGCCGGGGGCAGAACAGTCCGTAATTCAAAGGAAGTCAAGTTAAAATCCGGCTCCGCATCGACCAGCAGATCGAGCATGGCCCGGGCCTCCGCCAACTCGCCCTGGGCCGCGAGGGCCACCGCCATGAGACGGAGGTTGGAGGTGAAGCCCGGGCAGCGCAGCAGGACCTTCCGGCCGAGGGCGATCGCCGCACGCCCCTGGCCGGCGAAGTAGAGGTTCTGCGCCAGCATGGCCTCATGGTAAAATGCGAAGGGGTCGAACGGGGTCAGTCGCAACGCCTGTTCGCCGCAGCGGATGGCTTCGGTCATGTCGCCAAGATAGCCACAGGTCAGGCCGCGCGCGGTCCAGGCCAGGGCGCAATTGGGGCCGAGTTCGATCGCCCGGTCCAGCACATCGAGCGAGGCGCGGTAGTTGCGCGACCAAGCCAGGCCATGCCCGCGGATGGCGAGCGCCAGGAAATCGCTGCCGTCGAGCGCCAGCGCCATGGTGGAGTGGCGGCCCACCTCAGCCATGTCCGCCCCCGGCGCGCTGGTCCAGCCCTGGGAGGTCCGCAGGATATGCCACCAGGCGCGATAGGAGCGCGCCGGGACGAAGCCGGCATCGACCGAGATGGCCTGTTGCAGCAAACCACCGGCGCGAAAAAACGAGTCCTGGTCGAACCGATGCAGCTGATCCAGGGCCTGAAGCAACAAATCATAGGCCGACATGACGTCGGCGTGCTTGCGCAGGGCGCGGCGCAGCTCCTGCTGGCGAACCTGCGGCGCGATCGCTTGCACCACCTCCTGCGAAATGCGGTCCTGGAGCTCGAACAATTCCTCCGCCCGCCCGCCATAAAGGTCGGAGCGCAGCACGGTGCCGCTTTGCGCGTCCAGCAATTCGGTGGCGATCCGCAGCTGCCCGCCGCCGCGCCGCACCCGCCCGTGCAGCACGTAGCGGACGCCAAGCTCAGCGCCGATCTGTCGCGCATCCACCGCAACGCCCGCATAGCGCTGCGTCGAGCCTTGCGAGAGCACGAAGACCTCTCGCAATCCGGCGAGGACGTGGATGATGCCTTCGATGACCCCTTCGGCGAAATAATCCTCCGAGGTCTCGGGCTGGAATTGATGGAAGGGCACCACCGCGATCGAAGGGCGGCCATCATGCAGTGATGGCGCCAGCGCGGTCGGCACGCCGCCCGGCGCGTGCAGCGCGTGGGCGCGGATGGGCCGGCCGATATTCTTCAGCGAGAGTTCGCCAAGATCGACGAAGCCGGCGGTCGCCGGCGCCTCGATCAGCGCATAGGCCGGGTCAGAGACCACGACGCCGCCCGGCTCGGCATGGGTTTGCAGCCTGACGCCGATATTCACCCCGTCCCCGAAGATATCCGTGGGTTCGAGGAACACCTCGGCCAGATGCACGCTCATGCGGTAAAACAGCGGGATCTCCTGCATGTTGGCCCGCGCCCTTTGGCTGACGGCCGCCTGCACCGCCAGCGCGCCGGAGAGCGCTTCACCCACCGTCTCGAACCAGGCGAGGAAGCCATCGCCGGTGCGCTTCGCGATCTGGCCGCGATGGGCCGCGATCAACGGCTCGACCACCTCCCGCTCCAGCGTCCGCAGGCTGGCATAGGTCAGCTCGGGCGTCGCCTCCATCAGCCGGCTATAACCGGCGATATCGGCGGCCAGGAGGGCAACGAGACGGCGCGTGGCTGCGGTCATCGGGAATCCGACCCCCAGGCGGACTCACTCGGATGCGGGAATGGCGGGATCATAGCCGCGCAGGCGCGCCGGCCAAGGCCTGGGCCGCCGTGCATCCCCTGCGCGCGCGGCAGGGGCGGCAGGGGCGGCAGGGGCAGCAGGGTGGGGGCCAGGCAGCGGCCGCTCCGCCGCGCAGGAGCAGACGACGCTGCCATCGGCCAGCAGGTTGGCCAGCGTCGGCTCCTCGCAATGCGGGCAGAGGATGGCCGCGCGGGTGTCCGGCATCAATTGATCTGCGCCAGATCCTCGGCCAGGATCGCGATCTGCACGCTGTAGGAAACCTCGCCATCCTCGGCGTCCCGGTGCACGGTGCCGACGAACTCGCTGCCGACGAACATCTCGACCGAGGCATTCCGGCGCTGCGGCGTCGTGAGCTTGATACGGTCGTTACCGAGCAGGCGGCGGAGATGCGTCTGCACGGCGGCGAGCTCGGCGGGGGTCATGGCGGCGTATCCGACGGTTGCGCTCCGGCCATAGCCGCCGGGGCAGCGCCGCGCTACCCCCGGGCGGCTTCCTCGGGCGTCAGCAGCTTCAGCGATAGCGCATGCAGGCCGGTCGCGAATTCGGCGGCGAGCGCGGCATGCGCGGCGCGGGAGCGGGCAATGCGGCTCTGTCCGGCGAAGGCCGGGCTGACCACCTGCACGCTGTAGTGGGTCTCGCCCTCCGCGCGCGCGCCGGCGTGGTGGGCGTGCTTATGGCTGTCGTCGACGACCGCGATCTCGGCCGGCGGAAAGCAGCGCGTCAGCGCGGCGACAATGCGATCGGCACGGGTTTGCATGTGGCAGTCTCCCGGCTTTGGCGGCGCCGCGCAAGCCATGCGCGCCGGCTTGCCGGCCGGGCTGGCCCGGGCCCATAAGCGACGCATGCGACCGCGCCGCGGATCCCGCTTTGAGCCTCAGCCAGCCGCCCCCGGGCGGGCCTGTGACATGCCCGGCTGCGCCGAGGCTGGAGAGTTCCGCGCGCCCGTCTCGCGCCGTGCGCTGAACGAGTATCGCTGGTTCTGCCTGCCGCATGTGCGCGAATACAACGCGTCCTGGGATTATTACAAAGGGATGGGGCCGGATGAGATCGAGGCCAATCTCCGCGCCGATACCTCCTGGCAGCGGCCGACCTGGCCGCTGGGCCGGCTCGGCGGCAATAGCCGCATCGACCCGACGTTGCTGCGCGATCCCTTGGGCATCCTGCGCGATACGCCGCTGCACGCGCAGCGCGCCAAGCCGCCCGAACGGCACGAGCCACCGCCCGAGCTGCGCGCCGCGCTGGATGTGCTCGACCTCAGCTGGCCGCTTGATCAGGCGCTGCTCCGGGCGCGCTACAAGACGCTGGCCAAGCAACTGCACCCGGACGTCACCGGCGGCGATCGCGGCGCCGAGGACCGCTTCAAGGACGTCAATCGGGCCTATAGCCTGCTGCGCCAGCGTCTAGCCGCCCCGGCCACGGGCGATTCCCGGCCGGCGAGCGCGGCGGAATAACGCCCCGCGCGACGCGGCTTGGGGAAATGCGCCACCCCGGGTAGCGTGCGGCATGGCCCTGGCCTAATCTTTCACTCTTCCTTCGAGCGGATGCCGATGAACAAGGTCGCCCCCGTCGCCGAGATCATGCCGACCTCGTCGATCAATGCCCCCGACATAACCGTGAATGCGCGCGAGGCCTTCGGCCTCGACATCGACATGCAGGTGCCGGCCTATTCGGTCCGCACCGAGCATGTGCCGGAGGTGGACGACACCTACCGGTTCGATCGCGAGACCACGCTGGCGATCGTCGCCGGCTTCGCCAACAACCGCCGCGTGATGATCCAGGGCTATCACGGCACCGGCAAATCGACCCATATCGAACAGGTCGCGGCGCGGCTGAACTGGCCCTGCATCCGGGTGAACCTGGACAGCCACATCAGCCGTATCGACCTGATCGGCAAGGATGCGATCGTCCTGAAGGACGGCAAGCAGGTGACGGAGTTCCGCGAAGGGATTCTCCCCTGGGCGCTGCAGCATCCCTGCGCGCTGGTCTTTGACGAATACGATGCCGGCCGCCCGGACGTGATGTTCGTGATCCAGCGGGTGCTGGAGGTCGAGGGCAAGCTGACGCTGCTCGACCAGAACAAGGTGATCCGCCCGCACCCGTATTTCCGGCTGTTTTCCACGGCGAACACCGTGGGCCTCGGCGATACCACCGGGCTCTATCACGGCACCCAGCAGATCAATCAGGGGCAGATGGACCGCTGGAACATCGTCGCCACGCTGAACTACCTGCCGCATGCGCAGGAAACCCAGATCGTGCTGGCCAAGCTGGGTGCTGACCCGGCGGACGCCAAGATGAAGAAGCGGATTGAGGCGATGGTGGCGCTGGCCGACCTGACCCGCGCCGGCTTCATCGCCGGCGACATCAGCACGGTGATGAGCCCGCGGACGGTCATCACCTGGGCCGAAAACGCCAAAATCTTCGGCGAAGTCGGCTTCGCCTTCCGCCTGACCTTCCTCAACAAGTGCGATGAGGCCGAGCGGTCGACGGTGGCGGAATACTACCAGCGCTGCTTCAACGAGGACCTGCCGAATATCGGCCTGCTGCGGAAGGCTGGCTGAGTCCCCCGCGCCCGCTGCCGGCCCGCTGATCGGGCCCGGCGGGCGCGCGGTCTAGAGCGCGATGCGTTGAGGCGGAATCGCCGAAGGCGCTGAATCGCGCGATCCAACAAATGCTAGAGCGGGATGCGTTGAGGCGGAGGCCAGATTAGGGATGTCGAAGCAGGACCTGACCCGCCAGGAGGAATTCAAGCGCGCCACCGCCGGCACGCTGCGCGCCATCGCGCACGCCAATGCCGAGGTGCAGGTGGCCTTCCAGCCTGGCCCGGGCGGCGTCGCCGGCAAGCGCGTGCGCCTGCCGCTGCCGACCCGCGCGCTACCGCCGGCTGAAATGGCCAAGCTGCGCGGCGCGGCGGATGCCGCCGCTCTCAAGCTGCGGCACCACTCCGAACACGTCCACAATGCCCGCCTGCCGCAGCGGCGTGAGGCGCGGGAGGTGTTCGACGCGCTGGAGGATGTCCGCGTCGAGGTGCTGGGCAGCCAGCATATGTCGGGCGTCGCCGCCAATCTGCGCGCCCGCCTCGCCGATCAGTGCGAATCCGACGGTTATGACCGGATGACGCGCAAGGATCAGTTGCCGCTGCCCGCCGCGCTGTCCCTGCTGGTCCGCGAAAGACTGACCGGCGAGGCGGTGCCCGAGGCGGCGCAGCGCGTGCTCGATCTCTGGCGCGATACGCTGGCCGAGAATGCCGAGACCGCGCTTGAGGAAATGGCCGCGGCGACCGAGGACCAGGACGCCTTCGCGCGTGCCGCCCGCAAGCTGCTGACCGCGCTCGACCTCGCCGAAGCCGAGATGGAGGCCGAGAGCGAGGACCAGGAGGATGGCGAGGAGAGCGGCGAGCAATCCTCCCAGCAGGACCAGTCCGGGGAGGGCGAGGCCCAGTCCCAGGACCAGGAAAGCATGCTCGGCGCCCAGCCCGAGACGATGCAGGGCGAGGCGTCTGAGGAGGAGGCCGAGGAGAGCGAGGATGAGGGCGCCGCCGCCGAGGGCGACGACAAGCCCGGCGGCCCGCAGCAGCGCCGTGAGGTGCAGGGCACCGACGATGCCAGCCGCTACCGCCCCTACGCCACCCAGTTCGACGAGGTGGTCGAGGCCGACGAGCTCTGCGACCCGGAGGAGCTCGGCCGGCTGCGCCAGCAGCTCGACCAGCAGCTCAACCATCTGCAGGGCGTCGTCTCCAAGCTTGCGAACCGGCTGCAGCGCCGGCTCCTCGCGCAGCAGCAGCGCGCCTGGGAGTTCGACCTCGAGGAAGGCATCCTCGATGCCGCCCGCCTGGCCCGCGTTGTCGTCAACCCCATGCTGGCGCTGTCCTACAAGCGCGAGCGCGAGGCGGATTTCCGCGACACGGTCGTCTCCCTGCTGATCGACAATTCGGGCTCGATGCGTGGCCGGCCGATCACGGTTGCCGCCATGTGCAGCGACATCCTGGCGCGCACGCTGGAACGCTGCGCGGTCAAGACCGAAATCCTCGGCTTCACCACCCGCGCCTGGAAGGGCGGGCAGGCGCGCGAGCGCTGGGTGCAGGACGGCAAGCCGCGCAATCCCGGCCGGCTCAACGACCTGCGTCACGTCATCTACAAGGCGGCCGACGCGCCTTGGCGGCGCTCACGCAAAAACCTGGGCCTGATGTTGCGTGAGGGGCTGCTGAAGGAGAATATCGACGGCGAGGCGCTGGAATGGGCCTATAAGCGCCTGCGCGTCCGGCCGGAGCATCGCCGCATCCTGATGGTGATATCGGATGGCGCGCCGGTCGATGACAGCACCCTCTCGGTCAATCCCGGCAACTACCTCGAACGCCATCTGCGCAAGGTGATCGGCGATATCGAGACGCGCGGCGATGTCGAGCTGATTGCGATCGGCATTGGCCACGACGTCACCCGTTATTACCGCCGCGCCGTCACCATCGTCGATGCCGAGGAACTCGGCGGGACGATGATGAAGAAGCTCGCCGAACTTTTCGATGAGGACGAGGCCGAGGCTTGGCAGCGCGCCTCCGCTGAGCGCGCACCGCTGCTGGCCTGAGCGCGATGCTCCGCCGCCGGGCCCTCCTGGCGGCCGCCTTCACGCTATCTGCGGCCGCCGCTGGGGCTGAGCCGCTGGCCGAGCCGCTGCTCCTGCCGCAATTGCCGCCGGGCGGGCGGCTTCGCCTGCTCGGTGGCCTCCGGCTCGACGCCACCGGCATCGGCTTTGGCGGCTTCTCCGGCATGGCGCTGGCGCCCGATCTGACGCTGACGGTCATCAGCGATACCGGCCATTGGCTGACCGCGCGGCTGCTGCTGGCCGGGGATCGGCCGATCGGGCTCGGCGATATCCGCACCGGCCCATTGCGCGAAACCTCCGGCCAGCCCGTGCCGGGCACCCGCGCCGGCGATGCCGAGGCGTTGACCCGCACCAGCGACGGCACCTGGCTGGTCGCCTTCGAACGCCTGCACCGCATCCGCGCCTATCGGGCCATCGACGGCGCGGCGATGCTGGTGCCCAACCCGCCAGGCCTGGAACAGGCGCCGGGCAATCAGGGGCTGGAAGCGCTGGCGATGCTGGCCGATGGGCGGCTGCTGGCGATCACCGAAGGCCTCGCTGTCCCCGATGGGCCGGGGCTGATGCGGGCCTGGATCGGCCGGCCCGGCCCCTGGCACGACATCGCCTATCGGCCGGAGCCGGGCTTCCGGCCGGTGGATGCGGCCGGCCTGCCGGAGGGCGGGGCGCTGGTGCTGGAGCGGTATTTCAGCCTGCTGGGCGGTTTCGAGGGGCGGCTGGTCCTGCTCTCGCCGGCCGCCCTGGCCGCACCGATCCTGGCGGGCGAGGAGATCCTCCGCCTCGCCGCGCCGCTGCCCACCGATAATTACGAGGCGGTGGCGGTGACCCGCTGGCAGGGCCGGACGCTGGTGGCCCTGCTCTCCGACGATAATCAGAGCGTGCTGCAGCGCAGCCTGCTGCTGTTGTTCGAGCTGACGGGGTAGGATTCCGCGCCCGCCGCGCGGTAAAAGACCGGCATGAACGTGCTGACCGATCCTGCCGCCGTCCTGCTGACCGAGGCCGCCCATGCCGCCCGCAGCGCCGCCGCCGTGCTGGCCCAGGCGCCGCGGGCCCAGAAGGATGCCGCGCTGATCGCCGCCGCCGCCGCGCTGCGCGCCGCCGCGCCGGACATCCTCGCCGCCAATGCCGCCGATGTCGCCGCCGCGCCGGACCTCTCCGCGGCCTTCGAGGACCGCCTGACCCTGACGCCGCCGCGCATCGAGGCGATGGCCGTGGGGCTGGAGGAGGTGGCCGCGCTGCCCGATCCGGTCGGGCGGGTGCTGGCGGAATGGACGCGGCCGAATGGCCTGACCATCCGCCGCGTCGCCCAGCCGCTGGGGGTCATCGGCATGATCTTCGAAAGCCGGCCGAACGTCACCGCGGATGCCGCCGCGCTTTGCCTGAAATCCGGCAATGCGGTGATTCTGCGGGGTGGGCGGGAAAGCCTGCGCAGCGCCGGGGCGATCCATGCCTGCCTCGGCGCCGGGCTGCGCGCCGCCCGCCTGCCGGCAGGCGCGGTGCAGGTGGCGGCCACCGCCGACCGCGCTTTCGTCGGCGCCATGCTGCGCGCGGCCGGGCTGATCGACCTGATCGTGCCGCGCGGCGGCAAGGGGCTGGTGACACGGGTGCAGGAGGAAAGCCGCGTGCCCGTCCTCGCCCATGCCGAGGGGCTCTGCCACACCTATATCCACGCCGCCGCCGACCCGGCCATGGCGCGGGCCATCCTGGCGAATGCCAAGATGCGCCGCACCGGGGTTTGCGGCGCGACCGAGACGCTGCTGATCGATGCCGCCATCGCCCCTGGCCTGCTCCCGCGCCTCGTCGATGATCTGGCCGCGCTCGGCTGCCGCTTCCGGGCCGATGCCCGGGCGCGCGCCATCCGCCCCGATCTGCCGGCGGCCAATGACGCCGATTTCTCGACCGAATGGCTGGATGCGGTGCTCTCTATCGCCGTGGTCGACGGCATGGCGCAGGCGCTCGATCACATCCGCCGCCATGGCTCGGAGCATACCGAGGCGATCGTGACCGAGGATGCCGAGGCGGCGATGACCTTCCTCAACGGCATCGCCGCCGCCGTCGGGATGTGGAATGCCTCCACCCAGTTCTGCGATGGCGGGGAGTTCGGCTTCGGCGCCGAGATCGGCATCGCCACCGGCCGGCTGCATGCGCGCGGTCCGGTCGGCCTGGAGCAGCTCTGCACCTATCGCTACCATCTCCTCGGCACGGGGCAGGTCCGCCCCTGAACGAGGAGCGCGCGTGGCAACGCCGCCGGGACAATGGGGAGATCGCCGCCGGGCGCGCATCGGCCTGCTGGGCGGCAGCTTCAACCCGGGCCATGCCGGGCATCGGCATGTGGCGGAGACGGCACGGCGTGCGCTCGGGCTCGATCAGGTCTGGCTCCTGGTCTCGCCCGGCAATCCGCTGAAGCCGGCGCGCGGCATGGCCCCCTTTGCCGAGCGGCTGCGCTCCGCCACCGTGATCGCCGCGCCGCCCCGGGTGATCGCCGCCGATATCGAGGCACGGCTGGGCAGCCGCTTCACCTTCGCCAGCCTGGCCCTGCTGCGCCGCCGCTTTCCGCGCGCCCGCTTCGTGCTGCTGATGGGCGCCGATAATCTCAGCCAATTGCCGCGCTGGCGGCGCTGGCGGCGGATCGCCCGCGATACGCCGATCGCCGTGGTGCCCCGCCCGGCCGAAACCCGCCGCGCGCTGCATGGCCAAGCCGCCCGCGCCCTGGCCCGGCATCGGCGGCGGCCGCGGGCGCTGCTGGCGGGCCCGCCGGGCGAGCATGCCCCCTGGTGCCTGGTGCCGGCGCGGGAGCATCCCGCATCCGCCACCGCGATCCGGGCCGCGCGCGACGCGCGCCCAAGGAAGTCTTAGGTTTTGGTCCGGCGATTGCGGGGCCGGTCCGGCAAATATCAGCGGTCAAAGGGTTTGACCGCTGATATAACGCGGGGGCTCGGGCACGCCGGCGGCATGGGCCGCCCGGCCCGGAGCATGGCGTGCGTACCGCGCCGGCCGGTTGGCAAGCAGCCGGGCGGCGGTGCAGGCAGGCAGAGGAGGCGAAGATCGCGCGTAGCCCCAAGCCCCCAAGCGGGGGCGCCAAGCCGCCCGCGGGCGGCCGTAGCAAGCCCCCCGCGCGAGCGGCGGGCACCATCAAGCCGCCGGCATCCCGCGCCGGGGCCCCCAAGCGCCCGGCCGCCGAGGCCACGCCGTCGCGCGCCAAACCCGCCGCCGGCAAGCGCCCCGCCGCGCCGCGTGGTGAGGCAGCCGCGCCCAAGCGGGCCCGCCCGGCTGGGACGGCGCCGGCCAAGCGCCCGCCCGCCAGGGCCGCGTCGCCGAGCGCCGCGCCTGCCACCGGCAAGCGCCCGGCCGCGCCCCGCGCTGAGGCAGCCGCGCCCAAGCGCGCCCGCCCGGCCGGGACGGCGCCGGCCAAGCGGCCGCCCGCCAAGGCCGCGTCGCCGCGCGCCAAGCCCACCGACGGCACGCGCCCGGCCAGCCCGCGCAGCGCGGCGGCAGCCCCCAAGCGGTCCCGCCCGGCCGGGGCGGCAGCCCCCAAGCGCCTGGGCACCAAGGCCGCGGCGCCGCGCACCAAGCCCGCCGCCAAGCCGAAGACCGGCCGTACCGCCGCGCCGAAGACGGTCATCCGGCGCATCGCCAAGCCGGACGAGGCGCATCCGCCGGAAGCCTATCGCCCGGGCCGCATCAGCAAGCAGGCGGTCACCGCCGGGCCTGCCGCCGCCCCGCACAGCCGCAAGCGGCCAGCGCCGGTCGCACCCGACCGGTTGGAACTGCTGGTCGACGCCGCGCGCGGCAGCCTGGAGGATGACAAGGCCGAGGATATCCAGGTCCTCGACGTGGCTGGCCGCGCCGATTTCACCGACCGCATGATCATCGCGACCGGTCAGGTGGAGCGGCAGTTGCTGGCGATGGCCACGCATGTGGAAGACGCGCTCGGCAAGCTCGGCATGAAGCTGCGGCGCAGCGACATCCAGGCCTCCCCCGACTGGGTGCTGATCGATTGCGGCGACCTCGTGATCCATCTGTTCCGGCCGGAGGCGCGGGAGATCTATGCGCTGGAGCGCATGTGGGGCCCGGGGAGCCCGGGCCCGGAGGGGTGAAGCCGCCACGGCTGCTGGCGGTTGGCCGGCTGAAGCCGGGGCCGGAGGACGCCTTGTTCGCGCAGTACAATGCGCGGCTGCGCCCGCCCTTTGCGGTCACCGAACTGGCCGAGGCGCGCGGTAGCGCAGGCGAGGTGCGGGCGCGGGAGGGCGCGGCGCTGCTGGCCGCGCTGCCGCCGCAGGCCTTCCTTGTCGCCCTCGATCTGGGCGGCGAGACGCCGAGCAGCGAGGCGCTGGCCATGCTCGCCTCGCGCTGGGAGGCGACCGGCCGGCTGCTCTGCTTTGTGATCGGCGGCGCCGAGGGGCTCGACCCCGGTGTGGTGTCGCGGGCCGATCATCGCCTCTCGCTCGGGCCGCTCACCTGGCCGCATTTCCTGGTGCGCGGGCTGCTGGCCGAACAATGGTACCGCGCGCAGGCGATCCGCGCCGGGCATCCCTATCACCGGGCCTGGCGACCCTGAGACCAGCGGTGCGAGGCTTTGACCCGTGCCGAGCGCCCGAATGGGCGGCGCGGCATTGGCAGCAGCAATTTCGGGCTGGAATTGCGGGCTGGCAAAACCGCCTCCCGGCGCGCCCAAGAATTTGACCCCTGGGAGGCGGGGGCGGCCCCGGGCCATCGGCCGGTGAGGTGGACAGCCGACCTCCGGCCTGGGATGCTGGATCATGGACGGTTTCTTTCTGCTGATCATCGCCGCGTTGCTCTGGGTCGGGGTGCATGTCGGCATCGCTGGCAGCGCCACGCGCGCGGCGATGATCGCGCGGATCGGCGAAGTCCCGTTCCGCATTGTCTATTCCGTGCTCTCCTTTGGCGCGATCGGCCTGCTGGTGAGTGCCTGGGGCGGTGCCGAGACCGCCGCGCTCTGGTTCGCGCCGGGCTGGCTGCGGATGCTGCTGGCGCTGCTCATGTGGCCGGCTTTCGTGTTCTTCGTCGCCTCGGTGACCACGCCCAACCCCACCGCGGTGGGCGGCGAGCGCCTGCTGGAGGCCGAGCCGCGCGGCATCACCCGGATTACCCGCCACCCGATGCTGTGGTCCTTCGCCGTCTGGGCGGCGGTGCATATGCTGGGCAATGGCGATACCGCGAGCCTGCTGTTTTTCGGCGCCTTCCTGGTGACGGCGCTGATGGGCATGCCGAGCATCGATGCCAAGCTGGCGGCGCGGGCCCCGGCGGCATGGCCCGCGCTGGCGGCGAAGACCTCCATCCTGCCCTTCGGCGCGATCCTGGCCGGGCGCAATCGGCTGGTGCTGCGCGAGATCGGCTGGCTGCCGCCGCTGATCGGCACCCTCGGCTGGCTCGCCATCCTGCATCTGCATCCGCGGCTGTTCGGCGTGCCGGCGCTGCTCTGGTGACCGCGGAGGGCGCGGGATGAACCTGCCGGAACCCGGCGATCACACCGCCGGCCGCCTCGGCGCCCGCCCTGTCCCGCTGACCGAGCGGCCCTGGCCCCTGCCGCCCGGGCTGCATCCGCTCGGTCTGCCGGGTCCGCGCGGCGGGCTGCTTCGCGTGCCGGCCGCCGCCACGCCAGGGCCGCTGCCGCTGATTGTCATGCTGCATGGCGCGACCGGCGATGCCGAGCGGGCGCTGCGCCGCATCGCGCCGATCGCCGAGGCCGCGCTGCTGGTGCTGCCGGAGAGCGAGGGGCGGAGCTGGGATGTGATCGAGGGCGGCTACGGCCCCGATCTCGAGCGGCTGGATGCGGCGCTGGCGGCGGTCTTCGCGGCTTGGCCGGTCGATCCGCGCCGGCTGGCGATTGCCGGATTTTCCGACGGCGCCTCCTATGCCCTCTCGCTCGCGCTGATGAACGGCGATCTGTTCACCCATGCGCTGGGTTTCTCGCCCGGCTTCGCCGCGCCGCTGGGGCAGGCCGGGCGCCCGCGTTTCTTCCTCAGCCACGGCACCGAGGATCAGGTGCTGCCGATCGATCGCTGCGGCCGGCGGCTGGCTGCCCAGTTGCAGAGGGCCGGCTATCTGACGATCTACCGGGAGTTCGAGGGTGGGCATGAGCTGCCGGCGGAGATCGCCCTCACCGCCCTGGCTTTCCTGCTGGCCGAGATCGCATGAGACGGCTGCTGCTGACGCTGCTGCTTGCGGTGGCCCCGGTGCTCGTGCAGGCGGCGGAGACCTGCACCTATCGGGGCGGCGGCGATTACGACGCGCAGATCGCCCTCACCACGATCGCTGAGCGGCAGGGCACGACGCTGCGGCTGCGCGCGCTGTGGCGGCTGACCGCGCGGCCGCTGCCCTTCTATCGGTTCGAGTATCTGGTCGAGGAAATCAGCGAATGGCAGGGGCAACGCCTGATCCGCCTGGGGCTTAACCTGCGCCACTTCGTCAATGGCCGCATCCGCCGCCAGCAATGGGACGTCTTCGCCCGCACTGGGGATGGCTTCGCCGCCTGGCGGCTGCAAGGCAAGCGGGCGGAGGAGTTGGCCGGCAAGCATGCGGGCTTCGCCCGGCACTGGGATGTCGCGGATTTCGGCCAGCCTTGGCTGGCGGACTATCCGACCGCTGCGGCGGAGGCGCGCAGCGACCTCGCCCTCAAGCCCGGTGAGGCGCCGGCCGGGCTGGTGCCGCCCTTCGCCGCTGGTTTCTATCTGCCGCGCTTCGCCCCCGCCGCGCCGCAGCGCATCGCGCTGTTCATCCCCGGCAACAAGCAGCAGAACCGTGCCGATCTCGATGTTCCTGCGCCGGCCCCGGCGCCGGCCGGCGGGCATGTCTGGCGGATCACGCTGGAGAGCGAGAAGCTCGGCCTGGATCGCGGCTCGCAGGCTTTCGCCACGATCGCGCCGGGCGGTCGGCTTGCCGCGATCCGCTTCCGACTGCTGGGCTTCGGTATGACGGCGGCCGGCGAGATTGCATTGCAGGGCTGCGAGGGCGAGGCATAGCCAGCGCATCCCGGGGGTGCGAGCATGCCGGCCGGAGGAGATGAACATGCAAGGCATCGCTGAGGATCTGAAGGGCAAGGTCGCGATCGTGACCGGCGCAGGCAGCCGGCCCGGCGAAGGGGTTGGCAATGGCCGCGCCGCCGCCATCCTGCTGGCGCGGGCCGGTGCGCATGTGGTGCTGGCCGATGCCATCATCGAATGGGCCGAGGAGACGCGGCGGATGATCGCCGAGGAGGGCGGTGCCGAGAGCGTCGTCGTCACCGGCGACGTGACCAAGGCGGCCGATTGCGCCCGCATCGTGCAGACCGCGATGGACAGATGGGGCCGGCTGGATGCGCTGGTGAACAATGTCGGCATCAGCGGCCCGAAGGGCACCGCCGAGGAAGTGGACCCCGAGGAATGGGCGCACGGCCTGCTGGTGAACGTCACCTCGATGATGCTGATGGCGAAATACGCGGTGCCGGCGATGCGCCAGACGGGCGGGGGTTCGATCGTCAATATCGGCTCGGTCGCCGGGCTGAAGGGCGGGCATCCGCACCTGCTTTATCCGACCAGCAAGGGTGCGGTGGTCAACATGACGCGCGCCATGGCGGTGCATCACGCCCCGGACGGCATCCGGGTGAACTGCATCTGCCCAGGCATGGTCTATACGCCCATGGTGCAGGCCAACAACATGACGCCGGAGCGGCGCGAGCAGCGCCGCCGCCGCAGCATCCTGCAGGTGGAAGGGAGCGGGTGGGATATCGGCGCGGCCGTGGCGTTCCTCTGCGGCGGCAATGCGCGCTGGATGACCGGGACCATCGTGCCGGTGGATGCCGGGGCCACGGCGATCGCCGGCCTGCCGGGCGGCTGAGACCGACGATCAAAGGATTTGACCGTTGGCTTGGGCTTTTTCTGGCCCGCAATCGCCGGGCGGAAACCTCTGGTTTCCTGGGCTGCGCGGCATTGGCCGCGCGTCTGGAGCAAGACCCGTTCAGATGGAATCATCTGAACGGATGTCCTGCTCTGGAAAATATAATAACCCGACCAGCGTATCATCGTTCTGATGGATCACCGCATGACCCATCAGAGCGGAGGCTGCTCTGGAGCATGCTGCGATGAGGCGGAATCGCCGAAGGCGCTGAATCCCGCGACCAGACAAGGGTTAGAGCAGGGTGCGTGAACGCATGTGAACGCATCGCGCTCTAAAACGGCCCTCTCGCCTCAGCCGGCCTCGCGCCCCGCGACCACCACGGGCATCAGGTTCGCTTCTGCCTCACGCTTCAGCCGCACGTAGGAGCGCGCCGAAAAGAACAGCATGCTGGCATAGAACAGTCCGCCCCCGGCCAACGCCGCCCAGGGCTCGGTCAGCAGCGCCGCCCCGAAGGCGCCGACGCCGATCAGCAGCGGCAGGACCAGGGCGGCAGGAACCTTGAAGTTCTTGAAGCTCCAGGTCGGCAGGGTCGAGATCATCAGCAATCCCACCACGGCCAGCGTCACCGCCACCAGCACCCCATGCCGGGCAAGGCCAGCCAGGCCGGGCCAGCCCCAGTCCTCGGCCGCCAGCCAGAGGAACAGCGGAAAGAGCGCGAGGCCAGCGCCGGCCGGGGCCGGCACGCCGGTGAAGAAATTCTGCGCAAAGGCCGGCTTCGGCGGCGGGCCGGTGAGCGCGAGGGCCGGCGCCTCGTCGATCGAGGCATTGAAGCGGGCGAGCCGCAACGCCGAGCAGACAGCAAAGAGGATACAGGGCGCGAAGCCCCAGCCGCGGGCATCGTGCAGCGACCACATGAACAGGATCAGCGCCGGGGCGACGCCGAAGCACAGGAAATCCGACAAGCTATCGAACTCCGCGCCGAACCGGCTGGTCGCTTTCAGGAGCCGGGCGATCCGGCCATCGATGCCGTCGATCGCCGCCGCCACCACGATCAGCGCCGCCGCCTTTTCCCAGCGCCCATCCAGCGCGAAGCGCAGCGCCGTCAGCCCGCAGCACAGGCCGAGCATGGTCAGGATGTTCGGCACCAGCCGGTTGAAGGACGGGCCGGCATAGCGCGGCCGCCGGCGGGCGTGCCGCAGCCGGCGATGCAGCGGCGGGCGCGGCTCGTTCATGTCGGGCGCGGCGCCGGGCGGGTTTCGGCGATCACCGTCTCACCGCCGATCATGGTCTGCCCCTCGGCGACCAGCGGCCGCACGCCTTCAGGCAAATAAAGGTCGGTGCGGCTGCCGAAGCGGATGATGCCGAAACGCGCCCCGGTCTCGACCGCCTGGCCTTCCTGCACGTCGCAGAGGATGCGCCGGGCGATCAGCCCGGCGATCTGTACCACGGCAAGGTCGCCGCCATCGGTCAGGCGCAGCGCGATGGCATTGCGTTCGTTCTCCTCGCTCGCCTTGTCGACGCTGGCATTGAGGAACTTGCCGGGATGATAGGCGATGCGGGTGACGGTGCCGGCCGCCGGCACCCGGTTCACATGCACATCCAGCACCGAAAGGAAGATCGCCACCCGCCAGCGCGGCGCGGCGCCGAGGCCGAGTTCGGCCGGCGGCGCGGCTTGCACCACGCTGACGACGCGGCCATCGGCCGGGGCGAGGATCAGGCCGGGCCGCGGCGGCGGTACCCGCGCCGGGTCGCGGAAGAAATAGAGGCAAAACAGGCAGAACAGCACCGCCGGCCAGAACAGCCAGCCGCCGAAGAGCAGTCCGGCCAGCGCGGCAACCCCGCCGCCGAGCAGGAAGGGCCGGCCGGCCGGATGCGGCGGCGCCAAGACCATGGAGAGGCTTTGCAGCAGGGCCATGCGGGTCCAGGAGGTGAGACAGCAGCGGGGCGGGTTATGGTCGCTCGCCGCCGCCCGGGCAAGCAAGGCGCGATCACCCTGCCGGCGATGCTATGCTGGGCGCCTTGGCACGAGGATAGGGCATGACCGGGCAGCCAGTGACGCGGGTGAAGGTCTGGGACGGTTGGGTCCGGCTGGGTCATTGGCTGATCGTCGGGCTGCTCTGCCTGTCCTACTGGTCGATCGAGACCGGCCGCATGCAGACGCATTTCTGGTCCGGCTATGCCGTGCTGGCCCTGGTGCTGTTTCGCATCGTCTGGGGCTTCGTCGGGTCGGAGACGGCGCGCTTCGCGACCTTCCTGCGCGCCCCGGCGGCGGCGCTCGCGCATCTGCGCCACTTCACCCGGCGCGAGCCGGACACCGAGGTCGGCCACAACGCCGCCGGCGGCTGGATGGTGATGGTGATGCTGGCGCTGCTGTTGGCGCAGCCGCTGACCGGGCTGTTTGCCGATACCGGCTATGGCGATGCCGGGCCGCTCGCCAAGCGGGTGGCGAGCGAGACCAGCGATTGGCTGACCGGGCAGCATCACCGGATCTTCCGGCTGATCCTGCTGGCCGCCGGGCTGCATGTGCTGGCGGTAATCGGCTATGCGGTGCTGAAGCGCCAGGATCTGGTGCGGCCGATGCTCAGCGGCGTGAAGCGGCTGCCGGCCGGCACCGCGGCGCCGCGCATCGCCAGCCCGACCCTGGCGGCGATCTTGCTGGCCGCAGCGGTCCTGCTGGTCTGCGGCATCAGCCGGATGGGCTGATGCGCTGCTGGTCTATGGCATCAGCCAGTCTGGCTGAGGCCGGGCGGTCAACGATTGCGATAGGGCCGGTGGCAGGAGCCACAGAATTGCGGGCCGGTGGCCTTGTAGGCGGCTTCGAAGGCCGCGACATCGCCACCTTCGGCGGCATTGCGCAGCAGCTTCAGATGCGCGACGAGACGCATGTCAATCGCCTCGAAATCCGAGAAATTCTGCCAGATTTCAGGCTTCGCCTTGGTATCGCCCTTGTCCGAGCCGGCGGGAAACAGCTTCGGCATGCCCGTGAAGAAGCCGATCATCTCGTCGATCTGGCGCACCGCCGGCCGCGGGTCGCTCTTGTTCTCGACCAGAAGCTTCATCTGGTCCATCGCCTCACCGGCCCGCTTCAAGCCGGCGCGGCGTTCCGTGATGACATTGGCCTGGGCAAGGGCCGTGCCCGCGAGGGCGATGAGGCAAAGCGCCCCGAACCACGTATTAAGCCGCATCGAACACTGCCCTCGTATCGCCAAATATCCCGTCTTTTCGCGGAAAGCCGTCCGCCGTGCAAGTCTGGGCCTTGCAAGTCTCGGGCCTGTTCGCCAGACGCTGCCGCATTTCCCCGGAGCACCCATGCCGCATCCCGTTCGTGCCGTCGCCGTCTTCTGCGGCTCCCGCCCCGGCCATGAGCCGGTCCATGCCGAGGCGGCCCGGGCGCTCGGCACGGCGCTGGCCAAGGCCGGGCTGGGCCTTGTCTACGGCGGCGGTGGCATCGGCATCATGGGGATCCTGGCGGAGGCGACGCATGCGGCGGGCGGGCGGGTGCATGGGGTGATCCCGGACTTCCTCCGCCATGTCGAACGGCCGCAGCCGCAGCTGGATGCGCTGGAGGTCACCACCTCGATGCATGCGCGCAAGGCCCGGATGTTCGAGCTGGCGGACGCCTTCGTCAGCCTCTCCGGCGGGCTCGGCACCATGGACGAGACCTTCGAGATCATCACCTGGCGGCAGCTTCGGCTGCACGACAAGCCGATCTTTCTGCTCGATGTCGGCGGCTGGGCGGCGCCGTTCCAGGCGCTGATCGAAAGCCTGATCGGCCAGGGCTTCGTCGGGCGTGAGAGCCAGCAGCTCTATCGAATCGTGCCGGATGTGCCGGCCTTGATGGCGGCGCTGGCCGCCGCCCGCGTCGAGGATGCCTCCGCCGCGCGACTGTAGCTTGCCGGCCGGGAAGGCGGCGGCTATATCCGCCGCTTCGCCGGACCGACGGAGCGTAGCTCAGCCTGGTAGAGCACTGTGTTCGGGACGCAGGGGTCGGAGGTTCGAATCCTCTCGCTCCGACCAGTCGTCCGGCGTTGCAAAGCCCCCCGGGATCGCCCCGGGGGGCTTTGTCATTCCTGGCGCAGCCCGGCCAGCGCCCCGGCTTTCTGCCGGCCCGCCGCCGCCCGGGATGCAGCTCAGCCCATCCAGACCTCCGACGGGAACCAGGGGACGTCGGCTTCGGGCAGTCATCTTGCGGCTGGCCGATCTGGGTCACCGTCAGCCGGCGGTCGGGGCCATTGGTGGCGAAGATGGTCGAAGCCGGGACGGGCGGACCCGGCCTTCCTCTGCGCGTTGGCCATGACCGCGACCGCCGCCGGGCCCTGCATCTCGATCCCCATGGGCGGAGGGTCGTCCGCTCAGCGCCCCCGCGCGGCCCAGAACATGAGCCATCTCGCCGGCAGCACCCAAAGCGTGCCGGCCAGGACAAAATAGGGAATCTGCAACAACCAGTGCCAGCCCAGCACATGATCGGCCAGCGCCACGACCAGGCCGATGTACAGCAGGAAGCCGATAATCCCGGCGGCGGCGGCGAAGGCGATGCGCGGCATCCGGGGGATGTGATAGCGCCCGGCCGGACCGGCAAGGCCGGGGTGCAATTCCGCCCCGGCGCGGCATGCTCTATGAACCGCCGCGCATAACCCAGAACACCAGGACCGGCATGACCGACCCGCACCCCGAGATCGACCTCCGCGACCATATCCGCGGCATTCCGGATTTCCCGAAGCCTGGCATCCTGTTCTACGACATCTCGACGCTGCTGCGACACGGGCCCGCCTGGCGCTCCGCCGTCGCGCGCGTTGCCGACCTGATCCGCCCGCATCAGCCCGATCTGCTGGCCGGGGTTGAGAGTCGTGGCTTCCTGCTGGCGGCGCCGCTCGCCCTCGAACTCGGCCTTGGCTTCATCCTGCTGCGCAAGCCGGGCAAGCTGCCGGGGGCGACGGTGGGGATCGACTACGCCCTGGAATACGGCACCGATCGGCTCGAAATGCAGGCCGATGCCGTCCAGCCCGGCCAGCGGGTCGTGCTGCTCGATGATCTGCTGGCGACCGGTGGGACCCTGGCCGCCGGCATAGGCCTGTTGCGCAGCGCCGGGGCAGTGGTGCCGGCCGCGGCGGCGCTGATCGAGCTGACCTTCCTCAAGGGCCGCGAAAGGCTGAGCGTGCCCTGCGAGACCCTGCTGCGCTACGACGATTGATACCAGCGGTCGAAGCCGTTGACCGCTGGTATTGGCTTGGTGTGGCCCGCAATCGCCGGGCGAAAACTTTGGTGTCCTGGGCCGCGCGGCATTGGCCGCGTGCCGTCGGTATGAGGCGCGTTACTGCGGGTGTTGCCCCGCGCGCGTTACCGCGGATGTTGCCCCGCGCGCGTTACCGCGGATGTTTCCCCGCGCGCGTTACCGCGCGACAATATTCCCCGCCGCCCGCTGCAACGCATAGCTCCCATTCTGCACGGAGGGCATATGCGGCAGGTTGGTGAGGGTCGCCAGCGTGGCCGGACCACCGCGGGTGAAGGGCGGCGCGCCGAGTGCGGCCAGCGCCGCCGCGGACTGGCCGGTTGAGGCCAGATCGGCATAGCCCTGCAAGGCACGGGCGAGTTGGCCGAAGCTGGTGCCCGGGGCGATGCCAAGGGCGCGACGGATTTCGCCATCGCCGCCCTGGATGACGCCCTGCGAGGCGAGCGGAATACCGGCGCCATCGCCGCCGCCGCCGATGCGATCCAGAATGTATTCGTACTGCGCCAGCGCCCGCGCCGCATCGGCCGGCTTGCCGGCGTATTGGCTGAGATCGGAGAGGTTCCGCTGCGAGGTGTTGAGCGCGTTCCAAAGCGGCGCGCCGCTGCCCGGATAGCTGAAATCGGGCGGCTTGGGTGCGCAACCGGCCAACGCGGCGAAAGCGGCAAGGGCGGTGCAGGCAAGGGCGTGACGGCGGCGCATGACAACTCCTCCTCGTATCCGCCGATCCTGCCGCCGCGGCCCGCGGCTGTCACGCCCGCCTGTCCTATCCTTCGCCCGGGGCAGACCCGCGCGACGGCGGGGGCGGGCCTCAGATCATCCGCAGCAGGGTCCCGTCGCGGCGGATCGCCTGGTGCAGCACCACCGCGCCCAGATGCAGCACGATAAAGCCCAGCAATAGCCAGCCGCCCAGGCTGTGCAGGCCCTGCAATGCCCCCGCCAGGCCTTCATTCGCCGCCATGAACTTCGGCAGGTCGATCAGGCCGAGATAGGCGGTCTGCCCGCGCATCGGGAAACCCCAGGCATTGGTCGCCAGGAAGCCAAGCACGGGCTGGAGGATAAGCAGCCCATAGGCGGCGTGATGCAGCCCGGTCGCGGCGCGTTGCAGCCCGCGCGGCAGCCCGGCCGGCTGGGGCGGCGGCGGGTGGCCCAGCCGCCAGACCAGCCGCGCCAGGGCAAGCAAAAGGACGGTCAGCCCAAGCGATTCATGCAGGGCGTAGAAAGCCATCTTGTGGATGCCGTCATCCTTGTCCGAGATGAACGCGATGACGAAGCCGGTGGGCAACGCTGCCAGCACGAGCCCGCCCGTCAGCCAGTGGAACCATTTGGCGAGCGGCGTATAGCCGGTCACACCCGGTACAGTGGTGCTCATTCCGCGACCCCTTTCGCCCAGGTTGCATTTTGGCAGCGAAAGGCGGTTTGCAAGGGTGCGGGGCGGGCAATGACCGGGATGTTACGGCCCGATACCTGCTTTGACTTGGCGCGACGCGAGGCCTCGGCCTAACAAAGCCGTATGACATCCTCGCGACCGATCGCCTTCTTCGACATGCACGCCCAGCAGCGGCTGATCCGTGCCGAAATCGATGCCGGCATCGCCCGCATCCTCGACCATGGGCGCTTTATCCAGGGGCCGGAGGTGGCAGCGATCGAAGCGGGGCTCGCGGCCTTCGCCGGGGCGCGGCATGCGGTCGGCGTCTCCTCCGGCACCGATGCCCTGCAGATCGCCATGATGGCCGAGGGGATCGGGCCGGGCGATGCGGTCTTCCTGCCTGCCTTCACCTATACCGCGACGGCCGAGGTGCCGCTGGTGCTGGGCGCCACGCCGGTCTTCGTCGATGTCGCGCCCGATACCTTCAACCTCGATCTCGCCGATCTCGCCCGCCGGGTGGCGCAGGTGGCCGCGGAAGGCCGGCTGCGGCCACGCGCCGTGGTGGGCGTCGATCTCTATGGCCTGCCGGCGGATTGGCCGGCGATCCATGCGCTCTGCGCCCAGCATGGCATGTTTGCCCTGGATGACGCGGCGCAGGCCTTTGGCGGGGCGCTGGGCCATCAGCGGCTCGGCACCCTGGCGCCGGCCACCGCGCTGAGCTTCTACCCGACCAAGACGCTGGGCTGTTACGGCGATGGCGGGGCCATCCTGACCGACGACCCCGACCGCGCCGAGCTCTACCGCTCGCTCCGCACCCATGGCGAGGGCAAGAGCCGCTACGAGGTGCTGCGAACCGGCATGAACGGCCGGCTGGATTCGATCCAGGCGGCGGTACTGCTGGCCAAGCTGCCGCTGCTGGAGGGGGAGCTGCTGGCGCGCGGCCGCGCCGCGGCCTGGTACGAACAGGCGCTGGGCGGGCGGGTCGTGACGCCGCAGGTGACGCCGGGCGCGACCCATGCCTGGGGCATCTACACCATCCTGCTGACCGATGCCGCGGCGCGGGAGCGGGTGCAGGCCAGCCTGCAGGCGGCCGGCCTGCCCAGTGCGATCTATTATCCGAAGCCGCTGCACCGGCAGCCGGCCTATGCGGCGGCGCATGCCAGCGGCCTGGCGGCCGGCCCGCCGCCCCTGCCAGTGAGCGAGAGCCTCTGCACCCGCTGCCTGTCGCTGCCCATGCACCCCTATCTGGCCGAGGAGGATGTGGCACGGGTGGCCCAGGCGGTGCTCGCCGCCGTGTGATTCGCAGCCGGGGGAGGGTCAGGCATTGCCGCCGGGGCCTCCGGTGGGCTTGCATAAAGCCTGACCCCCGGAGAGGCTTCGGAGATGCGCCGCCGCACCCTGCTCGCCACCGCTGCCGCCGCCACCGCCGCCGGACCCGCCCGCGCCCAGGGTGAGCCGGTCGATGTCCTGCTCGTGCTCGCGGTCGATGTCTCGCGCTCGGTCGATGAGGATGAGGCGCGCTTGCAGCGCGAGGGCTACCGCACCGCGATCACCGATCCGCAGGTGGTCGAGGCGATCCGCGGCGGCATGATCGGCGCCGTCGGGCTGGCCTATGTCGAATGGGCGGGGGCCGAGTATCAGCGGCTGGTGCTGCCCTGGACGCGCATCGCCAACCCCGCCGAGGCCGCGCGCTGGGCGAGTTCCCTGGCCGAGACGCCGCGCGCCTCCCTGTCCTGGACCTCGATCTCCGGGGCGCTGGAGTTTTCCCGCAAGGTCCTGGCCGAGGCGCCGTTCGAAGCAACGCGCCGGGTGATCGATATCTCCGGCGACGGGGTGAACAATAGCGGCGGGCCGGTCGAGCCGGCCCGTGCCCGGGTGCTGGCCGAGGGCATCGTGATCAACGGCCTGCCCATCGTGAACGACCGGCCGACCTTCGGGCGCATGCCGCCCATCCCGCTCGATGACTACTACCGCGACCAGGTGATCGGCGGCGCCGGCGCCTTCCTGGTCGTCGCCGCCGACTTTGCCAGCTTCGGCAATGCGGTGAAGCGCAAGCTGATCCGCGAAATCGCCGGGCGGTCTGGCCCGGTCGTCACCTAAAGCATGCTGCGTTCGCCTTCGCGCGCGCATCCCGCTCTAATTTTTGTTTGGTCGCGGGATTCAGCGTTTTCGGCGATTCCGCCTCAACGCATCCCGCTCTAGCGATGAAGGTCATGGCCATGGCAGCGGTGCTGGATCATCTGGTGGTCGATGTGCGCGACGGCATCGCCGCCGCCGCCGCCGATTGGGTGCGGCTGGGCTTCACGCTGACGCCGCTGGGCCGGCACAGCCTGGGTTCGGCCAATCACCTGATGGTCTTCGCCGAGGATTATCTGGAATTGCTGGGCACCGACGTGCCGGGCGGCGCCTTGCGGCCGGATATCGCGCCCTATCCCGTCGGCCTTAACGGCCTGGTCTTCAAGACCGGGGATGCCGAAGCGCTGGCGGCGCGGCTGCTGGCCGCCGGCGTGCCGGCGCTGCCGGCGACCGCCTTTCACCGCCCGCTCGACCTGCCCGATGGCAGCCGGGGAGAGGCGCGCTTCCGCACCGTGCGGCTGGATCGCGCGGCGGCCTTCGATGGCCGCATCTATTGGTGCGAGCATCTGACGCCGCAGCATGTCTGGCGGCCGGAATGGCAGGTCCACGCGAATGGCGCCCAGGCCGTGTCGCGGGTGCTGCTGGCGGCGCGCGACCCGGAACGCCAGGCGGCGCTGTTCCGCCGGACCTTCGGCGCCGCGGCGGTGGAGACGCAGGCCGATGGCCGGGTGCTGCTGCGGGCCGGACGGCCGGTGGTGGAGGTGGCGAGCCACGCCCAGGTGGCGGCCGAGCTGGGCACGGCGGCGCCCGACCCGGCCGGGCGCGGCGATCACCTGGCGCTGATCGCCCTGCGGGTCACCGATCCGGCACGGACCGCGGCGCTGCTGGGGGCGAACGGCGTCGCCTTCGAGATGCGTCCGGAAGGCCCGCTGGTGCCGGCGCGGGCCGCCTGGAACGCTGCCTTGGCGTTTGGTGACTAGAGCGGGATGCGTTGCGGCGGAATCGCCGAAGGCGCTGAATCCCGCGACCCGACACATGCTAGCGCGCGCTGCGTGAACGCATGTGAACGCAGCCCGCTCTAGCCGACGCGCAGCAATTCGCTGATCACCCGTTCCAGCTGGAACAGCGAGTTGCAGGTGATCGAGACGCGGCAATGCGGGGTGTATTTCGGCATATCGGAATCGCCGGTGCCCCAGACGGTGCGCGTCTCCGGGTTCAGCCAGACGACCTGCTTCGCCCGGTTGGCCATGCGCTGCAGGATATCGGCGCGCGCATCGGTACGGTTGCCGCGGCCATCGCCCAGGATGATGACGGTGGTGCTGCTGTCGAGCAGATGCATGTACTCGCGCTCGAAATCCGCCAGCGACTGCCCGTAATTGGAGGAGCCGAAGCCGCTGCGCGCCATCACCTCAGGGATTGCGCGCTCGATCGGCAGCGTCGTCAGCAGGTCGGAGACATCGGCCAGCGCCGAGGAGAAGGCGAAGGCCCGCAGGCCCGAGAGCGCCTCGTTCAGCGAATAGAGAAAGAGCAGCAGGAACTGCGCCACCGCAGCGACCGAGCCGCTGACGTCGCACAGCACCACAAGGCGCGGCTTTTCGATCCGTTCCTGCTTCCAGATCGTGCGGAAGGGAATCGCCTCCCAGGCCATGTTGCGCCGGAGCGTGCGGCGCACATCCAGCACGCCGCGCCGGTCCCGCTTGCGCGGCCGGCCGTACAGCGTGGCCAGGCGATGGGCCATGGCGCGGACCAGCACGCGCATGCGTTCATGGTCGCGCCGGTCAATCGCGGTCAGCCGCGCCTGGGTCAGCATGCGGGCCCGGAATTCCTGGTTCCGCCCCTCGGCGAACAGCAGCAGGTTCTGCTCGACGAAGCCGCGCACCCGCTCACGCAGCGCATCGCGCGCCTGCGTCAGGGCTTCGCCGCGCGGGGCGGTGCGCGTCCGGACGATCTCGCGCTCCAGCGCGCCAAGCCCCATGCGCTCCAGGATCCGCCGGGTGAAGAGGTTGACCTGGGTGAAAAGGCTGATTTCGGAAAGCCGGGCCTCGCGCGACGCCTGTTCAATGGCGGCGGCAAGCCAGGCCTGGTCGTTCGACAGCAGCGCGGCGGCCAGCGCCCCGCCGCTCCCCTCGCCTTCGCCGCCCGCCGGCATCTCGCCCGGCATGGGCGGGGCTTCCTCCGCCGAAGCCCCAGCGGCCTTGCCGGCCGGGTCGGAAAAGCTCGCGCGCTTGAAGAACAGATCGAAGCACACGCCATAGGCGCGCTTCTCATCGATCGTCTTGGCGAGCACGAGGCCGAGCGTATCGCGCAGCCGCTGACGGTCCTCGAAGCCGACCACGGCGGCGGCGCGCGCCGCTTCGATGGTCTCGGCCGGGGAGATCCGCAGCCCGGCGCTGCGGGCCGCGCGGAAGAAGTCGAGGAGCGGCCCCTCCATCTCAGCGCACCGGGATCGCCTCGGGCTTGGCCTTCAGCAGCAACTCGCCAAGCTGGCCGGCCACCACCTCGATGTCGCTCTCGAATTTCAGCAGCACGTTCAGCGTCTCCCGCACCAAAGCGGGCTCCAGCTCGTTTGCGTGCAGCAGCACCAGCACCCGCGCCCAGTCGATCGTCTCGCTGACCGAGGGCAGCTTCTTCAGGTCCAGCCCGCGCAGCTCCTGCACGAAGGCCACCAGCTTGCGGCGCAGCGTCGAATCGATCCCCGGCACCCGGCTGGCGATGATCCGCGCCTCCAGCCGCGCCTCCGGCAGCCCGATATGCAGGTGCAGACAGCGCCGCTTCAGCGCGTCGCCGAGATCGCGCTGCGAGTTGGAGGTGAGCATGACGATCGGCGGCACATCGGCGCGGATGGTCCCGATCTCCGGGATACTGACCTGATAATCGGACAGCAATTCGAGGAGGAAGGCCTCGAACTCCTGGTCGGCCTTGTCCACCTCATCGATCAGCAGCACCGCGCCGCCCGGTGAGCGCAGCGCTTTCAGCAACGGCCGCGGCTCCAGGAAATCCTCCGAGAAGAAGAGGTCGGACAGCCCGTGCAGGCGGCGCAGCGCGGCGTCCATGCCCGGCTCATCGCCGAGTGCCGCGCCCATGCGGTCCTTCAGGATTTGGGTATAGAGCAGCTGCTTGCCGTACTTCCACTCGTACAGCGCCTTGCTCTCGTCGAGGCCCTCATAGCACTGCATGCGGATCAGCGGCAGCGAGAGCCAGCGGGAGACCGCCTTGGCAAGCTCGGTCTTGCCGACGCCGGCCGGGCCTTCGACCAGGATCGGCTTCTGCAGGTGGTGCGAGAGATAGACCGCGGTGGCGATCTCCCGGCTCGGGATATAGCCGGCGCTCTCCAGGCCGCTCTCCGTCGCCTCGATGCTGTCGAGCTGTGCTTGCCAGGCGATGCTCATGCGCCGCGCGATCCCATCTGGACGTCCCTTATCGATCCGGCCGATCATGCCGCGCCGCGCCGTTGGCGCCAAATCGGGAGGGAAGACCAAATGCCGCACCCCGCGCGCCGGGCGCTGTTCGGCTTGGCCGTGCCACTCCTCCGTCCCGCCGCGGCCGAGACGGCCTGGCCGGTGCGGACGGTGAGGGTGATCGTGCCCTCTCCGCCGGGCGGTGGGTCGGACGTGGTGGCGCGCCTGCTGCTGCCGGCCCTCTCCGAACAGCCGGGCGCCCCGGCCTTCGTGGTCGAGAACCGGGCCGGCGCGGGCGGCACGATCGGGACGGAAGTGCTGGCGAAGTCGCCGGCCGATGGCGGCACGCTGGGGACCATCACCATCGGCACCCATGGCACCAACCCCTGGCTCTTTCCGCGCATCGGCTACGATCCAGTGGCGGATTTCAGCCCCATCGCGGTGATTTCGGTGCAGCCCGGCGCGGTCGCGGTGCCGGCCGACAGCCCGCTGGGCTCCCTCGATGATCTGCTGGCCATCCGCCAGGAGACCAATTTCGCCTCCTCCGGCAACGGCACCTCCGGGCATCTGGCGGGCGAGGTCCTGCGGGTGATGGGGGGGCTGCCGCTGGTGCATGTGCCCTATCGCAGCAGCGGGGCCGCCTGGGCCGACCTGCTGGGCGGGCGGGTGCCGCTGATCTTCGACAACATCCAGAACGCGCATCCGCACCAGCAGGCCGGGCGCGTCCGCATCCTGGCGGTGACCGGCCATGGCCGCTCTGGCCTGCTGCCGACGGTCCCGGCGATCCGGGAAAGGCTGCCCGACTACCTGGTGGAGAGCTGGAACGTGCTGGCGGGCCCGGCCGGCCTGCCCCCTGCCTTGACCGAGCGGATGGCCGGCATGATCGCCGCCGCCGCCGCGACCCCCGCGGTGCAGACCAAATACGCCGAGCTGGGGATGGAACTGCCCCGCTCCTCGCCCGAACATGCAGCGGCCTTCATCAAGCAGCAGCTCGGCTTCTGGCAGCGCGTCATCACCCAGGCCAATATCCGGCTGGAGTGATTCCCCGGCCTCGCTAAGCTGGTCCCACGCGAAGCAAGACAGGAGACATGCGTGCAACTGTCCGACCGGGTCACCGGCGCGGTGCTGATCGCCCTGGGCGGGGCGGCCGCGATCTTCGGCGCAAGGCTGCCGGCGGTGCCGGGCCAGGATGTCGGCCCGGCCGCCTTCCCGATGCTGATCGGCGGCGGGCTTGCGCTGTGCGGCAGCCTGATCGCCTTCGGCATCGGCCACAGCTTCGAAGTGCCCGAGGAAGGCGATGACCCGGCGCCGCCCGGCTCGCTGCATCTGGGCCGGCTGCGGCCGCTGATCCCCACCGCGCTGCTGTTCTTCTACGTGCTGGCGGTGGAGCGGCTGGGCTTCCTGCCGACGGCGGCGGTGGTGGTGCTGCTGGCCGCCATCGCGCTGGGCGCCCGGCTGCGGCTGGCCATCCCGCTGGCGATCATCGCCCCGCTCTGCGTGCATCTGGCCTTCTACAAGCTGCTGCGGGTGCCCTTGCCCGCGGGCATCCTGCCGGCGCCCTGGTAGCCCGATGCACGATCTCCTCGAAGCCTTCCGCCTCGTCGCCGCCCCGGACGTGCTGGTGGCAATCCTGGCCAGCGCGATCTACGGCCTCGTCGTCGGCTCGCTGCCGGGGCTGTCCGCCACCATGGCGACCGCCCTGCTGGTGCCGGTCACCTTCTGGCTGTCGCCCATCGCCGCCATCGCCACCATCATCACGGCCAGCGCGATGGCGATCTTCTCCGGCGATATTCCGGGCTGCCTGCTGCGCATCCCCGGCACCCCGGCCTCCGCCGCCTATACCGATGAAGCCTATGCCATGACCCGCAAGGGCCAGGCAGAGATGGCGCTCGGCGCCGGGCTCTGGTTCTCGGCGATCGGCGGCATCGTGGGCACGCTCTCGCTCGTGCTCATGGCACCGCTCCTGGCGGAAATGGCGCTCTCCTTCTCGACCTACGAGTATTTCTGGCTCGCCTTCCTCGGGCTGATGTGCGCGACGCTGGTCGCCCGCTCCTCGCCGATCAAGGCGATCGCCTCCATGCTGCTCGGCCTGCTGATCTCCTGCATCGGCATGGAGAACCCGGCGGGCACGCCGCGCTTCACCTTCGGGCTGACGGATCTGCTGGGGGGAATCGAACCGATCCCGGCGCTGGTGGGCGTCTTCGCCGTCTCCGAGGTGATGCGGGCGATGGTGACGGCGGAGCCGCCGAAGCTGCCCAAGCGGAAATTCGGCAGCATCCTGGCCAATCAATGGATGCTGACCAAGAAGTACCAATGGCCGATGTGGCGGGGCAATATCATCGGCATCATCATCGGCGTGCTGCCCGGGGCTGGCGCCGATATGGCCGCCTGGGTCAGCTACGCCATGTCGAAGCGCTTCTCCAAGGAGCCGGAGAAATTCGGCACCGGCCATCCGGAAGGGCTGGTCGAGGCCGGCGCCTCGAACAACGCCTCGCTCGCTTCCGGCTGGGTGCCCTCGCTGCTGTTCGGCATCCCCGGCGATACCATCACCGCGATCGCCATCGGGGTGCTGTATATGAAGGGGCTGAACCCCGGGCCGACCCTGTTCACCGAACGCGCGTCGAGCATGTACGCGCTTTATATCATTTTCATCATCGCCAATATCATCATGATCCCGCTGGGGATCATGATGATTCGCGCCGCCAGCGTGATCCTGCGGGCACCGCGGGCGGGGGTGATGCCGGTCATCATCCTGCTCTGCGCCGTCGGCAGCTATGCCACCGGCAATAACCTGTTTGCCGTGGTGCTGGTCGGGCTGTTCGGCATGCTCGGCTTCGTCATGGAAAAGAACGGCTATCCGGTGGCGGCGCTGGTGCTTGGCATCGTCATGGGCAGCATGGTGGAGCAGAGTTTCATCACCTCGCTGATCAAGTCCGACGGCGATGTGATGCCCTTCTTCGAACGCCCCGTCTCTGCCGTGCTGGCGGCGCTGACCTTCAGCGCCCTGCTCTGGCCGGTCGGGGTCTGGATCTGGAACCGCATCCGCCATCCGCGCTTGCCGGCCGGCGGCGCGACGGGTTAGCAGTCAGGCAAGGCCCGGCAACCGGGCCACAACCAGGGAGAGACAACCGATGATGACGCTGCCCCGCCGTACGCTGCTCGGCTCCGCCGCCGGGCTGATCGCCGCCCCCGCCCTCGCCCAGCCGAAATGGCCGAACCGCCCGGTGCAGATGCTCTGCCCCTGGGCCGCCGGCGGCGGCACGGATGCGGTGGCGCGCATCCTGGCCGTGCTGCTGGAGAAGGATCTGGGGCAGCCCTTCAACGTGGTGAACCGCACCGGCGGGTCGGGCGTGGTCGGCCATACCGCGATCGCCCAGGCGGCGCCCGATGGCTACACCATCGG
>Ga0114971_10000331_pt1 | contig 30519 bp, 27 predicted proteins | sample M_140625_MF_Meta_FD_87320 | JGI IMG/M metagenome (GOLD analysis project Ga0114971, IMG submission 87320) | Freshwater microbial communities from Lake Montjoie, Canada to study carbon cycling - M_140625_MF_MetaG | ecosystem: Environmental > Aquatic > Freshwater > Lake | place: Lake Montjoie... | reverse complement strand
CGCGACGGATCTGAAAAACGTTCGAGCGAGAATTTGATTCGCCAACGTGGGCAGCGGAATGATTTGAACCCCGGCGAGTTTGCAAGCCGAGCAAGTCTGCGCAGTTGTCTTGGCGCGCGCCGGAGGGCGCGCTGGATTTCAGCGCGCAGCATGTCTGAGCCCGGGGGCAAATCAGTCCGCTGCCAAAATCTACACGAACCACTTTTGAGTCCATGCATGTTTGAGCCCGGGGGCAAATCAGTCCGCTGCCAAAATCTGCACGAACCACTTTTGAGTCCATGCATGTTTGAGCCCGGGGTCAAATCAGTCCGCTGCCAAAATCTGTACGAACCACTTTTGAGTCCATGCATGTCTGAGCCCGAGCGCGAATCATTCCGCTGCCAAAATCTGCACGAATCACATATGAGCCCAATCAATTAATGATCTGCAGTCGGTATTCCCATGCCGTGTCGATCAGGATATGGCGGAGTTGGAACAACCTTGAATGGCTGTTCGCGAATCGCTTTCTCCATCAAGTCAACAGCGACATCCATTTGCGGATCGATTCCACCTCGCGATGGTCCGCCACGCATCACCGCAGGATCATCAATAACCATCACGTCTGGATCAACACCGTGACCTTCGATTCCCCACGTTCCATCAGTTTCGTAAAACGCAAATTTCGGCACGCGCACTCCGCCGCCATCAACAAGTCCTGGATTGCCTGAAATTCCCACGAGTCCGCCCCATGTTCGAGTTCCCACAAGCGGTCCAAGTTTCGCTTGACGAAAGAGCCACGGAAACATGTCACCGCCCGAACCAGCGAGTCCATTAATCAACATCGCCTTTGGACCAAAGTGTCCATCTTGGGGCCATGCTTGACTGCGTGTATCGCGCCGCGCCCACCAATTCGTTACAGGGCGATCAAGTAGTTCAATAAATCGCGATGGGATCTGTCCGCCACCATTCCAACGTTCGTCGATGATGAGCGCATCTTTCCCGCGCTGCCCAATGAATTGTCGCATGAGATCATTCTGTCCATCAGTTCCTGTATTTGGAACATAAATATAACCCACGCGGCCGTCGGTCTTGCGATTGACATACGCACGATTCGCTTCGATCCATGATCGATAACGCAAGTCTGCATCGCTGTCGATTGTTGTGACCACAACACTTCGCGCAGTCTCGTCTCGAAATGGTTTCGCAGAAACCAACAGCGTGACCGTCTTGTCTCCAAGACCAGCGAATGCAGCCCATGGCGCTTTCTTCAAGTCGATCGGTGTTCCATTCACGGCGAGAATAAATTCGCCTTCCTTTACATTGACTCCAGGAGAACGCAGTGGATTTCTTGCGTCGGAATCCCATGCAGCGCCTTCATATATTCGCTTGATTTGATAAGCGCTTGCAGTGGTTCCGTCAGGCGCGGGGGCAAAGCCGATGCCAAAGTCAACGCCGAGCAATCCTGTGTTGGTTGTCGAACTTCCTTCGACATCACCGCCGTTGTAATACGCATGACCAACATTCAACTCCGAGATCATCTCTGAAATGATGAACGAGACATCTTCGCGACTATTGGCATCATCAACGAGGGCGATGTAACGCGCACGAATTGCAGGCCAATCAACATGGTGCATGTTGGGGTCATAGAAAAAGTCTCGAAAGACGAGCCATGCATCGCCAACCATTTGCCGCCATTCAGTGCGTGGATCAATTTCAACCATCATCGGTTTCGTCACGACTGGTTTCGAAGCTCCGGCCGCTGAAGCATCGACGATGCGTGCGTTTGCACCTTCAGGTACGAGAATCTTTTTCCCGTCAGCGGTGATGACAAATCCACCGCCGGTGGTAACCGCTTTTTCAGCGGGTTTCTTTTCGCGAGCATCAATGATCTTGATTCCGCTGTTATCGCCGCGGCGTGTATAAATCAAAAGGCCTTTGTCATTGACTGCAAGATTTCCAAATGCACCTCGAATCGCCCCAGGAACTCGAACCGATCGTGATTCGATGTTGTCGAATTCGATTACGAATCCTTTTCGCTTCGGCTTTTCAGGAGTTGCAACTGGAGCATCTGTCTTGAGATCTGTTGCAACAACTGGAGGTGTTTCAGGAGCGGGAGTGGGCTTCGCGTCATCATCCGCTGGCTTTGGATCCGCAGGCTTTGCATCATCTTCCGCTGGCTTTGGATCCGCAGGCTTCGCGTCATCATCCGCTGGCTTTGGATCCGCAGGCTTCGCGTCATCATCCGCTGGCTTTGGATCCGCAGGCTTCGCGTCACCATCCGCTGGCTTCGCATTCTTCGCATCCTTTGCCTCCTTTGACTTCTTTGCAGGCGCAGGAATTTCTTCGTCACTTTCAGTCGTCTGCCACGCAGCTTTCACGCTCGCACGCAGCGGAAGAGCAAGCAAAACTTCGGAATTGTCATAAATCCAAGTCGAATCCATCGATCCATACTTTGGAGTGAACTCTTGATCGCTGGTGTAATACAACCAATCTCCAGCCCGATCGAATGTTGGCAAATTGCTACCGAAAGCAGGCGAAGTGACTTCATGCTTTTCGCCAGACTCCACGTCATAAATCACGACTTGGTTTGAGCGACCAGAGGTATCTGACTTGCGATATGTGAGCCACGATGAATCGTGACTCCACTTCACTCGGGGAGCGCCGTCGTCCCACTCTTCGCGGTCAACAAGTTTTTCTTCGCCACTGGCAATATCGACCACGAAAATTGAATTCGTCATTGCGGCGAATGTAATTTTCTTCGAATCAGGGCTCCAATTCAGATCAGACTTGAAGGCTCCATTGGACTTTGTCAGTTGTCGTTTCGCCCCTGTTCCATCAGCTGGCATAATATAAATTTCATATCCATTCTCTGTCGAATCATCGAAAAATGCGATTGACTTTCCATCGGGGCTCCATGTTGGCTCACGTTCGGCGACTCCATTTGTGTGGGTCAAATTCCGAGGGATTCCGTTTTCTGCAGGAAGAGTCCATATGTCGCCACGCGCTGCAACAATCGCACGCTTTCCAGATGGAGAAATGTCCCACCCTTCGATGAATGCGCTCGCATCAAGAACCTGCGGTCGCAATTTCGCACGTGCGCCTGGAATCTTGACATTGACCGTTCGCGTTTCGCGGGTTGCGAGATTCAGAACCATCAAACTCGCGCCATTCTGAAAGACGATCTCTCCGACGGATCCATCATCTGGTCCGATCGATGGCCACTTCACATCGAAGTCTGCAAATTTTGTAATTTGACGGCGATTGCCGCCTTGTGCATCACATGCCCATATGTTCAAGCGATGCTCTGGCCCAGCATCGCATAAGTAATAGAGCGTGTCGCCGTGCCACATTGGAATTGTGTCTGTTCCTTCCCATTGCGTCACGCGTTTCGCTGTGTTGTTTGTAAGGTCATAGACCCAAATGTCTGTCGCCATTCCACCCCGATATCTTTTCCAAGTTCGAGTGTCCGTTGAATGTGGTGTGTATGCAAGAAACTTTCCACTGGCACTCAGAGTTGGATTCGCACCATATGGCGTGGGAAACTCCGTTGGCAGTCCACCATCTGCAGAAACAGCCAAAATCTGCGGGGCGCGTGGATATGTTCCCATCCCAGTTGCACTGAATAAAATGCGTCCATCACTCATCCAGTCCGCGGGAGTTTCTGCCGACGGGTGATATGTCACACGCTTGGGAATGCCGCCATCGAGTGGCGTGACATAAATATCTCGGTTGCCTTCGTAATTCCCCAAGAATGCGATTGATTTTCCATCTGGAGAGAATCGCGCGAATGTTTCGACGCCTGGTGGATCAGCGACGGGTTGAGCAATTCCGCCGTTCTTGTCGACGCTCCAAAGCCCGTTTGCATAGGTGAAGACGATTCGACTTTGACTGATGTCTGGATACCGCAACATCGTGGCATTGGGCGGTACGTCTTGGGTCGCCTGTGAAGTAGCGAGTGCGATGGCGCAGACGATTGGAAATACAAAGATCATTCGGAGAATCCTCTAAAGAATTTTTTAGAAAAAACAGTGGGACATCAATGAAACAAATCAAAAGAGAACGGTGGGGGTGGGATTCGAACCCACGATGCCCTTGCAGGCATACCGGATTTCAAGTCAGGCGCGTTCGACCACTCTGCCACCCCACCAAGGGGAGTCGAATCGTAGCGATTTTCAGTCCGTAGAGTGTGCACGTGGCGCACAAATTGTGAGGAGTTTTTCGCGCACGACTGGCTTGACCGAATAGTCGTCGCATCCAGCCTCGATACATCGACCTCGGTCATCCTCTGCCGCGTTTCCAGTCAACGCGACGATTCGACCGAGATATCCGCTGGCACGCAATTCTCGTGCTGTCGCATATCCGTCCAATTCTGGCATTTGCATATCCAACAGAATGACGTCGAATTCACGCTGAGATCCGCCCAAAGATCTACCGAGCGCGATTGCTTCGATCGCCGCACGCCCATGTGGGGCGATTTCGACTTCTGCGCCAGCTCTGCGTAAGAGCGTCGAGACGAGTTTTTGGTTGTCAATGCTGTCATCGACAAGTAGAACTCTTCGGCCATCGAGGCGAATGACTGCATGCTCAATTTCAGAGCCGGCAGTAGAGGCTTCAATATAATTCGTTGCGAGTGGTGCCTGAAAGCAAAATGTAAATGAACTTCCCTTGTCGACGGTTGATCGAACAGTGATTTCTCCATCGAGCATTCGTGCAAGCCTTTGTGAAATTGCCAGCCCCAGTCCTGTTCCTCCGAATCGACGAGCAGTACTGGAATCACCCTGCTCGAAACTTTGAAAAAGAACTTGAATTTGCTCGGCAGAAATGCCAATTCCTGTATCTCGTACTTCAATCTCAGCGACAAGCGAGTTTTCTTCCACATGGGCACGCAGCAAAACAGTAACGCTGCCGTGCATTGTGAACTTGATTGCGTTCCCAATCAGATTGACCAAGATTTGTCGTACGCGCAGCGGATCCATTCGCACGAGACGATTCGTTTCATCGTTTTCGTAAATCACTGTCAGTTCGAGCGAGTTGTCCCTCGCCCGAAGCCGCATCAATTGAATGACTTCGTCGACGATTTCTGGAAGTTGAACTTCGAGCATTTCAATTCGAAGGCGCCCAGCTTCGATCTTAGAAATATCCAGAATGTCGTTCAGCACTGCCAATAGATGCTCGCCATTCTTTCGAATAATTTGAGCAAACTCAATTCGCTCTACTTCGTTGGATTTGCTTTCGACCAAGAGATCCGAAAATCCAAGAATCGCAGTCATGGGAGTTCGAATTTCGTGGCTGACATTGGCCAAAAATGAACTCTTCATATTATTCGCACGATCAGCAATTTTTCGAGCGTGGTCGAGTGCGCGCATCGCCGATTCGCGTTCAGTCACATCGACTGCGACGAAAAGATATCCCACCAAGTCTCCATTGGAATCGCGCCATGGATTGGCAGCGAGATTGATGCGGCGTTGCCCGCCATCGGGTCTTTTCCATGTCCAATCCCGTTCGTGCGCACGTTGATCATTTGCCAATGTTGCAAGCGTTGCAAACGTAGTCGGACCTGATGCGGACGGAACGATTTCGTTCAATTCATCGCTATCAAACAGGCAAGTTGCGTCACGTTTCTGCCGCAAGTCTGTTGCGTTCCATCCAGAGAGTCGCTCTGCCGCCTGATTAAAGATTGTAATGAGACCGAATCGATCAGTCGCAACAATTGCAACTTGTTTCGCCCCCTCTATAAGTTGTTCCAGCTGACTTCGTGAGCGCGCAGAAAGATTGGCGCGGTGCGCAGAAGATTGGGCGAAGAATAATGTGAGACCAAGCAGAACGGATGCGGACAAACTGAGACCCAGAAGTAATAATGGATAGACGTTTGAAAGTCCAGAATATGCAGCAAGATTTTGTTGCAGTCTCACTTCAAGTGAGTCGCCACCCAGTGAAAATTCTTGGCCGTTTCCACCAATGCTTGGGCCAGTATCGCCACCCCGTTCGCAGAGAAATTTTCCGTGTAGATAAATCTCAGACTCAAAACCTTTCGCAAAGGTGCTCTCGATGAGGTTCATCATCTGCCCGATGTTCAAGAGCATGACATACTCACCTTCTTTCTCTGGAGGAGCGGTCAGCAAGAGCGTCTCGTTGTTTCCATCGAGTTCAACAGATCTATCTACAATAATTGCGTTCTTTTTATCTGCGTTTTCGATAGCGAGTTGGCTGACAACTAATTTCTGTATATCAAGCTTGCTTTGGTCTGAGAGTTGGCTTGAAATTTCTATCCAATCTATGTGATCGTTCCCTCTTTCCCAGCCAATGGCTATGACGGCGGGAGTGGTTTTGATAATGTCTTTTACATTTTCTAAAACACCAGATTGATTGGATGTTGTATAGGCGGCAAATTTTTCTTCGAGATTTTCAAGGTCCTTTGTGATCCGGTCAAATCCAAAGTTGGCTGCAAAGCTGACGACTTCGTTGACATAGCGAATATTTTGCTCATTTCTCTGCGCATTGGCTTTCTCGAAATTGAATAAATAATGCCATGCACAGAATGAAAGAGCGATGCAAATTACGCTCACGGAGAGACCGATCCAATTTGGCATCCGTAGGCTCCGGATAGGAGCATCGATCCAAGCACGAATGAGAAGAGCCAAGCCAGCGGTCGCAAAAACAATTTTCGCATACGTGTCAATCTCTGCAAGTTTGTCAGCAATGCGGATACCGAATTGTGGCGCATCGGGGGCAAGACTTGCGTACAGCAATAATCCAAGCAACGCGCTTGACGGAAGTGCGACAAGCCAACGTCCAGCGGTTGTTCGCATTGTTGTTGTGACACAGGCAATTGCAAGCAACTCCAACGCGGCTTTCAGCCCAGGACTTGCAAGCGTGTTTGGAATGACGACTCCAACACATGCTGCAACCAAAAGCACGATAGAAAGCATCCGAGCCACAATTGTCCACCACTTCCAATTTGGGAGAACAACAATCAGTGCGCTCAGAATCAGAAGACTTGCAGCGAAGACCAAAACAAGATCCGACTCTATTCCTTTGTATGAACTAGCGAAAAAGTTAAAAACCAAGAATCCGATACTGCTCAAAGCTGCTGCGCTCGCACAAAATCGAGAAAGTGTTCCCGATGTTCGATTCATGCTTTGGTGGTCTTCGTTGCGGTCGACCCAAATTGCGTGATGAGATGCGCAACCATCGCCGTCCAACCAGTTTGATGCGAAGCGCCACATCCACGGCCAGTGTTCCCTTCGTAATACTCGTTGAAGAGAATATGTTCACTGAAGTTTGGATCCTCTTGCATCTTGTGATGGTCTCCCAGCGATGGACGTCGCCCTTTTTCGTCTTTACGGAAAAGTTTGATCAGTCGATTCGCGACTTCTTTCGCGGCATCTTCAAGCGTGATCATATTTTTCGATCCGGTTGGACATTCAATTTTAAAGTCATCGCCGTAATACTCGTGAAATCGAAGAAGACTTTCGATGATCAGGAAATTGACTGGGAACCAAATCGGACCGCGCCAATTACTGTTACCCCCAAACGCGCCTGTCGCACTTTCGCCCGGGCAATAGCGCACGGACATACTTGTTCCATCATGCCAAAACACATAAGGATCATTTTCAAGCGCTCGCGACATGGATCGGATTCCGAACTCGGAAAGAAATTGACTCTCGTCAAGCATTCGACGAAGCAAGCATTTCATTCGGTGACCACGCAGAAGAGAAAACAGGCGCTGATCTCCTCTGCCAGCTTGATTCCAGTGCGAAACGAGATTCGCGAGATCTGGCCGAGTTTCAAAGACCCATTCGATGCGCTCTTTAAAAAGTGGAAGCCGAGCAAGGCGTTCTGGATTCATCACCTGCACAGCTGTGAGGGGCAAGAGCCCAACGATCGATTGGACGCGCATCGGGATGGTTTCGCCAGAAGGAAAGCGGAGTCGGTCGTAATAAAATTTATCTTGATCGTCCCACAAGCCTTCGCCAGTTCCAGCAAAGTCTGCCATTGCCGACGCGATTTCGAGAAAGTGCATAAAGAACTTCATCGCCATGTCCTGATAGACACCATCATGCAAAGCCAGTTCGACGGAAATGTGCATCATGTTCAATGCGAACATTCCCATCCACGCTGTCCCATCAGCTTGCTGGAGCACAGCGCCCGATGGCAAGTCCGCACTTCGATCGAACACACCGACATTGTCAAGTCCCAAAAATCCGCCGGCGAATAAATTGCGTCCATCAGCATCTTTGCGATTGACCCACCACGTAAAATTTAACAACAAGCGGTGGAAAATCTGGCGCAAGAATCCGTCATCAGATTTGCCGGTTTGCTCTCGATCGATTTCGTAAATACGCAGCGCTGCCCATGCGTGCACAGGAGGATTGACATCTCCAAAGGCCCATTCATAAGCAGGGATCTGCCCGTTTGGGTGCATCGATCGATCGATCATGAGATGCATGAGTTGCTTCTTCGCTTCTTCTGCATCGATCTCCGATAGTGCAACACAGTGAAAAGCAAGGTCCCATGATGCGTACCACGGATACTCCCAAGAGTCAGGCATGCAGAAAACAAAGTGATTGTCCAAGTGCTGCCAATCGCTGTTGCGCCCAGTCTTTCGCGATGCAGGTGGTGGGGGCATTGCAGAATCGCCACTGATCCAATTACGAACCTCATACGAATATGTCTGTTGACTCCACAGCAGTCCACTCCACGCTTGTCGCTGAATCTTTCGCAGCTCTGGATCGTCGATGAGAGTTTGCTTCTGCGCATAAAACTCATCTGCCTCAGTTTTTCGTTTCGTCATGATCGCTTCGAAGTCGGCAAATCCGACTTTCGCCGTCGCTGGACTGAGGCGAATGCGAACGACCTTCGATTGACCAGGTGCAATTTCAAGAACATATTGAGCGGACATCTTTGTGCCAGACTTGGCTGGATTGACTGTGTTTGCAGCCTTATTCACAACCAGATCATTGATCCCATCTTTGAAGAATTTTCCATTGCGCGGCAATCCATCCATTCGCTCCACATTGGTTTCGTTTTCGCAAAACAGTAACTCGGGCGTGCCTTCGCATTGCAATTTCATTGGCGCCATATTGAGATGCGTAATGTCGATCTGCGAACCCGTTGGGGTTCTCGTTTCTTTCATCAAAGGGCGAGCGGCGCTATTCGTCCAAGTCCATGTATTGCGAAAGAGAGAGGTGGGCAGAACATGAATCGTTGCGGGGTCTGGACCTCGATTGAAAACCTCGATGCGCATCAGAATGTCTGATGTGTCTGCTTTTGCATAGTCAACAAAGACATCGAAATATCGATCGTCGTCGAAGATTCCAGTATCGAGCAATTCGAACTCGCGTTCCAGTTTGCTTCGAGCGGCATTCACCCGCACAAGTTCGTCATATGGATAGGCACGCTGCGGATATTTATAAAGCATCCTTTGCCACGATCCGCTTGGAACAGCATCGAGAAACCAATAATTTTCTTTGACATCTTCACCATGATTGCCTTGTTCATTCGTCAGGCCGAAGTATCGCTCTTTGAGAATTGGATCCTGTCCATTCCACAGCGCCAACGAAAGACAAAGCAATTGTTTTTGATCGCAGAACCCAGCGATGCCATCCTCTCCCCAGCGATAGGCTCGACTGCGTGCTTCGTCATGGGGGAAATAATTCCACGCGGAGCCATCTGCCGAATAATCTTCTCGCACAGTTCCCCATTGGCGGTCTGACAAGAATGGACCGAAGTCTCGCCACTTCGCTCGACCTGCATGAAGATCGGTGATCCGAGACTGTTCTGCGTTCGTTGGTGCGGAATTTTTTTCGGGAGTTATTGCCATATTTTACTCGTTTCGATAGATCAATTATGAATTGAAGGTACTTGCGGGTTTTGAGTTACTGACGCGCATCCACTCCATCAGTTCAAGCCAGGCCGCGACGCTCCAAGCTTGTGCGAAGCATCCTTGCGGTTGGTGTGGTGCATCGCCGCTAAAAATTTCACTGACGGAACCAAGCCCCGCCTCGCGCAGATGATTTATAAACGGAAAGAGAAAGTCTTGAATTGCTTGTGCATCTTTATAGACGCCATAGTGAGTCTGAACCATTGGCATAAAGAGCCAAGGCCAAACTGTTCCTTGGTGATATGCAGCGTCGCGCGATGCAGGATCGCCGCCATAGTTTCCGCAATACGCCGGATCATCTGGACTGAGCGTGCGAAGTCCCTGTGGTGTCCAGAGTCGAGCCATACACAGATCGATGATTGCTTTGCGTTGGCCTTGTGGCAAGAGACCTTGGTTTACTGCCGACGCAAAGAGTTGATTTGGTCGCAGTAAATTTTCGGATCCATTTGGTCCATCTATCACGTCGAGGCAACATGATCGATCGTGATTCCAGAATGCGCCGAATGAATTTTGGACGCGCGCCGCCGCTTGCTCGTACGCATCCGTAGGTTGTTTCAACACTGCTCCGAGCGTTTTCATTGCCATCAGTGCTTGGAACCAGAATGCGTTGATCTCAATTGGTTTGCCTTGTCGAGGAGTGATGACTTGATCGCCGACCTTTGCATCCATCCAAGTCAACTGAATTCCATTTTCTCCAGCACGCACGAGCCCATCTTTGGGATCGACGCTGATTCCATGCCGAGTTCCCTTTGTATATGCCGTAATAATTGATTGCAGGCCTGGCCACATTTCTGCGAGCCAATTGGCATCTTTTCCCGCAGCGAAAACTTTTTCTGTTGCGATGATCATCAGCAATGGAGCGTCAACGCTGTTGTATTCCAGTGGATCTCCATCATGATCAGGGAAACGATTTGGCAGCATGCCGCCATCGAGATAATCACCATATGTCAAGAGCAACACCTGGGCTTCGGTAATTCTGCGAGTCGCTAGCAAAAGTCCGGCTACAGAGAGCATTGCGTCACGGCTCCAATCAGCGAACCATGGATAGCCTGCGATGATCGAGATTCCGTCCACACCCTGCGGACCCTTGCGCTTGCGTTTGACAATGAATTGGTCTGCTGCAAGGACCAATTGTTGAAGCGCTGTTTTGTCGTCCCCAACTTGCGCAGTGGCAAAGAGTGATTCAGCACGAGATCGTTCCGCTTGAAGTGCCTCGCCGACTGGACGTTGGTTCTGCGATTTGGTCGATGCTGTGAAGTCCGTTGAAGTTCCTGGATCGAGTACCACTTCAAATTTTGCAGCACTCCAAAGACAATCGATTGCCTCATATCCGCGATCGCGTTCTTGCGTGAGAAGAAAATCCTTCCACCATTCACCGGTCGGCGTTGGCACCGACTTGTCGCACTGAACGAAAAGTTCAGAGCCCTCGCCGGCATTTGCATGTGGCCAACTCAGTCTGATTCCACGCGGTGCGCGTTCAAGGACTGGCGTTGCCGCATCAAGTCTGCCAAGTTGATGATGACTTCGATTGTCAACAAGCACTTCGAATTGCAGTTGGATTGGGCTTGATGCCTGCACGAGCGTCCAATGTTGGCACACTGTGTTTTCGCCATGAATCATGAAGATTCTGCGTTCCAAAAGTGCATCAGAAAACGACCAACGCCAAACGGGAATGTGATTCTCAAGATGAAATCTCTGAAGCCGGATGTGTCCCTGCGGCGAGATTGATCCATCTTTCCATTGATTTGAACTGAGCGGATAATGAACGCCGCGATACGTGGCAGTTGGCGAAGTTTCTCCAAGGAGAAAAGTACGAACGGCTGGGGGCGTCGTTGCTGCGATGAGCGTCGCGTGATATTTCCGCGTGCGTACACCTCCGACTGTCCCGGATGCATATCCGCCAATTCCATTCGTGACGAGCCACTCACGACGAAATGCTTCGTCTTCGTTGCAGACGATTCGACCGAAGTCAACAAAACGAATTTTAGCAGGGTGGATATTCATATTTTTATTCCGCTTGCACGCCATCACGCTCGCGTCGGCGCCGCTTTAATTCAGCATCTACGAAGGCACTCAAGTGTCCGTTGAGAACATTTTGAGGATTTGGCTCTTCATAGTTCGTACGGTGATCTTTTACTCGGTTGTCATAAAAAACATAGGAACGAATCTGCGTTCCCCATCCGCGCTCGACCTTGCCGCCTTTGGCTTCGGAAATTTCTGCGTCGCGTTTTTCTTGAGCAATCTGCTCCAACTTCGACATCAACACAGCAAGCGCTTGCTTTCGATTCTGTGATTGATCTCGAAATGTATTGGCGACGACCTGAATTCCTGTGGGAATATGCACAACTCGAATCGCAGATGCAACCTTATTGACATTCTGCCCGCCAGGTCCGCTCGCCCGAACGAACGCAACAATTTCTAAGTCGCGATCTGGAATTTCGATTTCTGATTCGTCAAATTCTGGAGTGACATCGACTGTTGCAAAGGAAGTCTGTCGCTTGCCTTCTGCGTTGAAGGGCGACACGCGTGCAAGTCGGTGTGATCCTGATTCGCACGATGAATAGCCGAATGCGAATGGACCGCGAATCGCATACGAGACTTCCGCGATACCTGTTTCGGTTCCGTGCGTGCGACTCATTTCTTCCACTTTGAATCCCATCGATTCCCAGTAATACAAATACATACGCTCAAGCATCTGCGCCCAATCATTTGCTTCAGTTCCGCCGACGCCTGCTTGAATCGCAAAGAAGCAGTGTCGATGATCGTGACGCTCAGACAAGAGACTTTGCAACTCCACTCGCTGCATTCGCGCCATCAGTGCATGCAGGCTAGTGTCCACTTCGATAAGCATTTCTCGATCGTTAGCCTCGCGTGCAAGTTCGAGTCCGACCGTTGCATCTTCGTGACCTTTGACGAGCTCTTCGAGTGGATCGAGCATCGCTCGAATGACCTTCAGATCAGAGATTGCTTTCTGTGCTCGTTTCTGATCGTTCCAGAAGTCGCCCTCACCCATGAGAGCTTCAAGTCGTGCGCGTTGTGAGACCTTGTCTGGGTAGTTAAAGAGAGTCGCGGATGGCTAAAATCCGCGCCTGAAGATCGTCGAGCACTGGCTGATGGGTTTCAAAATACATGACGACACTGTACCCCGCCGAATGATCTTGCGCTCTCTTGATTATCATCGCACGATGCAGAATGCAGAGCCATCATCTTCTGAATTGATCGCAGCGCGTCGTGTCAAGCTCGAGCGACTCAAATCCGAACTCGGCGTAGAACCCTTTGGAAATCGTTTGGATGGAAATGTCACTCTTTCTGCCGCACGTGCGCAATTCGATGCTTCGGCGCACGCTGCCTATGACGCTGCAAGCGCTGTCTTGAAGGAAAATCCAGATGCAGTCGTTGCCGACAACCGCGCAGTGGTCATTGTTGCAGGCCGAATTGTTCAGCACCGCGACATGGGAAAAATCATTTTTATAGGTTTGCGCGATGCTTCCGGCGATTTGCAAATCAGCGTTTCCAAGTCCGCAATGTCTGCCAATGATTTCGAGGTCGCCAAAGCACTGGATTATGGCGACATTATTTCCGCCGAGGGCCGGATCGGACAGACGAAGAAAGGCGAGATTTGTGTTTGGGCAAAGCAGTTGTCGATTCAGTCGAAGAATCTCGAACCGCCGCCATCCAAGTGGCATGGTTTGGAAGATACGGAATTGCGATATCGCCGGCGGTATGTGGATATGTTTGCAAATCCGCAGACCATCAAAACATTTCAGGCTCGTTCGCACATTGTCAGCGCGATCCGACATTTCATGGAAAGCAGAGGCTTCCTCGAAGTAGAGACTCCGATGATGCATCCTGTGGCTGGCGGCGCTGCGGCGAGACCTTTCGTGACAACGCACAATGCTCTTGGAATGCCGCTCTTTATGCGAATTGCGCCCGAGTTGTATCTGAAGCGATTGCTTGTCGGCGGACTTCCAAAGGTCTTCGAAATCAACCGAAATTTTCGCAACGAGGGAGTCGACCGAAGTCACAATCCAGAATTCACAGCTCTTGAAGCGTACGAAGCATTTGGCGATTATGGCACGATGCTCGAACTTATTGAGTCCCTCATTTATCATTGCGCGACTGAATCGCTTGCGAAGGGATGGTGCGCGCGGGCGGAAGAAGGGCCGATTTTGCCTTGGGGCGAAATGCGCATCGATTATCACCGACCGTTCGTGCAGGTGCGATATGGCGATCTCTTCGAACGCGCCATGGGATTTGCGATGACCGATCAAGCGAAGGTTCGTGCAGCTGCAGTTGCTGCGAATCTCGCACATGCTGCGACGCGCGATCACTGGCTTCTGGTGAACGATTTATTCGAGCGCAAGGCAGAGGCATTGATCGATCCATGTCGCCCAACATTTGTGATGGACTATCCAAGTGCCATCAGTCCACTGACTCGTCCGAGCCGAAAAAACCCTGAAATTGCCGAGAGATGGGACATTTTTATTGGTGGCATGGAAGTCGGGCCTGCGTATACCGAACTGAATGATCCTGATATTCAACTTGCGAAGTTCACAGATCAGATGCAAGGCGTCGAAGAAGAAGATGCGGTCATGCGCACGCTTGATGAAGATTTCATCACAGCGCTTCGGACTGGCATGCCGCCGGCTGGTGGAGTGGGGCTGGGCATCGATCGAATTGTGATGCTGATGACCGACAGTCCATCGATTCGGGATGTGATTCTCTTTCCACTGATGCGCCCCGAGAGTTCTGCAGATGCCGCGACTTGAGCCATGGGTTGCAATCATGATCGCGCTCTGCGCGGTTGTGGATTCTTCGATTGCATCTGCAGAAGATGGAGAAACGCAAACAGTTCAGACGCAAAAAACTGGCCAAGTTTCTGGCCAAGTTTCTGGGCAAAATTCCCTCCGTGATTCCTGGTTTGCTGTTTCGATTGCCGGCACAAATTGTGGGTGGATGCATGAAAAGTTTGAAGTTCTTGGCGATCGCATTCAAACCAGCAACGACATTCGCCTGACCTTGGGCAGAGCAGGCGCATCGACAACCGTTCGAGTGGGCTGGAAATTTACCGAATCATCCGATGGAACACCAATCGAATGCGAAGTTCAGCAGGAATCTGGATCTGAAGTTTCGCGCACGATCTATCGCTTTTCTAAAACAGAAGTCGCAGTTGATGAAACAGCTGGCGGCCGCACATTGTCGCGCAAGATGCCATCTCCCGAAGGAATTTGGTGGACTCCAGCGCAGGTGGAACGCAATGTCAACGCGCGCCGCAAGGATGGAGCCACGGAAATCACCTATCGCACAGTCGATCCATCGAGTGGATTGCGAATCGTCGATATGGTCTCAAATCGAGTGGGAGAAGGTGAAGCAAAGAAAACAATTCGTTGGCTCACCACGAATAGCGCAGTACCGATGCCAACGGAGGAAGATGTCGATGCCGATGGCGACGTCATCATTTCCCGCACGAAAATGGCGATTGGCGACATGATTGCACGTCGATGCAGTGAATCACAAGCAAAACAATTGAGTGCAACTGGTGGAGTTGATCTCATCGATCGCAGTATGGTCTCGCTCGCGAAGCCTTCGCCAGAATTGTTGACTGCGCGCCACGCAAAAATTGCGGTGCGCTCAACCAATGGAGTTGCACTTGTATTCCCTGCATCTGGCGCGCAGCGTTTCGAAACGAATCCAGCTGGGGGACTTTTCGTCGATATTGAGGTCGGTCGCACTTCGCCCGTGACGGCAGAGGAACTTGCCGACGCTCGATATCTCGCATCAAGCATCTTGATCGATGCAAAGGATCCTGCTGTAATCGCTCTCGCTCTTCGGGCTGTCAAATCTGCTCGGCTGAATGAAACTTCTCCAGTTGCAGATCGTGCCGAAGCGCTTCGTGCATTCGTCATGCGATTCATTACTCACAAAGATCTCGCAACTGCCTTTGCAGGAGCAAGTGCAGTCGCTCAATCGAAAGCTGGAGATTGTTCCGAGCACGCGGTTCTCTTGGCCGCATTGCTTCGAGCGCAAGGCATTCCTTCGCGGGTTGCAAGCGGAATGGTTTATGCCGAAGAATTCGCAGGAAAACGAGATGTTTTCGCTTGGCACATGTGGACTCAGGCACAGGTTGATGGCACATGGATCGATTTGGATGCGACGCTTTCTTCACGCTCCTTTCATCCAGGCCATCTGCTGTTGGCGACAAGCGCACAGGACGATGCGCAACTCGACGCAGATTTCTCCAACTTGCTCTCGACAATGGGGAATGTTTCTATCGAGGTAGTTCATGTCGATCGATGAGCGCATCGAAGCAGAATGTGGTCCCGACACATTGCCATGTCCCGTACTTCCTGCGCGAGATGCGCGTGGTCATAAAGGAACATTTGGAACAGTTCTTGTCATCGGTGGTTGCGCAAAGCTTCCGAGAGTGATGCTTGGTGGACCTGTTATCGCAGCTCGTGCTGCTCTGCGAACGGGTTGCGGACTTGCGGAGTTGGCTGTTCCAGAACCGCTTGCCGCATCAGCACTCGTCGCTTTAGAAAGCGCAACAGCACATGCGCTTCCTGTTGATTGGCATGGCGCGCTTCTTCCGTGCGAATGCGCAGAATTGCTCGATCCCATTCTGAATCGTGTTCAATCGGTCGTCCTCGGTCCTGCGCTTGGTGATGGATTTGCAATCGATCAAATCGTTGTGCGAATGTTGAGCCATGTCCGTGGTCCGCTGATCATTGATGCAGATGGTCTCAACGCGCTCTCTCGTTTAACTGATTTTCCTCGAGACATTCGCGATGCTTCGGTGATACTGACTCCGCATCCTGGTGAATACCACCGCTTGGCGGAATCACTCGATCTCGATCCGACTGCGGCTACAGATGAGGCTCGTCGTGGTGCAGCTGCAGCTGCGCTTGCGGGAAGAATTGGATGCATTGTTGTTCTCAAAGGCGCACGAACTGTGGTCAGCGATGGTGTGCATCAATGGTCCGCACGCGCCGGAAACGCCGCGCTTGCGACTGGTGGAACTGGCGATGCACTCGCTGGAATTATTGGATCAATCGCTGCGCAATTTGTGCGTCCACCACATTGCATGTCCCTTTTTGACTGCGCAAGATTCGGAGTCGCAATCCACGGACTCGCAGCCCGATCGTGGAGCGCACGTCTCGGCGAAGCTGGCTTGCTTGCCACAGAACTCTGCGATGAAATCCCAAGTGTCCTAGATGATTTACGAACGAATGAATAAAACTGCTTATGAACATAGAAAGCAGACTCGGCTATAGACTCATTCTCATCGAAAGGCACATGCTATGAATTTGCAACCGCACATCAATGTTCGAGATCTTAAAGTCGGCGCATTTATCGATGGGATTTATAGCCTCGTCAATCCGCAAACAGCTGTGACTCGAGGGGGAAAGTGCTACTTCAAGGCGCTTATTCGAGATGCGACTGGCGAAGCTGCGGCACGAAAGTGGACATTCGAAGAATCGAATTTGCAAGATGTGAGCGCAACTGGATATGCACGAGTCGTCGGTCGCGTCGAACTTTATAACGGTCAGAATCAAATTGTTCTCGATCAGATTCAAAGTGTTGAGGTGAGCGCTGAAGACCTGGTGTCGCTCTTGCCAACGACACGTAAAAATATCGCTGAGATGTTCAGCGAAGTGAGCACTCTTCTGAATTCAATGAACGATCCTGGCATGCGTGCTCTTGCCGACGCTTACCTGACAGACGAACCAATGATGGCAGCATTTCGGCACGCGCCTGCCGCAACGAATGTGCATCATGCATGGATCGGTGGATTGCTTGAACACACGCACCAACTGATGCATCTTGCGGATCGCATGTTGCCGCTCTATCCAGAGTTGAATCGAGATATCGTTTTGTTGGGACTTTTCCTGCATGATCTTGGCAAGACCGTCGAACTGGAATGGGAAAAAGGTTTCAATTACACAATGGATGGTCAATTGATTGGACATCTGGTGCGTGGCGCAATTTGGTTGCAACTCAAAGCGGCGCTGGCTGCTCGCAGTAGCGGCATTCGGCTTTCAAACGAAGTGGTGACGGTTCTTCAGCACATTCTGATTTCGCATCACGGACAATTGGAACATGGCGCTGCAAAGTTGCCTTCCACTCCAGAAGCTATTTTCGTTGCGCTCCTAGATAATCTTGAAGCGAAAACAACCATTTCCATTCATGCAGTAGCACGCGAACGCTTGCATGCGGGGAATGCCGAATTCACCGAGCGAATCTGGAGTTTGGACTCGCGGATGTATCGGCCAGATCCGCTCAATCCAGTGGATTCCCACACTGACGTTGCGTTGCAATCCTGATCAACGTTGATCGATGTGATTGCGAATGGAATTCGCCATCGAATCGATGGTTGCTTCTTGCATCAATACAAATGGCCATGTTCGATCGTTGGCAAGTGCGATTTGTGCACGAATGGATTTGCTCTGCTTTTCCCCGTTTTCGAGCGATGCCAATTCCGCACTTTTGATTTTGCGCAACGCGTTGATGTGATCGCAGAGCGCTCGATATGCAGCGCGGCGTTGGGTTGATTTGCGTGGTGCGTCTTGAATTTCCTGCAGGAGGGCGACGCGATTTGGTTCAATCATTGCAGGCGATTCTTCATTGTCTCGATCAAGTCGTGTTGGATCCCACCATGCTTGCCGCCATGATGGTTGCTGCAGTGCGTTGGTATCGAAGTTTATTCCAAGGTCGCTTGCAAATGGAACGACGGTCGCTGTTGCAGAACCGAATTCAGGCAATTCGATGTCGAGAAAGTCTCGCCACCAACGATCGCCAACGCGTTCGTATCGCACTCCACCAGTTCCGTGAAAGAACAGATCGCAAGTCAGGCGCATCAGTCCCGATGCGAGAAATGCCCTTGGAAGAAGCGGAAATCCATTTTCGAAACGGCGTTGCGCTTCTGCCGCATCCAGTCGTTCGCGGCAACCATCCGCACGGACTCCCCACACTGGCACTTCACTGCGCGAGCCATTTTCTCGCAGAGGGCGTGCAGAACGTGGATCGATTTTCAGCGCAGCATTAAAACTCGCCGCGCATTTTTCTGGAGCAGCAAACATTTCCTGCAAGAGTGATTTCGCAGCATCGCATGCCAATAAAGTCCGACTCTCCACGATGGCACATGGTGGATTCACCCAACGACTTGCGCATTGCATCATCGCTCGCGCCATTTGCACGCCAGCGTTTGGAGAATCGCAAGCATCTTGCACTGCGGCGATTACTTGGTCCAGCGCAAGTGATGCAGCGGGGGATGCAAGCGATTCGATATCAGGGCGGCGAGGTCTTTGAGACGGTCTGGCGAATGGCACTGCATCGATCGCAAATTTTGCTTGTTCTGCAGCAATTCGAAGCGAAGTTCTCCGAACATTTCCGGTTCGGTCGAGCACTGGCACATCCATGCGAAATGGATCCACAACATCTTGGTCACTGAGAAAATGAACCCAGCAACTTTGGGGTCCATGCGCTTTGGCAACGCTTGAAGCAGCGATGAACTTCGCAAGCAATCCGCAGTGCAATGTGATCGGCTGGTGTCCGGTTCCTGCCACGAATCCCTTGGGAATTTGCAGAGAGTCACGAAGTTGATTGCGAATTTTGGATGCAAGGGGAGAAAGCTCTTTCTCTTTCGAACCCTCTGCAGGCAAATGCACGTCGACGGATTTCACGCTGTGTTCCAATTCGATGACGAGTCTATTCTCAGAATCGAAGAATCAGGCACGCGGACAAACTGAACGACGAAGATAAGCCAATCTTCCATGACATCGTTCCAGTTCATGCAGCAACGTGTCTCGATACACCGCAAGTCTGCGATCTGGATCATCGAGTCCATTTCCAAATGTCCGATTGAGATCGAGATAGATCTTTGGAACAGCAATTTCCCGCACACGCAGTCGATTCGCAGCAGCTTGGACCCAAAATTGCATCGGGAACTCGTATCCATTCGCACTCAGTTGAAGTGCATGACACGCAGCAGAACGATACGCCTTGAATCCGCAGAATGAATCAGTCAATGGCGACTCAAATGCTCCATCGAGATATTGATTGATTTCCAAAGTCAATGTGCGATTGATTTCGCTTCGATCTGCAGGAGCGACCGTGTCGTTTTCGTGATGGCGGAGGTATCGACTTCCAGAAATGACATCGACATCATCGGATTCGATTGCGCGGATGAACTCCGGAATAAAAGCAGGCTCGTGTTGCTCATCACAGTCCATGGTGATAACCCAGTCGAATCTGCGCATCGTCGACCACGCGAAGATGTCTTGCATGACTCTGCCATAACCGCAATTCTCAGGATTCCGCACCAGTTCAACTGGCCATTTCGCAACACGGGCGGCGGTGGAATCCGTGGAGCCATCGTCAACAACCATGACAGGCAATTGATATTGCAGCACGCGGGGCAAGACGCGATCGATGTATTTCTCCTCGTTATGAGCAGGAATGGCAACTAAAATGGAAGGTGCTGAGTTCATCGAGTGATATCACTCTAGGGGGAGAGTCTTCTCTTGCGTTGGGGAAATTGTCGAAATTCTTATCGCAGTTCCAACATCATTTGAAATTTGGATTCCCATAACTGTCACTCTCCCATGCCATTCTTCTGCAACTGGACCGATACCCGCTGCGATCCAAAGCGTTGTGGAACGCTGCGCCTTCGCAAAGCGCAAGACAGCCTCAAACTTTGTCTCGACGCGCATCGTTTGAAATTCACCAAGAGGTGTTCGAATACTTTCTGCGCGAACGATTCGCGTGGTTCGCTCACCAACGCCTCGGTCTCTCTCGCCGCGATCATCCATCCAATCAACGCGCATCGAACTTGACGATAGAAAGATTTCATCTAGGTGCATTTGCCTTGGAGTAAGAATCAATGGAGGCGTGAAGATGCTGGTTGCTTGGTCATTGGGCGCTTCGACTGCGACAAGCGAGATGTCACCGTTGTTTGCGAGCGAAACAAATTCTCGGTCTCCATCAATCATTGGAATCATCCACATTCCACCGTGTAATGAAGTCGAAACTGCCAGAGTTGTAATGACGGGATCGCCTGTCGCGCGGCCATTTGCATCGACCCTTTGCCATGTCCAGTTTGCTCCCATCGGGGCGATTTGATCACACGCATCGACTGCGAATGGAACGCTCGCAGTTGAAAGTATTTCAAAGAGAATCGGCGGAGTCTCCACTTTTCCAACTGGAGCTACGCAGGAAATTGGCAGTGCGCACAACAAGAGTAATCGCACGATTGTGCGCAGCGAAGTCATCGAATTTGCAACCCTTTTCCAGTCCAAATTTGCTGGAGCTGGCGTGGCAAACAGATTTCGGTCATGAATCCTCCCGGTTCTGATCGCCGTACAAGACGACCCTTTGCGTCATGCCAAGTCATTTCCGCACTCTCGTCGATGCCGGGTTGAGTCACAAGCATCCATTGTCCATCTGCAGCGCGCGTCCAACTTTCCGCTCTTTGAGGCATGCTCATCGAGCGAGGATCAAATGCATAAAAAGCAAAGTTGAGAGCGGCTTGCTTTTCGTCACGCGGCAAGAGCTCGCCCAATACAAGCAATTCAGCTTGCGATAGATAAATCCCAGATGGAACCGTCCATTCTTTTTCTTCGCGTGTTCTGGACTGTGCATTGGCGTTGATCACGGTCAGCACTTGCCGTGGATTTCCAGTTGCTCTTGGCGAGCGAAGTCCCGTTTGCGCAATGGTTTTTTCTTTCAGTTTCCCACCTCGCTCAGTGACCCGACTGGTCCATGCTTCGCTTTCGTGATTCCAAGCAGACCAGAAGCGCGCCTCCATATCTGAAAATCGCCCCGTGGCAGGATCGATGATGGTGCGACCTTGGACCAGCACAAGCAAACCCGTAGGATTCTCTTTGGGTTTCAGTGGGTTTTCACCAGAAGCATCGCTGAGTATGCCTGCCAGAACAGTCACTCGGTAATAACCAATTTCCTTTTCTTGCCCTCCATCAACAGCTTGCCAGACGCGAAACAATCGAGGTTCTGCGCCACAAAGCGTCTTCATTTTTTCTGGGGTCATCGCTTGCAGTAAATCGTTGCCAGATCGAAGCCGATTCACACGTTTTGCAGCTAATTTTTCCAAGTCATCAAGTTCAATTGTGTGAAAACTTTCCTCAAGCGCAGAGCGAATTGCGAGAAAGTCCTCGCGCGATGTCAGCGTATTCACCACAAGAAATTCAAATGGACCTGTTTGCAGAATCAACCATCCTTGCACTGCAATGACGCCTTCTCCAAGATCGGTTTGCGTGAACAAGATGTGGCCATCTGCTTTGGGATGAATCCACGGTTCATTCAAAAGAACAGTAAATTTTTGATTCTTTTTCCTCATAGAATCGAGGTATTCGTTGACTTGTGCGAGTGGACTTGGCTCGCTCAAGCCCGAAACAAGAGTCTGAATTTGCAAGTGATATCGCGCCGGATCACTCGAGTCATCCACCGTATAGATCGGCATTGCACCTGTTACTGGCTTTGTCAAAATTGCGCCTGAAATTGGACGAAATCGGATTCCAAGAGATTCAAGAACCAGCATGTCCGCATCAAGAGTTGTTTTTTCCTTGGCAGTTGAAGCAGGGGAAGATTTTGCAGTGATGGGTGATGCAGTGGGCGATACCGGGGGCGATACCGAGGGCGCGATTGGCACAGTTTCGGTTGGTACCAACTTGGGAGCCGCCGCAGGCTTTGCAGGCGCAACTGGCGTTGTCGACCCAGTCGGCGCGATCGATTTCCTCGAAGACGGCGTTTTTGGCTTTGCAGAAGTGTTATTATCAGACTGGCAATAAAACCCGGTCGCTGCTCGACTGCCGGCCTCTGCCGGTGACGGCAATCCCGCAACGACAATGACAAAGATTGCGACAAGTCCAGGTTTCATTAAAATCAGACATCGGCCCAACTTTCTAAAGCAGTTGACAGTTTCGCGCAAGTCGATATCATCGCCGATTCGCCCCTGATCTAGGGGAACTACTATGAACGGAACTATTCGCATAAGACTCGAAGCGTACGACCATCAGGTGCTGGATGCCAGCGCCCGTGAAATCGTGGAGCAAACAAAGATCAGTGGCGCACGTGTGGCGGGACCAGTTCCGTTGCCGACTCGCCGCGAAATCTATACCGTCAATCGATCGCCTTTCATCGATAAGAAGAGCCGCGAACAGTTCGAAATCCGAACTCATAAGCGAATCATCGATATTTCAGATCCAAATTCCAAGACCGTCGATGCATTGAACCGTCTCGTGGTTCCGGCCGGCGTGTTTGTGAAAATCAAAGCCTAAGTTTTACGGAGTCGCATCAAATGAACACTGCAATCATCGGACGCAAAATTGGAATGACTCGTTGGTTTCTCGACGATGGTCGAAATATTCCAGTCACCGTGATTTCTGCTGGACCATGCTTCGTTACACAAGTGAAGACGAATGCGAAGGACGGATACAGCGCAGTTCAACTTGCATACGAAGATGTCAAGCCACGCCGAAGTTCGATGCCAGTCATCGGTCACGATGCGAAAGCTGGAGTTGCTCCAAAGCGCGTGCACAGCGAGATTCGCTTGGCAAACGATGCAGAAGCAGAAGCATTCACTCTCGGTCAAATGATTGACGCGTCGACTTTCAGCAATGTAAAGTTTGTCGATGTCATCGGAACGAGCAAGGGAAAAGGATTCGCCGGAGTTATGAAGGCGTATCGCTTCAAGGGTCTTTGCGCATCGCACGGTACTGAGCGCAAGCATCGTTCACCTGGTTCCATCGGAAGTCACGGAACGGATCGTGGACACGGTGCAAAAATCAAGAAGGGCAAGAAGATGCCCGGTCGCCTCGGCAACGAGCGCGTTACAACACGAAGTCTCGATGTCATCAGCATCGACGCTGAAAAGAATTTACTCATTGTGAAGGGGGCGGTCCCCGGCGCAAACTCTGGCTATCTCACTGTTCGAGCTGCAATCCGGCTCTACAAACCAAAGGCAAGGCTCCAGGCCAAGGCATAGACGTCATTTTTCTCACGGACGTCGTGCTTTGTTGTGAAGGCCCAACCGGCGAAAGCCCTCGGGAACCACACGACAAGGACAACTTGAACATCATCCAAGTCAAACTCTACCCACCGCCTGTTGTGATTGGCGTCGGGAGAGCAAGGCGAAAACGGCGATATATCGCCGAAGGAAACACGAAATGATTGATTTACCAATCTATTCTCATGACGGTAAGAAGGTCGACTCTCTCAAGATCGACCCTGTAACGCTCGGCGGCGAAGTTCGCTTTGCATTACTGAAGCAAGCTTATGTTGCGGTTCACTTGAACCAAAGACAAGGCTCTGCCCGAACCAAGAGTCGCGGAAGCGTTCATGGTTCGACTCGCAAGATTTACAAGCAAAAAGGAACTGGTGGAGCCCGCGCAGGCGCCGTCCGTTCTCCAATCCGCAAGGGTGGTGGAGTTGCATTCGCAAAGACGCGAACGCGCGAAGATTTGCGTTCGTCACTTCCAAGAAAGATGCGACGTCTCGCCAACCGCAACGCTTTGCTCGCGAAGCTTGTTGACGGCGAAGTGAAATGCTTCGATCATCTCAATCTCGCTTCGGGAAAGACCACTGTGTTTGCAGATTTGCTCACGGTTGTCGGTATCGATCGAACCTGCTTGATTGCGCTCGATCCAAAGAACGATGTCGCTCGACAAAGCGCTGCGAACTTGCCATATTCCTCGACCATTCGTGTCGATCAGCTCAACGTGTTCGAGTTGCTCAATCATCGATATTTGGTGATTGACCGTGCAACATTGGTTGCATTCCTCGACGAAAGTTGCTTTGCAAATTCAGAAGAGGTCAAATCATGATTCCGACCGAAGTTATTCGTCGCCCTCTGATCACCGAAAAAGCAAACGCAGGCGCGAGCGATGTCAATCGCTACACCTTCGAGATTGATGGACGAGCCAACAAGACTGACGTCAAGTTGGCTGTTGTTGCGCTGTACAAAGTTCGTGTTCTTGGCGTCAGCGTCAACAACCGAAAAGGCGAAGATCGCCGCGCGAAATTCGGCCTCATTCCAGGCAAGTGGGTCAAGCATGCGATCGTTCGTGTGCATCCCGAAGACCGGATCGAACTCTTCTGATTTGATACTGGAGCATAGAAACCCATGACGATTCGAGTTTACAAACCAGTCACGAATAGCCGCCGCAACGCGTCGGTCAATTTGCACACTGAAGTCACCAAGAAGAAGCCAGAAAAAAGCCTGCTTCGTCCATTGCCAAAAACTGGTGGACGAAATTGCCAAGGAAAATTGACGGTCATTCAACAGGGTGGTGGACATAAGCGCCGCTATCGTCTCATTGATTGGCGTCGTACGAAAGATGATGAACCAGCTTTGGTTGTCGGAGTTGAATACGATCCAAATCGCTCGTGCCATCTTGCGCTTCTGAAGTATGCAGATGGAAGCATGCGATACATCCTTGCTCCAAAGAACATCAAGGTTGGATCGAATGTTCTCAGTTCGGCAAAGCAGATCGATCCTGATGTTGGGAATTGCATGACGCTTCGTCATATTCCAACAGGTCTCGAACTGCACGCAATCGAAATGGTTCCTGGACGCGGCGCACAATTAGTTCGCTCTGCAGGAATGTCTGCTCGTCTGACAAATAAAGAAGGTCGCTTCGCAACTCTCGTGATGCCATCTGGCGAAATTCGTCAGGTCTCTCTCGATTGTCGCGCAACAATCGGTCCAGTCGGAAACGCAGATCATGCGCTTGTCAAACTTGGCAAAGCAGGTCGCGCGCGTTGGCTCGGACGACGTCCACGCACTCGCGGTATGGCGATGAGTCATCATCAGCATCCGCACGGAGGTGGTGAAGGTCGTTCGAAGGGTGGACAGATTCCATCGAATGCAAGCAACACACCATCAAAGGGCGGTCGCACTCGTTTGCGCGGCAAGGCTAGTGATGAACGAATTCTTCGACGTCGATTCAGTCGTCGATACGGTCAATTGAAAGTCTAATTTTCGGTCTATTTACTTAGGAGATTACGAAACATGTCTCGATCATCAAAGAAAGGTCCCGCAGTTGACGAAAAGCTCTTCCGCAAGGTCGAAGCAATTCAACCGGGAAGCCGACGTCTGCCAATCAAGACTTGGCGCCGCGCATGCACGATCGTTCCCGAATTTGTGGGTACGACATTTCAAGTGCACAACGGACGCATGTTCATTGATGTCTTCGTGACTGAAGACATGGTTGGACACAAGCTTGGCGAGTTTTCAATGACGCGTTCCTTCCGAGGACACACGAACAAGAAGGAAGGCATCGCCGGCGGCGAGAAGTCCTGAATCTGATTCATCTGGAGATACCTATGGCATATACAGCTACACATCGTCACTGCCGAATCGCACCGCGAAAAGTTCGTTTGGTCATTGACATGATCCGCGGACTTGATGTTGCAAGTGCAATGGCTCGTCTGGACTTCAGCCCGCGCCGCGGCGCAGTGTTCGTGAAGGTTGTGCTCAAGAGCGCAATCGCCAATGCAGAAGAGAAGGATGCCGATGTTGGCTCGCTCTTCATCAAAGAAACAAAGGTGGACGAAGGTCCAATCATCAAGCGCTTTCAGCCGAAAGACCGTGGGCGCTCACATCCAATCAAGAAGCGAACATGTCATATCTATGTGACTGTCGCTGAGCGCAAATCCTGAGGCTTTCAATATGGGTCAAAAAACACATCCATTTGGTTTTCGAGTCGGCATCACTGAAGCGCACAAGAGCCGTTGGTTTGCTCCGAAAGCTCTCTTTGGTGAATTGTTAGTCGAGGATTACAAGATCCGCCAGTTCATTGACAAGCGATTGAATCGCACGCCTCCCTTTGCGGCGGTGAGCGACATTCTCATCGAGCGAACGCGCGAAGAATTGACTGTCGTCATCAAGACGGCGCGTCCTGGCCAAGTGCTTGGACTCAAGGGTTCCGGCAAGGAACAATTGGTCAATGAACTTCAAGCGTTGACGAGTCGCAAAGTCGCCGTCAATGTTGTTGAAGTTCGCAATCCAGAAATTGATGCAAGACTCATCGCAGAAACAATGGCAGAACAATTGAAGAAGCGCGCGAATTTTCGTCGCCTCATCAAGCAGCGCTGCGAAAGTGCAATGCAGAATGGTGCAAAGGGAATTCGAATTCTCTTGGCAGGTCGTTTGGGCGGCGCAGAAATGAGCCGAACACTTGATATGCGACTTGGATCCATTCCACGTTCAACCTTGCAGGCACATGTTGATTACGCGCTTGCGCATTCATTCACAACCTATGGCGCACTTGGCGTCAAAGTGTGGGTCTATCGCGGCATGTATTCCGCTGCTGAAACTCAACCCGAATATCAATCCAATGCAGCGGGCGGTCGAGCCCGTGCGCGTGGAAGACGCTGATCTGAACTGAACCCAGAAAAGAAAAGAAGACATGAAACTACTTCCATCACGAGTCAAGTACCGCAAGCAACAGCGCGGCAAGATGAAGGGCTGCGCAACACGCGGCAACTATGTCGCCTTCGGAGATTATGGATTGCAATCACTGGAAACAGTGTGGCTGAGCGGTCGTCAAATCGACGCAGGCCGCATTGCAGCTCAGCATTTCCTCCGTCGCCAAGGCAAACTCTATATTCGAGTTTTCCCAGAGAAGCCGATTTCGAAGAAGCCTTTGGAAACCCGAATGGGTACTGGAAAAGCTGAAGTCGAATATTGGGCAGCATGCGTGAAGCCTGGAACAATTCTCTTCGAAGTCGAAGGTGTTCCAGAAGATTTGGCGAAGCAAGCTTTGGCGCGTGTGGCGCACAAGATGCCCATTCGCTGCAGAATGGTTGCCCGTCGTTTGGCAGTGTAATGAGATAAATACACCAGATAGATATACGAAATAGATTTTTAAGCAAGGAACTGAATCAATGGAAATGAATGAAATCAAGAAAATGAATGACGAAGACTTGGGCCTCGAAAGCGCCCGAGTCCGTCGCGCGCTGTTCAATCTCAAGTCGCAAGTCGTGACTGAAAAGGTCAAGGACTCTTCTCAGTTCGGAAAGATGCGAGTGGAACTCGCTCGGCTGTTGACTGAAGAGTCGTCGCGCCGAGTTGCAAAGAGCCCACCAGTTTCTCGTAAGAAAGTTGCGAAAGCTCCAGTTGTAAAGAAAATAGTTGTCAAGAAGCCAGGTGCAAAGCGATCCGATCTGAAAAAGCTCGAAGCCGGCAAGCTTGCTGCAGAAAAGAAGGTGATGTCTTGAGTCGTAAATCCCCAGTTGTGATTCCAGAGAAAAGCCCTCGCCTGATCGGCATGGTCGATCGAGATGTGCAAGATCGAACACGACGTGTCGTCATTCAATATTCCGCCAGACATCCACGCTATGGAAAGTATGTCCGCAAGCGCACAGTTCTGCAGATTCATGATGAAACCAACGACTCGCATGCGGGTGATCGCGTGGAGATCGCAGAGTGCCGTCCAGTTTCACGAACGAAGCGTTGGGCGCTTGTTCGGATCGTTGAACGCGCACCAATGAAGGCAGAATTGGTTTACGGCGAAACAGTCAAGGCCAAAGATCCTTTGAAGGATGCAGGCAAGCCAGCGACCAAAACTGCAACCAAAACTGCGAGCAAAGCAGCACCAAAGAAGTCAGTCAAGAAGTAAAGAAATTAACGGAGACCTCAGCGATGATTCAAAAAGAGAGCAGACTTGAAGTAGCCGACAACAGTGGCGCACGTGAAGCCATGGTGATCGGTGTGCTTGGATCAAGTACCGCTCGAGGACGCTTCACGCGTCTTTCGATGTCGGTCGGCGATCGAGTTCGTGTTGCAATCAAAGCAGCAATTCCCAATGGTGACGTGAAGTCCGGGGACAAAGCGCTTGCAGTGATTGTGCGCGTCAAATATCCAGTTCGTCGTAATGACGGCTCCTACGTTCGGTTCGATTCGAATGCATGCGTTCTGATCGATGATGATGGTAATCCCAAGGGCACGCGCATCTTCGGCGCGGTTGCACGTGAACTTCGGGAAAAGAATTACATGAAAATCGTTTCCCTCGCGCCAGAGGTGGTCTAATCCCATGCCGCTCCATGTAAAAAAAGGCGATCTTGTCGTTGTTACCGCAGGAAATAACCGCGGTGAAACTGGTGAAATTATCACAGTGGATCGCAAGGCGATGCGCGTGATTGTCAAAGGCGTCAATGTGCGCAAGCGCAATATGAAGCCCAACCAGCAACAGCCAAAGGGTTTCGTGATCGAGAAAGAACTCTCGATTCACATTTCCAATGTCAGCCCCGTCGTTGATGGGAAACCATCGCGCGTTCGATTTGTCACCAAGCCTGATGGTTCGAAGGTTCGCATTTCAGCGCGAAACAATAGTGAATTGCATGTGCTGAGACGTGCGACCAAGTCCAAGACCAAGTCCAAGTCCTGAAGGAGTATCAATGAGCAAGAAAGAAATACCAACATCGCTTCCTGAACCTCGACTCCGTCGGGCGTATCGCGAAGAAGTTTCCGCCCGAGTTCTGAAGGAATTCGGCATGAAGAACATTCATCAATTGCCAAGGATTGACAAGGTTGTGATCAACGTTGGAGTTGGTCGTCACCTCGAGAATCAGAAACTGAAGCCTGAGTATCGCGAAGCTGTGATTGGCACACTCTCGACAATCTCTGGTCAGAAGCCAATCATGATTCTGGCAAAGAAAGCAGTTTCGAACTTCAAGGTTCGAGAAGGTGCGCCAAGTGCATTCATGGTGACTCTGCGCCGCGAACGCATGTGGAATTTTCTTGATCGTTTGATCAACCTCGCAATGCCACGTATCAAGGATTTCCGCGGCGTGTCGGACAAGACATTCGACCGTCAAGGAAACTTTGCGATGGGATTGAGCGAACAGGCTGTTTGGCCTGAAATCAATATGGCAAACATCAATCACTCGCACGGAATGAACATCAACATCGTCTTCACGCATAGCGATCCAAAGAAAAGCCGGCTTGTCTTGGCTGAACTTGGAATGCCGTTCGTGAAGCCAGAAGAAACATCAAGCAAGTCAGTTGCAGCAGCTGCTGCTCAATAAGGAGAACTATGGCAAGTAAACGCGTATTTGCAAAAATGAAGATTGCGCCGAAGTTTTCGACGCGAAAACGAAATCGCTGCGAGATCACGGGACATGCCCGCTCGTATTACAGAAAGTTCAGAATCAGTCGTCACATGTTGCGCCAGTTGGCGTTGCTGGGAATGATCCCAGGCATGCGAAAAGCTTCGTGGTAATTCACTACGCCGATATTTATTACTCAGGACAATATTCAAGGACCAAACCATGTCATTGCAAGATCTAACCGCCGATATGTTGACCCGCATCCGTAATGCTGTGTCTATTCGCCGCAAGAACGTGACTTGCCTCAATAACCGCCTCAATCGAGGAGTTTTAGAGGTGTTGCGCGACGAAGGTTTCATTATGGGATTCGAAGTGATCCCAGACGGACGCCAAGGACTTCTGCGTGTCCAATTGAAGTATGGACCTCGTGGAGAAACGCTCATCAATCGCATTGATCGCGTTTCCCATTCAGGATGCCGCGTGTATTGCGGGGCCGAATCAATGCCCCGACTTCTTGAAGGACTTGGGATCACGGTGGTCTCAACAAGCCAAGGCGTGATGAGTGACCGCAAGGCTCGTGAAATGCGCGTAGG
>Ga0114971_10000330_pt1 | contig 30531 bp, 29 predicted proteins | sample M_140625_MF_Meta_FD_87320 | JGI IMG/M metagenome (GOLD analysis project Ga0114971, IMG submission 87320) | Freshwater microbial communities from Lake Montjoie, Canada to study carbon cycling - M_140625_MF_MetaG | ecosystem: Environmental > Aquatic > Freshwater > Lake | place: Lake Montjoie... | reverse complement strand
CCAAAGACCATAAAGGACGAACCCCACTTCAAAGAGCATTGCAATATAAAAATATTGACGCCGTAAAATCTTTATTAGAATATGACGCAATCAGAGACAATGGCGGAGCAATTATTGCCGAAATTATCGCCTTTGGCAATGAAAAACCTCGCTTCATGCCTAGTTTTAAGACAGCGGGCCTATCAAAAGAGTTGCTAGAAAAACTAAACACTGAACAAGAACCAGCCCCAGCAAAATCTGTCGAAAACCCCACGAGCAGTAGGCGTGAGTCAACAGCAAGAGGCCATCGCCCTTAAAAACTTTGCGACTCAAGAAAAATCGCCGCGATAAATTTGCATAATCTCTTGAATAATCCAAATTATTTGTTAAGATTGCAAGCTGCATAGACCAGTTCAAAGACTTCACTCTTATTTTATAAATAAATAATTTTGCACAAGATATTTATTTTTGACAAAATGAAGTCTATAGCATATTTAAGTTAAGCTTAATTATACTATAAATGAAAAACTCTAGCTTATAAAAAGTTGCAATTAAATTGCGCTTTAAATTTTAAAACTGACCTAATTAATTTTTTAAAAAATGCGTTATCTCGCTTTAACTTTGAACGACAGAGCCGAAATGCTAAAAGCCATCGGCGCCCCAAATATTGACGAACTTTTCGATGCTGTTCCTCAAGAATTTCTTCTTAAAAAACCAATCGAAGGATTACCAAATCATCAAGGCGAAATTGAAGTCGAGGCCATTTTAAAAACCATGGCTACAAAAAATCGCTCTGCGGCACAAGGTCCGTTTTTCTTGGGTGCGGGCTGTTATCGTCATCACATTCCAGCGTCGGTTGATCACTTAATTCAACGCTCTGAATTTCTTACTTCTTACACGCCATATCAGCCAGAAATTTCACAAGGAACTTTAACGGTAATTTTTCAATTTCAAAGCATCATCGCGCTTTTAACTGGCATGGAAATTGCCAACGCATCAATGTATGACGGCGCAACGGCGCTTGCCGAAAGCTGCTTGATGGCATTTCGTATTAAGTCTGGACGCAAGAAAATCGCGGTTTTCGGGCATTTTCATCCCGACTATTTAGACGTTACTAAAACTTCACTTGAATTAAACGACGCCAGTTTTGTTGATGCCTCAAAGCTAGACGAAACCTGCGCTGCGGCCATTGTGCAATATCCTGATTTTTACGGCGACATTGCAAAATTAGACGAAATTCGTGCCAAATGTGATGCCGCTGGCGCCTTAATGATTGTGGTTACAAACGAGATCGTCTCTCTTGGCTTAATCGACGCGCCTAAGCAAGCCGACATCGTCGTTGGCGAAGCCTCTTCAATTGGCGTTGGCTTAAATTTTGGCGGACCATTACTTGGATTTTTTGCCTGCAAAAAAGAATTCGTTCGTCAAATGCCTGGAAGAATTTGCGGCATGACAACAGACGCCGACGGCAAACCCGGCTATGTTCTTACACTAAATGCTCGCGAGCAACATATTCGTCGCGAAAAAGCCACTTCAAACATCTGCTCAAACCAAGGATTATGCGCAACGGCATTCACAATTCACGCCTCGCTGCTTGGTGAAAATGGCTTTAAAAAACTAGCGTTAATTAATCACAAAAAGGCCTGCGACTTTGCAGAAATGCTTGCAAAAGTTAAGAATGTGAAAATTTTAAACGACAGTTTTTTCAACGAATTTACAATCGAACTTAGTAAAGACGCTAAAGAGGTTAATAAAAAATTACTCGAAAAAAATATTATTGGCGGATTTGCTGATGGCAAAAAAATGATTGTTGCAGTTAGTGAATTAACTAGCGAAAACGACATGCAAAACTTTGTTTTTGCTTTGGAAAATATATTGAAATAAAATCATAAAACTAGAGGTTTCATAAAGGAAAAAAGATAAATTTATTTATGCCAGAAATTAGTCGCTTTCTAGGAATTATAATTTTGATGTATTATGACGAGCATAATCCGCCGCATTTTCATGCAAAATATAGCAATTATGAAATTGTAGTGGAAATTAAATCTGGTGTTGTAAAAGGACGATTTCCAAAAAGAGCTTTGAGAGCAGTACTTGAATGGCTTGATCTTCATAAAGAAGAATTATTGCAAGATTGGGAATTGGCTTTACAAGACCAACCTTTAAACAAAATTGAACCCTTAGAATAATGTTTCAACATGTTGTAAAAGCAAAATATATAGAAAATTTTAAAGTTTGGATTGCGTTTAACAATGGGAAAAATGGAGAAATTGATTTATCTCAAAAGTTAAAAAATAGAGGCGGAGTTTTTACCCTTTTGCAAAATATTGATTACTTTAAAAATTTCAAAATAGAAAACGATACTTTATCTTGGGAAAATGGTGCGGATATTGCTCCAGAGTCTCTTTATGAATTATTAGAACAACAAAATAAAATAAATTAAAATGACATTTACTCCAAAAGAAGGCGGATTAAAACTAGAAACCGAAATTCTTATAAAGCAATCGCGCAAAGGTGCTTGCGGCGTTGATTTTCCTGATGTTGCAGAATTCAAGCTTAAAACCGGACAAAAAAAGCGCGAAGCAATTGGCTTGGCCGAAGTGAACGAGCCGCAAGTTATTCGTCATTTTGTGCGCTTATCAAACCAAAATTATTCTATTGATGCGGGCTTTTATCCGCTTGGATCATGCACAATGAAGCATAATCCGCGCTTAAATGAAAAAATGGCGCGCTTGCCTGGCTTTGCCGATATTCATCCAATGCAAGACGAATCAACGGTTCAAGGCGCGCTAGAATTAATGTATAATTTGCAAGAATGGTTAAAAAAATTAACCGGATTGGGCGCGGTTTCATTGGCCCCCGCCGCTGGCGCTCAAGGCGAATTAGCGGGAATGTTGGTCATTCGTAAAGCACTTTTAGCAAAAGGTGAAAATCGCAAAATAGTATTAATTCCAGATTCTGCACATGGCACCAACCCAGCAACGGCGGCTATTTGCGGCTTTAACATTAAAGTTATCCCTTCAAATAACGAAGGATTAGTTGACCTTGAAGCATTTAAAAAACTAGTTGCAGAACATGGTCGCGACATTGCAGCCATCATGATTACAAACCCAAATACTTGCGGAAAATTCGAAAAAAATATCGTTGAAATTGCGCGCTTAATTCACGAAGTTGGCGGATACTTCTATTGCGACGGCGCCAATTATAACGCCATTGTTGGCAAGGTTCGCCCCGCCGATATTGGCGTTGACGTTATGCATTTTAACTTGCACAAAACCTTCTCAACCCCTCATGGCGGAGGAGGCCCCGGATCTGGACCAATTGCGGTTCGCGCCGAATTGCTAGAATTTTTACCAACACCTCACGTTGTAAAAGAAGACGACAAATATGCCTTTAAAGCACATAAACAAACGGTCGGCAAAGTTAAAGGATTTAACGGCCAATTTGGAATGCACGTTCGCGCCTTATCCTACATGCTTTCACACGGTGCCGATGGCTTACAAAAAGTTGCCGAAGACGCAGTTTTAAGCGCAAATTACGTTCTTGCAAAACTAAAAGACCATTACCACGTGCCATTTACAGGAAACTGCATGCACGAGTGTTTATTGACCGACAAAATACAAAAAGAAAAAGGCATTTCAACGCTTGATATTGCGAAAGCTTTGGTAGAATATGGCATGCACCCAATGACCATCTTCTTCCCGCTTGTGGTTCAAGGCGCAATGCTAATCGAACCAACCGAAACCGAAACAAAAGAAACTGTCGACATGTTCATTGACACAATGATTTATATCGCAAAAACAGTGGCTTTAGGCGACGGCGATAAATTTCATAATTATCCAATTTCTACGCCAAGAAGAAGGTTGGATGAAGTGAAGGCAGCGAAAACGCCAGTTACTACGTGGATGCAGGCTTTTTCTGCCGCGCTATAAGCAAGCTTATATCAAGTTGCAATTCTTGTAGAAATTATTTTGCAGCACCTTCAAGATCTTTTTTTTGCAAAACGTAAAGCACATGGAACGCCAGCGGATGCTCCTTAGGAATTTTTGTATGAAAAAAATCCCTCTTTTCATCTCGTTTCATACCGATTCTTTTCATCACCTCTTGTGATTTTATATTTTGTGGCGTTGTAAATGAAATTATTTCATCCAATCCATATTCATCAAACCCGATTGAAAGCCACTTTTTTGCTGCTTCGGTGGCATAGCCCTTTCCCCAAAATTCTTTTCGCAATCGCCAACCAATCTCTACACAATTAGGCATATGAACTGGGTTATTCAAACCAACAAACCCGATAAATTCACCGCTGATTTTTTCTTCAGCTGGATAAAAACCAAAGTCACTTTCATTGCTTTGGCAATCATTATACATTTTTAAGCTTTTGTCAAAACTCCAAATTTCAGGGAAATATTTCATCACTTCAGGGTCGGAATTCATTTCTACAAATGGCGCAATATCAGATTCTTGCCATTGTCGAAGAATCAATCTTTTGGTTTCGTATTTTTTCATAATCATTTCAAATATAATTTCATCCCTTCATGACTTGCCTCAAAGCCTATTTTTTCGTAAAAATTCTTCGCTCTAGGACGTTTTTTGTTGGTTGTTAATTGCAAGATCGAAACCCCCTTTGATTTTGCGTAAGCGATTGCAACATTCATCATCCACTCGCCAATTTTATGACCGCGATATTTTTCTGCTACACGCACCGCCTCAACCTGCATCCTTGTGCAGCCTGTAAATGTAAGGGATGGCATGATTGTTAGATGACAAGTTGCAACAATTTCTTCGTCGCTTTCTACGACCATAAGATATTGGTTTGAATCAATATCTATCATACAAAACGCATCAATATATCTCTGATTTAATTCTGGATTTTTGTTCTCACGAACTTGACCAAGATCATCTTCAAAAAGCAGATTAACGATTGCGTTTAAATCATTTATTGCGGCTTTGCGATATGTCAAATTTTTGATCATAAATTTAATTTAATAAAAAACTTATTTTTTCTGTTTTATAAATTTTTAATCTTCAATCTTAAAACTTCATACCATGCGCCATATTTAGAAAATTCTTTTTTACGACCAAAAATTTTATTAAGCGATGCCAAAAATGATATTTTCCAGCTTTTTTGCCTTAATTCTAATGGTTTTTTTGTTAAAAGATGCATATAGCCGTCGCTATAAAAACTAGCGTCAAACTTTTTAGCAATTTTTTCTAAAGCGGAAGTGGAATAAAAAGAAATATGCTGCCCTTGATGAGGCGCAAAATACCACCAATCTTGATTAAATTTTCTAGGAAGAAGTAATGTGGTAAAAATAATATTATCACTTAAGCTAAAAATCTCTTCTATTTCTTTTAAAGGATCAACAAAATGCTCAAAACATTCAATAACAGTAGTCGCCTCATATTTACCATCTTTATGCTCAAAACCTTTGGCAAAAATGTTTTTGCAATATTTATCAAGCCAATAGAAGTCAAATCCCTTCTCTCTCATCATTTGAGTTAAAATGCCAACCCCGCCAGCAAAATCTAAAAACTTGCCTTTTTCATTAAAAAACAAGGGTAAAATTATTTTTAACTTATCGCGCAAATTTTCGCTTCTGCTGATAAGTTGCCCCTCAACTTCTCCGTAGGCTTCTTCTAACCAGTAAGGATCTTCTGTTTGAATAAAATTGCAGTCTAAACAATGAAAATAATCAGCAAGATATTTATTAAGAATTAGTTTATTAAAGATTTTTTTTGTGTCTTGCGCGCAAATTTTACATTTCATATCGAGTTTCTTAAGTTACAATTCTTATTTCAAGCAAATATTGAGGCACATGGGAAGTCTCTTTCGGTCAGACAAATTTTCCTCAGTTTAGAGGCCTTTTTTAAAAAAAGTTGCAGTATTTTTTAGCCAAAAACCACTTCAAAATTCTCGCTAAAACTGCAAAAATATTTTAACGCAATATAAATCTAATTCAACAAAGGATAAGCAAGGATTCAAAAAAGTCATTTTTTGACAGGCTATGAAATGTGGATTTTGGCATTAACGCAAAGTTTTTTTCACTCGCTGCGAATCAGATTTCAATTGCCCGCAGGCCGCCATCACGTCTTCGCCGCGCGTTTTTCTGATTGGCGCAATTAGTTTGGCGTTTTTTAGAATTTGCTGAAATTGTAAAATTTTTTCATCGCTTGATCTTTCAAACCCGCACGACATCCAAACATTGAATGGAATTAAATTTATTTTCGCATTCAAGTTATATTTTTTAATTAGCGCAATCAATTCGCGCGCGTGCTCTGGCTGGTCATTCACGTCTTTTAACATCACATATTCAAAGGTGATATTTTCTTTCGGATTTTCATTGTTGTAAATTTTGCAAGCTTTCATTAATTCATCGAGCGGATATTTTTTATTGATCGCCATAATGCTGGTTCGAAGCACGTCATTCGTGGCATGAAGCGATATTGCCAAGCTGGTTTTTAATTCTTTTGACATGCGCAAAATTTCTGGAACCAAGCCCGAAGTTGAAATTGTCACGCGGCGCGCCGACAAGGCCAAGCCATCGGTATCAATTAAAGTTGCGACGGTTTTTGCGACGTTTTCATAATTATAGAAAGGCTCGCCCATGCCCATGAACACTATGTTGGTAATTTTTGCAGGAGATTTCCAGTCGCCAAGAAGATCTTTTGCAAGCATGATTTGACCTACAATTTCAGCGGTTTCAAGATTTCGCACTAAAGTTTGCGTGCCCGTGTGACAAAATTTGCAAGCCAATGTGCAGCCTACTTGTGACGAGATGCACAGCGTGCCGCGAGTTTCTTCAGGAATAAAAACCGTCTCGACCAAATTGCCATCCGCAAATTTTACTACCCATTTGCGAGTGCCGTCAGCAGCGGTTTTGTCGTGATTAACAACTGGACGAGAAATTGTAAAATGTTGCGCCAAAATTTCGCGCGTCGGCTTGGTTATATTCGTCATTTCGGCAAAATCGACAACGCCGCGAACGTAAATCCAATTCCAGATTTGCTTGGCGCGAAAGGGCTTCTCGCCTATCTTTAGCAGGTGTTCGGTTAATTCTTGCTTGGTTAGGTTGATTAAATCTTTCAACAATGTTAAATTATTTTATACTAACAAAACGTTCGTAAAATGGCGCTGCCGCAAATTAAATTTTAGCGGCGCTGAAATTAGAACAATCCAAATAAATACATTATAATGGATAATAAAATTAGGGTCAACCTTTCAGATAAAGGCTATGATATCATGATTGGCAAGGGTCAAATTAATTATTTGCCCGAATTTTTAAAGCAAAAAAAATATAGCAAAATTTTTATTATCACTGATGAAAATGTTGCGCTGCTTCATTTAAAAAAATTGCAATTGGCTTTAAATGATACCGAAAACGCTGTCATTACAATAGCTGGCGGCGAAAATAGTAAAAGTTTTTCTTGCCTAGAAAAAGTCTGCGAAGAAATTTTACAACAAAGCATAGATCGTAAATCGCTGATCATCGCCTTTGGTGGCGGCGTTGTCGGCGACTTAGCCGGATTTTGCGCCAGCATATTATTGCGCGGCATCGACTTTATTCAAATTCCGACAACGCTTCTTGCGGCGGTTGACAGCTCGGTTGGCGGTAAAACTGCGATAAATTCTAAATTTGGAAAAAACCTGATCGGAAGTTTTTATCAACCAAAATTAGTGCTTTGCGACCTAGAATTTCTAGCAACCCTGCCCGCTCGCGAATTTCGCTCTGGATACGCCGAAATATTAAAATATGGCCTAATTGACGATGCAGAATTTTTTAATTTTCTTGAAGAAAATCTTGAAAAAATTCTTAATTATGACGATAAAATTTTACATCAAATAATTACAAAATCTTGCGAAATTAAAGCGCGAATTGTTGGGCAAGACGAGAAAGAAAGCGGCGTGCGAGCATTATTAAATTTTGGCCACACTTTTGCGCATAGTTTTGAAATTGAAACAAATTATTCAGATAAATTGCTTCACGGCGAAGCAGTTGGCGTTGGCATGTTAATGGCTGCAAAAATGTCGCAAAACCTTGGCATGATTGACTTTGGGCAATATGAAATAATTAAAAATCATATCGAAAAATCTGGCTTAAATCTTGATTTGAAAAAAATAAAAAATAATTGGGATATCAATATTTTGGCGTCTTATCTTTATAAAGATAAAAAAACAGAAAACGGCGATTTAACCTTTATTTTACTGAACAAAATAGGCGAAGGCGTGATTAAAAAATCGGTTGATGTTAATGAATTTAAAAAAGTTGTCGCCGAATTTTTTGCGATGCCTAATTAAAATTAATGCGCGGATCAACCATTTTGTAGGTCAAATCGCTGATAATATTCACCAGCAAACCAATTAATGTAAAGCAATAAAGCGTGCCAAACATAACTGGATAATCGCGTGACAGCGCAGCTTCGTATCCCATCAAGCCCAATCCATCAAGTGAAAAAATAATTTCAATTAACATTGAGCCAGTAAATAAAATGCTGATAAACGCCGCCGGAATTCCTGCAATTACGATCATCATGGCATTGCAAAAAACGTGATTATATAAAACTTGCCTCTGCGTTAAACCCTTGGCGTAGGCGGTTAAAACATATTGTTTGTTAATTTCTTCAAGAAAAGAATTTTTGCAAAAAAATGTTAGCGAGGCAAATCCACTAATGACCATTGCGGTTATTGGCAAGACAAGATGCCAGAAATAATCAGCAATTTTATGCCACCATCCAAATTGCGCAAAATCGCTTGACACAAGGCCTCGCAACGGAAAAATATTTAGAAAATTTCCGCCCGCAAAAAGAACTATTAATAAAATTGCAAATAAAAATGATGGAATCGCATGGCCAACGCTTACAACCACGCTGCTCCACAGATCAAATTTTGATCCGTCATTCATTGCTTTTTTTATTCCTAAAGGAATCGAAATTAAATAAACCAATAAAGTGGTCCACAAACCTAGAGAAATGGACACTGGCAACTTTGAAAATACTAAATCGATAACATTTTTATCTTGATAAAAACTGACGCCAAAATCGAACATGGCAAACTTTTTCATCATTATCCAAAAACGTTGCCACAAGGGCTTGTCGAAGCCATAAAGTTTTTCGATTTTTGCGATAATTTCTGGGTCAACACCGTTTGCGCCGCGATATTTTGCATCAGAAATTGTTGTGTTTAAGCGATTTTGGCTTACAATTTCGGTCGCACCAACTTCGCCACCTACTTTGGATGCATGATTTAACTTTGCTAAAAATTGCTCCACCGGACCACCGGGTGCGGTTTGAATAATTGCAAAATTAACCAGCATAATTAAAAATAATGTTGGAAAAATTAACAAAACACGCTTGATTAAATAAATATACATTTTTTAAATCAAAAATTATGAAAAAACATTTACTGGTAATTGACGACGACACTCGCTTGCGCAATTTACTTGGAAAATTTTTAGATGAAAATGGTTTTCAAGTATCATTAGCAAAAGATGCCGCCGAAGCGCGCGAAATGCTTACAAATAATAACTTCGATTTATTAATTGTCGATGTTATGATGCCAAACGAAAATGGCATTGATTTTACAAATTCTTTCAAAAAAACATCGAACATTCCCGTGCTAATTTTAACCGCGCGCGGCGAGCCATCTGATCGCGTGCTTGGTCTTGAAGTTGGCGCAGATGATTATTTGGGCAAGCCCTTTGAGCCAAAAGAATTACTTTTGCGCATCAATAATATTTTAAAAAGAAACCAGCAAAATCAATTGCCGCAAGCTTTTATCAAGCAAGAAAATTTATGCGTTTTTGGTAATTTTACTTTTAGCTTTACTGAATCGCGTTTAAAAAATGGCGATAATTTTGTTCATTTAACTGAAAGCGAAGCGAAAATTTTAGCAATTTTATGCAATCATAAAGGCCAATCAGTTACGCGCGAAAAACTTTCCGAGCTTTGCGGAAACATCGACGCACGCAGCATTGACGTACAAATTACGCGCATTCGAAGAAAAATTGAAATAAATCCAAAGCAACCGCAATTCTTACAAACCGTAAGAAATCAGGGATATATTCTACATGGATAACTAAAAAATATGCAAAATAAAATAAAACCACTAACCATCGGAATCATTGGCGGAGGGCAGCTTGGACGCATGATAAGTCACGCCGCGCAAACATTGGGACACAAAACCATAATTTTTTCTGACCAAGAAAATTCTCCAGCAAATTTTTCTACCGACACATCAATTGTTGCTAACTACAAAGACTTCGAAGCGCTAAAAAAATTCGCCAGCTTAATTGACGTTGCAACATTTGAATTCGAAAATATCCCCGTTGAAAGTGTTGAATTTTTAAACGCTTTAAAGCCAGTTTTTCCAAGCGCCGATGTTTTAAAAATTACCCAAAACCGCATTTTAGAAAAAAGTTTTTTAAACAAAATTAATATTGCCACAGCTGAATTTGCAGAAGTCAAAACCCTTGAAGATCTTTCAAAAAACTTAGCAAAATTTGGTAAAGCGATTTTAAAAACCGCAACAATGGGATATGACGGAAAGGGCCAATTTGTACTAGAAAATCAAAATGATGCGGTTCAGGCATGGTCAAAAATTTCAACCAATCAACAATTTATTTTGGAAAAATTCTGTCCATTTTTAAGCGAAATTTCGGTCATAGTTTCGCGCTCTGTTAGCGGCAAGACAGCTTGTTATGAAGCGCTTACAAATGTTCACAAAAATGGAATTTTAGACAAAAGTTTTTATCCAGCAAAAATTTCTGATAAAACAAATAAAAATGCTCAAGAAATTGCAATAGAAATCGCAACAAAGCTTGATTTAAAAGGAATTTTAGCAGTTGAGTTTTTTGTAATGCCAAACGAAAATTTATTAGTAAATGAATTAGCACCTCGCCCTCATAATTCAGGACATTTTTCAATGAATGGCGCAATTACTTCTCAATTTGAACAATTGGTTCGCGCCATTACCGGCCTTGAACTTGGCAATACATTGTTTCACTCGCAAGGTTATATGCAAAATTTAATTGGACAAGATGTTGAAAAATTAGAAGAATTTTTAGCGAATAAAAATGCCAGAATTCATCTTTACGCAAAATCAGAAATTAAATCTGATCGCAAAATGGGGCATGTTAATGTAATACAGCAACATTCTTCAGAAGCTTGACACTAAGCCTTTTTTAAATAAAATTTCTTTTAATATTAAAAGGTGTCTTTTGTAAAAAAGTTGCTCGAATATCTATAGCAAATAAAGCACCATCAACCATCTTATCCTAGTGCAAACCGCATTCATTCGCTCTGCATTTTTCTGGCTTTTTCTATACTTATCGCTAATAATTTTATTTCTTGCCGTTCCAGTTGGATTAATTTTTAAGAAAAAAGGTTTTATCGATGATTGCGCAAAAAAATGGGCGCAATCGGTTTTGCTATTTTTGCGACTGATTCATAAAATTGATTACAAAATTATCGGCCTTGAAAAAATCCCTAAAACGCCCTGCATTATTGCTTGCAAACATGAATCGATGTGGGAAACAATTATATTTCATTTAATTTGCAAACATCCCGCTTACGTCTATAAAAAAGAATTGCTAAAAGTGCCATTTTATGGCTGGTACGTAAGCCAAATGACTGGCATTAAAGTTGATCGACAAGGCGGCGCGTCTGCTTTGAAAGACATGATCAAGCAAGTAAAATATTATCTTGGCAAAGGCCATAATATTATAATTTTTCCGCAAGGCACTCGCGTTCCTGCGGCGGCAAATGTTGAGCAATATCCTTATCAAGTTGGAATTGCCGCTCTTTATTTAGCCGCAAATGTGCCCGTAGTGCCCGCAGCACTTAACTCTGGAAAATTATGGAGCAAAGGCCTGTTGATTAAAAAATCGGGCCGCATCACGATTGAATTTTTAGAACCAATTCAAACAGGCCTTTCTAGGGCAGAATTTATGGATGTTCTTGAAAATAGAATTGAAGATGCAAGCAAGAGGCTGTAGTGCAAATCACATCAAGAATATTTGTTAATATTAGGCAGTTACGCGATTATTCAAAAATTCTTGATTTGTTTTTTGAAAATTTTTAATTTAGGTCAATTACTATTTATTTAATTATTACTTATGTCAAAAGAAGATCTTTTTGAATCAGAAGCGAGCGAAGCAAGTGGCGAATCTTTTAAAAAGAAGCTTAAAAAAAGAATACTTGATGAATCTTTAGAGCAAAGTTCTGAAACACCCTTACCTAAGCCCAAAAAGGCAACAAAGGCATCTAGAGGAAGTGAACCAACACCTAAAGAGAGGAAAAAAGAGAGTGAAGAGGAAATTGCAAAACGTATAATGCAGTCTGCACGAAGCAGTAGCCATCCGTCATGGACATCTGGGGCAGTAAGGGCACTTGAAACGGTAAAGATGGGCGGCGCGACAAAAGAAGCGGAAAGCGATGGTCATGCTAAATAATTTTTTGCGAATTTTTTCTATTTTAACACTTGCTTTTTTTGCTTTGTTAATAGGGCAATATAGTTTTCAAGATGGCTTTATAAATTCTGCGATTAGCGCCATTATTTTTTGCGAAGATTATTTATATTTAACATGCATCTATTTTAAGAACTCTTTAAATAACCTTGCAAGCCTTGCTAATAATATTTCAATTTTTTTTATAGCAATAACCGCATCAATAATCATTCTTTTTCATGCACCAATTTTAGAAGAGTTAAAAAAACAAAAATTACACAAGCAAAAATCTTATATTTTTTATGCCACCATACTTTTAGGAATATCTATAATTATCTTGCCAAGCAATCAACTTCTTTGCTTTGCGACCCTTATTATATGCATATTTTTATATAAAAAATTCCTACCAGAACTAGACCCAAAAAAATTACCTCGACGCTTTTCCGATTCAACTTGCGAAGAAGATGAGTTTGGCTTTAAAACAAAAGCAAAAAAAGATGCCGAAGAGCTATATGGAATATTCACTGAAAAAAATTTTGTTAAAGTTGTCGCAATCAATGGAGGTATTGGTTGCGGAAAATCTTCTTATTTAAAATTTATTATCGAATACTTGTTTGAAAAGAAATCAAAAGAAATTTTATACACCTATATTTCATTATCTGAAGCTGGCGATAAAAAGAATTTTTTGCGATTATTTGCAGAAAGATTTTATAAAACATTAAATGAAAGATATCCAAGGATCAATTTTTTATCACATTTAAGCGAAATAAATAGCATCTTTAAAAAAGATTTAGGATTTCTTGGAAAAATTATGTCTTTATTGCAAATATTTGATCTTGGCTTACTACCAACAAGAAATTGCCCAAAAAAAGTTGCGCAAATTTTTGGCCATATTCCTGAAATAAAAGAAAAAATATGGATAATCGCAATTGAAGAATTTGAAAGATCTCTTGCCAAAGAAATTTTACAAATAAAAGAAATAATCGATAATTTTAAAAACGAATGTCAGTTTGGATTTCCTATAAAAATATTATTTCTAATTTCGATTGATAAAGAAAAGTTGCAAGAAAATTTGAAAGATTGCGGTCAAGAAGGCGCAATAATTAAAGATTATTTTATTGATGACCCAAAGGGAATTGATTTAAATATTTTACTGCCTTCACCTAACATTAAACAAAGAAATAAATTTATTGAGGACGCTTTTAATAAAGTTATAAAAAAATATGATTTCGAAAAAGAAGTTAGAATTGAAGATTGCCACAATAATACACATAACATTATTGATAGCGGCAATGCATTAACTGCAGTCGCTGATGAAAACGATAAAAAAATAAAGATGCTATGTAATTATTATAACCCTGAACGGCCTTATGACCCAAAATATCTTAGATACGATTCTCCTCGCATAATTAAGAAACTATCACTTGAATTAGATTTCTTTCTTTCCATTGCCAACAATGCCGCGAAAGAAGCGAATCTAGATCTGAAAGACTTCGTACGAGTTAAAATAGAGGAAATAATTTTATTGCAATATATTAAATTAACTGATATTCGCCAATTTAAATTACTATCTAAATATGCTGATGAATTTTGTTTTGACGGGGCAAAACAATACAATAACGAAGCTTTTAAAAAAAGGCCCGAATACTCAGAATTAAAAATCAAAGACGAAAAATCGTTATTTGGTTTTTTGAACGAAATAACTGGAGCCGACAAAAACCTTGATAGTCACAACTCTATATCAAACCCCTATAATTTAAAATTATTGCTTACACTTGAAAATGACGATGAAAGCAGAGATAACTTGGTTCGCATTGCAAGAATTTCTAACAAGGAAGAGGGGGATTTTAAGAAAGAAATAGAGGAAGATCTTGAAAGAAATATTTGTATTGATCCGCGCGCCTTATATATCAAGAATTTTAAAGATCTGGAAAGCTATATAAATTTTATTGCCAATAAGCCAGAGCATCGCTTAATTTTTGCAGAAACGCTTTTTAAGGTAGCGAATGAAAAATTTACGAACTTCGAAAAAAATAAAAACACCAAAATTACACAGGAAGTCAACAATGAAATTGCAAAACAAAAAGATTTACTCACCTACTTGTTTCTTTTATTTCTAAAAGACTCTTCTGCGATAAATATCAAAGGACTAGATGAAACCAAAAAACTTGCTCAAGAGTTCAAAAAATTACATGAAAACAACGATGAAATAAATAAATTTTGTAAGGCTTTAGACAAGTTAATTGCCTTTAATGAAAAAAACTCTTTTTCAAATGAAGATTGCAAAAAAATAATTGATTATTTTGTTTATGACCCATTTAAAGACATAAATCCTAGCCTCACCCTCAATAACGCACTTTGTTTACTAAATGACAAAGCGTTAAATGCATTAGTAGATGGAGAATATTTATATAACGAAGCAAGTGGCCTGCAAAAAGCTTTAAGCAGAAAAGAAACCCTGCAAAGGCTATCCACAAATCAATTAAATAAAATGATAGAACGCTTAAAAACTAATCAAGCTTGATAAAACCCGTCAATAACCACCACCCGCATCAAGCGCCCTTTTTACATCTGGCGGCATGTATTTTTCGTCATGTTTCACCAGCAATTCTGTCGCGATAAATTCGTTTTTCTGCGCGTCATATTTGCCTTTTGCAATCACTCCTTGTTTTTCACGAAACAGGTCAGGAACTATGCCGCTGTAGGTGATTTTTAAATCATCTTGCAAATCGGTAATTACAAATTCTGTGGTCAGGGCGTCAATTTTTTTTATCGCGTTTTCTTTAACCAAACCCCCTACGCGAATTTGTCGATTGTTAATTTTTTGCAAAATTTCGATTTTTTTTAGCTCGAAAGGCGAGTAAAAAAAGACGATTTGTTCGCGAAAATTTAAAATAACGAAAATCAGCGCCAATATAGACACTAAAAAACTTGCAGCGACAAATATAATGCGATTTCTTTTATGTTTATTTTTCACCTGAAAGATTTTTTTTTGCTCGATAATATTTTACAGCCGAAAAAACTGCCAAAGCAGCAATTGAAAGGCCTGCAACCAGATAGGCTGCCATAACATATTGCGAATAATCGGTTAAATTTTCCATATTTTTTTTATTTTTTAAATGGATTGCTTGCAAAATAAAAGAATTTTTCTATTATTAATCGTTCAAATTTAAGCCTAGATAGCTCAGTCGGTAGAGCAAAGGACTGAAAATCCTTGTGTCGGCGGTTCGATTCCGCCTCTAGGCACCACCTTTCTTAGCCCGCAGCTTGACCAAATTTTTTTACAAAATCTTGCCATTATTCCATCATAATTAACGAGATATTCCTTCCGCAATCAGCCCTGCCCTCATGCGTTGCCTTGCGATAACTTGCATAATGCTCGCAATTTCTATAAGTATCAATTGCAATATCGAAAATATTTTTTATTTTGGCCTTTTGCAATTTACAAATTACATATTGCGGAAGATCAAACAAATAATGGTCTGGCGACGATTTATCAGCAATGAAAAATATTTTATTTTCTTCGCTTTCTTGCAGAAAATCTTGCAAAAAATCTGCCGAAACTTGATAGGAAGATTGGCGAATCATTGGGCCGATTGCCGCAGAAATATCTTCACTTTTTGCGCCTAATTTTTGCATTTCTAAAACGGCATTTTCAACTATTCCAAGCTTAGCGCCGCGCCACCCCGCATGAATTGCAGCGATTACTCCTGTTTTTTTATCTTGCAGCAAAATTGGCGTGCAATCAGCAGTGACAACGGCAATTGCCAGCTTTGATAAATTTGTGACAATCGCATCGGCTTTTGGCAAATTTTGTCTACCATGAATTTTATTCGCCTCGTCAATCGTAACAACAATGTTGCTATGAATTTGATTGGCAAAAACAATATTGTCGTAATTAAATTTTTTATTTTTAAGGCCAGTTTCAAGCTGCGAATAATCGGTCAAAGCCCTGTCAATTACACAATCTTTTCCAAAAAAATGATGTTTAATTTCCATAATTTATTGATTAAAAAATTTTAATTTTTCCAAATATTCTTGCGGATTTTTTATTTTTACCAAAGAATTTTTTGGCGTAAAAAACATATCGTGAAGCCTTGTAAGCAAGAAGCGCATGCTTGCAGCAACTAATGCAATTTTTAAAAAATTTAATTCTAATGGCGAAAATTTTCTTAATGTTTCATAGCCATTTTTTAATTGCGAAAATTTTTCTTCATCAAAATTATTTTTTTCATCAAAGCACCAAGCATTTGCCGCAATAGCAAAATCATAGATCAAGGCGTCATTTGCTGCAAAATAAAAATCGATTACACCGCTAACTTTTTTATTTTCATCAAAGAAAATATTGTCTGGAAATAAATCAACATGCACCGCCGCACTAGTAAGGTCGCGGTTCCACGATTGTTCTAAAAAATTAATTGTTTGCAAAATTTCTTCGGATAAATTTTCTTGATAATCATCAAGCAAATTTTTAAATTTTTCAAATAAGCCTCTAAAGCCTTTAACGCCTAGGTCATTTTCGCGAGTCATGTTAAAATTTTCTGCCGCCAAATGCAGCTGCGCTAAAGTTTTTCCAATTTCAAAACAATGGTCTGGGGTAATGTTGTCGTAATATCCATCGGCGCGCGGCATTAAAGTTTTTCCACTTAAAAAAGAGACAATCGCAGATTTTTTCCCCTGCAAGTCAGCAATCGCGCAACCTTTATTATCAAGGATTGGCCGCGGACAGAAAATTCCATTTTTTGCTAAATGCAATTTAAAATTAATAAAAAACGGCAAAGCATTTTTGTCAATTCTTGCTTCAAAAATTGTTAAAATAAATTTATTTTGCGAAGTGTTTATAATGAAATTTGAATTATCAATTCCTTCGATAATTTCTTTAAAATCAATTAATTCTCCAATGTTATAATTCTTAAGGTGCCTTGATATATCTGACTGCGTAAGCTTTGTATAAACTGCCATTTTAAAAAATAAATTTAATTTTTCTTATCTTCAATTTCTTCATATTTTTGCCATCCAACTTGATAACGCGCATTTGATTTAACATTTTTTGACCAAGATTTTGCGCCACCTTCATCTGTTTTTTTATAAAAAGAACTTGCACTATCTTGAAATTTTTTCTTTGGCTCTTCCAGCTTAACCTGCGCGGCCGTTAACTCGCTGGCCTTAGAAATTTTTGGATCAATATAATTTTGAATTTTTGGATTGAAGATTTTTTTAATAAAATTTGTTGTATTCATAAAAAAATCCATCACTTCTGCACTGGTGAAATCTCCAGAGCCATGAACGTCGCGCGATAGGGCAAGCAATTCAAAATAGCGCGCAAATAATTCTGATAAAAATTTATCTTCTTTGTAAGATTTTAACGCATCGACCATCAAGCGCTTAATTTGCGCGCGAAGCGGCACCATTTCAGCCTCGCGCCCCTTCATGTCAAGAGCAATGCATTGACGAAATTCACCTTGCAAATCAATTTTACTTTCAAAAGCAAGCGCGTGCCCCATCTCGTGCGCCATAACGCTGTGGGTAAAATTTTTTAAAATAATTTTCTTGTCTATTTTGTGAAAAAATTTTCCAAGAACATTGTTAAAAACTTTATTTGTTTCGGTTATATAACATCCGTCATCAGTGTCCCAACCCTTGATAATTCTGACCTCAAGGCGAAGATCGTTTTCTTGCAATTTAGTCAAAATTAAATCAAGGCCATCTTTAAAAATTTCAATGCGATATAAATCGCAAAAGAAGCGCACAAATTTATCAAGCTCTGGCGCGCCTTCAAAGCGAATTTGCGCGGCAATAATTTTTTTAATAAAATCGGTCATGATTTATTTTTTAAGTGGCTTGCAATAAAGTTCTAGGCGGTGTCCAACCAATTCATAGCCCATATTTTGGGCAATTTTATCCTTTAATTCTTCAAGCTCAAGGTTAAAAAATTCATAGATTTTTCCAGTCGAAACATCGATTAAATGGTCATGGTGCTCGCCTTCTTCGGCGGTTTCGTAATGGGCCTTATTCATGCCAAATTCATGTTTTGAAATAACTTCAGATTCTTCCAGCAATTTTAAGGTGCGATAAACCGTTGCAATCCCAATTTTAGGGTTGATTTTATTGGCTCTAAGCAATACTTCTTCAACGTCGGGATGGTCTTTTGACTCGGCAATAACTTGCGCAATTATACGACGATTTTCCGTTAATTTTATACCTTTTTTTTCACAGAGTTTTTCGATGTGATCCATCATAAACAGAAATTTAAATTGATTTTAGAGTTATTTTAAGCAATAATCTCTTGATTGCTACTCAATCTTTACTAATAGATATGATAAAAAATCGCAACAAAAATATCGAAGAAACTTCTTATTCTTTAACTTTTGATGACGTGCTTTTAAAGCCCGCCTTCTCTGAAATATTGCCTGCTGACGCTGATACAAAAACAAAAATCACCAAAAATATTGAACTAAATATTCCGATTATTTCGGCGGCAATGGATACCGTCACCGAAAGCCGCTTAGCAATTGCAATGGCGCAGTCTGGTGGCATTGGATGCATTCACAAAAATTTGTCAATCAAAGATCAGGCCGACGAAGTGCGCCGCGTTAAAAAATTTGAATCTGGCGTCGTCACCAATCCAGTCACAATAACCCCTGACGAGACTTTATCTGACGCGCTGCATTTGATGAAAGAATATGGAATTTCCGGCATTCCTGTCGTTAAAGAAGGAAGCAAAAAACTGCTCGGAGTCCTTACCAATCGCGACGTGCGCTTTGCTTCTGACAAAAAGCAGCCAGTAAAAGAATTGATGACCAAAGATAATCTAATTACTGCACATCAAGGAATCTCTAAGCTTGAGGCCCGCGAGTTACTTCACAGAAATAAAATTGAGCGAATTATTTTAACCGATTCAAGCGGCAATTGCGTAGGCTTAATGACTGGCAAAGATCTTGAAAAAACTAAACAATTTCCGCACGCCGTTAAAGACCAAGATGGTCGCTTGAGGGTTGCTGCTGCTACTTCGACTGGCAAAGACGGCATGAAGCGCGCCGAAGCTTTAATTGAAGCAGGAGCAGATATTCTAATTGTCGACACCGCTCACGGACACTCTGCTGGCGTGATTGAAACGGTTCGTTTAATTAAAAAATTATATCCAAAACAAGATATTATTGCTGGAAACATCGCAACAAGTGAAGCCGCCAAAGCCTTGATTGACGCTGGCGCAGACGGTGTTAAAGTTGGAATTGGTCCCGGGTCAATTTGCACCACAAGAATTGTTGCAGGCGTTGGCGTGCCACAATTGTCGGCCATTCTTGACGTTGTTTCTTTGTGCGATAATCTAAAAATTCCCGTAATTTCTGATGGCGGAATTCGTTTTTCTGGTGACCTTGCAAAAGCCATCGCCGCAGGCGCCTCTTGCGTTATGCTTGGTGGATTATTAGCTGGAACCGAAGAAACTCCGGGTGAAATTGTTTTATTTAAAGGGCGCTCTTACAAAGTGTATCGTGGGATGGGGTCGCTTGGGGCAATGGCTCGCGGCTCTGCTGATCGCTATTTTCAAGAAGGCGTTTTAGATAAAATGAAATTAGTTCCTGAAGGTGTTGAGGGTCGAGTGCCCTACAAAGGACTGACTGCAGACGTTATTCATCAATTGGTCGGCGGATTAAAATCGGCGATGGGGTACACTGGCAACGACTCAATTGACAAAATGCGCAGAAATTGCGAATTCGTTCGCATCACTAATTCTGGGCTTCGCGAAAGCCATCCGCATTCAATTACGATTACTTCTGAATCGCCAAATTATACGACTGAAAGCTAAGCAATGTTAAGTTGAAGATGAGCATAATACCATTTTAACCTTAAAACACTCACTTTAGACTTCATCTTTTCGGTCTAAAACTTAAAAATATTTTGCCTAAAGTGAGTGTTTTAAGGTTAAAATGCTATTATTTAGCCAATTAAAATATGCGCACATTTGAAGATGCAAAATTACAATTGCAAAATTCTTTTCAAAAAAAAGAGTAAAATTTATTAAATGACAAGTTTACTCAAAATAAAAAATCTAAAAATTTTATTTCCGCAGCAAAATTTTATTGCGGTTAATGATATTTCTTTTGATCTTTTTGCAGGAAAAATTACCGCGTTAATTGGCCAGAGCGGCTCTGGAAAATCTGTTACTTCTTTGGCAATTTTGCGGCTTTTGCGCAAGGCACGAATTGAGGGCGAAGTTATTTTTAATCTTAAAAATTTACTAAAACTTAACGACAAAGATCTTAACAAAATTAGAGGTCGCGAAATTTCGATAATTTTTCAAGACCCGAACAGCGCCTTGAATCCTTTACATCAAATTGGCGATCAAATTGCAGAGGCGATTAAAATTCATAATCCAAAAATTGCTCGCAAAAATTTGCGCGAACGCGTCAAAGAATTATTGCATTTGGTTGAATTAGACAATCTTGCTTTGCGCCTAAAAGATTATCCACACCAACTTTCGGGCGGGCAAAAGCAGCGCATCATGATTGCAATTGCAATTGCCAATAATCCAAAAATTTTAATTGCCGATGAACCCACGACAGCCCTTGATATTAATACACAAAATGAAATTTTAGATTTACTTTTGCGCTTAAAAAGCGAACTTGGTTTAGCAATTTTATTTATTACGCATAATTTAAAAATTGTAAAAAAAATTGCCGATGAAATTGTGATTTTAAAAGAGGGATTAATTGTTGAAAAAGGCGATGCTGATGAGATTTTTAAAAATCCGAAAAACGAATATACGAAATTATTATTAGAGGCGGCGAAGGAAATTCATGAAAATGCCGATGATTCAAAAAAAAAATTTAATCCGCTTTTAACTGTAAAAAATCTTAGCGTTGCTTATAAAATTAAGGATGGTTTTTTTTCTCATAAAATTTTTTATGCCACTAAAAATATAAATTTTACTTTAAATGAAGGAGAAAATTTAGGAATTGTTGGGGCCAGCGGTTCAGGAAAATCAACGCTTGCCAAGGCTTTGGTTGGGCTGGTAAAATTTGATGGAAAAATTTTACTTTCTTCAGGCGCTTCTATAAAATCTGCGGAAGCACAGCCGGCCTGCTTTCGCGCTTTCAAGACTTTGTCGGTTACAAATTTTTCAGAGCGGCGCACCATGCAAATTGTGTTTCAAGACCCCTTCTCTAGCTTGAATCCGCGCATGACTATTAATGAAATTGTCGCCGAGGGATTAATTATTAATAATGAAAAATCGCCGCAAAAAAAAGTTGATGAAATGCTGCTAAGGCTTGATTTTGCTGCTTCAATCAAGCATCGATATCCGCACGAATTATCTGGTGGGCAGCGTCAAAGGGTTGCAATTGCGCGCGCTTTAATTTTGAATCCCAGAATTTTAATTTTAGACGAACCAACCTCCGCCCTTGATTTGCTTACGCAAAATGAGATTTTAAAATTGCTGCTAGAAATTCAAAAACAGCAAGAAATTTCTTATATTATAATTTCGCACGATTTAGATGTTGTGGCGCGCATTGCAAGTAAGACATTGGTTTTATAGTAATGGCGCGACGGCTTATAATATTATTTCCCGTCTTTTTCAACCATAGGGCCATAAGGCTTTACGGCACCAGAACTTTTTGCAAACGCACTTGCACTTGGTCTAGCTATACTCTCCTTGCTTTTGTCATGGTCTTGAATAAAAGGATTAACATATTTAAAGAATGAATCAAGCCCTTTTAACTTTTTAAACATTTCGATAAAGTCAGAATCACGTTCATGTGTCAGCCCTTTTTTTTCTATCATAATGTTCAATGCTAAATATTTTTTATCGCAAAGCGCATGCATAAAAGGCGTAATCGTCTCATCTGCAGAAGCTAACTTTTTAATAAGAATATTTGGATTAGTACGAATACTTGGATCTGCACCCCTGTCTAAAAGAATTTTTAAAATTTCTTCACGAGCAGGACCTTTATTGAAACCCTCAATTGCCCAATTAAGAGGCACCATTTGGGTGCCACTTTCCATTGTAGAAATAAGATTAACATTAGCCCCGGCGTCTAGAAAAAATGATACTAATTCTTTAGATCCTTCTCTAATGGACCATACCAATAACCCACAATTACCGCGATATTCTTGATCTATATTAAATCTGCGACTTGCGATTAATTCTTTTAACACCAAATAGTTATTTAGCTGTAGCGCAGCCATTATACTTACCAATATAAGCTCTCTGGTAAGCTCTACTCCATTATCTAAAAAAAGTTAAGACATTTAATATCAGAAACTGCAATGCTTCTTATAACGACTTTTTTAAGATCTCCATCGCTATTTATATCATATCCAGTATCTATTAAGAATTTTATCGCATCAAAATTGTTTGAAACGGCAAGTAAGGCAATTACTGATATCACCTCACCATCTGCACATTTTTTACCGCTCATAATAAACTTACCCGACACGGTCATTTCTTTTATGCGATCTATCAATAAAAACAAAATATCATTGCGCTTTGTGGCAATTGCTATAATGACAAGCTCGAAAAAACTATTACCATTTTCAATTTTCACACCATCCTCAAAAAAGCAATCCAAAGCAATTTTGGTTAAGCTATAATCGCCAGATGAGACAGTGCTGCTTAAAGCTTTTATCATAGCGCTCTTTGAAACATCGCCTTTTATAATTTCTATTATTTTTCTACGCCGATCACTGAAACCTAAAGAGCCACTATCTTTAGCCGCAACCCCTGTTTTTTTAGAAGACTCTTTCGATTTTCCAGACCAACCCATTAAAGCAAAAAAATTAGAAGGACATAATTCTTCTACTGGCTTTTCATAAGCCTTTGGCAAAGCATCAAAACCATAAACTCTTAGCAAAACTATTAGATCTGCGTAATAATCTGACGGATTTCTTAAATATAAATCAATTGCGATTTCCATTGGAGATTTTTTATCCGCTTGGGTGGAACTTACAATTCCGACCGCATTTTTTTGATGCCGCACTAAAAATCGCGCAATTTCATCGAGGTCAAAATTGCCCTCCATCGTAAGAAGATTGAAAAGCTGTTGCGCAAGCTCTGGGACTGGAATTCTTTTTTTCTTTTTAGATTCTGCCGCAACTGCGCCTTCAGATGCCAAAGCTTCTGGCCCTTCTGGCTCTAAGTCTTTTTGCTGCTTGCTTGGTAATGCAACTTCTGCTTCGGCAAAGCTTGGCGCAGATTTGCCAGCAGATGCGGCCTTATCTTCCTGCATTTTCCTTTGCAGCAATTCATCTATAAAAGCAAATTTATCATCAAAATATTTTTTCTTCTCATCGCCGCTGCTCAACGATTTTTCATATTCTTGATAATCAATACAAACCAAACCATCAGCACCAACTAATTTCGCAATATATTCATTGCGCGCCTTAGAACTAGCAACATAAGTCCTTTTGCCGTTAATTATTGAATAATGCGATGGGCCGTCAACTTCAACGATTGCGACTATTTTTTTATCTCCATTTCTAACAACAATATCGCCATATTTAATCGCTTTTAATTTATCGCTGCCAATTAAGCCATATCCGCCTTCAAGCTCAATTGTGAAATTGCCTATTGCGCAAATATTTGGCGCTAGCTGTTTTTTAATATGCTTCCACTCACCTTTCGTCTCTAAATATTTTTGAAGATCTGCAAATACGTTGCGCTGCAAAAATGAAGTAATTGACTGATCTTTATCTGACCATTGCTCCGCTAATTTATCTTCAAGATTTTGCGGAATTTTAACACCTAAAACATCTCGACAATAAATTGCAACTTCGCAAAGCGGCCTTAAAATTCTTGAACCAACATCTTCTTGAGAATAAAAATCGCTAATTTTTTGAAGCACTTCACTAACCAAGCCTTTTAAAGACTGGTCATTAATAAATCCTAAATTTTTTATATGTAGCAAAAAATGTACCGAGCATTCTATTGAATTTTCATCGTGATTGCCCGCATTGGCAAATCTGTTGAGGGCTGCAATAAAAAATCCTCTACTTTCGCGCAAATTCTCTTCGCCAAAACCAGCATTGCTTAAGCCAGATAAAATGCTAATTAAACAGTTAATGCTAATTCTTTGCGCATTTAAAGTTGCGATTTTTTTGTCAAAAATATCTGACTCTATTGATATTGAATAATTTTTAGCGATAGTTGTAATTTGATTTAAAGCGCTCGCAAAGCCAGATTCTGTTAAGTCGCCAATTTTTTTGACGATTAAATCTAGGAAAATTTTCTTCCTTTCAGCATCTTCGCGAAAATCTTTATAATCCTTCAATAAAGAGCCAAATTCTTTTATAAGATCATCTGTTTTTGCAGCTTTATCCGTTAACAATTTTTTATAAAATTCACCACTAATTTTAACAGATGATTTTTGTTCTTCGGCAGATTTTGGAGGCATAAATGTTGATCGCTTAGAAGTTGAAGTATTATATTTAATTGTATATAATGGAAGTTATTAGCAAATTTTTTAACAGATCTTATCGCACCTTATCATTGACTTATTAAAAGTTAAAGCAATTTTACAAACATGAAACGACCAGAATTATTACTTCCCGCAGGCACGCTTGATCGCCTAAAAACCGCCATTCTTTACGGCGCAGATGCCGTATATTGCGGCACGCCCGACATGTCGCTGCGCGTAAAATCTGGCTTCACACTTGAAGACGTTATTGAGGGAATTAAATTTGCCCATGATCATGGCAAAAAAGTTTATTTAACGCTAAATCTTTTTTCGCATAACAAAGACATCGAAAAACTGCCGCAATTCATTGAAACTGTTAATTTGGCGAATCCTGATGGATTAATTATTTCTGATCCGGGTGTTTTTAATTTTGTAAAAGAACACGCCCCAAACCTAGAGCTGCATATTTCTACGCAAGCAAATGTTTGCTCGTGGCTTACTGTTGATTTTTGGGAAAAACAGGGCGCGTCTTTGGTGGTAATGGCTCGCGAAGTTTCTTTTGAAGAATTATCTGAAATTCGTAAAAAATGTCCTAACATAAAAATCGAAACTTTTGTGCATGGCTCAATGTGCATGACATATTCTGGCCGCTGCCTTTTATCTAACTTTTTAGCAGAGCGCGGAGCCAATCAGGGCAGCTGTGCACACTCTTGTCGCTGGGGATATAAATTAAAAATAAAACTCAAAGACAACACCGAACACGAAATTGAAATTAACGAAAATAACAAAGATTTATTCGACTTTTTCTTAGAAGAAGAAGTGCGTCCAGGCCAATTGCTGCCTTTTGAAGAAGACGTTCACGGCTCTTACATTTTAAACGCCAAAGATTTATGCCTGCTGCCAAAACTTGACGAATATATTAAAATCGGACTCGATTCTTTCAAAGTTGAAGGGCGAAATAAAACCGAATTTTACGCAGGAAGCGTTGCCCGCGTTTATCGCGCCGCAATTGACGATTACATGAAAGACCCCCAAAACTGGAGCGCCGACGACTATATGGACGAAATAAACTCGGTTGCCAATCGTGGCTATAGCTTGGCCTTTCACGATGGCCGCTTGACAAATCTTGCCCATGATTACGAAAGCACTGGGTCAACTTCATTTTACGAATATGCTGGCCGCATAATTGAATGGCAAGGCGACGACATGATCGTCGAAGTCAAGAACCGCCTTGACGCAGGCGATGTTCTCGAATTTTTATCGCCACATCGCCGCGAGCCAATTTTGCTTAGAATGTATAATTTTCACGATGCAAAAAAAGATAAAATCACCGAAGTAATGCACGCAGGGCAAAAGCCGCTAATTCGAGTTTCGGCAACAGCTTTTCATTTAGAAACCGTCGAAAAATTAAAAGAACTTTTGCCGACTTTTTCTTTAATTAGAAAAGAAAAAGGACTTGAAGAAAGCGAGCGCTTAAAAGTTGAGTCGCGCCAATTATCGCACCAGCTTGAAGGCGGCCAAATTCGTGAAGAAAAATACGACAATAAGCGCAAAAAATATTTCAAAGCCCTTGAAATTGCCGATCCAGAAATTTCAAACCGCACGCCTCGCATTGGCAAAGACGGCTGCTGCGGCAAAGGCTGCAACGGCTGCTTAATGTTTTGGCATGACAACAAATACGCCAAAGCCCGCGAAATTTTGAAGACAAAAAAAATTGGTGAGATGCTTTGACTTTAATACAACTTTCTGTTTTTATTTAGCTAGCAGTGTCTAATGGCATAGCAATCCTCAAAAATATAAAACAATTTATTCTTCATAAATATTTTTAAGAATGTCTCGACAAGACTCCGAAAAAGAATTTGCATTGGTTCCAGATATAGATTTATTTAAAAATCCACTCATTCGAGCAATTTTCGATTTAGATTTAAGCGATGCAAAAAAGGCCTCTAAAATCATAACCTTTTTAACCGAACCATCAAATCAAATTGAACTAGAAGACCTGCGCAAAATTGCGATAAAATTTTCTTTCAAACACATGTCTTCAATAGCAACAATATGGCTAAAAGAAAGACCTGTGAATAATTTTTCAAAAGAATTTCTGCAAGATATTTGTGAAAAATGCAAAGAGCTTCCTGATGCCGCAGATAGAGACGGAAATTTAGCACAAATTATCAACACTTGGCTTTCTAAAAGCGATGTTAATAATTTTGACCAAGAAGAACTTTTAGCCATGCTTGACAACATTGAAGGCTCTGAATATAAATTTGAAATTTTTGAAGAATGGCTTGGCAAAACCAAGAATTATTGCGACATACATTATGTTAAGCGAATTTTTTGCAAACTAAATACAACAATAGAAAAAAATTTTAAAAACCTTGTTAGTTCTGCAAATGCTTGGATTCAGTCCGTTACTAAAGAAGTTGAAAGTGAGGACGAGGAGGAGGAAGCTGCTAATGATGACCAAACTTTCTGTGAAACACGATCTTCATTTTTAGAAATAATAAAAGCTAAGATTTTCCCTCAAGAACTATTAGAAAGAGCAATAAAGGAACTTCTTAAAGATAGCACGATAGATGAAGAATCTTTATCTAAATTAAAAACAGAAATTTTGTCGGCAGCAAGAACGGAAGAATCAGAACAAGAAGTCCCTTCCGACAAAAAAGATCGCGATAAAAGAACTCGTGAAGAAGATCCTCCAAGCGCAAACCCCCAAGACCCTAATGCATCGCGAAACACGCGAAGCAAAACCAGATAAATGCTTGAAATATTTAGCAAAAACTTTAGCATAATTGCCTATGCTTGACTTGGTTTAAGCGCATCATTAATTTTATCGCAAATTGCAAAAAACACTTCTAATTGCCATTGACGGTCCATCATCTTCTGGAAAAGGTACGGTTGCTAAAAAAATTGCCCTGCATTTTAACCTGCCCTATCTTAACACCGGAGCACTCTATCGCCTTATTGCGCTGCGCACTATTCAAGCAAAAATTGATCCGCAAAATTTCGAAACACAACTTGATTTTCTTACGCAAAATATCCATGAAAACGACCTAGAAAATAACGAACTTTTTGGTGAAGATGTTGGCGCTGTTGCTTCGGTAATTGCAAAAAATTTACAATTGCGTAAAAAAATTTTTAATTTTCAGCGAAATTTTGCCACCGACGGAATGACTTTACAAAACGGCGCGGTTCTTGATGGGCGCGACACCACAACCGTAATCTGCCCCGACGCAACTCATAAATTTTACATTACCGCCAATGTTGAAATTCGCGCAAAAAGAAGATTTGACCAGTTAAAAAAACAAGGTAAAAATGTATCTTACGAAGAAATTCTGCTTCAGTTAAAAAAACGTGATGAAAACGACTTGGGCCGCAAAGACTCTCCTTTGCTAGTTGCGCAAGATGCAATCGTTATTGATAACGGAAATTTAACCATTGAAGAAGGGTTTCAAAAAATTCTAAAAATTATTCAAAATGAAAGAAGTTAAAATTACTCCACAATTAGTTAAAGACCATAATTTAACCGAAGATGAATATGCGAAAGTTCTTGCCATTCTAGGGCGCGAACCAACAATTACCGAACTTGGAATTTTTTCTGCAATGTGGTCAGAGCATTGCTCTTACAAGTCAACAAAAAAATGGCTTAAAACCATGCACACCAAAGCCCCATGGGTTATTTGCGGCCCCGGAGAAAACGCCGGCGTAATCGACATTGGCGACGGTCAAGCCGTTGTTTTTAAAATGGAAAGCCACAATCATCCATCATTCATCGAGCCCTATCAAGGCGCTGCCACTGGCGTTGGCGGAATTTTACGCGACGTCTTCACAATGGGCGCGCGTCCAATCGCAAATTTAAACGCCCTGCGTTTTGGCGAAATTGACCATCCAAAAACCAAACAATTAGTCAATGGCGTAGTTTCTGGCATTGGCGGATACGGCAATTGCGTAGGCGTTCCTACCGTTGGCGGCGAAGTGACTTTTCACAAAAGTTATAATGGCAACATCATCGTAAACGCCATGACAGTAGGCTTGGCAGACTCGAATAAAATATTTTATTCCGCCGCATCACAAGTTGGCGCATCGGTGGTTTACGTTGGCTCTAAGACTGGACGCGACGGAATTAACGGCGCAGTCATGGCCTCTGACGAATTCAAAGAAGGCGACGAAGACAAGCGCCCAACAGTACAAGTCGGCGACCCTTTCACTGAAAAATTAGTACTTGAAGCATGCCTTGAATTAATGCAATCAGATGCAATTTTATCCATACAAGACATGGGCGCAGCTGGCCTAACTTCATCCTCTTTCGAAATGTCAGGCAAAGGCGGAACAGGAATTGAACTGCATTTAGAAAGCGTACCGCAACGCGAAACCGGCATGACTCCTTACGAAATAATGCTTTCAGAAAGTCAAGAACGAATGCTGATGATTCTAAAACCAGAAAAAGAAGAATTCGCGCGCAAAATTTTTGAAAAATGGAATTTAGATTTTGCAGTAATTGGAATTGTTACCGACACTGGCCGCGTAGTAATTAAAATGAACGATAAAACTTACGCCGACATTCCATCAGCACCTCTTTCAGAAGAGGCTCCGGAATATGATCGCCCTTGGATTTAACGCCATTTTACTGGTTGTAAATTTTAGCTAATTAATTTGATTTTTAATGAAAAATTTTTTCACACTAAGTGAATTGATAGCCTTTCAATCTGCTAAATTCAACAATGAACAGGCTTTTAATTTTAAAGAAAATGGATTGTGGAAAAGTTTTTCGAATCAAGAATTTTTTGAAAAAGCCTATCACTTCGCTTGTGGACTAAAAGAAATCGGATTTGCCGCAAACGACTCGCTAGCAATTTTTTCCTACCAAAACCCCATCTGGCTAATCGTTGATTTTGGCACGATTTTAGCTGGCGGAATCACGGTTCCGATTTTTCACAATATCTCTCAAGAAAATCTGAATTATCAACTAGAAGACTCTGCTGCAAAATATATTTTTACCGATAATCCAAAAATTTGCGGTTTACTAAAAAAGTCACAAACAAAAGTAATCTCTTATAATTTTCACGACTCTAATTTTATTTCTTTTGAATCCATCTTAAATCTAGGCCAAAAGGCAGCTAGCGAAAAAAAATACGACATAAATTCTTTGGTAAAAAATAAATCACCACAAGACCTCGCAACAATTATTTACACCTCTGGAAGCACTGGAATGCCTAAGGGCGTCGAGCTTACTCACGCTAATTTAGTGTCGCAAATTAAAGATACTGCGCATTTTTTTCCACTTGATGCAAACAGCGATAAAGCCTTGTCATTCCTACCTTTAGCGCATATTTTCGAAAGAATGGTCATGATGTTTTATATTTCGCAAGGCATAAAAATTTACTTCGTCGATGATATAAAAAATCTCGGCATTTTTCTTCGCGAAACCAATCCAACACTAATGACATCCGTCCCACGTATGCTTGAGAAAGTTTTTGCTAAAATAAAAGACGGCGTTAATGATGGCAACTTTTTTAAAAAATTCATCGGCAATAAAGCGCTGCAAAATGCACTAACTAAACACCCGACAAACAATCGTAATTTATGCGATAAAATTTTCGATCTTTTGGTTTATAAAAAATTCCGCGCCGCCCTTGGCAAAAATATGCGAATGATAATTTGCGGAGGAGCCGCCCTATCAGAAGACATGGAGCGCTTTTACAAAAACATCGGCATAAATT
>Ga0114971_10000329_pt1 | contig 30533 bp, 36 predicted proteins | sample M_140625_MF_Meta_FD_87320 | JGI IMG/M metagenome (GOLD analysis project Ga0114971, IMG submission 87320) | Freshwater microbial communities from Lake Montjoie, Canada to study carbon cycling - M_140625_MF_MetaG | ecosystem: Environmental > Aquatic > Freshwater > Lake | place: Lake Montjoie... | reverse complement strand
CATTATATAAAACAAAATCCATGAGCACATTCAGTTACCGTATTTTCGCTCAAGGCGGCCCTGTCCTGGGATTGTTACTCTTGCTGGGCCTCGTCGCAGCGGTGATCTTTATTGAGCGCACGTTATTGCTGCACCGCGCGCAAATTCGTTCGACGGAATTTTTGAGTGGGATCAAAAATCTCCTGCAGAAAAATCGATTGATGGAGGCTTTAACTCTGTGTGAAGAGACCCCCGGTCCCGTGGCTAAGCTAATCAAGGCGGGCTTGCGCCATGCGGCCGATGACGAACAGGCCCTCCGGTTTGCCGTGCAGGAAGCCGCCCTGGTAGAGCTTCCTGTTTTGGAGCGAAGGATCAACGCGCTCGCCGCCATTGCGCAAATTGCCCCTCTGCTCGGCTTGCTCGGAACCTTGCTCGGGATGGTCAAAACATTCTGGCTCTTTAACCAAGGGGGAAATTATGCGACCCCCGTTGTGCTCGCGGGTGGCATGTGGGAGGCTTTGCTGAGCGCTACCGCCGGTCTGGCTGTAGCCATACCGACGCACTTAGCTCGACATTTTCTCTCGGGTCGAGTCCGCGCCCTCGTTCAGGACATGGAATGGTCGGGTAGCGAAATAATGCGATTCTTGCAGCGGGAATATCGCAACGGAGCCGGCCCATTAAAATGATTACCCGTCCGTTTGAGTTAGTCTCTCGCTTGAGCCCACCACCGCGGGATTTTGATTTTATGGCTTGGGTTAATGTCGGCGTTCTTGCGCTGTTTTTTGGCCTGCTTGGCTCGCGCTTCGTACTGGCGCCAGGACTGCCTATCGGAGTGGGTACGGCCGGAACATTTAATCTACCATCGATCGGTGCGGCCGGTCAGAATAGCGCCGCTACGTCAGTGGTGGTGAGTTATCGGAGTAATAACGTGATTTTATTTGAGGGCGGCATGTACGGGCTTTCCGATCTGCGAAAGCATCTCGAGCTATATGCGCAAAAACATCCCAACGCGGTGATGCTGGTGCGCGCGGATCGACAGGTATCAATTCAGGATTTTTTCTCTCTTTGCGATATGGCTCGTGCCGCGGGTTTTGCTGGAGTTCAGGCCGCCGCAGAAACCCAGGCTTCAGCCAGTCCATTGCCTTAAGCTGATCCCATGAGCCTGGAAAAAATTGCAGCAAGGTCACGGATTTGGTTTTGGCTCGGCGGTGCGCTCGTTGTGACGCTAGTATGGTGGGCTATAACGGGGATACAATTGCCGGTGGCCGCTCCGAGCCACGCGATAAAATCGCCTTTTGTGCGTCTGGCAGGTGTTGGTTTGGGGGGCGATGAACAGCTTATGCGCGAGCGATCCGAACTCTTCGATCCAGCCCCGCTATTTTTCCCTACCGAATGGAATTTCAGCCAGCGACCATTGCCGGCGGGCATGCACAAGCTATCTGGCCAGATTTTTGAAAGTTTTGAGGCAAATTTTACGATGGGGGAACAGGGCATGAAGCTTTACGGAGCTGATGCCTTTGCGACCCCAGAGCGCCTGGGCGATATCCTAGCCCAAGGCAATGCCGGGTCTTTTGCTGGGATGGGCCAGCTTGATCCATCTCACAAGGCGTTAACCCCGAGAAGTCTTTCTATAGAAGTGGTTAAATTATCGAACGGGAAAACTGTTATCTTCAATCAGGATAATGATTTAAATCCGCAGGGACTGAATATTAAGCCCGTGATTTTCTTGGTGGCTGTTAGCAATGCTGGTCTCATCGGTGACCCGGTGTTTGTGCCCGAATTAGGCCGAGATGACGTTGATGATGAGGTCGGCGCATTATTCCGCTCATACCTTATTAAGTCGTTTCGGCTGGGCGAGCGCTTGAGCGCTGGTCGCTATCGGGTCGTTATCGGTCCGTAGATTTTTTAGAATTTAGCAAGAATCTAGTTGACGGCGAATTTTCGCAGCTATTCTCTAAACCTTCTTTTCAATTTTTGCCTGTGCCTTTGTCTGCCCAGATAGCTCAGTTGGTAGAGCACGTTCTTGGTAAGGACGAGGTCGCCGGTTCGAATCCGGTTCTGGGCTCCAGGGCACGTCGATGATCTCCGACGTTAATAAAGATCAACAACTTCAACCACTAATAACCTACTCCTACTCAACATGGCTAAAGCAACATTTGAACGCAAAAAGCCGCACGTTAACGTCGGCACGATCGGCCACGTCGACCACGGCAAGACCACACTGACCACCGCAATTTTGTCAGCTCAAGCCCGCAAGGGGCTCGCTGAGGTCAAAACTTACGCGGACATCGCTAAGGGTGGCACTGTACGTGACGCCTCTAAGATCGTCACGATCTCGGTCGCTCACGTAGAGTATGAGTCAGACAAGCGCCACTATGCGCACGTTGACTGCCCAGGACACGCCGATTTCGTTAAAAACATGATCACCGGCGCTGCCCAGATGGATGGCGGTATTCTCGTGGTCTCCGCTTCTGATGGCCCGATGCCTCAGACTCGTGAACATATTTTGCTGGCTCGTCAGGTCGGGGTTCCGAATCTCGTCGTTTTCCTTAACAAGGTCGACCTCATCGATGATCCTGAGCTTCTCGAGCTGGTTGAAGAAGAGATTCGCGACTTGCTCACCAAGTATCAATTTGACGGCAAGGCCGCTAAAATCATCCGTGGTTCCGCCACCGCTGCTCTCGAGGGAAAGCCCGAGGGATTGGCTGCTATTCAGGCGCTTATGGAAGCTATTGACGCCGATATTGCGGAGCCACAGCGCGAACTTGACAAGCCTTTCTTGATGTCAGTTGAGGACGTCTTCTCGATCACTGGTCGCGGCACCGTTGCCACCGGCCGTATCGAACGCGGCATCTGCAAGCTTAACGATGCCGTTGAAATCGTTGGCCTCAAGGACACGACCAACACGGTTGTCACCGGCATTGAAATGTTCCGCAAGTTGCTCGATCAAGGGCAGGCAGGCGACAACGTCGGTATTCTTCTCCGCGGTATCGACAAAGAAGGCATCGAGCGCGGCCAAGTTATTGCCGCCCCGAAGTCGATTCTTCCACACAAGAAGGCCAAGGCTGAGATTTACGTTCTCTCAAAGGACGAGGGCGGCCGTCACACGCCGTTCTTCAATGGCTACCGCCCTCAATTTTACTTCCGCACAACGGATGTAACTGGTATCGTGAATCTTCCGACTGGTGTTGAAATGATCATGCCTGGCGACAATATCGCTGTGGAAATTGATTTGATCGTTCCCATCGCCATGGAGAAGACTCAGAAATTCGCTATCCGTGAAGGCGGCCGCACCATTGGTGCCGGTCGTGTCACCGATATCATCGCATAACGCATCTTTAACCTCTTCCGACCGACGCTGCCGGGGCTCCTTTTGGGGTTCCCGGCTGTGTTGTCTAAAAGAAATAATCACAGGGGTGTAGCTCAACTGGTAGAGTAGCGGTCTCCAAAACCGTTGGTTGGGGGTTCGAGTCCCTCCGCCCCTGCCACTTTCGCCCAACTTATAATATGGCCAATCCGTTCCGCAGTGCTCGCATCTTCTTTGGCGAATTGGTCGCTGAGTTGCAGAAAGCTAGCTGGCCCACGGGGACCGAGCTTAAAGATTCTACGATCGTTGTCATTGTTGCTTGTTTGCTGTTGGGCTTGTTCACCAGCATTAGTGATTTTGCGCTTTATAACGTCGTTGATGCTGTCACGGAGCTCATCAGCCGCTAAATATTTTCCGATGACTGTCGAAATTTCTACGCCGACTAGCGCCCAGTGGTTCGCCCTGCACACTCTCTCCGGGCAGGAGAATAAGGTGAAGAACTACATCGAGAAATTCAAAAAAGCTGAAGAGCTTAATGATTTCATCTTTGAGGTTTTGCTGCCGACCGAAGTCGTATCCGAAGTTAAGAGCGGGAAAAAGTCGACCAAGGTTCGCAAGCTTTACCCTGGTTACGTCTTTATCAATATGTGCCTCTATGATCTGGAAAAACAGGTCATTATTAAACCGTTCTATTTTGTAAAAGATGCGGCTGGCGTCATCGGTTTTGTCGGCGGCGATAAGCCCGCCGCACTTCGCCAGACTGAAATTGATGACATACGCGCCCGCATCGAAGCTGCTTCAGGCAAAGAGGTGCCAAAGGTCACGTTCGATGTCGGGGAGGAAGTCAAAATTACCGATGGGGCGTTCGCTAATCTTACAGGCCGTGTTGATGAAGTGGACCCTGCTCGGGGTAAGCTTAAAATTTCTGTCTCTATTTTTGGGCGGTTTACGCCTGTTGAACTCGAATACTGGCAGGTTCAGCGCGCTTCTGAAAGCTGATCAACCTTCCTTCTATTTTATTAATTAACCCCTTTCCGTTATGGCTAAAAAAATCCAAGGCTACGTTCGTCTGCAACTTCCTGCCGGTGCCGCCAATCCGGCGCCCCCGGTTGGGCCCGCTCTCGGCGCTCAAGGCGTCAATATCATGGGCTTCTGCAAGGAATTCAATGCCAAGACAAAAGACCAAAATGGAATGATCATTCCGGTGGTTATTACGGTCTATGTTGATAAATCCTTCACCTTTATTCTTAAGTCGCCCCCAGCCTCAGTGCTGCTGAAGAAGGCTGCTGGTATCGCGAGCGGCTCCGCTAAGCCCAATATGGACAAAGTGGGCAAGGTGACGAAAAAACAAATTCTCGAAATCATCAAAATCAAAAAGGCCGACCTCAACGCTAATAGCGAAGAGGCCGCGGTACGTATGATCGCTGGTACAGCCCGCAACATGGGTATCGAAGTCATCGACTAATTTTCCTAAACCACACCACTCACCGCGGGAGTCTCACTCGAGACGTTTGCACCGCAAGGAGTCAAAAATGCCCGTAAAACAAAGTAAACGCTATCGCAGCGCGGCCTCGGCCGCTGATCTCGCCAAAGAATATCCGCTTAAGGAAGCAGTAGAAATTCTGGCTAAATTCCCCAAGGCTAAATTCGACGAGACGGTCGAATTGTCCTTTCGCCTAGGCGTCGATCCGGCCCAAGGTGACCAAATGGTACGTGGCACGACGCCACTGCCCAACGGCTCCGGCAAGAAAGTGCGCATCGTTGTTTTTACTGACGACCCAGCTAAGGCTCTCGCTGCCGGTGCTGACACTGCTGGCCTCGCTGACGTGATGGCTAAAATCAATGAGGGCTGGCTTGATTTCGATGTGGCGATTTCGACCACTGAGGCCATGAAACAGGTAAGAACCTTGGCGCGTGTACTTGGTCCCAAGGGCCTGATGCCAAATCCAAAATCGGGCACCGTTACCGACGACATCGTTGCTGGTATCAAGGCCGTTAAGGCCGGTCGGGTAGAGTTTAAAGTCGACAAGACTGCCAATATTGGGGTCGGCGTTGGTAAGCGTTCATTCACGGTCGATCAAATTACCGAAAATGTGACCGCGGTGCTCGAGGCTGTGGGTAAAGCTAAGCCTGCCGCCTTCAAGGGCCACTATATCAAGAGTGTCACGCTTTCATCCTCGATGAGTCCCGGCATCAAGCTGGCGAGCGGTGAGTTTAATAAATTCTAACCCGGAAACAATCTACTATGAGAGCAGAAAAGAAATATTTGATCGATGAGGTCACCGGGCATCTAAAGAAGTCCGACTACGTCATCCTCACCAATTTTACCAAGCTGACAGTTGCCGATGCGGCCGAGCTGCGTAAGCGCCTATCCCCTGATAAGGCTGAATTTCATGTCGTTAAGAATAGCTCGTTTCGGGTTGCGGCCAAGGCATTCGGCTTGCCGGACCTAGAGAAGTCCTTAACCGGTCAGACCGCGGTCGTTGTCGGCGGAAAGAATCCTGCTGGCGTCGCCAAGGTGCTGAAGAAATTTATCGAAGAAAAACAGAAGCTCGAAGTGAAAGTAGGCGTCTTGGATAAGAAGCTCATGACGGCGGCTGACCTTTCCAAGCTTGCCGATCTGCCTTCGTTCGACGCTCTGCGCTCGATGTTCCTCGGCTTGCTCACCATGCAAGGCGCGGCCTTCGTTCGCGTTCTCGACGCTAAGGTCAAAAAAGAACAATCATCCGCCTCAGCGGCCTAACCCCTACTTACTTTAACCCTTTTTCCTCGGTGTAAGCCGAGAAAATAAAATATCCAAAGAAGTAGGCTAGGGGATACGTCCCTTAAACGTGTTTCATCCATCGAAACCGCTAGTCGCTTCAGGAGAAAATACCATGAGCAACATCACTAAAGACCAAGTCATTGAATGGCTTTCCGCCCAGCCTATTCTCGAACTCGCTGCCCTCGTTAAAGACCTCGAGGGTAAGTGGGGCGTTTCCGCCGCCGCTGCTGCTGCCGCTGGCCCCGCCGCTGGCGCGGCCCCTGCTGCTGCCGCTGAAGAGAAGACGGAATTCACCGTCGTCCTCCTTGAGGCTGGGGCCAACAAGATCGGCGCGATTAAAGAAGTTCGCGCCATCACCGGCCTGGGCCTGAAAGAGGCTAAGGATTTGGTCGAAGGTGCGCCCAAGCCTGTCAAGGAAGGCGTTAACAAGGCCGAGGCGGAAGAAATCAAGAAGAAGCTTGAGGCCGCTGGGGCCAAAGTGGAACTCAAGTAACCACTTGGAGATTTCGCTCCTTCATCATCTCAATTCACCAGAGCAGGTCGCGGCCAACCGCGACCTGTCTTTTGGCTTTTTTCATTTGTTCTTTCCGCACAGCGTGATCTCACGCGCGTGCGCCGCATAATTAGCTATTCATTCATGCATAGCTAAGTCTCTGTTTTTTAAGTTCACCTCTACACGGGAAATTCCATGGCCGACCGCACTCATACCGAACGCATTAACTTCGGCAAACTCCGCGAAGTCATTCAGCCGCCCAACCTTATTGAGCTGCAGATTAGCTCCTATCTCGAGTATCTCCAAAAAGATACCCCAGAGAAGCAGCGCAAGCCTTACGGCCTAGAGGCCGTTTTTAAGGAGGTCTTTCCTATCCATTCTTACGATGAGCGGCTAACGCTCGAATACGTCTCCTACACAATCGGCGAGCCTAAGAGCTCTGAGATTGAGTGTTTGCGCGAGGGGGTCACATACGCCGTGCCGCTCTACGTTAAGCTGCGCTTGCGCGAAGAGGATTTCATTAAAGATGAAGAGATTTTCATGGGTGATATTCCTATGGTTACCGAACGCGGATCTTTTATCATCAATGGCGCTGAGCGGGTTGTGGTCTCGCAGCTTCATCGTTCACCTGGTATTTGCTTTGAGGTTGCGACCCATCCCAACGGCAAGCTGTTGCACTCTTTTCGCATCATTCCTGACCGCGGGACTTGGTTGGAGGTGCAATTCGACAACAATGATTTGCTTTATGTTTACCTCGACCGTCGTCGGCGTCGTCGTAAATTTTTGATCACAACCCTGCTGCGCTCGATCGGTTTCAGTAACGATCTCGATATTCTTAATCTGTTTTATACCATTCAGGATTTAAAGGTCAGCAAGGCTCTAGACCTCGATAATGTGTCCACGCTGGCTCTCGTTGAGGATGTGATCGATGCACAGAAGGGTGTTGTGCTGGCGCGTGCCTTTGAGCCGCTAACCAAGGCAATTGTTCGAACCTTTGAGAAACACGATATCAAGTCGATGCGGGTCATTGATACCACCGCAGATGAGGGTGCGATCATTCGCGCGCTCAAAAAAGATCCTACCCGCAACGAGGAGGAGGCGCTGAAGGAAGTTTATAAAAAACTCCGCCCAGGCGAGCCGCCAACACCTGCAAATGCTAAGGCTTTGCTCAAGCGGTTGTTTTTTGATCCTAAACGGTATGACCTCGGTCGGGTTGGTCGTTACAAAATCAACCAGAAGCTCGATTTGAAGATGGATCTTGAAAATCGTATTTTGGATAGCGCCGATATTGTTGCCGCCACCAAATATCTGGTTCGCTTGAAGAAAAGCGACGGAATCGTCGATGATATCGATCATCTGGGCTCGCGCCGCGTGCGCACCGTGGGCGAATTACTCGCCAATCAATGTCGGGTTGGTCTTTCCCGTACTGAACGCTTGGTTCGTGAGCGGATGACACTTTATGACCAGAGCGTGGACTCGATCACGCCGCAGAAGCTGATCAATCCAAAGGCGCTGACGACGGTTATTCGCGATTTCTTCGCGCGCAGTCAGCTTTCTCAATTCATGGACCAGATTAATCCTCTGGCCGAACTCACGCACAAGCGCCGGTTATCTGCGCTCGGGCCTGGCGGTTTGAACCGTGAGCGCGCAGGCTTTGAAGTGCGCGATGTTCATCCTTCTCACTACGGACGAATTTGTCCGATTGAGACGCCCGAGGGTCCGAATATTGGTCTCATCAATTCACTCTCGACGTACGCTCGGGTTAATGAATTCGGTTTCATTGAATCTCCTTATCGCGTTGTTGAGAAAGGCCGCGTCTCTGATAAAGTAGTTTACCTCACCGCCGACCAAGAGGAAGGCAAGACGATCGCTCAGGCTAATGCTGAAGTTGATAGCAAAGGACACTACGTCGGCAAGGTTACCGCCCGCCATTCTGGCAACTTCCTCGAAGTTTCGGCTGAAGAAGTCGATCTGATGGATGTTTCGCCTAAGCAGGTGGTCTCTGTTGCTGCTGGGCTGATCCCGTTCCTTGAACATGATGACGCTAATCGCGCGCTCATGGGCTCGAACATGCAACGCCAAGGTGTTCCACTTTTGCAGACTGAGGCACCCTTCGTGGGCACTGGTCTTGAGGCTCGTCTCGCCAGTGACTCCAAAACAGTAGTCATTGCCGAAGAGGCTGGGTTAGTTGCCTCGGTCGACGCCAAGCAAATCATTGTGACCAAGGATGGTGAGTTGCCTCGCCACCCTAAGCATGATCCCAAAAATCATGTTTTTGTGTATGAGCTGCGTAAATTTATGCGCTCTAACGCTGGCACCTGTTTCAGTCAGCGTCCGATCGTAAAGAAGGGCCAGAAAGTCAAGAAAGGCGAGTGCATCGCTGATGGTCCATCTACTGATCACGGAGAATTAGCTCTCGGGCGCAACGTGCTCGTTGGTTTCATGCCTTGGAATGGTTACAATTTCGAAGATGCAATTTTGATTTCCGAGAAAGTGCTCAAAGAGGATATCTTTACCTCGATTCACGTTCAGGAATTTGAAGTTATCGCCCGTGACACTAAGCTCGGGCCCGAGGAAATTACGCGTGATATTCCTAATATTGGGGAAGAAGCGCTTAAGCATCTCGACCATAACGGGGTTATTCGTATCGGGGCTGAGGTTAAACCTGGCGATCTTCTCGTCGGTAAAATCACGCCCAAATCTGAGACCGAACTTGCGCCAGAAGAGAAGCTCTTGCGCGCTATCTTCGGCGAAAAAGCTGCTGACGTTAAAGATACATCACTCATTGTTCCATCAGGGGTGAACGGGATCATCATGGATGTGAAGGTCTCGACCAGTCGTCTCGATGCTGAACGCGACCGCCTCTCTCCCTCCGATCGGCGTCGGCAGGTAAAGCAGATTCAGGAAGATTATAAAACGCAGATGGATAAATTGCGGGAGCAATTAACCGAAGCTCTTTCTAATATCTTGCTCGGCGAAAAAATTCCGCTCGATGTAATTAACGGACAAACGGGGGAAATTATCATTCCCGCCAACCGCAAAATCACCAAAACCTTACTCCGTAAATTGGCGGCCGTGGCGAAGCATATCGAAATCGATCCTTCTCCTGTTCGCATTAAGATCATGGAGATTATCGCTTCCTTCCAATCGAAATTCGATGAGCTGGAAGGCGATCGCGAACGCAAGATTGCGACCATTGAAACGGGCGACGAAAATGGCCCTGGCGTGATCAAAACGGTAAAAGTTTATATCGCCACTAAGCAAAAACTTGAGGTCGGAGATAAAATGGCCGGCCGTCACGGCAACAAGGGTGTGGTCGCCAAGATTGTCCCTGAAGAAGACATGCCGTTTTTGCCTGATGGAACCCCCATTGAAATTTGCCTTAACCCACTCGGCGTGCCTTCACGTATGAATGTAGGCCAAGTGCTTGAGACCCACCTGGGATGGGCCTGCAAAAAATTAGGCATCAAGGTCGCCACCCCGGTGTTTGATGGTATTCCTGAAAGTAAGGTCCGCGGCTACCTTAAGGAAGCTAACCTTCCGATGTCGGGCAAGAGCCCGCTACATGATGGTCGCACTGGCGAGAAACTCGATCAAGAGGTGGTTGTCGGCTACATCTACATGATGAAGTTGAACCATCTGGTGTCGCATAAGATTCATGCGCGCGCCGTCGGCCCTTACTCGTTAGTCACGCAGCAACCGTTGGGCGGCAAAGCTCAATACGGTGGTCAACGTTTCGGGGAAATGGAAGTATGGGCGCTCGAGGCTTATGGCGCGGCACATACGCTGCAAGAGCTCCTCACAGTCAAATCCGATGACGTTAACGGACGCACCAAGATCTATGAATCGCTCGTTAAGGGCGATAATACCTTGAGTGCTGGTACGCCTGAATCGTTCAACGTTTTGGTCAAGGAAATGCAAGCCCTTGGCCTCGATATCAAACTCGCTAAGCGTACCGCGCTTGGTGAAGCCCTTGGCGGCAGTCGCTAACCTTCAACATTATCCTCGGAAAAAAAGCACAATGAGCACTGAACACGCCCGTGAAGAAGTCCGGTCCGTCCTTGGTTCGGACGAAAATCCATTCGACAACGTTTCTATTACCGTCGCCTCGCCTGAGACCATTCGGTCTTGGTCGAAGGGAGAGGTAAAAAATCCTGAGACGATTAATTATCGTACTTTCAAGCCTGAGCCAGGCGGTCTTTTTTGCCAAAAGATTTTTGGCCCAGTGCGTGATTATGAGTGCGCATGCGGAAAATATAAACGCATCAAATATAAGGATGTGGTCTGCGATCGTTGCGGCGTTGAGGTTACTATTGCGCGAGTCCGTCGCGAGCGGATGGGGCACATTGAATTGGCCGTCCCTGTTGCCCATATTTGGTTTCTCAAGAGCATGCCCAGTCGCTTGGGTCTGTTGCTCGATATGACTGCCCGTTCACTTGAGCGGGTGATTTATTACGAGAATTTCATGGTCACTAATCCGGGCAAGACTCCTCTCTTGCTTAAGCAGTTACTGACGCAAACAGAGCACCAGCAGGCCGTCGAAGAATACGGGGCGGATGCCTTTACTGCCAAAATGGGCGCTGAAGCTATCCGTGATGTCCTGATCCAAATCGACATGCCCGCCGTGGTGGCTGAATTGCATGAGACGATGCGGGCCACTCGCTCGAAGCAGATCAAGAAAAAGCTCTCAAAGCGTCTGAAGGTCATTGGTGGGTTCATTAATTCCAAGTCCCGTCCCGAATGGATGGTGCTCGAAGTGCTCCCAGTTATCCCTCCCGATCTGCGTCCGTTGGTTCCTCTCGAAGGGGGTCGCTTTGCAACTTCCGATCTTAACGATCTCTATCGCCGCGTTATCAATCGTAATAATCGTCTGCGCAATTTGATGCAGCTCAAGACGCCTGACGTTATCATTCATAATGAGAAACGTATGTTGCAGGAAGCGGTTGACGCCTTGTTTGACAACGGTCGTCACGGCCGCCCAGTAACAGGCGCGGGTAATCGTCCACTGAAATCGCTGTCTGATATGCTGAAAGGCAAGCAGGGTCGTTTCCGGCAAAATTTGCTCGGTAAGCGTGTCGACTACTCTGGTCGTTCCGTGATCGTCATCGGTCCAGAGTTGAAGCTGCATCAGTGCGGCCTGCCTAAGAAAATGGCGCTCGTCCTTTTTGAGCCATTCATCATTCGCCGCCTGAAGGAGCTCGGTTTCGTGCACACCGTTCGCGGCGCGCGCAAGATGATTGAAAAGAAATCTCCGGAAGTATGGGACATTCTCGAAGAAGTTACGAAGGGGCATCCGGTGTTGCTTAATCGTGCGCCGACCTTGCACCGCCTTTCGATCCAAGCTTTCGAGCCAGTGCTGATCGAGGGGTCTTCTATCCGCGTCCATCCACTCGTCTGTACCGCTTATAACGCAGATTTTGACGGCGACCAAATGGCTGTCCACGTGCCCTTATCGCTCGAGGCTATCCTCGAGTGTAAGCTGCTGATGATGTCGACGAATAATATTTTCTCGCCGTCCTCGGGTAAGCCGATCCTCACTCCGTCTCAGGACATCGTCTTGGGTGCTTATTATCTCACCATCGAGCCGCGCACGAAGCCCGCAAAGGGCGTACGGGTGCCGTTGCTCTCTGGTCTCCAAGAAGTGCTTTATGTTAAGGCCGATGGGGCCCTCAAAATGCACGACTGGATTGAGGTGCCGAATCCCGATTTCAAGAAGGACACTGTTTACGGTAACAAGGAGCGTAAGGTGCTTCGCACGACCGTGGGTCGAGTAATCTTTAATGAAATTTGGCCACCTGCATTGGGCTTCATTAATTTCCCAGTGCCGAAGGGCAAGCTGGGCGATCTCATTCTCAACACGTACAAGGTTGCTGGTGATCGCGTGACCGTGGAAACGCTCGATCGATTGAAGGAACTGGGCTTCCAGACCGCTATGCAGGCCGGCATCTCAATCGGTATCGACGACATGATTATCCCGGAGAATAAGAAGGAGATCGTGCATGATGCCCGTAAGAAGGTCGACGAGGTCGAATCCCAATATAAAAAGGGCATTATCACCTCCGGTGAGCGCTATAACAAGATCATCGATATCTGGACCGGTGCGACCGATCGCATCGCGAAAGCTGTCTTTGCCAAGCTCGAAAACAATGACGGCAAGCCTGAGGTCAATCCAGTTTATATCATGATGGATTCGGGCGCACGCGGTAACAAGCAGCAGGTTCGTCAATTGTGCGGCCTGCGCGGGTTAATGGCTAAGCCTTCGGGCGAAATTATTGAGCGCCCCATCCTGTCCTCGTTCCGCGAAGGTCTCACTGTGCTTGAATACTTTATCTCCACGCACGGTGCCCGCAAGGGTCTCGCTGATACTGCGCTCAAGACGGCGGACGCTGGTTACATGACGCGCAAGCTTTGCGATGTGGCTATGGACGCTGTCGTCACTGAAGAGGATTGCGGCACTCGCGATGGTATCTGGAAGAAAGCTATTTTCGAAGGCGAAACCATGTTGGTGACCCTGGCAGAGCGCATCGTAGGTCGCTTCTCCGCCGACGATATCTTCGATCCACTCAATCCAACTAAAACGATTGTTGATGCCGGCGAACTTATTACAGAGGAATTCTCCAAACGCATTGAAGACTCGGGCATTGAGCGCGTCAAAGTGCTTTCTCCGCTCACTTCTACAAGTGAACAGGGCATCGATGCCAAATCTTACGGCATTAACCCCGCCACCAATAAAGTGGCGAAAATTGGTGACTCCGTTGGTATCATCGCCGCGCAGTCTATTGGTGAGCCTGGTACGCAGCTCACCATGCGCACGTTCCACATCGGTGGCGTTGCCTCTGCTGGTTCTAAGAACCCTGAGATCAAGGTTCGTAATTCCGGTCTCGTTAAATATCGCGGCCTTCGGCTGGTACAGACGGCAGAAGGCTTCAATATTGTTCTCAACAAGACTGGCTCGCTCCTGATTATTGATGAAAATGATCGCGAGCTAGAGTCCTACCCCATCGTGGTTGGCACATTCCTGTCGGTCACCGATGGAGCGAAAGTTACGAAGGGTGATACGATTGCCCAATGGGATCCTTACAACATTCCAGTCCTCTCTGAGAAAGCTGGTACGCTGCACTTCAAGGATATGATCCCAGGGGTAACGGTTAAGCGTGAGCTCGACGAGTCCACTGGCCGCATTGCGACTGTAGTTATCGAACACAAAGAAGATCTTAATCCGCAGATTGAGGTTCGCGACGACCACGGGAAACCGGTTGCCGCTTATTCAATTCCTACTGGGGCGCAGATCTCTGTCGCAGAAAGTGACATTATCACCCCAGGTGCCTTGCTGGCTAAGACGCCTCGTCAGGCCTCTGTCACCAAGGATATTACGGGCGGTCTTCCCCGTGTGGCTGAGCTCTTCGAAGCTCGCCGTCCAAAGGAAGCCGCCGAAATGGCGCGTATTGAAGGTGTCGTTTCGTTTGAAGGATCAATTCGCGGCAAGCGCAAGCTCGTGGTTCGCCATGAAGAGGCTGGCTCCGAGGAAGAGCATCTTATCCCGCACGGTAAGCATATCATCGTGCAGGCTGGCGATGTAGTTCATAAGGGCCAACATTTGACAGAAGGGTCAGCTGATCCACACGAAATTCTTGAGATTCTCGGGCCAACTGCATTGTACGAATTTCTTATCGGACAAGTTCAGGAAGTCTATCGTCTTCAAGGTGTTACAATCAATGATAAACATATCGAGGTCATTATCCGTCAGATGCTCCGCAAGGTACGCATTTCTGATCCAGGTGATACCGAGTGGTTTTGGGGTGAGCAAATTGATCGCGTGGCATTCTTGCGCGAAAACAAGCGTATCGACGCGGCTGGTGGTAAACCCGCCGAAGCTGAGCCGATCCTCTTGGGCATTACCAAGGCCTCGCTTGAGACAGAGAGTTTCATCTCCGCTGCTTCTTTCCAAGAGACGACCCGCGTCTTAACCGATGCTTCGACGCTGGGCAAGGTCGACCACCTCAAGGGCTTCAAGGAAAATGTTATCATGGGCCACTTGATTCCTGCTGGCACGGGCTGGCCTGGTTACAAGAAGCTCAAGGTAACGCTCCCTCTCGGTGGTGAAATTCCGATGGACGAAACACCAAAGACTGTGGCTGCTGCTAGCTGAGCGGTCGCAGATAAAAAATTCTAAGCCGCGAACGAAAATTCGCGGCTTTTTTTTGCTAAGAATTTAGCATTCCAAGCAAAGCGAACGGTAGGGTATTTTAAAAATGCCGGCAGCTAATCAGTATTTTCTCCAGCTTTCGAGAAATCGCGAGGAGGGCCCGGAGCACTAAACGGTCCGATCTCTTGTTTGCCTCTTTCGCTTCATCGTAGTCGTTGCGGTTGGATGATTTTTGTCGGGCGACATCTTATCAGATCACGAAACGTAGTAGCGGGATAAAAAGGGGAGTGATAATTTACCTTATTTGATTCCGGTCAAGAGGCAGGTCAAGGGGCGCCAGCAAGATGGTTTGGGCTGGGTTGCAGTCGATTGTGAACAACTTTTCTTCACTTTTCATAATTTAGCACTTGAAGTGCAAGTAAGTGACATGCTTTTCTTAACGTTCGGTTCGTTAATTGCGGCCTCAGCAGCTAAACTGCGTAGGTCTCTGTGAGATAAATTCTGGGTAATTTCTCCCTGAATTTGTTTTTATATATAAAGCGCGAAATAGTGCTTGCGGGGGGCTTCGCCTCCGGTAGGTTCCGCGCCCCTTTCCCCTTTTTCAAACCTTCCATCATCCCACATGCCAACCATCAACCAACTCGTGAGAAAAGGACGTCGCCGTATTGTCGCGAAGTCCAAGGCTCCGGCGTTGCAGGGTAATCCCTTCCGGCGCGGCGTTTGCGTGCAGGTTATGACCCGCACGCCCAAGAAACCTAATTCGGCTATCCGTAAGGTTGCCAAAGTCCGCCTAACTAACGGCGTTGAGGTCATTTCCTATATCCCCGATGAAGGGCATAATTTGCAGGAGCATTCTATTGTGCTCGTGCGTGGCGGTCGCGTGAAAGATCTTCCCGGCGTTCGCTACCATATCGTACGCGGAACTCTCGACGCTACTGGTGTTGAGAAGCGCCGTCGGTCCCGCTCCAAGTACGGCGTTAAGCGCCCGAAAGCCGTTAAGGCCTCCTAACCCTCGTTCTTTTTTAAGCCGCCATGTCACGTCGCCGTAGAGCTACTCATCGTCCTCCCGTCTCAGATGTTCGCTATAACAGCGCACTGGTGACGCATCTTATTAACGTAATTATGAAAAGCGGTAAGCGTACGCTTGCTGAGCGTATTGTTTACGGTGCTTTTGAGCGCGTAAGCGAAAAGCTGCAAAAGGGCGACCCGGTTGATTTATTGATGGGGGCGATGGAAAATGCGCGTCCCAAGCTGGAAGTTAAGAGCCGTCGTGTCGGCGGGGCTACTTATCAGGTGCCGGTAGAAATATCTTTTGAGCGCCAAGAATCATTGGCTCTTCGTTGGATGGTTAATGCAGCAACTGGCCGCAAGGGAACGCCTATGCGCGATGCTATCGCCGCAGAAATTATCGACGCGTACAACAATACGGGCTCGGTGGTCAAGGAGAAGGAAGAGATGCATAAGATGGCTCAGGCGAATCGTGCCTTTGCTCATCTCCGCTGGTAAGGAATTATAAGCATGTCTGTCTCTGCCTCACCTAGTATTGTTGTCGTTACCGATAAAGCGAATATCTCGCCGGTTAACTCCAAGGATCGTCCTTTCCCTCTCGAGTGGACCCGTAACATTGGCATCGCTGCGCACATTGATGCGGGCAAGACGACCACGACTGAGCGTATTTTATTTTATTCTGGTGCCGTCCATAAGATGGGCGAAGTCCACGAGGGTACCACCGTAACCGACTGGATGGAGCAAGAGCGCGAGCGCGGAATCACAATCACGGCCGCGGCTATTTCTTGTGCTTGGAATGCCTCTTGGGGCCCTTGGAAAGGGATCAAGCAGCGCATCAATATTATCGATACACCAGGCCACGTGGATTTTACCGCTGAGGTCGAGCGTTCCTTGCGGGTTCTTGATGGGGCGGTAGCCGTGTTTTGCGCAGTAGCTGGAGTGCAGCCTCAGTCTGAGACTGTTTGGCGCCAAGCCAACAAATACAAAGTTCCTCGCGTCGCCTTCATTAATAAAATGGACCGCACTGGGGCTAATTTCTTCCGAGCAGTCGAGGAAATGCGCGAGAAGCTCAAGGCTAACGCTCATCCTCTGTTTCTGCCCATTGGTGCTGAGGAGAATTTTACCGGCCTCATCGATTTAGTGCAGCAGGTTGCCTATATTTTTGACGATACAACAGACCCGCTCGGAATGAATCCGATTACTAGCGAAGTTCCTGCCAGTATGAAGGCGCAGGTCAAAGAGTACCGAGATAAACTCATCGAGGCTGTTTGTGATTTTGATGATGTCATTGCGGAAAAATACCTCAACGGCCAAGAAATTTCTGTGCCTGAGCTTTTGCTTGGAGTGCGTAAGGCTACGATTTCCCTTCAGTTTACTGGGGTTATTCCTGGCTCCGCGTTTAAGAAAAAAGGGGTGCAGCGTCTCCTTGATTGCGTGGTTAATTACCTTCCAAGCCCCATCGATGTTCCTCCGATGCAGGGTCAAGATAGTGACGGACAGCCTGTGCAAGCAGTCGTTAACGATAAGAGCAAGCTCGCTGGTCTAGCCTTCAAACTTTGGACGGACCCCTTTGTTGGTAAGCTGGTATTTTTTCGTGTGTACACTGGCACATTGCCTCGCGGTATGGCCGTTTATAATCCGCGGACTCGCCGCAGCGAACGCGTTTCTCGGCTTGTATTAATGCGCGCTATCGAGCGCGAAGATATTGATATGGCTTACTCGGGCGATATTTGCGCCGTCGTTGGCGTGAAAGACGTCATTACAGGCGATACGCTCTGCGACGAAGATTTTGATATTCGTCTGGAGCCGCCTTCTTTCCCCGAGCCAGTCATCGCGATGTCGATCGAGCCTAACTCAAAGGCTGATCAAGAGAAAATGGGCATGGCTTTGCAGCGCTTAGTAGCAGAAGATCCTACCCTTCGCGTTAAAACAGATCAAGATACGGGTCAGATCATTATCGCCGGCATGGGCGAGCTGCATCTTGATATTATCCGCGATCGCATGAAGCGTGAATTTAAGGTCGAGGCTACCTCGGGTAAGCCGCAGATCGCCTATCGCGAAACAATCGCCAAGGCTGCTGATGGCGAAGGTAAATTTATCCGTCAGTCTGGCGGTAAGGGCCAATACGGCCACGTTGTCATTAAGCTCGAGCCTAACGTAAAAGGTAAGGGCGTCGAAGTTATCAATGAAACGGTCGGTGGTTCAATTCCTAAGGAATTTATCAAGCCGGCAACCGAAGGTATTTTGGAAGGCTCAAATAATGGAGTTGTTGCTGGATTTCCGGTAGTGGACGTGATCATTCGTATCACCGATGGTTCCTTTCACGAGGTCGATTCCTCGGAGCTCGCATTTAAGATGGCTGGCATTTTCGCTTTTAAGGATGCGATGAAGCAGGCTGGACCAATTTTGCTCGAGCCCATCATGGGCGTGGAGGTGACAACCCCAGAAGAGTATCAAGGCGATCTGCTGGGGGACATCAATCGTCGTCGTGGTCAGATTCAGAGCATGGAAAATAAATCCGGAGCGTGCATCATTACGGCGCACGTTCCTCTTGAGTTGCTCTTCGGTTATGTCACCGATATCCGCTCATTATCAAAGGGTAGAGCGAGCGCTTCCATCACGCCTTCTCACTTTGCCCAGGTTCCGAACTCGCAGCTCGCCAAGATCGTCGAGACCAATGCGAAGGGCCCGGCTCGTACTTAATTTTTAACCCTCGTTCTTTATATCGCCATGAAAGGCCAACGCATTCGCATCAAACTCCAAGGCTACGATTATCGAGTAATCGATCAATCCGCTGTGGAAATCGTGGAAACCGCCAAGCGCTCCGGTGCTCGTGTATCGGGGCCTATCCCGCTTCCCACTCATATCGTAAAGCTTTCGGTCAATCGCTCTCCGCACGTCGATAAAAAATCGATGGAGCAATTCGAATCACGCACTCACAAGCGCCTCATTGATATTCTTGAGCCCACCGCTCAAACCGTCGATGAACTCAAAAAACTTAATTTACCTTCCGGCGTCGATATCACCATCAACGTCTAAACTTCACCTCTCACCATCTTAGCAGCCAGCCGGCTAATCCCGGCCCTTGTTAAAGTAGGTCTAAATAAACGGTAATAAACTGCCACCTACCACTTAGCCCATGATCGCTACACTATTAGGAAAAAAAATCGGAATGACCCAGGTCTATGACGCTCAAAACGTCTTGATCCCGGTTACCGTCGTGGAAGCCGGCCCATGTCCGGTTGTTCAAATCAAGACGCTTTCGTCTGACGGCTATAACGCTGTTCAACTTGGCTTTGGCGCCCAGAAGACAAAAAATGCGTCTAAGGCGGAAAGCAATCACGCGAAAAAGGCGGGGTTAAACGCCACGCCACGCGTTCTGAATGAGGTCCGCCTAACTGAGGTTCCTGCGGTAAAGCTCGGCGATATAATCACCGTAGCGATTTTTGCTGAAGGCCAGATCGTCGATGTGATCGGCGTGTCCAAGGGTAAAGGTTTTCAAGGTGTCGTGAAGCGCTTTCGTGTTGGCGGCGGCCCTGCCGCACACGGCTCCATGTTTCATCGCCGCATCGGCTCGGTGGGTATGCGTCAGACTCCTGGTCGTGTATGGAAAAATCAGCGCATGCCAGGCCATATGGGTAGCCAATTTCGCACCGTGCAAAATTTGCGCGTGGTGCAGATCATCGCCGACAAGAATCTAATCCTCGTCAATGGCTGCATTCCAGGAGCTAACGGCGACGATGTAATTATCCGAGCCGGCAAAAAAGCCAAGCAAGCTTGATCACCGGAGAACGTCATCACATGAAGCTCACTATTTTTACACCTGACGCTACGCAAAGCCGCGAGGCTGATTTTAACCTTCCGACGTTTGAGGGCAGCAAAGGTCTGCAAGCCGTCAAAGAGGTCGTCGTTGCCCATAAAGCCAATGCGCGTCTCGGCACGCACTCAACCAAGACGCGCGGGGAAGTTCGTGGCGGCGGTAAGAAACCTTGGGCGCAGAAGGGGACTGGTCGCGCTCGCGCAGGTTCTATTCGTTCTACCTTATGGGGCGGCGGTGGCGTTGTCTTCGGTCCTAAGCCGCGGGATTATTCCAAGAAAATTAATGGTAAAGTTAAGCACCTCGCTTTCAACCGCGCTTTGTTCGATCGCGCGCTCGCTGGTGACATCAGCGTCATCGAGGCTTTTGTTTCAAAAGAAATGAAGACCAAGTTCATGAATGCGGTTATCGCGCGCATTGCCCCTAAGGGCAAGGTCCTCATCGTTGACGATCCCTTTACGAGCGAGACTACTCGCGCCGCGAGCAATCTTGCTCGGGTCACACTTCAGGCGGCTGCTAAACTCAACACGCTCGATCTTTGCACTTACGCTAAGATCATTGTGTCGACCAAGGCCCTTGAAAAAATCATCACCCGCGCCAACGGAGCCCAGTCATGATTAACGCCGACACAGTCCTCAAACATCTCCGTCTTACGGAGAAGTCTAATAAGCTCTCTTCCAATTACGGGCAATACACCTTCGACGTGTTCTCGTCTGCCACCAAGTATACGGTGCGCGAGGCCATCGAGCAGACCTTTAAGGTCTCCGTTACTCGCGTTAATATCATTAACCGCAAGGGTAAGCCGAAAAAATCACGTCGCGGCCAACCTATAACTACTTCCGATAGCAAGCGCGCCATCGTCACTCTAAAACAGGGTGATAAGATCGAACTTAGCTGAGCCCAGGAAATTAATCTACCATGGCCCTAAAATCTTTCCGTCCTCTCACCGCGTCTCTCCGGTTCACTACCCTGAATCGTCCGGATGACATTTCTACTAAGCGCCCCGAGCGTTCCCTCGTCGAGTCGAAGAATAAGACTGGCGGTCGCAATGCGTATGGTCGCATCACCTCACGCCGCCGCGGCGGTGGTCATAAAAAGCTTTATCGTATTATCGACTTCAAGCGCACCAAGCTCGACATGCCGGCTAAGGTTCAAGCGATCGAGTATGATCCTAACCGCAGTGCATTGCTTGCGCTTCTGGCTTATGCTGATGGCACAAAAAGCTACGTGTTAGCCCCTCAGGGTTTAAGTGTCGGCGATACTATTTATAATGCGCTAAAAACTGACACTAATGATTTTCGCCCAGGTAATTCGTTCCTGTTGTCAGCGATTCCTCCCGCCACTAAGCTTCATGCTGTTGAGCTCATGCCTGGGCGCGGTGCTCAAATCGCACGTTCCGCCGGCACTTCGGTCGAGCTGATCACGATTGAGGACGGTTACGCTCAAATCAAGATGGCCTCAGGCGAGACTCGTCTCGTTAACGCCCAGTGCCGGGCTAGTATTGGCGAAGTTTCTAACGCTGATCACAGCAAGCGAAAGCTCGGCAAGGCTGGTCGTAATCGCTGGCTCGGTCGTCGGCCTCGCGTGCGTGGTGTCGCCATGAACCCGGTTGATCACCCCAATGGTGGTGGTCAAGGTAAGTCCAAGGGTGGTGGTGGTCGTCAACACTTGGTTTCTCCGTGGGGTCAACTTGCCAAAGGTTTCCCTACCCGTCGCCGGACTAAGCTCTCCAGTTCCTTCATTCTCATTCGCGCCAACGGTCGTCCGCCGCGCGGCAAGAAATAATCCCAACGACTTCGTACCATGGCCCGTTCCATCAAAAAAGGTTTCTTTGTCGATTACCACCTTCTGGAGAAAATCCAGAAGGCGGCTAAGATCGCCGGCACCCGTAAGCCGATTCAGACTTGGAGTCGTCGTTCGACGATTACGCCTGAATTCGTCGGTCACACTATCAGCGTACACAACGGCAAGAACCATGTCGCCGTGTATGTCACGGAAAACATGGTCGGCCATAAGCTCGGCGAGTTTGCTCCCACGCGTATCTTTAAGTCGCATGGTGGCATGACCCGTAAGGAAATTTGAGGCCTCGGCCTAACTGGAACACCATCATGGAAATTCAAGCTCTCACCCGCAACGCGCATATGTCGCCTAAGAAGGTTCGCGAAGTCGCGCGCCTTATCCAAGGCCGTGCCGTCAACGAAGCGATCGACTTTCTCACGCTCATCCCGCGCAAATCTTCCCGCTTGCTCGTCAAGACGCTCAAGAGCGCCGTGGCTAACGCGGAGAATAATAATAGCATCTCGGCTGACCAACTTGTGGTACATCGCGCCTTGGTTGAGAACGGTCCAGTCTTAAAGCGATTCAAGGCCGGCGCTCGCGGGTCAGCTAAGCCTCGCGTCAAGCGCATGTCGCATCTGCGCATCATTCTATCCGACGGCAAAACCAACTAATTTTTTACCATGGGACAAAAGACTAACCCAACAGGCTTTCGCCTCGCCGTCCGTCGCAACTGGCAGTCACGCTGGTTTGCGCGCAAGAAGGATTTTGCTAAGCTCCTCCACGAGGATCAAGTCATCCGCACCACGCTGATGGAAAAGCTGAAGCAAGCTTCCGTGCCACGCATCTTCATTGAGCGCGCGGGTAATCGTGTTCGCGTAAAGATTTTTACCGCACGCCCTGGTATTGTCATCGGCAAGAAAGGCCAAGAGGTCGAAACGATGAAGCTGCAACTGGCTAAACTCACAGGCAAGGAAGTCTTGCTCGATATTCAGGAAGTCAAGAAGCCTGAAGTGGAGGCCCAATTAGTCGCCGAGAACGTGGCGCTCCAACTCGAGCGCCGCATTGCCTTCCGGCGCGCTATAAAAAAATCTATTCAAATTGCAATGTCCCTCGGTATTGACGGGATTAAAATTCAGTGTTCTGGCCGCCTTGGTGGTGCAGATATCGCGCGCCGTGAGTGGCAGCGTCAAGGACGCATCCCGCTGCAGACTTTGCGTGAGAATATTGATTACGGATTTGCTGAGGCCCAGACCGTCTGGGGCAAAATCGGCGTTAAATGCTGGATCTGTAAAAAAGACGAAGCCAACTAAACTGTTCACCTGGCCCTAAGCTTATCGCTCAACGCCCACTGTTCCCATGCCTGCTCTCTCACCCGCCCGCACTAAATACCGCAAGTCGATGAAAGGCTCCCGCGCTGGCAATGCCAAGCGCGGCAACACTCTCGCCTTCGGTGAATTCGGCCTGCAATCTCTCTCGCGCGGTCCCATGACCGGTCAACAGATTGAAGCTGCTCGCGTTACCATTGCCCGCCATCTTAAGCGCAAGGGTAAACTCTGGATTCGGATTTTCCCCCATAAGCCAGTGACTAAGAAGCCGGCTGAAGTACGTATGGGACAAGGTAAAGGTCCGGTCGAATATTACGTCGCCGTGATTAAACCAGGAGCGGTTCTGTTCGAACTGGCCGGCGTATCCCTCACCATTGCTCGGGAGGCTTTTCGCCTAGCCGATGCTAAATTACCTTTCCGCTGCCGCTTTATCGTCCGCGAAGGCTTCGCCGCTTAATTTTACAGGAGAACGACTGTCATGAATTCCAAAGAAATCCGCGATCTCGCCCCAGCTGAGATTATTACTAAAATTCGCGAGTCGCGCGAAAAATTGCTCCAACTGCGCTTGCGCAAGCACACCGGCCAAATCGAAAAGCCTCATTTGCTGCGCGAATATCGTAAAGATATCGCCCGCCTTGAGACCATCTTGAAGCAGAAGCAAACCCCGCAGGCTGTCTAAAGCCCAGCGCTAACCGCTTATTATCATGTCCACTCACGCCCGCCAAAATCGCCGCAAAACAGTGATCGGTTTCGTCAGCTCCAAGATGGGCGACAAATCAGTCAAGGTTACCGTTCCCTACAAGACGCCGCATCCGCTTTATCACAAAGTGATCAATCGTAAAACCGTCTTGCATGTGCACGACGAGAAAAATGAAACCAAAATCGGGGATAAAATTGAGGTTATGGAAACCCGTCCCATTAGTCGATTGAAGCGTTGGCGCGTTATCCGGATCGTTGAGGCCTCGGTTGGCCTTAATCTCCTCGCCGTCTCTGAACATGACGTCGCCGCTGCCGTGCCCACTAAGACCACTAAATTGAATCAGGCTGCGAAGGCCTAATTTATTTCCAGGAGACACTACCATGATTCAGATGCGTTCTATTCTTGATATTGCCGATAATACTGGCGCGCGGCGCGCGTCCATGATCGGCAAGATCGGGCATCCTTCCCGCTACGCTCACGTCGGTGATATTATTACAATCAATATCAAAGAGAGCAGCACCGATGCTACGGTAAAAAAAGGGGAGGTCGTCAAGGCCGTCATCGTACGGACGCGGGCTCCGCTGCGTCGCGCCGATGGCAGCTATCTCCGTTTTGACAGTAACGCGGTGGTTATTATCGGGGAAGATGGCAATCCCAAGGGGACCCGCATTTTCGGCCCGGTTGCTCGCGAGCTCCGCGCCAAGAATTACATGAAGATCATCTCGCTCGCTCCGGAGGTCCTCTAACATGCAGAAATTCCATATCAAACGTAACGATGCGGTAATCGTCATCGCTGGTTCCCATAAAGGGAAGCAGGGCAAAGTTCTCGAGATTCGTGCGGCTAAAAATCGTGCGGTTGTTGAGGGCGTAGCGATGATCAAAAAACATCTTAAGAAATCCCAAGAAAATCCACAGGGGAAAATTGCTGAACGTGAGGGTACAATTCACGTTTCAAATCTTATGCTGCTTTCACGCTATGAGCAGTCGAAGCGCACTAAACTGCCAGCCACAACCGTAACCGCAGCCAAGGCCTGAGCCTGCAGGGATCTCGATTATTTATATTAACCATTAAGCATCCGGCTCGGAAACCCGGTCGCACTCATGAGCAAACCACTCACACCTTTACAAAAACACTACGTCGAAACGGTCATTCCCGCTTTGACTGCCGCTCGCGGTTATACCAATAAGCATCAAGTGCCTAAGCTTGATAAGATTGTTATCAATACCGGCATCAGCTCCGAGGCCGACAAAAATATCATCGCGGAGACTGCTCGTGATATCGGCCTGATAGCTGGCCAGAAGCCTGTGCTTAATCGTTCGAAAAAAGCTATCGCCAATTTTAAGCTTAAGCCTAATCAAATTACGGGGTGCCACGTAACGCTGCGCGGCGAAAGTATGTGGCATTTCTTTATGCGCCTACTTGCTGTGGCCCTACCTTCTATTCGAGATTTTCGCGGGGTGCCGAATAAATTGGATGGGCAGGGGAATTATACCATCGGCATCACCGATTTTACTATTTTCCCAGAAATCGTTGTCGAAAATAACAAGCGCCAGATGGGCCTTGATATTACTTTTGTGACCTCAGCCGAGTCGGATGATGAAGCTCGCGAATTTTTGAAACTCATGGGCATGCCGTTCCGCCGGATCGATCCAGTGCCTGCCAAATCCACCGCTGCTTAACCTTATCGCGCCATGCCGAAAACCTCTGCTATCGAACGCAACAAGAAGCGTATCCGCCTCACCGCTAAGCATGCTGTCAAGCGTGCGGAGCTAAAGGCGATTCTCGCCAATCCCGCTACCACCGACGAAGAATTTTTCGCCGCGCAAAAGAAGCTGGCCAAATTACCTCGTAATTCTTCAAAGGTCCGCATCCGTAACCGTTGCTCGCTCAGCGGTCGACCGCGCGGCTTTCATCGCCGTTTCGGTGTCTCCCGTATTACGCTCCGCGAGCTCGCGCTTGCCGGCAAGATTCCTGGAGTCACTAAATCCTCCTGGTAAAAAACTTTCCCGCCGGAAGTCGGATATGATCCGACGGGCAATCTAACCTCCATCCATCCATGACCGACCCGATTAGTGATTTTTTGACCCGCCTACGCAATGCGTCGAAGGCCGGTCTCGCCGAGTGTGTAATGCCGCACTCTAAACTTAAGGAAAGTCTCGCCGGCATTCTTAAAGCCGAAGGCTTTGTACGTGCAGTCGCCACTGGGACTGAAGAGCGCGGGCATAAGACTCTCATCGTAACGATGAAGTATGTTGATAGCGCTCCGGTTATTACTGGTCTCAAACGCACATCAACCCCTGGCCGTCGAATTTATACCGGCTACTCTGAAATCCCGCGTGTCTTGAATGGCCTCGGTCTTTCCATCATTTCCACTTCCAAGGGTCTCATGAAGGACCAGGACGCTCGGCGCCATAAACTCGGCGGCGAACTCGTCTGCACCGTCTGGTAAGGAGAATAATCACCATGAGCAGAATCGGCAAACAACCCGTCCAAATTCCTGACAAGGTCAAAATCGACATTAAAGACACCACCGTGTCTGTCGAGGGGCCTAAGGGCAAAGTCTCCAAGACTTTTGCTTCAGTCGTTAAAATTGAAAAGAAAGATAACACTATTTGTGTATCCCCGCTCGATGAGACGCGGTTTTCGCGCGCGATGTATGGCACCGCTCGTTCCGTTATAGCCGGCATGGTTAAGGGCGTTAGTGTCGGTTATCTTAAAGAGCTTGAGATTCAAGGGGTAGGTTTCAAAGCCATCCTCAAGGGCAAGCAGCTTGATCTCGCCTTGGGCTATTCGCATCCAATTCTTCACGATATTCCAGAAGGCATCAAAGTTACTGTTACCGATCAGACCAAATTAAAAATTGAGGGTGCTGATAAGCAACTCGTTGGTCAGGTCACCGCTGAAATTCGCGCTTACTACCCGCCAGAGCCTTATAAGGGCAAGGGCGTGCGTATTGTCGGCGAATACGCTGAACGTGTCCGTCGTAAGGAAGGTAAGACCGTCGCTTAAACGAACCACCACCCATGAAAACAGTTTACAAAGCTCAGCTCCTCCAGAAGCGCAAATGGCGCATTCGCAAGAAAGTGACCGGTACTGCCGTGCGCCCTCGCCTGAGTGTCAAATTCTCCGGCAAGCATATTTACGCGCAGGCGGTAAACGACGATGCGGGCACGACCCTCGTATTTCTTTCTACGCTCGATCCCGAGACTCGGAAATCGAAAGTAAAGGGCAATGTCGCCGGTGCCAAATCGCTCGGCGCTGCTTTTGCGGCCAAAGCCAAAGCCGCTGGTATCACTGGGGTAGTTTTCGATCGCAACGGTCGTCTCTTCCACGGTCGCGTCAAAATTTTTGCTGATGCTGCCCGTGAGGGTGGTCTACAATTTTAATCTCCGCTCATGAATTACAATTCAACCAGATCGTCTTCCGGCCCGCGCTCCAATAAAGAATCGGCTGAGCCCGGCATGTACGAGAAAGTCGTATTCATCAATCGCTGCGCCAAAGTAGTTAAAGGCGGTCGCCGCTTTAGCTTCTCGGCTTTATCTGTCGTGGGCGACGGCAAGGGCAATGTCGGCATCGGCTACGGCAAGGCTAACGAAGTGCCTGATGCGATTAAAAAATCTACCGAGTCAGCCAAAAAACGGATGGTGTCGGTAAAACTAAAGGGCAGCACAATTCCGCACGAGGTCCTCGGTGAATACGATGGGGGTAAAGTATTTCTTCGCCCTGCTTCCACTGGCACTGGCTTGATTGCTGGCGGCGGGGTGCGGGCGGTTCTAGAGGCAGCTGGCGTCCATAATGTTCTTACGAAATCGATGGGCTCCAAGAATCATATTGCCGTTGTGCATGCCACTTTGAACGGACTGCGCCAACTCCGGCTAGAAGAAGATTTCAAAGCCCTCCGCGCTTAATTTAATTAATCAAACTCCGAGTCGCGCCTCATCGCTGAGGTGCGGCGCACTAATCAGGAATAACTATCATGCGTCTTCACGATCTCAAAAATGTCCCCGGTGCGGTGCACCGCAAGAAACGCGTTGGCTGCGGCGAAGGCGGCGGTCACGGTAAAACCTCTACGCGCGGTGGTAAGGGCCAGAGCGCTCGCTCCGGCAGTTCTATCCGGCCAGGTTTTGAGGGCGGCCAGATGCCCCTTTACCGTAAATTGCCGCATCGCGGATTCAACAACTACGAATTCCGTACCAGTTATGCGGTTGTTAATGTCGGCGATCTCGCACGACTTGATGCCGCAATTTCTGAAGTGAATGCAGAAGTATTGGCGCAAGCTGGCCTCGTGCGCGGGGGCATCAAGACGCTTAAGATTCTCGGCGATGGTGAAATCACTCGCGCCCTCAAGGTGACTGCGCAAAAGTTTACGGGCTCGGCTAAGGCTAAACTCGAAAAAGCTGGCGGTCAGGCTATCACGGCCTGAGTGGGGCAGTGTTAGCCATCACTCGCTTCCTGCGTAACTTTGCTTCCTGATTCTCCAAAATGTTCTCTGCCTTCACGAACTCCCTGAAGATTCCTGAGCTTCGCTCGCGGATCCTTTATACCCTTGGGCTGCTTTTTGTGGCGCGTGTTGGTGCGCACATTCCGCTCCCTGGTATCGATCCGAAGCCGTTGCAGGCGTTTTTTGCTGATCAAACGGCCAATGGTGGCGGCGCTCTTGTCGGTCTGTATAACATGTTTACTGGCGGAGCTCTTGTGAAGGGCGCGGTCTGCGCTCTTGGCATCATGCCCTACATCAGCGCTTCCATTATCTTCCAGCTTTTGACCGCGGTAGTGCCAATGCTCAGTCGCTTGCAGCAAGAGGGAGATGTTGGCCGCCAAAAACTCACGCAGTATACTCGCTATGCGACTGTCATTATTTGCTTAGTACAAGGCGTCCTTTTGATTTTAGCTCTCGAAAATCCCGCCCGGCTTTTCTCTGGATTTGATGTGAATCACTACGGCCAAATTGTTATTGTTAGCAAATTTTGGTTTATGGTGCAGTCCACCATTTTCATGACCGCGGGCACAATGCTCCTTATGTGGCTGGGCGAACAGGTGACTCAGCGGGGGATCGGTAATGGGGTGTCCTTGTTGATTACGGTTGGTATCTTGGCCGATATTCCTGGAGCGGCCTATTCCACCTATCAGCTTTTCTTTGCTCCTATTGGTGTTGCCAAGCTCGGTCTACCGCAGGGCGTCATGATGTTGGGTCTCTTTATTATTGTCACGATGGGTATTATTGCGGTCACCCAGGGGCAGCGCAAAATACCTGTTCAATATGCGAAAAGGGTAGTCGGTCAAAAAGTGTATGGCGGACAAAGCTCTTTTCTCCCTCTGAAGGTAAATTATTCTGGGGTTATGCCGGTCATTTTCGCTAGCGCGATTTTACTTTTCCCGCAGCAGATCATGTCGCAAGCAGGCGCGGCGTTCAATATTCGCTTTCTGAGTGAATTTGCCGCCGACCTTCTCCGTGGTCACCCGATTTATTATATTGGAATGGGTTCACTCATTTTATTTTTTAGCTATTTCTGGGTCTCGGTAATGTTTAAGCCGATTCAAATTGCCGATGATCTCAAGAAATATGGCGGCTATATTCCTGGAGTTCGTCCTGGTGAACCGACGGCGAGCTTTTTGGATTTCATTATGACTCGTCTCACTTTGGCGGGGGCTATCTTTCTCACGATTATAGCTATTATTCCAGATGTGCTACTCTTTGAATTATCGGTACCGCCGCGCGTCGCTTATTTCTTTGGTGGCACAGGTATGCTGATCACCGTTGGAGTGATTCTAGATACGATGCGTCAAATCGAAACTTTTCTCTTACAGCGTCACTACGATGGATTCCTGAAGAAGGGGCGCATTCGTGGTCGCACCACTTCAGCGAATGTTGCGCTTGGTGAAGCGGCCAGTGACAAATCGGTTATGCAACTGACTGCTGTTATGGTTATTATACTTTTAGTTGGCCTGACCGCATGGGCCGTCCGCCACTTTGCTCTTTAATACTTTACTTCGGTGAACAGGGCTGAACACTCCAGCCCCTTTTCCAATTTCGCTTCGGCGAAATCGAAGGTCATTCTCCTCGGTCCATCTGGCTCGCATTTTGCGGGTTTGATTCTCCAAGGCCGTTCTTTGAATCTTGAGCACGTCTCTCCTGCGTTTTTTGTGCAACAGGAGATTTCGCGACGCACGTCACTGGGCCAACAAGCCCAATTGGCGATCACGCGCGGCTTTGCCGTGCCTGACCGAATCCATCTCGCAGTAATGCGTAAGTGGTTTTGGGCGCGCAAACCCGATGCGGGATTTCTTCTCGAAGATTTTCCGGCTACGCTGCTCCAAGCGTTGGTGTTCGACGAGTGGCTCGAAGCTCGCGGTGAGACTATCACTTGCGGCTACGCGCCAGATCCGCTTTCAGCGGAACCCGTTGTCACCCACTACCGCACTTACGGGCTTCTGCTAGAAGCCATTCCTGCTGCTGCTTAATGATTCCGATAAAAAATACGGAAGCCATCAAGCGGATGCGCGAATCCTGCCTCATCGCCGCGACGGTTCTCGCCCGGCTGAAGGAGCAGGTCCGTCCCGGTATCACGACTTACGACTTGGATCAAATCGGCCGCGATCTCATTGCCTCGTTTGGCGCTCGCAGCGCCTGCTATGGCTACCAGTTGCACGCTCAGCGCTATCCAGCCTACACTTGCCTCTCAGTTAATGAAGAGGTGGTTCATGGCATCGGGTCCCTGAAGCGCATCCTGCGTGACGGTGATATTATTTCGCTCGACGTCGTTATTGAATATAACGGCTACATCGGCGATAATGCTATTACGGTCCCAGTCGGCGCCATTGCGCCCCAGACCGCTAAATTATTGGAGATCACTGAATCCGCTTTACGTATCGGTATCCAGCAAGCGCTACCGGGTAATCGAATCGGTGATATCTCTAATGCCATCCAGACCTTTGTTGAATCTCACGGTTTCAGCGTAGTGCGAGATATGGTTGGTCATGGGGTCGGTTGTGCGATGCACGAGGAGCCACAAATCCCCAATTTTGGCCGGCGTAATGCCGGCGAGAAAATTAAAGCGGGGATGACGTTGGCGATCGAACCGATGGTTAATTTCGGCCGCTTCGAGGTAAAGACCTTACCTGATGGCTGGACGATCGTCACACGTGATGGTTCGCCATCCGCTCATTTTGAACACACCGTGCTAACAACTGATTCTGCTCCAGAGATTCTCACT
>Ga0114971_10000328_pt1 | contig 30556 bp, 33 predicted proteins | sample M_140625_MF_Meta_FD_87320 | JGI IMG/M metagenome (GOLD analysis project Ga0114971, IMG submission 87320) | Freshwater microbial communities from Lake Montjoie, Canada to study carbon cycling - M_140625_MF_MetaG | ecosystem: Environmental > Aquatic > Freshwater > Lake | place: Lake Montjoie... | reverse complement strand
TCCAGCAATTTTTGATGAATTTTGAGAAGTATCATTTATCACTAATATGGACTTGTTATTTTGTAAAGCTATTTCTGAAAAAGCAATCCCCGCCAAACCAGATCCAACAATTATATAATCTAACATTGGAATTATTTTTTTTAAAATTTCACTATAAGACATAAAAAAACTCCTACCAAAGGTAGAAGTTTAAAGTAAACTTTAAAACTTAAATTAATAAGTCCACATATCTTGTTCAAAATCCCTAATTTTTTCTTTAACTCTTTCGGATTCTAACAACTGCATTTGAGCGTTATCTTTCATGTAATCTTCAATTTCTCTATCCCCATAAACATTTTCTTCTTTATAAATCACTCCATTAAATCTGCGGGAATTTAAAAGATGATCAAAAGTAATAGGCATAGCAGAGTTTTTGTCATTAAAGGCTTTTGCTTCATGCAATATATCACGAATAGATGGGAAATATACCCAAAACAAAGGAATTGCATCTGTATTTCCTTTAGCCTTATCTCTAGCTTCAGTAGCCATAGGACAAATAGCAAGCAATCTATATTTTAATTCACTTTGACGTTTATCAAAATACCAAAAACCTTTAATTTTGTAACCAGAAACGTCTTTAGCAGATAATTCAGTAACATTAATAAATTCTTTAGACAAAACTTTTTTTCCAGATTTATAATCGTCATAATAATTATTAAATTCATCAATACCAGCTTGTGTAGTATCCCTATACTGAAAAACAGATTCAATATCTTTTAATGTTTTTTTAGCATTAAAATAGTCATCACCATAAACTTCAGTAATTTTTCCAGATTTAATTCCATTCAATAGAACTTGAAAAAGTGATCTTCTATCTTTTCCTACAAAAGCTGTATCAACAGGATAATACAAAGGAAAATTAATTCTTTCATCAAGATCAATGTTTTCCCATGTTGTTTTACCCATCAAAACATCTCTATCATGAACATAACCATAAGGTAGAGGCTTGTCATTATCGGATTCTAATTGACCCGCTGTTTTTTTACCAATCTCAAGAGGAGTTTTAGCATTCAATAAATTAGATTGTGCTATAGAAGATAAACTTGCTAAAACACTAAAAACAACAAAAAAAAGGTTTTTCATTTTCATATATTTATTCATTAAAATTTAAGTTGTCAACAGCGACGAATATAAATTTTTATTGTATTTCGTAAATTGCTGGAGCAGCAGTTTTTGTTGCAATACTAGCACCGATAACACGGGTTTTAATATCTGATATTGTAACTTGATCACCAGCTTTTGCTCTTGATAAAGCAGCTTTACATCTACTATCTACTTTATTTCCATTAACAACAATTGATGCTTGTCCAGGTACTTTTAGAGCAAATTGAGTAACTTCGAAGTTTAAATCATACAAGAAATCAGGTAATACAGCTGTAATTGTTGATGCTTCTAAACGAGATTTAGCTCCTTTTTGACTTCCAGCAGTTCCTCCGATCGCTCCTTGTGGAGCAGGAATGTTTTTAATTCTGAAAACTTTTTTATCAGAAACTGATTTGCCATCTTCCATTTTTCCCGTAACATTTACAACAACTTCTGTACCAGAGCCTGGATTTAAATTATATTTTCCTTTTCCACCAGAACTACTTAAACCAGCAGCAGAGGCAGTTACAGCATTATCAGGAATACCAGCAAATGAAATTGTCATTGGGTTAGGCAAGCCTCTGTAAACTACATTCATTTTATCTGCAGAAATATTTGCAGTATTAGGGCGTGGCACAACAACATAAGAACCTTTGAATGGAATTGATATAGATTTCCCATCCTCTAAAAAAGTAAAAGATCCACCAAGAGGATGTTCTCCTACTGCACCCGCAGACATAGAAATAACTGCTTGACCATTCTCAATTTTTCCTGGACCAACAAAACCAATTGGTTTAGTATTTGCATCATATTTTCCTAAAACTACTTTTCCTTTGATGGCTTCTCCTTCAAAATAGGCATTTTTTTCTAGGACAACAATTGCTTGAAAATTATTCATAGATGCAGCTGCAACTGCAGCTTTACCTAGTAAGCTGCTGTAAATATCGGCTTCTGTTTTTTTAACATCATTTTGCCACGCACTTAATTTAGCCAAAGATGCAATTGAAGGGAATTTATCAAAATGATATTCCAAAAATTTAATTTTTAGTCCTTCTTTATTTTTAACCTCGCTAGTATCAAATTTGTCGTTAATTTCTTTTAATATACTAATATATTTAGAGTCATTTCCAACAGCAGCTTTAATTTCTGCTTTGTAATTTTCAATTTTAGTAATAATCTCCTTACCTCTAGCAGAATAGCCTTCACCTTTGAACCAAGAATTATCAATATTATCACCCTTATCCATTGCCTCATAGGGTAATTTTCCTGTTTCTTTTACAGTTTCTACGCCCTTTAAAACCTCACTTTTAAGAGTACCGATAAAATCAAAGAATTTTTTTGAAGCAGCTTCCACTTTATGGGCTTTAGATGCAGCCTCAGTAAAATGTGTATCTTCTTGTGCTTTTGAATCTAGACCTGCTAACATTTGTTCATTCATGTTAATTGCAGACATATTAGCACCTTCAAATCTTTCGTTCATTAATCCAAAAGCCGAAAGTACTTCTTTTGACATGTTCATTGCTAACATTGCGATGAAAACCAAGTACATTAGGTTAATCATCTTCTGTCTAGGGGTTAATTTTCCTCCTGCCATTTTTTCTAATTAGTTTAATTTAATAATTTATTAATAATAAAATATAGTTTAAAACTAATTAACCTTTATTGTTCATTGCAGAAAGCATACCACCATATACATTGTTTAATGTAGATAAGTTAGAAGTCAAAGACTGCATTTGATCTTTTAATTTCAAGTTGTTTTCAGCAACTTCATTATTAATTTGAGCGTTTCTTTCAGCGCTTTGTAATTGAACTTGGTATAAACCATTTAAAGCTTCCATTTGAATAGCAGCTTTACCCATTTCTTCAGCATATTTCTTTTGTCCTGCCATCGCATCTACAGTAGGAGAAATAGATTTTGCAGCTCCTTCAAAGTTTTTTATGCTATTTCCAAGACTTGACATTAATTCACCATCAATTTTAGCTTCTTTCAACATTGCATCTAATTTTTGAGATAATAAACCTTGTGCGTCCTTAGCGTCTTCTTTTTTAGCTGATTTTTCTTTAGCTTGACCACCTGCTAATTCAGGGTAAACTAAAGACCAATCTAATTCATGTTCAACAGGTTCAAAAGCAGAAAGTGCAAAAATCAACGCTTCAGTTAATAACCCAACAGAAAGCATAACCGTTCCTGTAAGTGGACCTAATTCAAAGTGAGTAATTTTGAATAATGCTCCAATAATTACAACTGCTGCTCCCATACCGTATGCAAAATTCATTGCTTTTTTGCTTAAAATCGCCATAATAATAAATAATTTAGTTAGTTAAGTTTAATATAATCAAGTTAATAAATATTCAAAAATTGTTAAGGTATTATTTTTTACCCGTTGTTTGCGTTCCCATATAATCTTGGACAGTTCTAAAACCTATGTAGCTTCTAGCCGTATCTTGATATTCGAAATCTCTTGTTCCCACTTGTAAAAAATAAGCCACATCTTTCCATGAACCTCCTCTAACTACTTTACGTTTGTTAGACATGTCTGGAACGTTTGGATTCATTGTTGAAACAAATTCATAAGCTGATGCATCATAAGAAGTATCCGTCCATTCAGAAACATTTCCTGCCATGTTATATAAGTTGTAACCATTGGGCTGGTATGATTTAGCTTCCACAGTATATAATGCATTATCTGCAGCATAATCACCTCTACTAGGCTTAAAGTTAGCTAAATAACATCCCCTGTCACTTTTTGTGTAAGGACCTCCCCAAGGATAATTACCTGATTGTAAACCACCTCGAGCAGCATATTCCCATTCCGCTTCTGTTGGCAAACGGAAAGAATTTATTAAATCTCTTCCTTTAATTTGTTTAACGTATATATTCTTTTTTAATGTTCTCCATGCACAAAATGCTTTGGCTTGTTTCCAGTTTACACCTACAACTGGATAATCACCATAAGCTTGGTGCCAAAAATAATCGTTGTGCATTGGTTCATTATAAGAATAATTAAAGTCTTTAATCCAAACAGTTGTATCCGGATAAATCTTAGTGTTTTCAGTTTTTATAAATTTACTTCTTTTACCAACCTTAGCTTTAGCAGCAGCTTGAATATCCATCCATGAATAGTGGAATTTCAATTTATCAACATCAATGGTTCTTAGTCCATTAAAAGACTCAGCTACAGGTAAATACATTGTATCCATTACCTCAGTGTAATACTCATCAGGGTATTTCTTAGTGTCCGTTATTAATTTAATTTTTCTGTTTAATTTTCTTCCTGCAAAAGGATCATCAGCTGTACCTATACTGTAATAGTTTTCATACATATATTTATCATATGGTGTCATTTTAGCCGGATCTTGGTCATTGAATGCAAAATCACCAATACTTCCAGTGTTTTTTGCACCTTTACCAGTTCCTGGTTTAGCTCCTGTTTCGTCGGCAAGAGTAGCTAATCGTACTCTAATAATAGAATCCTTTACCCATTCCACAAATTGACGATACTCGCTATTAGTAATTTCTGTTTCGTCCATATAAAATGATCTAACAGTAACTGTCTTGGTAGGTGCGTCTTGGATATTTGCTAAATCATCGTCTGATTTACCCATAATAAATGCTCCACCAGGAACTAATGTCATTCCGAATGGCTTCTCCGGATGCCACTTTTTACCCTTCACCCCAACTAACTCTCCCTTGTCGTTAGACTTCCCACAGCTCACTAATAGAGTTAAAACTGATGCAAATGCAATGAACTTCTTCATATAAATTTGGTTAATTATGTATTCTTTTTTTAAGGCCGTAAACCTATTTATAATTTTTCAAAAAAACAATTTTTGTTTCTTAAAGTTTTATTTATTTATAAAAAAAATTATAAATAATATAAAATTCTATATAAAAACTATATTATTATTCACGTAATCAGTGTTTTTTGTATTTAAAATGATTTAAAAAGATTAATTAAATTGAAAAAATGATTTACAAAACACTTTTTCTTTGCGCTTTTAACCAACGATCAGGCAATTCTTGGTTGCAAGCGGCCAAATAATCTTCTTGTGTACACGGTAATAACGTGTTCTTTTTTAATTTATTGTTTGAATTTATAAAAAAAGGGATTTCTATCCACCATCTTTCTGTTTTATCGCTTTTGTAAAATACAAGATCCTCTTCTTCATTAGGAACAGTGTATTTTAAATAATTATCTTTACTATTAAATGGATATTCATTAGAGCGGTAGTGAATACCTTCAATAAAATACCAAATAACTTGAACAATAAGTGCTGTTTCTTGATTAGTTCCTTGGTGATTAAATATCCCTAAACAGGAGACTTTATCGCTAATTCCTGCATATCTTGCCAATGCACAAATTTCTTTTCCATTAAAACCATTAGGTTGAAAGTTAATGAAATTTCCTGAATCAGAAGATTTTACACAAGTTAAATCCAAGCTAACTAAATCTGCATCCCTAAAAACAGGTTCAGAAATAGAAATAGAATTGCAAACCTCACCTAATCTATAGGCATCGAAGTACATTTTTTCTATTAAATCAATTTCTTCTTGCGAATTATAATAGGTTTGATAGCCTATATTACTATAATTAAAAAGATTGTTTGGTTCGTCGATAATGATTTTAGATAAATAGGAATCTACTAAAGCGGAGCCATCTTGCTTTCCTAAATCAAATTTAGAATCAATTGAAACCAAATTCACCATTTGCTCTAAATCATCATAACCTCGATATAATGCATAAGTCAAATCTTGAGACCCACCTATAATTATAGGAATAACTTTATTTTTCATCAACCTTGAAACTACTTTTTGCAAAACAAAATAAGTATCCTCTGTTGAGTTACCTGGCAATATATCTCCTAAATCGGCAATCGTTTGACTCCAATTCCCTGGGAAAAGACGGTAAAATTCCAATCTGATTTGGGATAAATCTAATTTTTTACTTTCAATTCCTTCTCCGCGGTGATCAGGAACTCCAATTATTGCGATATTAATTTTTGAAATATCCGGAAAATCTTCTCGCGTATGAAAAACAACTTTACTAGACAAATGCTGAGACGACAATCGTTTAATATCAATTATCAAATTAATTTCTAACGGAGAAAGAAAATCGAATTCCATTGTTATTTCTTTATTTTCCATTTTTTCTCCTTATATATGGAGAAAATTATAGAATTATTATTTCTTTTTTGCTGGGGTCTTTTTAACTGCTGCTTTTTTTGGTGGGGCTTTTTTAACTGGAGTTTTCTTAGCAATCATTTCTTGAACTTGAGCCAAGGTTAATAGAGACGCATCAATATCTTTATTCAATTCAATTTTTATCTTTCCTTTTGTTATTTCAGATCTTCCCCAACGTGCTTTTTGAACTAGAATTCCTTCTTCTTTCCAATCGTGAATTACCTTATCTATATTCTTTTGAAGTTTGTCTTCAATTAATTCTTCAATATCACTTTGTGAAAGATTGTCAAAATTATATTTTTTAGACACATTAATAAAGACGCCGTTCCATTTAATGAATGGGCCAAATCTTCCAGTGCCTTTTTGAACTCCTTCACCTTTGTAAACTGCAATTGGCGCATCGGCTTGTGTCTTTTCGTCAATTAGTTCTTTTGCTCTTTCCAAGGTCACATCTAATGGTTCTTCACCTCTAGGCAAAGAAACAAAAACTTTTCCGAATCTAATGAAGGGACCAAAACGACCTAAACTTACCTCAACTTCTTCATCTTTATAAGTTCCTAAAGCTTTTGGCAACAAAAACAAATCTAACGCTTCTTGCAAAGTTATAGTTCCAATATTTTGTTCGGCACGCAAACTAGCGAATTTTTTTTCTTCATCTTCACTATCTCCAATTTGAGCCATCGCGCCAAATTTTCCCAAACGAACCAAAACTGTTTTTCCAGATTCAGGATGTTTACCTAATATTCTTTCGCCGCTTTCTCTTTCAGCATTTGCCTCAACATCTTTTACATTAGGATGGAATTTATCATAAAACTCCTGCATCATTTTTGTCCAATTGATGTTTCCTTCCGCAATTTCGTCAAAATCTTGTTCAACTTTGGCAGTGAAGTTATAATCTAATATGTTTTCAAAGTTTTTTACTAAAAAATCAGTAACGATTGTGCCAATATCAGTAGGAACTAACTTACCTTTATCAGATCCAGTGTTTTCTTTTAATAGCTTTTCTGCAACTTTATTTGATTGTAGAGTCAATTGGGTATAATTACGTTCTTGCCCTTCTAGATTCCCTTTTTCAACATAATTTCTGTTGATTATAGTAGAAATAGTTGGCGCATAAGTTGACGGTCTACCAATACCTAACTCTTCTAATTTTTTCACCAACGAAGCCTCGGTATATCTTGCAGATGGGCGAGAATATCTTTCAGTTGCGGTGATATAATTATTCACCAATTTTTCATTTACTTTCATTGCAGGCAACATTCCTTCTTGCTCTTCATCGTCCTCGTCATTTCCTTCTAAATATACTTTTAGGAAACCTTCAAATTTTATAACTTCACCAGATGCAGTAAAAACTTCCGAGTGATTATTAGCAACAATTTTAACATTGGTACGTTCCAATTCGGCATCGCTCATTTGAGATGCCAAGGTTCTTTTCCAAATTAAATCATACAAACGCGCTTGATCTCTATCAATGTTTACCGTTTGACGAGACATGTCTGTAGGACGAATCGCCTCGTGAGCTTCTTGTGCTCCTTTACTTTTGTTTACAAATGTTCTAGGTCTAGAGAATTCTTTGCCGTAAGATTTAATGATTTCTGCTTGAGCTGCATCCATAGCGTCTTTTGAAAGATTCACACTATCGGTTCTCATATAAGTGATTAACCCAGCTTCATACAAACGTTGTGCTAACTGCATCGTAATTCCAACGGGAAGGTACAACTTACGTGCTGCTTCTTGCTGTAACGTAGAAGTTGTAAACGGACCTGTCGGAGATTTTTTAGTTGGTTTAGTTTCTAAATCGCCAACTTTATAATTAGAGCCAATATTTTTATTTAAAAAATCTTCAGCCTCATTTTTTGTATTGAAGTTTTTTGGAAGTTTTGCTTTAAAAGATCTTCCAGCTTCATTTGTAAATTCTGCAACAACAGAATAAGAGGCAATGGCTTTGAAATTTTGAATTTCTCGTTCTCGTTCAACAATTAATCGAACGGAAACCGATTGCACTCGGCCTGCAGAAAGTCCGCCTTTAATTTTTCGCCATAAAACAGGAGACAATTCATATCCTACTAAACGGTCTAAAACTCTTCTTGCTTGTTGTGCATTTACTAAATTATAATCTATTTCTCTCGGATTATCAATAGCTTTTAAAATAGCATTTTTAGTGATTTCATGAAATACAATTCGTTTGGTTTTGTTTTTATCTAATTTTAATTCTTCAGATAAATGCCAAGAAATTGCTTCTCCCTCGCGGTCCTCATCGGAAGCCAACCAGACCATATCGGCATTTTTGGCTAATCCTCTAAGTTTGGTTACCAGTGCTTTTTTATCGGCAGAAACTTCGTATTTAGGTTTGAATCCGTTTTCGACATCCACTCCTATTTCTTTAGAAGGCAAATCGGCAATATGACCATAACTAGATTCCACTTGGTAATCGGAACCTAGAAATTTCTCAATGGTTTTTGCTTTTGCTGGGGACTCAACTATAACTAAATTCTTTGCCATTTTATTTTTTTTGTTCGGCAAAAGTAGAAGTTTTTTTTAAATATTTAAGGATGGATGCACTTTTTGAAATAAAATAGATTCCGAAAAGTTTAATTAGTATAAACAAAATTGTTTACATTTGTCTTATGAAAACTAAAATTGACCTCTTAAAAGGTATTCATCCAGGAAAAATAATTGAAAGAGAATTACTCAAAACAAATACGAGTAAAAGACAATTTGCGCTTTCTATTGGTGAATACCCTCAAACATTAGGTGCAATAATTAAAGGTAAAAGAAATATGAATGTGGATTTGTCTTTAAAAATTGAAAATCAATTAAAACTAGAGGAAGGTTTTTTAATGACTTTGCAAGTATTTTATGATATTAAGGAATCTAAAAAAGATAATGAATATAAACCTAACCTTTCAATAATGAGAAAGGGAACCTTTTGGGATACTACATTTGATAAAATTGATTGGAAAAAGATGAAAATCGGAGTAATAAAGCGAGTATTATCTAGGGGTTCGGAACAAGAAATAAATGAAATAAATAGATTTTACGGTAAGGAAGAAGTAAACAAAACCAGATTAATAAAACATCAAATTTAAAAAAATGAAACAATTATTTTGGGAAACCGTGAATCCGTTACTTAAAGAAATTCTTCAAGATTTAATAACCGAATCTAATTTATGCCTTTTAGATTGGTTGGAGGAACAGCATTGAGTTTGCAAATTGGACACAGAATGTCTGTAGATATTGATTTGTTTACCGATGCTGATTATGGATCTATTGATTACAATGAAATTAGATCTTTTCTAGAAAACAAATACCCCTATTGCACCTCTAGAAATTTAGAAAATGTGAGTTTTGGTACTTATTTCGAAGTTGGTTATTCTAAAGACAATTATATTAAAATTGATGTTTTTTATACAGATGAATTTATTGAAGCACCATTAGTTATTGAAAACATGAGAATGGCAACAATAAATGAAATAATCGCCATGAAATTAGATGTTGTTTTAAGAGGAGGTCGAAAAAAAGATTTTTGGGACTTACATTATTTCATTGACACAATTAGTTTAAACGAAATGGTGAATTTATATCAAAAACGCTATCCTTACAACGATACCATTGCAAACATAAAACAAAAACTAATTGATTTTAATAATGCAGAAAATGACTTTGAACCAAACTGCTTGTTGGGTAAAAGTTGGGAAATAATCAAATTAGATTTTTATGAAACTTTTAATAAAAAATAAAGCCCTCTTATTTTCCTTTTAAAACTTTGTTAAAACAGAACTGCCATCTTGTCAGATATTCATTTTTAGTATTATCTTTGTAAATCCAATTGGAAGTATAAAATTAAGTATGGAAAAGGAAATTGATGAAACCTTACAAGGCCAAAGTTTGGTTTTAGAAAATAAAGCTGAAAACACTAAAAAACTTTATATAGAAAGTTATGGTTGCGCGATGAATTTTTCGGATAGCGAAGTCGTAGCCTCCATACTTTTAAATGAAGGATACAATACTACTCAGAATCTTGAAGAGGCAGATTTAGTGTTGGTGAATACCTGTTCTATAAGGGATAAAGCCGAACAAACGGTTCGCAAACGACTAGAAAAATATAATGCTGTAAAACGAATTAACCCGAAGATGAAGGTTGGAGTTCTAGGTTGCATGGCAGAACGGTTAAAAGAAAAATTTCTAGAAGAAGAAAAAATTGTTGACCTAGTAGTTGGTCCGGATGCATATAAAGATTTGCCTAATTTATTGGCAGATGTTGAGGAAGGGCGGGATGCTATAAATGTGCTTTTGTCTAAAGAAGAAACCTATGGCGATATTTCTCCTGTTCGGTTAAACACAAATGGTGTTTCTGCATTTGTGTCCATCACTAGAGGATGTGATAATATGTGTACGTTTTGCGTGGTCCCTTTTACTCGTGGTCGTGAAAGAAGTCGAGAGCCACAAAGCATTATAAAAGAAATTCAAGATTTACAAGATACTGGTTATAAAGAAATAACCCTTTTAGGACAAAATGTAGACAGTTATCTCTGGTATGGTGGTGGCTTAAAGAAAGATTTTGAGAAAGCATCGGAAATGCAAATTGCAACTGCCGTTAAATTTGAACATTTACTAGATATGGTAGCAAAGGGTTTTCCTAATATGCGTATTCGATTTTCTACTTCTAATCCGCAGGACATGCACGAACCGGTTCTGCACGTTATTGCTAAATACCCTAATGTTTGCAAGCACATTCACTTGCCTGTACAATCGGGAAGTGATAAAATTTTAGCTGCAATGAATCGTTTGCATACTAGGGAAGAATATAAAAATTTGATTGATAGAATACGGTCTATTATTCCAGATGTTTGCATCACGCAAGATATGATTGCTGGTTTTCCTACAGAAACCGAAGAAGACCATCAAGATACATTATCGCTAATGGAATATGTAAAATATAGTTTTGGATATATGTATGCCTATTCAGAAAGACCAGGCACAATGGCAGGCAGAAAAATGGACGATGATGTCCCTGAGGAAACTAAAATGCGGCGTTTACAAGAAATTGTTGATACACAAAGAATTCACAGTGCTTTTAGAACACAAGAATTTCTTGGAAAAACAGTAGAAGTATTAGCCGATAAAACTTCAAAAAAATCAGAAAATGATTTATCTGGAAGGAACTCCCAAAGTATTACGGTGGTTTTCCCTAAAGAGAATTATAAAATAGGGGATTTTATAAATGTAAAAATTACTAATTGCACTAGCGGAACTTTAATTGGTGAAGCAGTTGGATTATCAGAAAGGAATTAAAAACAATGGATAATTGATAATAGATAATTAACAATTAAGTGAAATGGAAACAGTACAAAACATAAAACAACGGTTTGAAATTATAGGGAATGACGCTAAACTAAATCGTGCTGTGGAGAAAGCCATTCAGGTAGCTCCTACAGATATTTCGGTTCTTGTGGTAGGAGAAAGTGGCGTTGGAAAGGAAAGTATTCCTAAAATAATTCATGCACTTTCCCACCGTAAACACGGAAAATATATTGCAGTTAACTGTGGTGCTATTCCTGAAGGAACTATTGACAGTGAACTTTTTGGACACGAAAAAGGTTCGTTTACGGGCGCAACATCTACTCGAGAAGGGTATTTTGAAGTAGCCGATGGCGGAACTATTTTCTTAGATGAAGTTGGCGAATTGCCGCTTACTACCCAAGTGCGATTGCTTCGTGTTTTGGAAAATGGCGAATTTATAAAAGTCGGATCCTCGCAAGTTCAAAAAACTAATGTTCGAATCGTTGCAGCAACCAACGTAAATTTATTTGATGCAATTGATAAAGGAAAGTTTCGAGAAGATTTGTATTACCGATTAAGTACTGTAGATATTTTGCTACCTCCGTTACGGGATAGGAAAGACGATATCCATTTATTGTTTCGAAAGTTTTCTGCAGATTTTGCACATAAATATAAAATGCCTGCAATCAAACTGGAAGAACCTGCAATTAAATATCTTTTAGGGTACCGCTGGAGCGGAAATATTCGCCAACTTAGAAATGCTGCCGAACAAATTTCGGTATTAGAAACAAAGAGGGATATATCATTACAAACTTTAATGTCCTATTTGCCCCAGGATGGGAGTCATTTGCCAAGCGTTATAAGAGATAAGAAAAGTGAAAGTGATTTTTCTACCGAAAGGGATATTTTATACAAAGTGCTTTTTGATATGAAAAGCGATTTGAATGATCTGAAAAAACTGACTTTAGAGTTGATGAAAAATGGCGCCAAAGTGCAAGACATTAATCCTAATTTAGTTCAAAAAGTCTACGGAAAACGAGAAGAAGAAACCTTTTTTGAAGAAGAACCAAGAAATTCAGTGCTTGTAAAAGAAGAAAGTCGGCAAAGTCATCAAGAAGAATTTGAAGAAGAGGAAGATGAAACAAACTATCTTTTAGCAGAAACTGTAGAAGAGAAAGAAACTTTAAGCCTTGAAGCCAAAGAAATCGAGTTAATCAAGAAATCTTTAGAGCGCAACAAAGGCAAACGAAAATTGGCTGCTGATGAACTCGGAATTTCTGAAAGAACGCTATACCGAAAAATAAAACAATACGATTTGTAATTAACTATTAATTGATAATTAGAAAATAATATCTTTGACTTTTAATTTTCCAATGAAGAAACTCAAATATCTAATAATAATTCTTTTGGCTATAACTTTAAATAGTTGTGGTTTATACAATTTTACAGGAACTGGAAAAATTGATGCTAAAACATTTCAAGTAAATTATTTTCAAAATAATTCCCCTTTGGTTCAACCTGGCATTGAACGCACTTTTACATTGAAATTACAAGATATTGTTCAAAATCAAACGAACCTTAACTTAGTTCGAACTAACGGAGATTTAACTTATGAAGGAGAAATTACAAATTACACGATTACTCCCATGGCCGCGACTGCCGATTTAACCGCGGCACAAAACAGACTATCCATAACGATAAATGTTCGTTATACCAATAAAAATAAAGAAACCGATAATTTTGAAAAATCATTTTCGTTTTATTTCGATTATCCTGGAGACCAACAATTGATAGGATCTTCTTTGACATCTGCTTTAGACGTTATTTTTGAACGAATTACACAAGATGTTTTCAATGAATCTCTTGCAAAATGGTAATTTGGAAAATGGTACATTTGGAAATTATTTAACATATACAAAATTGAACGTAACCGATTTTACATATATAATCAACAAACCGGATGCCATTAATGAGCGTCATAATCTTGCTTTAGAAAAAATAATAGAAGAATTTCCCTATTTTCAAAGTGCTAGGGTGTTGCGGTTAAAACATTTGTATAATCAGGATAGTTTTAAATACAACTATGCATTAAAAGTTGCTGCAGCTTTTACAACTGATAGAAGTATTTTGTTTGATTTTATTACTTCTGATTCCTTTGTTACGGTACAAAATGGGCTTTACGACAAAAAAGTAGCAGAATTATTAAACATCGATGTAGTTGGAAGTGAACATGTTGTAGCTCCAATAACTTTGGAAACTATCAATTCATTAGAGCAATCTATTTTATCTTCAATAGCACAAGCAGAGCCAATATCTGGAAATTTAGAAGAAAAACTCGAAATTGGAAAACCATTAGAATTTAATAGTAATGAAAAACACTCTTTTCAAGAATGGTTACAGTTATCACGATTAAAACCTATTGAAAGAAAAGAAATACCTTTGAAAGAGGAACTTGAAAAAAAGAAAAAACTAGATATAATCGATAAATTTATTTCTTCAAATGCTAAAATACCCCCAATAAATAAAGACATTTCCCCTTCGAACTTTATTCCAAAAGACGAAGACAGGTCCTACTTAATGACGGAAACTTTGGCTAAAGTTTATCTAGAACAAAAAAAATATTCTAAAGCAATTCAAGCATATGAAATATTAATTTTGAAATATCCAGAAAAAAGTAGTTTATTTGCAGACCGAATTTTAGATATAAAAAATTTACAACAAAACAATAATAATTAAGCAATGAGCACATTTACAATTTTTTTAGTATTAATAACAATCGTTTGTTTTTTACTAATTATCGTTATCATGGTACAAAATCCTAAAGGAGGCGGTTTATCTTCATCAATTGGCGGATCTACTCAAATGGGTGGTGTACAAAAAACTACTGACTTTTTAGATAAAAGCACCTGGGTTTTAGCAGGGGCATTAATCGTTTTAGTATTGTTGTCTAGTTTGAGTTTTTCAGGAAGCTTAAGTGATACAAATAAAATAATTGATGCATCACAAACTGCAACTCCAAAAACAACAGAGAAAACTGCACCAGCTGCTCCTAAACCTGCAGCTACACCGATGCCAGCAGCACCAGCTAAATAATATAAAATTAAATTTTTATTAAAATCTCGAGTAAAATCGGGATTTTTTTATGTCTCATTTAAAAAAATCAACAACATCTAATTAGTATAATATTCCAAATGTTACATGTCTTTTTAAATTTTTACTGAAAAATTGGCAGATTTATAGTAGTGGCACAATTTGTGAATAAATTAGAAAGAATCTTATAAATTAAATACTTAAAATATTAGTTATGGCATTAAACATTAAACCACTTTCAGATAGAGTAATTGTGGAACCGGCTGCTGCCGAAACGCAAACAGCTTCTGGAATCATTATTCCGGATACGGCTAAAGAAAAACCACAAAAAGGAACTGTTCTTGCAGTTGGAAATGGAAAAAAAGACGAGCCTATGACCGTGAGTGTTGGCGATACTGTTCTTTACGGAAAATACGCTGGAACCGACTTAAAATTAGATGGAAAAGATTATCTAATAATGAGAGAAGACGATATTCTTGCTATTATTTAGCTGTAATTTTCTTCCCAGTTAGAATTGTGATTTTACTAAATTAAAATAAATAACTTAAAATAAGAGGATGAGATTGCTTCATTCCTCGCAATGACAAAAATGGCAAAAGATATAAAATTTGATATAGAAGCTCGCGATGGTTTAAAACGTGGAGTTGATGCATTAGCAAATGCTGTAAAAGTAACCCTTGGACCAAAAGGTAGAAATGTAATTATTGGTAAATCTTTTGGCGGACCTAACGTTACTAAAGACGGTGTTACGGTTGCAAAAGAAATAGAATTAAAAGATCCATTAGAAAACATGGGTGCTCAAATGGTAAAAGAAGTTGCTTCCAAAACTAATGACTTAGCAGGTGATGGCACAACTACTGCAACGGTTTTAGCACAAGCAATTGTTAAAGAAGGATTGAAAAATGTTGCTGCAGGTGCAAATCCAATGGACTTGAAACGCGGTATCGATAAAGCAGTTGAAGCCATCGTTTCTGACCTTGGTAAACAAGCTCAAGTTGTAGGTAGTGATTCTGAAAAAATAAAACAAATAGCATCTATTTCTGCTAATAACGACGAAGTTATTGGTGAGTTAATTGCTACTGCTTTCGGAAAAGTTGGTAAAGAAGGAGTTATCACTGTAGAAGAAGCAAAAGGAACAGATACTTATGTTGATGTTGTGGAAGGAATGCAGTTTGATCGTGGTTATTTATCCCCCTATTTTGTTACCAACCCAGAGAAAATGAATGTAGAACTGGAAAATCCATACATTCTTTTATACGATAAAAAAGTATCTTCTCTTAAAGAATTACTTCCAGTTTTAGAGCCTGTTGCTCAATCAGGAAAACCATTGTTGATTATTGCTGAAGATGTAGATGGAGAAGCTTTGTCAACTCTAGTAGTAAATAAATTGCGTGGTGCCTTGAAAATTGCAGCTGTAAAAGCTCCTGGTTTTGGTGATAGAAGAAAAGCAATGTTAGAGGATATTGCTATCTTAACAGGTGGAACTGTAATTGCAGAGGAAAGTGGTTACACCCTTGAAAATGCAACTCTAGAAATGCTAGGAACTGCTGAAAAAGTAACTATTGATAAAGACAATACTACAATTGTTAACGGAGCAGGAAAAGCTGATTTAATTAAAAATAGAGTAAATCAAATAAAAGGTCAAATGGAAACTACGACCTCTGATTATGACAAAGAAAAATTGCAAGAACGTTTGGCAAAATTAGCTGGTGGAGTAGCTGTTCTTTATGTAGGTGCAGCTTCGGAAGTAGAGATGAAAGAGAAAAAAGACCGTGTGGACGATGCTTTACACGCTACTCGTGCAGCTGTTGAAGAAGGAATTGTTGCTGGTGGAGGTGTTGCTTTACTAAGAGCAAAATCTTCTTTATCATTCATAAAAGCAGACAACGCCGATGAGGCTACCGGTATTCAAATTATATCTCGTGCAGTAGAATCCCCTTTACGAACTATAGTTGAAAATGCAGGATTAGAAGGTTCTGTGGTTGTTGCAAAAGTTTCGGAAGGTGCTGGCAATTTTGGTTACAATGCCAAAACTGATGAATATGTAGACATGCTAAAAGCAGGAATTATAGATCCTAAAAAAGTTACTCGTGTAGCATTAGAAAATGCTGCTTCTGTTGCTGGAATGATTCTTACTACCGAGTGTGCTTTGGTAGAAATAAAAGAAGAAAACAGCGGTGGAAACCCTATGGGTGGCGGTATGCCGGGAATGATGTAACATTTAAGTACGAGGTAGACTATACGAAGTACTAATCAGAATATTCCAAAATAGAAAATCCGCTAATCTAATGATTAAGCGGATTTTTGTATTTAGAAAAAAATGTTTATTTATTAATTTTTATAAATCTTGTCTTCCAATGATTGTAATAATTTCAATATTTAAATCATTAATATTGTAATAAATGGTATCTACACCACAAACGCAAAATCGTTCTGCATTTTTATAATTTAAAACAACGGGAAACATAAAAGGATTGGAAGCAATTTTATTGAAACATTCGAAGAGCATATCATAATATTTAGCAGCCTGTAAAATGCCAAATTGACCTAAACCGTACTCAAATATTCTAATAATACCTTCCTCTGCTTCAAATGATAACTTGTAATTATACATTGAAACGTTTTTTTATTTCTTCAAAAAGTTCTTCTTTGGTTTTTGTGCTAAATCCACTTTTAATTCCTTTATCAATTTTTGCTTGAACAAATTCGTGGTATGCATCACGCTCACGTGCTTGTTTAATAAGATAATTTACGGCTTCACTTTTACTTGAAAATTCTTCTTCGGCTACTTGTGCTTTTAGCCATTCATCATTTTGCTTTGCTAATGTGATACTTTGTCGAGTCATAACTATAATTTGATTTGGTGTAAATTTACACCAATAATTTGAATTTAGAAAAATATAATCAAAATCTCTAAAAATTAAAAAAATCCGCTTAACCAATTTGATTGAGCGGATTATTGTATTTTAATGAACGATGTTTATTTTCTCTTTTTAAGAAATTTCATTAGTACTGGAACTGTTGTAATTAAGATAATTCCTATTACAATAATTTCAATGTAATGTTTTAAATCAATATGAAATTGAGTTAAAAACAACTCATAAAGGTAATGCCCTGCAAAGATCATAGAAAACGACCAAAGTACCGATCCAAGGATGTTAAATAACATGAATTTCTTTTTATCCATTTCTACTATACCAGCAATTACTGGCGCGAAGGTTCTAATTATTGGTAAAAATCGAGCAAAAACTATGGCTTTACTTCCGTATTTATCAAAAAAATCTTTTGATTGAATTAAATATTTTTTCTTAAATAAAAAAGTATCTTCTTTTTTAAATAGATACGAACCACTTTTAACACCGACCCAATAACCTACCATATTACCTAAAATCCCCATAAGAGAAATTAAAGTGGCCAATAAAGTAACATTAATGAATCCGTTTCCAGTAGAAATTTCTTTCATTAAAGACTCGCTGTATATTCCGCAAAGGAAAAGCAAGCTATCCCCTGGGAGAAAAAATCCTGCCAACAAACCAGTTTCTGCAAAAACAATAAAAAGAACTACATACAATCCGATTTTTAACCCTCCTATTTCTAATAATATATAGAATTCGGGATTAAAAAGTTGTTTCCAATCAAAATGAGTCATAATTGTTTTTCGTATTTTATAAGTCCGTGAAAGTAATTATAATTACTCTTTCACGCAATTTATATATTTATTTTCTTTCGTATTGACAGCATCCCTGCAAATTAGCATAAGTTTCATCCATAGCTTTCACTTCATCGGTGTCATGACCAATTTTAGCAACTGCTTTTTTTACATCCAAAATAGTTGTCTTCTCTTCATTCAAAATCAAACTTAGTTGGTGCGTATCCATATCCCAAACAGCAGATTTTACTCCCGCAACAGAGAACGCTGCTTTTTCAATCCGTTTTTTACAAAGACCACAATTGCCGTTTACCTCAGTGGTATAATTAGCATTTTTATTTTTTTTATCTTGCCCTTGAGCAGAAAAAGTTGCTGCTAGCAACAACATTCCAAATAGTATATTTTTCATTTTTTTATTGATTTTTTTATTGATTTTTGATATTGTAATTGCTATTGATTTTTGCAATTGTTATTGCTCTTGTTATTGAATTTTATTTAACTTTAAATCGCAAACCTGCATAATACATTTGCCCAAACACTGGTGCATATATTATCGAAGTGTCAAAATTCGCGCCAAAAGGATTGCTTGAACCTAAAATGGCTCTCTCCTGACGATAATTTCCTATGTTTTCTCCACCGACATACATTTCGAAAGTGCTGCTAAAAGTTCTTGTGATTTGAGCATTCATAACCGCAAAAGAAGGTGAAAATTCTGGTAATCTATCAACCGAAGCATTAGAAACGGTGGTTGGTAATTGCTGTTTTCCTAGCCAATTCAAGGTATAATCAAATTTCCATTGTTTTCCTTTTTCAATAATATGAGTTGCATATTCAATATTTCCGAAGAAACGGTGTTTGGCCTGTAACGGTCTTTGAAAACTTCCTGAAAGATAATCGGTTGAAATGCCATAATATTTATAAGCAGTTCTTAAATTCAAATGTTTTATAATTTCGTAATTGAAATCAAGCTGCAAACTATTGGCAAACGAATTCCCTTTTAAATTATAAAATAAAACTTGTTGCGGACTTTGCATAAGATCCACAATGGCTTGATTTTGAAAATCGGTGCGGTAAAAATCAACTGTAGCGTCGGCTGGCTTTCCGAAAAGCATAAAATTTTGAGTAAAACTAAAGCCATAGTTCCAAGCGATTTCCGGATTCAAACCATATATTTTTCCGTTAGTATCCAGCACTGAAAAAGCTCTAGAACTTGCAAATAAATTTTGATTTTCTGCATAAATATTAGCCGCCCGTTTCCCTCTTCCAGCAGAAAATCGAAACACGCCTTTCTCCCACGGGTTGTATCTAAAGTGCAATCGAGGAGTGAAAAATGCGCCTAATCTATTGTGATAATCCAACCTTCCGCCAAGGATATAACTAAATTTATCATTGTTATCATAGGTATATTCGAAGAAACCTCCAACCGAATTATCTATTCGACTTACATCGGCAAGGTTCACAAATTCGGCATATTTATCATAAGTAAAATTCAATCCTGTAGCAAATTTGTGCATGGTGTTATTAATTATTGAATTGAAAATCAAGTTCGAATAATAACTTTGCTGTTGGATGTTATATTGATTCAATCCAAAATACGAATCCTGATTGTGGTTGCTGTACGCATTTTGAATTCCAATACTTTGGAAGGGCATCCCTTTAAATACATAACCTAGTTTGGAAGAAAAATCGAAACGGTTGGTATTGATTTCGGAGCCCCAATAATTGGTTGTTAGTTTATCTCTATTTTTATCAAATTCCAATTGACCGGTTTGTTTTTCGTCTTTCATATATTTTAAATTAATAAACGAAACCCAGCCCGTTTCTGGATTAGAATACTGCCAACGATTGACTAAATTTATCTGTTTTCCTAAAGGATTATCTAAAAATCCATCGTTGTTCATATCGTTTTTAGCAAGACGAGTATTTCCGTGAATATAAAAACTAGTAGCCCATTTATCAGAAACTTTTTTATTAAAATGAGTATTCAATTCAAATCTAGAATCGGAAGCACCATAAGCATTAAGGAAAAACGGAATGTCTTTTAAGGGCTTGATTAATTCGGTATTAATTTGGCCCGAAATACTCTCATAACCATTAATTACACTTCCCGCCCCTTTAGTAATTTGGATACTTTCCACCCAAGTTCCAGGCGTAAATGACAATCCGTAAGCCTGTGAAGCACCTCGAACCGATGGTATGTTTTCTTCGGTAATCATGAGATATGGCGAAGTTAAACCCAACATTTTAATTTGTTTGGTTCCGGTTAAAGCATCGGCAAAATTCACGTCTATTGACGGATTGGTTTCAAAACTTTCAGCAAGATTGCAACAAGCTGCTTTTAATAATTCTTTGCTGCCCATCACCGAAGTATTGGCTGTTGTGGTAAGCGATTTTCGTATTCCTTTTTTTTCTCCTTCTACTTTAACATCGTCCAATTTTGTTTGGGCAAAGTTCTCGGCAAAAATTAATAACAATAGGAATAATGTTATTTTTTTCATTTTTAAATAATTTCATTTTTGAATTTAAATTTGTTTCTTAAAGAGTAAAAGTAGTAAGACACGAATTGCACGAATTTTACACGAATTAATTTTAGCGGTTGATTTCACTAATTTTAAAACTTCGTATTAATCATACAATTGCTTCATTTAGCAATAAGTATTAATTCATTAGGCAAAACATTTAAACTTTCAAAATGAAAATTATCCGTAAAAGGTATATTGGCTATACAAAAGGAAGAATGGCGGTGCATTGGCATCGCAATAATAAGAAGACGATTCTTTTTGTTGAAAATTAAAAGAATTCGAAAACACTAGAGGTTTCCATTCGTTGCAAACTAAAAAATAATTGGAATCCAGTGCTACTGATTTTACCGTGATTTGGTCAAATTTCTCGTTAGATTTTATAATTTTATTCTTACAACATTTAGATTTTATTTCAACAACTCCACAGCAGTCTTTCTCAACTTCATGAGAAGTAATTGCTGTATTTATAGAAACAGAAGCAATTTCGTCATCACAATAATGCACGTTGAAAGAAATTCCCAAATTGGAAACCAATAGGAAAAATACTAACAAAAGATTGGTGTATTTTCTGAAATTCATAGCGCAAATATACTGCAATTAATCCTTTGCAATTCTTAAACCTATGTTATTTTATCTTTTTCTGATAATAAAAAGCAGGGATAAAAAGAATTAATAAAATGGGTTGAATGATAAATCTTCGAATATAAAAAAGATACATTTTATTAGTTTCTCCAAATTTAATTAGCACAAAAAAGAAGGCAACCATTAAGATAATTCCAAAAATAGAATATAAAAATATGGAGAATTTTACTATTTTGTTATCATTAAAAAGTAATTTAAGCAAACCTATAGAAATTATTGAATTTAAATAATAACGAAACCCCATACTAAAAAACAACTTAATTATATTATTATTAGGCAATGGCAAATGATAGTAATTCAATTTGAAATAAGCCAAAAAAGGATCGTAGAAAATAATATTTTCAAAGGCTCTAATTGCAACCAAAAGGGATAGCAAAATAACTATAAAGATAACTTTAGTTTTATTTTTCAGAAGGTATTTCAGCATAGAAAGAATATTTATTGACCCATATAATCCAAAGTAAAAAAACTAATCAATAAATTAATAATGGAAAAACCACATCGTGAAGCAGAGAATCATATTCTGGAAAATTATGTAAAGCAATGCAAAGTAAGGCAATCCGAAATACATTAAAAACATGAACCAACAGACTTCCAAAAAGAATAAATAATATGGTGGATTTTAATTTTCCTTTAAAGGCAATTACGAAACTAACAAATAGAATAATAACGCTCAATGCATTACAACCTTCAATAATTCGGGCTACCCATTGCCCCTTATAATATAACTTTACGCTGGCTTCTTTTGTATTAATTTCAGTATGAGAATTACTATCGAAAATAGAAAGTATCTTTTGAGATTGATTTGCCACAAGTTGGGTAAACCCATCCACCTCCATTTTTTTTTCGTCAAATTGATTTAAATAATTTTGATAAACGAAAGTCAAAAGCAAATAGCATGCGGCAAATTTGGCAAGAAAAAACAAAAATGGCTTGAATTGAATTAAGTATTCTTTCAAAATATAATTTTAACAAATTTATGTAAAAGTAAGAAATTGCAATGGTTACTTTTGTGAAAAATAATAAAATATGAATTTTGAGGATTTAAAACCTAAAGTAGTTTCGATTCTGTTGGACACTGATTTGAACAGAGACGAAAAATTGAAAAATTTATGTCAGTTTTTATCTGATTCTATCTCGTATTACAATTGGGTTGGATTTTACTTTGCCAATCACGAAGCTAAAACATTGCACCTTGGTCCGTATGTGGGAGCTGCAACAGACCACACTGTGATTCCGTTTGGAAAAGGAATTTGCGGTCAAGTTGCCGAATCGAATGCTAACTTTGTTGTGCCAGATGTATCGGCGCAAGACAATTACATTGCGTGCAGTTTTACTGTAAAGTCGGAAATTGTTGTTCCCTTGTTTGTAAATAGTGTAAATATTGGCCAAATAGATATTGATTCGCACGTGATAGATCCTTTTACTGAAAAGGACGAGCGTTTTTTAGAATTTGTAAATCAAGAGGTTGCAAAACTTTTTTAAATAAAAGGTAGCTCTTGGAAGTTGAAAGTTGGAAGAAAAAAATAAACAATAAACTGAAAGATTTGCTTGCAACTTTAAAAATAAAGTGTACTTTTGCACCCGAATAAGGATACACTTTATTCATACATAATAATCATTTAAATAATATTGGAATGTATTTAACTAAAGAAACAAAAGCTGAAATCTTCGCTAAACACGGAGGAAAAGCTGAAAACACAGGTTCAACAGAAGGTCAAGTAGCACTTTTCACTTTTAGAATCTCTCACTTAACAGAGCATTTGAAAAAAAATCGTCACGATTATAATACAGAGCGTTCGTTAGTGCTTTTGGTAGGTAAAAGAAGAAGTCTTTTAGATTATTTGAAGAAAAAAGATGTTGTAAAATATCGTGAGTTAATTAAAGAATTAGGTATTAGAAAATAATACTAGAAAACGAGGTGCTTTTGCGCCTCTTTTTTTTAGCATAAAATTTTAAAAAAAGTTTGGTTTTTCATTGGAATACAACAACTACAATCCGACTTACTATCGGGACAAACAACACAACTAATCTGCTGACAGGCAGAAAACCAATGTAAAATTAAAAAGGAAAATTTATGATTCCACAATTATTTGTAGAAAGTATCGATTTAGGTGATGGAAGAAACATCACAATCGAGACAGGTCGTTTGGCTAAACAAGCAGACGGATCTGTAGTAGTAAGAATTGGAAATACTGTTATTTTAGGAACAGTAGTATCCTCAAGAAAAGCAAGTCCAGGTATTGATTTTTTACCCCTTACGGTAGATTATCGTGAAAAATTTGCTGCAGCAGGACGTTTTCCTGGTGGTTTCTTCAAAAGAGAAGCGCGTCCAAGTGATAACGAAGTATTAACTATGAGATTGGTTGACCGTGTATTGCGTCCGCTTTTCCCAAGTGACTATCATGCTGAAGTTCAAGTTATGATTCAATTAATGTCTCATGACGAAAATGTTATGCCCGATGCATTAGCAGGATTAGCAGCTTCGGCGGCACTTGCATTATCTGACATTCCGTTTGAAACGTTAATTTCTGAAGCTAGAGTTGGAAGAATTGATGGTAAATTTATCATTAATCCATCTCGTGCACAATTAGAATTGTCTGACATAGACATGATGATTGGTGCTTCAACAGATTCTATCGCGATGGTAGAAGGTGAAATGAAAGAAATTTCTGAAAAAGAAATGGTAGAAGCAATTAAATTTGCTCACGAACACATTAAAGTACAAATTGCTGCTCAAGAAAGATTAGCTCAAGCGTTTGGAAAAAAAGAAGTTCGTACTTACGAAACTGAAAAATCAGACGAAGCTATTTACGCTAAAGTAAAAGCAGCGGCTTATGATAAAATTTATGCAATTGCTAGCAAAGGTTCCGCTAAACACGAACGTTCAGCTGCATTTGATGCTGTAAAAGAAGAAGTTAAAGCTTTATTTACAGAAGAAGAATTAGCAGAAAATGGTGATTTAGTAGGGAAATATTTCTACAAAGTCAACAAAGAAGCAGTTCGTAATGTAACTTTAGATTTAGGAACTCGTCTTGACGGAAGAAAAACTACAGAAATCAGACCAATCTGGTGTGAAGTAGATTATTTACCGTCGGTTCACGGTTCAGCATTATTTACTCGTGGAGAAACTCAGGCATTGGCAACTGCAACTTTAGGAACTTCTAGAGAAGCAAACCAAATTGATTCGCCATCAGAACAAGGAGAAGAAAAATTCTATTTACATTATAATTTCCCGCCATTTTCTACAGGAGAAGCGCGTCCATTAAGAGGAACTTCAAGAAGAGAAGTTGGTCACGGAAACTTAGCACAACGTGCATTGAAAAATATGATTCCTGCAGATTGTCCTTATACAATTCGTATCGTTTCCGAAGTATTAGAATCGAATGGTTCGTCTTCTATGGCAACTGTTTGTGCTGGAACCTTATCTTTAATGGATGCTGGAATTCAGATGATTCGTCCGGTTTCTGGAATTGCAATGGGATTGATTACTGATGGAGAACGATTTGCAGTATTGTCTGATATTCTTGGTGATGAAGATCACTTAGGAGATATGGATTTCAAAGTAACTGGGACTTCTGAAGGGATTACCGCTTGCCAAATGGACATTAAAATAGACGGATTGAAATACGAAATCATGGAGCAAGCTTTGGCTCAAGCTCGTGATGGACGTTTACATATTCTAGGAATTCTTACTGAAACTCTTGCCGCTCCAAAAGCAGATGTTAAAGTTCATGCTCCAAAAATTATCATGAGAACTATTCCTGGAAACTTTATTGGTGCATTAATTGGACCTGGAGGTAAAGTAATTCAAGAATTACAAAAAGCTACTGGTTGTACTATAGTTATTAACGAAGTGGATGAGCAAGGAATTGTAGAAATTCTAGGAACAGATCCAGACGGAATTGCTGCAGTATTAGCTAAAATAGATTCCATCATCTTCAAACCTGCAATGGGTGAAGCATATCAAGTCAAAGTAATTAAAATGCTTGATTTTGGTGCTGTGGTGGAATATACAGATGCTCCAGGTAATGAAGTATTACTTCACGTATCGGAATTAGCTTGGGAACGAACTGAAAATGTTTCTGATGTTGTAAACATGGGTGATGTTTTTATGGTGAAATATTTAGGAATAGATCCTAAAACTAGAAAAGAAAAAGTTTCTAGAAAAGCACTTTTACCAAGACCTCCAAGAGAAGAAAATAAAATTACTCCTAAAGCGGAATAATTAAGTTTTTATATAAATCAATATCCCAACTTAATTTCTTAAGTTGGGATATTTAATTTTTGGAAGCAACTATTTTTAATTTTTCATTAAATGTTAGTTTTTTATTTATAAGATTTTTTTAACCTTTGTTATACTATTATACTTTTATAAAAAATTAATTTTATAAAAAAATTTAATTAAATAAAATGACAAAAACCGTTGGTATAATTGGAGCTGGAATTGGAGGCCTTGCATTATCAATTCGACTAGCTAATCAAGGGTTTAAGGTAACAGTTTTTGAAAAAAATAGTTATCCTGGAGGAAAATTGAGCGAACTAAATGTAAATGGATTCCGATTTGATAAAGGACCGTCCTTATTCACAATGCCTTCGTTAATAGATGAATTAACAAATTTGAAAGGAAGTTTACATCAATTTGAATACCAAAAATTAGATGTCATTACCAACTATTTTTATTCGGATGGAACACAATTAAAAGCATCTGCTACTATAGAAGAATTTGCAGAGGAAGTTCATTTAAAATTAAATGAAAAAAAAGAAACTGTTTTAAGGCACATTAAGCGCAATGCTTTTTATTTTAAAACTACCGAAGATTTATTTTTGAAACAATCGCTTCATCAACTGAAAAATTTTATTAACCTTAAAACTTTAAAAGGTATATTGTTTTCTCCATTCTTGGGATTATTCAGTACTATGAACGAAAAAAATTCAAGAACATTTTCCAATCCAAAAACGGTACAACTATTCAATCGGTTTGCAACCTACAACGGTTCAAATCCATATAAAGCACCCGCCTTAATCAATATGATTTCGCATTTAGAATTTAATCTTGGAGCTTATTTGCCTAAAAAAGGCATGCATCAAATAACAACACATTTGGTCAAACTTGCAGAAGAAGCCAATGTGGAAATTAAATACAATGCAGCAGTTGAAGTCTTAGAGGTTGGGTCTAATAATCGGATTACAGGCATAAAAAGTAATGGGGTAAATTATCCCTTTGATATTGTAGCAAGCGATGTAGATATTCATGCGCTTTACAACTATTTATTACCAAAATCTTTTACACCTAAAAAACTAATTCAGCAAGAAAAATCTAGTAGCGCCTATGTTTTTTATTGGGGAATAAACAAAGAATTTAAAGCACTCGGACTTCATAATATTTTGTTCAGTGAGGACTATAAAAAGGAATTTGATAATTTATTCTCAAAACAATTTCCAATTGACGATCCTACAATTTACATCAATATAACTTCAAAATATTGCAAAGAGGATGCGCCCGAAGGATGTGAAAACTGGTTTGTAATGGTAAATGTACCTCACAACAAAAGTGAAAACATAAATTATGCAGAAGCTATTCGGAAAAATGTTGTTGAAAAAATTAACGCGATGTTGAAAACTGATATTGAAAAACACATCATTACAGAGAGCACGTTAAGTCCGATTGATATAGAAACCCAAACTTCTTCCTACGGAGGATCACTTTACGGTAATTCTAGCAACAATAAATTTGCGGCATTTTTACGGCATGCTAATTTTTCTTCAAGCATTAAAAATTTGTATCTTGTAGGCGGAAGTGTACATCCAGGTGGTGGTATTCCGCTTTGCCTATTTAGTGCAAAAATAGCGAGTAAATTAATCGTAGAAAAAGAAAAGAAATGCTAAAAAATTATAAATCCTACTTATTATATTTTTTAATTCTGGTATATGTTTCAGGCTCCATTGGGTTTGTAGTGAATCCTACTTTTTTTAGTCCATTTACGCCTTACACTTTATTACTTACGTGTTTTGTTTTTTTAATTCATAGTCCATTGGCCGACAAAAAATTCCTAATAGCCTTTTTTTCTATAGCTTTTTTAGGATTCATCATCGAAGTAATTGGCGTGAAAACGGGGTTGGTTTTCGGAAAATATTCCTACGGAAACGGATTAGGCATTAAATTACTTGAAGTTCCACTAATCATTTCTATCAATTGGGCAATGCTTATTTGTGCAGGAATCAGAATAGTAAGTGGATTCTTTGCAAATAGAAAAACAGTATTGCTTGTTGCGGCTTTATTAGTAACTCTTATTGATTTACTAATTGAACAAGTAGCGCCAAAACTCGATTTTTGGCAATTTGAGGGAGGATTTCCTAGTTTACATAATTATTTAGGTTGGATTGGAGTAGCTTTTTTTACCTCGTACTTTTTTTATCCTACAATAATTAAAGGCAATCGGAATGTTTCTTTGATTATATTGATTTTACAAATTATATTCTTCACCTCTTTATTTATATTTATTTAACATGGAAATAATAATTAATGCAAGTATCGTTTTAGTAACTTTTATACTAACCGAATTTTCTGCATGGGCAAATCACAAATACATAATGCATGGTTTTATGTGGTATTTTCATGCAGATCATCACAAAAAAGACCACAAAAGTTGGTTTGAAAGAAATGATTTGTTTTTTATCATTTATGCTGTACCGAGTTGGTTACTCATAATGTTCGGAATGATGAACCAATATGCCTGGTATACTTGGGTTGGGTTTGGTATTTTACTGTATGGTTTAGCTTATTTTATTGTACATGATTTGGTAATCCACCAACGCTTCAAAATGCTTACTAAAACAAAAAATGTCTATGTTTTAGCGTTGCGTCGCGCACACAAAATGCATCATAAAAACATAGGGAAAGATGGTGGCGAGAGTTTTGGAATGTTAATTATTAAGAAAAAATATATTCAAGCTGCATTAAATCAGACTAAAATTGTTAATGCCTAAAACTGTATGCAACTGAATAAATATCCTAGTCTTTAGCATAAGGTTTTACACTTTTACTTAGTTTATTCTATATGTTTTTCATGAGCTGCACATAAATTAAACTATAAAATGGAATATATAAATACAGTCTGTTGCCCAATTTGTAAAAAAACCGAAAGTTCTTATTACTTGTCTACAAATGCGCTAATGCATGAGCTAAATAATGAGCTTTATACTTTTACTATTTGCACCAATTGCGAAGCAGTATTTTTAACAAATCCAGTTAAGACTGAACGATTAGAGCATTATTATACAGACAGTTACTTACCATATAGAGGAGACGCTGCTTGGGGAAAATATGGTTCATTTGTAGCTAAAAGTCAAAAAAAATTAGATTTAAAACGTGTTAATTTTGTAAAAAAATATCTTAAAAAAACAATACAAACCTTAATGTTCTTGATGTAGGTTGTGGTAATCCAAGTTTTTTAGAAATTTTAGAGCAAAAATCAAAAGCAAAATGCATTGGAATTGATTTTTCAGATTCAGGATGGAAAGACAAAAACTTTCCCAACTTAGAACTTAAAAAAGTCGCGATTGAAGATTATGTTTCTGACAAACAATTTGATGTAATTACATTATGGCATTATTTAGAACACGATTACAACCCGAGTCAAACCATTGAAAAACTATATAATTGTCTTAAATATGGGGGAAAATTAATAATTGAAGTGCCTGACTATAATAGTATTAGCGCAAAAATTCAAAAATCGTATTGGCAAGGTTGGCATAGTCCAAGACATATTTCGTTGCCAACCAAAAAAAGTTTTGACCTTTTGTTTCAGAAAGACAAATGGGAAATTAAAAAACATTTACGATACGGAACCCTTGATTCTTTTACCCTATGGTGGCTTGGCAGAATGCAGAAAAAAGGGGTTGATTGGTCAGGTAATATGTCCAACCATTTTTGGTCGCTTGTATTTTTAAAAGTGGTTACATTTCCAGTTTTTGCTTTTGAAAAAATATTTCCAATGGGCATACAAATAATAGTAGTTGAAAAAAAATAAACTGAATCATATTCCTAAACCAATCAAAAAATAATTGATCCCCATGAGTCAAATAACTACTTGTACTTTTTTTAAATTGGAATCTTTTTCCAACAAATTATGGGCATTATCCCAAATGCAATTAGGACATGCTCATTTCAAAAACATTGAAGGACTAGTTTTTTACAAGCTATTGGGCTCTGGCGCAGAAAATGGTTTCAGTTCAAAACCAAACTTTGGAACGTATGCACTTTTATGTATATGGGAATCAGAAATGAATGCTACTACTTTTTTTGAAAAAAATTCGTTTTTTAACAAGTATAAATCTAAAAGTGCAGAATCATTTACTGTTTTTGCGCATGCGGCAGAAGCCCATGGAAAATGGGATGGAAAACAACCTTTCATTTCTACAGCATCTTTAATAATAGACAAACCCATTATGGTATTAACACGAGCCAGTATCCGGTTTTCAAAATTGATCTCGTTCTGGAGAAAAGTAGGTAATGTGAGTAAAAGCTTAGAAGATTACGATGGATTGGCTCTTTCAATAGGTGTGGGCGAATGGCCATTAATACAACAAGCCACATTGAGCATTTGGAAAACGCAAGCCGAAATGATTGATTATGCCTACAAAAACAAAAAACATTTGGAGGTTGTACGTTTAACCAGAAAACTAAAGTGGTATAAAGAAGAGCTATTTGCGAGATTTATTCCATATAAATTCTTAGGTCAATGGAAAGGTAAAAACGTTGCCAATTTTCTGGATATATAATCTCAAATTTGTCTTCTATTTTTTTTCAAAATAGCATTTATTTAAAATATTTTTAAAATTAAATATTGATCTTAAAACTATAAAAGAATAGTTTCTTTTAAAATCAATTCTACACATTTTAATTTAAATGCATAATCATAATTTACTTTTCTTTCCATAAAAAATGCCCCAAATAGTGTTTAACTTTTTGGGGCATTTTCAATTTTTAATATCTATTTAAGTACTATCGTTTTATAACTCGTATAAATTTAGTATTTTCTCCTTGAGTTACAATTAAATTGT
>Ga0114971_10000327_pt1 | contig 30558 bp, 27 predicted proteins | sample M_140625_MF_Meta_FD_87320 | JGI IMG/M metagenome (GOLD analysis project Ga0114971, IMG submission 87320) | Freshwater microbial communities from Lake Montjoie, Canada to study carbon cycling - M_140625_MF_MetaG | ecosystem: Environmental > Aquatic > Freshwater > Lake | place: Lake Montjoie... | reverse complement strand
TGGTCGGCTATGCGGCGAATTATGCGGCTGCCTACTGGGCGCTGCGCCGCCTCTCCTGCAGCGTGATCAGCGCATCGGTGGGGGCGTTGATTTTCACTTTTGCCCTGCCAATTTCCGGTCAAACTCATCATCCCCAGCTCCAGTACCGGTTTGGCATCCCCCTCGCAGCCGCATTTTTAATATCGTTTCTGGATCAAAAAAATTGGAGCCACTTGATTTGCGCCGCGGGCTGGATGGTGTGGCAGATTTATTGCAGTATCTATATTGGATTTTTCCTGCTGCTGCTACTCGCCGTCATCACCGTCATTTATCTTTTAAAGCATATCAGAGATATGCCAACCCTTTTCAGACTCGAGTTTCTCGTTTCTTGGAAAGCGCTGCCTCAAAAGAAAAAACTCGTACTGCTCCTCTCGCTGATACTGCTGGCAGGATTAACCTTTTTAATTTTCTATCCCTATCTTCAAGTCACCCTGCTATACGGGGCTAAAAGGGATTGGGCCACCATTCTCAACGGACTGCCCCGGCCGCAAAGCTACTTCATCGCAGACCACTCCCAGCTCTGGTCGTCCGCTTCGGCTGCCGGAACCGGCATCTTACCCCAATGTCGCCAGGAACATCGTCTTTTCATCGGCCTTATCCCATGGTTGCTGACTCTGACTGGGTTGGTACTGGGTCACCAACAAAAGCAGCGACTCGCCTACTCCCTGCTGGCGGCGGCGCTGGGAATGATGATTTTACTCACTCTCAACATCCACGGCCACAGTCTCTGGAAACTGTTTGCCGAATGGCCGCTGGCCTCTGCCATTCGGGCGGGATCCCGCATCATTCTAGTCCTGCTCTTTCCGGTGGCCTTTCTGGCAGCTCTGGCGTCGGACCGGATTCTTGAAAGCAGCCCCAAATACGGAAAACTTTTTTTGGCGCTGATTCTTTCCTGTATGGTTTTTGAATTCTCCCTGTGTCATGCCGGTGAAAGCCCTAAATCCCTGTGGCGAACCCACCTCAGCGCCCGCAATCAAACCATCCCCACCCCTCTTCCGCCCGATGCTATTCTTTTTTTGGCACAAGTGAACCGGGATTACTTTCTGATAGATGAGGTGGACGCCATGTGGCTGAGTCTGCAGCATCGATTGCCGACTCTGAATGGCTATAGCGGCGTTTACCCTCCTGAATATGATTTCAAATTCGGCACCAATTCTCTGGAGATTGTCCGGCGCATCAATGCCTACTTGGATTGGACAGGTAAAACCGATGATCTGGAGGCCTATCGCTCCCTGATTCGACGCGTGGTCCCCATCGGATTTCCGCCCCTCAACCCCGAGTGGCTCAACCGCCCCCCCTCCTCGTCACAGAAATTGACGGCAAAGAAACCAGAATCCAGCCCGGAAATGGAATACCAGAAACAGCTGGACCGCATCTGCGAAGCCGTGAATCGCTTGGTGCCGGCGGGCGCCACCCTGCTGGTATTCACGGAGGGCGAGGACAGTCTGCTGCAGATGAACGGGCGTGGGGCCCGGCCTTTTCCGCAGGAGATAGACGGCACCTATGCCGCCTACCGCCCGGAAAACGACGCCGACGCCATCGCCCAGCTTGAATCACTCCGGAAGTCGGGCGCACGCTACCTCCTTATCCCGGCGATCGCCTTCTGGTGGCTGGACTCGTATCCCGAATTCTACCGCCACTTGCAGGAGACCAGCCGCACTGTGGCGCGCAATCCGGATTACCTCCTGCTGGAACTGACGTCTCCATAGCAAGCCACCAAGAGTTGGACACTCTTTAAACCCGAATTCCAAAATGGGGGAGGAATGGCGCGTCGATGGACGGCATGGCAAAGGGCGCCGGCACTAAAATTATTTCGAATAATCAGGCTCACCAGATTACCCGATCGCCATTTTTAACACTCACCAGTTCTAGGGATGACCTCTTCCTCAAACGCGATTATTTTTCAGGCAGCCGCCGGGAGAGTCCCGAAGTAACCCGGACTTGAAACCGGATCGATTGACCCTACACTCCGGCCATCCGGCGCGAATATTGCCGTCCACCCCGTGAATCGACCCGCACATCAAAAGCATCATCATAAAAACAGAGCCGGAACCAGTCGTGACTGCTCAGTGATTCGTGAGGATGAGCGGCAGCGGGATACTTTCCGCTGCAATGTAAGAATCCATCCGGCGAAGACGTTGAAGCGATGAACTCATACGCGCACAAAATCCGCGAAGGCGCGAGGCGGCTTCTCACAGCTCCGGTGGACATGGCGTCGCTGGCGGTGTTTCGCTGTCTATTCGGTCTCATGATGACGGCGGCCATGGTGCGCTTTTTGGCGCGGGGCTGGGTCACGCAATTCTATATTGAGCCGGCCTTTCATTTCACCTATCCGGGGTTTAGCTGGGTTACGCCCTGGCCGGGGCATGGGATGTACGCGCATTTTGTGATCCTATCGCTCCTGGGGCTGGGCATGGCGCTCGGTTTTTATTACCGGATTTGCACGCTCTTATTTTTCCTAGGGTTCACCTATGTTGAACTGTTGGATCAAACGGCCTACCTGAACCACTACTATTTGATCAGCCTGATCAGCGGGCTGATGCTCTTCCTGCCGGCGAACCGGCTCTGGTCCGTGGACGCATGGCGGAAACCCTCAATCCGACAGGCGACTGCGCCGGCCTGGACGCTGAACCTGCTCCGGTTTCAAGTGGGGGTGGTCTATTTCTTCGCCGGTCTGGCCAAAGTAAACGCGGACTGGCTGCTGCGGGCCGAACCGCTGCGCCTCTGGCTGTCGGCAAAAAGCTGCCTGCCGGTGGTTGGGCGATGGCTCAGCGAGGTGTGGGTAGCATATGCCGCCAGCTGGTTCGGCGCGCTGTTCGACCTGGGCATTATTTTTTTCCTGCTCCACCCGCGCACGCGCCGCGCCGCCTACGTGCTTCTGCTGGGATTCCATGCCGCGACGGGACTGCTGTTTAACATCGGGATGTTCCCATGGATCATGGTGGTGGGAGCGACGCTATTTTTTCCCGCCGACTGGCCGCGACGGTGGCTCCTGAAAAGAGTCGGGCTTCTTTCCCTGATTTACCGGGGCCCGCCTCGGGTGGGGCAAGCCACCGATGAGAGGGCCAAGGCGCCCTGCCCGACTCCGCCGCTTTCCAACGGCAAAACGAGCGGGTGGATATGGGTTTTGTTAGGACTCTATGTGACAGTGCAACTGCTGTTGCCGCTGCGCTCCTATTTTTATGCAGATCCCCCGGCGTGGACTGGCATGGGATTCAACTGCGCCTGGCGCGTGATGATCGCCGAAAAAACCGGCTGCGTGGATTTTTACACACTCAATCCAACGACAGGCCGTCGGGAAAGACTGGCCGGGAAAGATTGCCTGACGCCCCGCCAAGAAATGATGATGGCGCAGGACCCCGACCTCATCCGCGCCTTCGCACGGCGCCTGTCTTCGGAGCTGCAGACACCTGGCGGGGCGACCGCACCGATTTATGCAGAGTCCTTCGCCACAATGAATGGGCGGCCAAGTCAGCGGCTCATTGACCCTGCGGTAAATCTGGCGGGACGGTTATCTTCCGGATGGATCCTGCCCCTCAAGGATTGAACCCTTGGAATTCGGTTAATCCCGCATTCCGAAATATGGCAGTTCAACTTAACCGTGGCAGATCGGTCAGGTAGGGCGGGCCGCTGTTGCAACCCGGGTCACCTTAGACCCCGGGACGGCGCGCACGGAGTGTCGCGCCCTACCTAGCCGCCATCCAGCGAGGAAGGTGGCCGGTCCTTGGGTCGATCAATCCGGATCCAGGCATCCTTCATTCATAGGGATGTATCCGGTCTGGTCTTGCTACTGAAGCCGGGGTAATAACAAAGCGATCCGCTTGCGCAAAAAAAGTCCGCGGGTAGGGCGGGCAGTCCTCTGCCCGCCGCTGTTGCCAACCCACGTCACCTTATGCCCCGGGACGACGCGCACGGAGTGACGCGCCCTACCTACCCCAAAGTTGCCAAGAAATGCTTTAGGATAGGGATGTCGCGTGAAACCTAGCACCAATGGCTCCGAGCGCTCCGGGATTCGGGTTCATACCAAACTCGATTCTGGAGCTGAGTTGGGAATGAAGTGGCGCAGATCGACTGTCACTCCCTCACTCTCTCCATGAAAATGGAGGAGGGCGGGGAAAGGAGGCGCTGGGGGAGGCGAGGGAGGGCCTCAGAATTCGGTTAATGAAGGGGTAGACTTTGGGGCGGAAGCGGTGCTTTGGATCCCACCTCCCCATCGTCACAAAAAGGACAAATCATGCGTCCTTTGCCCACGCAGAGATAACATTTCCCGCTACCGATGCAGGTGGGGCAGAGATCCCCCTCAAACTGACCTGTTCCATTACAGGAAGGACACTGGCCGCTGTTCCCGCAAAGGACGCACAAACTCATGGTGCCCCGGCCGTTGCAGAGGGTGCAGGGTGAGCTGCCATGGATGGCCGCGGCGGCACGAATTTTTTGGTAGGCAGGCGCATTGGAAGCGATCATTTTGGCCCACGCATCGGAACGTGAAAACTGCAACTGTTTACGGAATCCCTCGGTTCGGGCGCCCGCGCGCTGACGCTTTTCCCGGAGCGAATCCCGCCGGGAGATTTCATCGGCGTAAGTCTTCCTCTCCTGCTCGAGATGGTCGAATTGCCTCTGGCGCTCATCATCAGAAACAGTCGTGACAGGTTGAACGGTTCCTTCCAAAACCGCAGGGGGGTTGGGGACGGCCACGGTGGGGCTGCGCTGCACCATCCAATACGCCAAGGTGATCAGCAGGATGGCGGCGAAAAAAAAGTGAGTGCGACGATGCATGAAAATTACTGCTCCCAGTAACTTACCGAGACCTGTTTGCCTGCATTACCAAAGGTGGCCAGTGCATCCACACTGGCTGTATCATAGCTGATGATGTTTGTAGCCGCTTTTGTGTTCTTGTAGTACATCCCGCTTCCCATGATAACCATCCCCTTGATGTACTGGGTTTGACCGTCCTTGAGATTTTCCATCTCCACATAACAGGGGGTGTAAAGGACCCCGCTGATATTACAATTGCCGTGTATATCCAAACAGGCGGTCGAATAAATCACCGCAGGCATGTCATCGCTTGCCGTGAAATTCTCAAAGCCCTTGGAGGTAATATTGATATTGGTCGGATTTCTGCTGGCAGTGGAGTAGGCCGGAGGATAGCCGCTGGTATAGGTGGAGGGATCTGTAGGCACCAATTTGGATAAATTGGCGGCATTCACATTGATGGCAGCCGTCACCATGATTTTTTCAGACACGGGATCCCATCCTGAGCCGGTAAAATTAAGCAGCAATGTCCCCTTGATATTAATGCCATTGGGCAGCGTGGCGGTGGTCAAGTTAGCCAAATCCAGGTCGGTCATTTTCACATCCACGACCACAACCCCCTCCATGGCCTTGGTGAAGGCGTTGGTGTACAGCTTTGCGGCTGTGATAAAAGTGGACAGGTTGGTGAAATGGTTGTTTTTGGTGGTCGGGTTGTAACCATTGGTCATGAGATCTGCAACAGCTATAAAACGGTTGAGTTCGAAAAGCGTATTGCTGGTTCCCTGAGCGGTGTAGTCAGGAATCTGATTGGCCGTTCCCTGGTTAGTCATTGAGTAGGAGGAGTCCGGAATGGTCATATAATTGGTGTCATAATTAATCCGACCGTTGGCCAGCACTGCCAGTCCCGAGCCCCCGTCCACGATAATCGGACCGAGTTTATCTCCATCAATGGCCACATTCCCCGCCTGTCCATTGGCCTTGGTATTGCTTGTGTCGGTCGATCCGTCATTCACGCTGACGATGGCGGCGGGGTAACCCCAGGCCATCCGCACATTGACGGTGGCAGTCTGAGTGACGCTCCCAACGGTGGCGGAGCCGGTGATTTTCGCGGAGGAGGGGGCATTTGTGTTCGGCAAAAGGATTGTTGCCGTGGCGGTTTGATTGCTGAAAGGCGCGGCAATGGTCCGCTGATACAATACGCCAGCGGCCGAAGAGGAGACCCGGGAATAAGGATTGTTTGCAGTCTGCAAATTATTACCAAGGGTGCCTACTGCCTTCGTCAGGGCGGTGTTTAAATCGGTGCAGGCAATCACTGCCGCGCCCTGAGCAAATTCCTGGGCGGAAATCATATTGCTGCGCGACAAAGTGACCTTGGATCCCTGAGCCACAAGCGCCGTGATTCCGGCTGCGATGGTGACCACCGTCACCGTGACCAAGCACAGGACAATCAGGCTCCCCCCCCGCTCTCGGTGATTTTTTAAAATAATAGTTTTCATGGCTGGGATAGTTTTAAGGAATAATGGAAAGCACGTTGTTGGTCCGGACCCGGTTTAAGGAAACTCCCGTTCCCTGAATATCAATCGACTGATATTTGTCGGTTTTGTAGTTGTCGGCAATACCAAATCGGATGATGGCAATGACTTGGTTAGTCATGGTGAAGATTTTAAAGCCCGGCAGGTTACGGACGCCGGAGGGGACCAGCACCTTGGTCGAGTTGCTCTGGGTGTTGGCAACATACACGAGCCGATTGCTGGCGCAGTCCGAGGCGTTCGTTGAATTAACGCCGATAAACTTAAATTGCTCAAAGTGATCTTTGTCGTCCCATGGAATACCGTTGGTGTTAAAGCCAGCTGAGGTGGTGTCCAAAGCCACATTGTCGTCAAAGCCCAGCGTCAAAATGTTGCCCGAAACATCATTGGAAATACTGGTGGCAAAGCGGACACGGCTTTGAATAAATTCAATCGAGTTCCCAGCCTGCTGATTGAAAAGGGTCTGGGCGGTGACACCCGAGACGGCGTAACCGGCATAATAGATGAAGGCCATGGCCCCCGCCACCACCAAAACACCCATCGCCACAGCCACGAGCAGCTCCACCAGAGTCACTCCGGATCGGTTTCGGCGAACCGGCGATGCCATCGCGTCGCTCAGAATCATTGCTGACCCCCGCTGTACTTATTCACAATGGTTTGCAGACTCACGGTCATCGGCAAGCGCGGGGTCTGAAACGTCGCCGTGACGGTGACTAGATGTCCCAAAGTTCCCTGGGGCTCAATTTTAGTGAGCAGGGTGCCGGGAACCAGAAACGTCGTGCCTGCCTCGTTTAAGTTGATTTCGTTCTGATTTGTTATGGTCACCACATTGGTGGTGAAAGGATAGTTGGGGGGATTATAATACACCGCCCGAACGTCATAAATTTTGGCCTCCACCAGCGCCATCGCTGAATTGTGATCCGAGACGCGCGCCGTCGAGAGCTGCATGGAAAAAATGGACCCGAGGGTCGCTGTGATCAGAATCACAATCAACCCCATCACGATCAATGTCTCCACCAGGGTCATGGCTCGCACCCGACCCCTGTTTGTCCCGAATAAGTTCATTTGAGCGTTTCCTGCATCACAATAAAGCAAATCCCCGATAAACCCTTGCCAGTCATTACTCCACGGCCCAAATTCTACACTGCAAACGTGCCAAAAGTGTCCCAATTTAGCAAGGCCAAGCCTTTGCGGGGGAGGCTTTTGCCCACAAGAGCAAAAACTATACCACAAAAAATAGCCCCAAGCAAAAAAGAAAATGGAGTTGCTCTCTTTGATACAATCCGCGGGAAATCAATCGCCCTGGCAATCGAGAGCAGACGGGGCTGGCCACGGTCGTCCCACGCAGTAAAAAAGAGGCTGAAGCTTTGCTGCTAAAAATGCCCACGAGCATATTTGCCGCGGCGATTGGCGTTTATTCCACTGGCGTTGCGCCCAGTTGAAGCAGAAACCAAAATGGGCAACGCCGGCAAGACTCCGGCTATTTGACCGCCTTGAAGAGCGCCAGACACTTGGGCCGCTGCTCCTCGTGCAGGACAATCCGTTGAGGGTAACGCGAGCGGCTCAACAAGAGCGGATTCTCCCACGGCTGGTGAATCATGTCGTCCGGAAAGGCAGCGAGCTCGGGAATCCATTGTCGCACAAACTTCCCTTCCGCATCGAACTTTTCACCCTGGGTCACAGGATTAAAGATTCGGAAATAAGGCGCCGCATCTGTGCCTGTGCCCGCACTCCATTGCCAGCCCCCGTTATTGGCCGCCATGTCGCCGTCCACCAGCTGCCGCATGAAATAGCGCTCCCCCCACTGCCAGTGCAGGAGCAGGTCCTTGGTCAGAAACATCGCCACAATCATGCGCAGCCGGTTGTGCATCATGCCCGTGGCATTGAGACAACGCATGGCCGCATCCACGATGGGATAGCCGGTGCGACCCTCGCACCACGCCTGAAAATGCTCCCGGTTCTCCGACCACGCCACCCGGTCGTATTCCGGCCGGAACGCGCCCCGGGTCACATGCGGAAAGTGGTGCAACACCTGCAGATAAAATTCACGCCAGATTAATTCATTCAGGAAAATGTCAGCGCCATTGACCGATCCGGCAGACGGCGGCGGACGGACCGCTTTCTTGTCCCGCGCTAGATTCAGTTCCGCAAGGATTGTGCGGACCCCTATCGTTCCGGCGCGGAGATGCGGCGAAAGACGGGAGGTGCCGTCCACCGCCGGATAATTCCGGCTTTCGCCGTAGGCATGCACCGGCCCGGCCATGAAACCGCGCAACAATTCCAGCGCCGCGCGCTCACCGCCGGGCGGAATCGTCTGCGTGAGCGGATACCCCATCTCCTCCGTCGTCGCTGGCAGCGGATCGGAAGGCAGGCTGGGGACTGGGCTCGCCTGGGAGACGGCTTTTAATTTCCCCTTGGGCAGCGGAAGGGGTCGGGCCTTCCACGCCCTGGAATAGGGCGTGAAAACCGTGTAGGGCTTGCCAGCCTGGGTGAGTATTTCCGACTCTTCCCAGACGACGGCGTCCTTAAATAATTCAAAGCCGAAACCGGCGGCATTTAAAAGGCCAACCAGCTGTTCATCGCGCCGCTGGGCATAAGGCTCATAGCGCTTGTTGGCGAAGACCGCCTGCGCGCCCGCCTCCGCGCACAGTCGCGGCAAAACCTCCTCCGACTTCCCACAGCGGATGACCAGCGTGCGGCCCAGTTCCGCGAGATTTTTACGCAGCGCTTCTACGGACTGCAGCAAAAAAGCCAGCCGCGCCGCGCCCACATCCGGACCCGTGCGGAGGGCATCCTCAAAAATAAAAACCGGGATGACTCTTTCCGCACGCTGGGACGCCTCGCTCAGCGCCACATTGTCGGAAACGCGCAAGTCGCGCCGGAACCAATGGATGACAGTTTTCATGGTAAATTAAATCTACGATTCCCTTTCCTCTCGGCTGAAAAAGCACAAGTGACCCGGCGAACCAGCCTCAAGAGCGGGGCTGAGCTCAGCGGCTATTTTTTGGGGAGCTGGATCTGCTTCAGCCCCACCTCATGGGCGATGTCATCGAACTCTTCGCGGCTGACCTCGTCCAACTGCTTGCCGCGGGCCTTGAGCTGTTCGTTGATCTTGATCGCCTTCTCGGTCATCACCTCGTGGGTCTCCCGAGTGCCCCCGACCAGCGCAAAATTCGGCCCGGTGGTGACGCGCTTGCTGCCGTCCGAATCCAGACCCAGACCAAAGAGGGTGGCTTTGCGCTTTTTTTTGGCATTGGCCATACCTCGAGCCTAAAGCCCCTGCACAGCAGGGTCAAGCCGGCGAAAACCCAGCCCGCGCTCCACAGTATTCCACCTCCCGGCCGCAACTCAATCTTCAGACCGAGCGGATTCTCAAAGGAGAGGCGCAAAGGGGTTCCCCACCGAGCCGGCAGCGGGATGGGCCGGCACAAACAGGAGGCTGACGAACAGATAGATCCAGCCGAGCACCAGATGGGCGCCGAAAATGAACCCGAATTGGACGATATCCACCGCGCCAAAATCGTAAAGCAAGATGCCCGTCGCCAGCAGCAATGCTCCTGGCAGCAGCGCCGCCGCAGACAATTTCAAGGCCCGGCGCAAATTTAAATCCCGGTTTGCAAAAAAACCGAGCACCCATACCGGCACACAGTAGAGCGTCGCCAGCAGCCACCAGCCTGCCAGCAGGCTGATCACGGCGACCAGCGCAACGACAAATAAAATCGTGGATCGCCACGCGCCCCAGAGCGGTTCCAGTTCCGTGCGATTGAAGGCAAATGGGGGTCCGGCCGGATAGGGTAATTCCAGATAGCCCAGGAGCGAGAGGGCCCAGATCTCCTCCCGCCCGAATTCAATCTGTACGTCGGCGGTGGAATGGATATTGCCGCTATGATTCAGATCGACCCCCAGCGCCAGTATCCGCCCCTCGGCGAGGAGCCGGGGCGAATCACCCCGCCAGTCGAGCTGGGCGGAGCGGACCTCGCCGGCAGCGGGCAGGGTTTGAACCGCCGACTGAATAACCGGAAAAACACTGTCCATGATAAACCAGACGCCGAAGGCGGCGGCCGTGAGGGCGACGAGCAGTTGAACCAGCAGCAGACGGGTCACAGGCGCATGGGCAAAGGAGGCTACCCCGCGCGGCGTGAACGGCTCCGAGGCGAACGGTTTGCTCCCGGCCTTCACAGGTTGGATCGATCAGAGTTCATCTTGGCACCGACATGCAAGACCTTTGAATCCGCCCCGCCCACCAGTTCGGCAACGGCTTGGACCGCAAGGCATCCCTCCGATTCAGGCCGCCGGGCTGGCCGGGGGCACGGGCTGATTCGGTGCGGACGGCGGCGTCAGAAAAACAGGCACGGGGTAGCGCAGCTTCATCACATCGTCCACAATGACCTCGATGAAATAGGTTCCGGGAGCCTTCAATTCCAGCTGGCCGAAAACCGTGACATTCGTCGAATTCAATGCGGCGTCGCGCAGCTCAAATTTCATCTCCGCTTTCCGGAGGACGGTGGTCTGATCGGGGGCGATGAGACGCACGGTTTCCTTGAATTGTCCAAGCCCCGCCGTCCAGCGGTTGAACACACACAGCCGCGCGGCCACGACAGGCAGCTGTGGGACACGGATCAAGGTGACCACGCCAATCAGGAAAAAATTGCCGTTGGCCTCCTGGCGGACTTCCTCGCACAACAGCGAAGATTGCAGGTCAGGAAGGATTCGAGTCGGATTCATAAATAATTTCAGCACACTAGGACTAAAGACCGCGGGAACACCGCGGAGGCAGGGCATTGCCGGCGCCGGATGGATCCCTGATAAGTCGAGTTCATCTGAGGGTCAGCTCCGCGGCGCGCACGGTGTTTTGAAGCAGCATCGCAATCGTCATCGGGCCGACGCCACCGGGGTTGGGTGTGATCTTTCCAGCCACCTTCAGGACTTCGGCAAAATCCACATCGCCGACCAGCCGTCCCTCCACCCGGTTGACGCCCACATCAATCACCACGGCCCCGGGCCGGACCATGTCGGCCTTCACAAATTCAGGCACACCCAGCGCCGCGATCAGAATATCTGCGCGCCGGCAGTGCGCGGCGATGTCCCGTGTGGCGGAATGACAGAGCGTGACCGTGGCGTTGGCGCCTGCTCCCTTCTGGCACAGCAGGGCGGCCATCGGCTTGCCCACAATGTTGCCGCGGCCGAGAATGACGACTTCCGCGCCGTCGGTGGCGACCTGGGAGCGCACCAGCAGTTCGTGGATGCCCGCAGGGGTGCAGGGACGAAAACCTGTCGTGTCGCCGAGCATGAGTTTGCCGACATTCACCGGATGAAAGCCGTCCACATCCTTATGCGGGAGGACGGCGGCATATACGACCGACTCGCGGATGGGCTTCGGCAATGGCGCCTGAACGAGGATGCCATGCAAACGGGGATCGGCATTGAGTTGCGCGATCAGGGCCAGCAGCTCTGTTTCCGGGGTTTTTTCCGGCAAGACATGGGTCTGTGAGACAATGCCCAGATCGGCGCAAGCTTTCTCCTTCCGGCCCACGTAGACCCGGGAGGCGGGATCCTCGCCGACGCGCACGAAGGCGAGGCCAGGAACTGTTCCGCGTTTTCTCAACTCCGCCACGCGCTGCGCCAGCTCTCGATGAATCAGCGCGGCAATGGCGCGGCCGTCAATGAATTTGTCTGGGGATGCGATAGTCAAGGCGTTTGCTAGTGGTGGAGGAAGAATCAGAATTCAGCACCTCAATGCGCTGAATGGTCAGCACGGGAGTTTCTTTCCAGCGCTCCGCCAAACCCTCCTCGCCCGTCACCACGATGTGCATGCCGCTGTATCGGCTGACATCCAAATTGGTGGAGGTGGTGTAGAGATAATTGATCTCGCGCCCGTTGGCGGCATCACACAGCACGTAGGCAGTCGGGGCAATGATGCTCGTCACTGAGCGTACCACGCCCTCGTGCGAGACGATGCGGGGCGGCGGCGGATTGGTGTCCACAACGGCCAGATTCGTTTCCACCAGTGCGGGCACGATCGGATCCGGAGTTGCTGCCGGGACCAACGGAGCGGGTTCCGTCACAATGGGTGCGGCTTCTGCCACGGGGGTCAGGACGGGCGCCGAAACCGGGGCGGTTTCCGTGGAGGACGCCACGTTGGTGGCCATCGCTCCCGACGATTCCTGCTTCAAGTACATGGCGGCCACAAAAGCGCAGGCGGAGGCCGGCGGCTGGATTTTCGTCCATCCCTGCTTCGAGGTGATTTCTTGGACGGCAGCGCCGTGCTCCAAAAGGCCGAGCACGCTGAAATTCTCACCGGGGCCGGCGCGCAGATTCAGCTTTTTCGGAACCACCGTTTTGGTGGCCGGATCGATGAACGTGCTATGGACCCAGACTGGCGTGTTGGCGGGCAGGGCAATCTTTGCCCATTGAGCGGGTTCGCCGGAAGCATGCCGGTCCAAGGTGATCTGGCTCAATACCGCCACGGCCTCACCCTGCTTGAGCCGCGCCACAACTTCTCCTTTAAGACCGGCCTGGCCGCGCACATTCAAGTTGGGGGACGCCACTTCCGCAGCGCCCGGCAGGAGCGCAACCGTCGGCTCGTTCAAGGGGGCTTTTTTCGGGGCCGCCGCTTTCCGATTTTTCACCGGGGCCGCCTTCTGGACCGGCTCGGCGGGAACGACCGCCGCCGGCATGGATGCCGCCGGAGCCGGCTGGACTGGCAACGACGTGTTCAGATTGGTTTGCGCAACGGCCGCCGTCGCAAATATCATTCCTAAAATCAACCCGCTGTTTGTTTTCATAATTAAGATTAAGAAATTAAAGTTTTTATTTCCGCCGCTGTCAATGCCCGCCATTTGCCAGGCTTCAGTTCTCCCAGCTTGATTTTTCCGATCTGGACACGCTGCAAACGCTTGACCGTCACCGCCTGCGACTCAAACAGGCGCCGGACCTCGCGGTTTTTTCCCTCGCTCAATTCCAACTCCACCACACACCGCGTGCGGCTGCCGGAAATAATGTGCGCCTTGTCCGCCTTGAGCTTTTCCCCCGCATGCCAGATTCCGCTGACAAAGAGCGCCAGCATCGGACGCGTCACCTCGCCCTCCACCGTGGCCAGATAGCGCTTGCGCACACCATAGCGCGGATGCGTCAGACGCAGCGAGAATTGTCCATCATTGGTCAGAAAAATCAACCCCTCGCTGTTGAAATCCAGCCGGCCTACGGAATGCACCACCTGCCATTCCTGGGGAAGCAAATCATAAACCGTCGGACGGTCATGCTCGTCCCGGCGCGAACAGACACACCCGGGAGGCTTGTTCAGGGCGAGATACACCTTGCGGCGGGCCCGGACGATTCGACCGTCCACCACCACCTCGTCGCGCTCCGGATCCACCCGGGTCCCCAGCAGACGAACGATGTGTCCATTGACGCGAACCAGCCCATCCAAAATCAACTTCTCACCCGCGCGGCGGGAGGCGACGCCGGCGTCCGCGAGAAATTTTTGCAGACGAACCACAGTGAATTGGAGTCTGAATTTCAGAGATGGCGAATAAATCCGGGAAGGCGGACGGCGTTCAAGCCGCGACCCCACCGGCGCCATCCGCAATTCAATCACGCGTCGGGTTTCGTCTTGCGGAGACCCGTGATGCGGTCGCCGTCTTTCCACTGGCCCCGCTTTTTGAGGATTTCCGTGCGTTCAAAACGCTTGAGGACATTACGCTTACCACCCAGGGTGGACGCCGCGCGGAGACTACGATGCTGTGACATAAATTGTTTTATTAAAAGTTCGGCCGCTTCCAAACCAAAAGCGGAAACGTGTTATATCAGAGCCGCGGACGGTTTGCCAATTTAAATTTGACGGCCCTGGACACAAATCCTGAAGACCGAAGGATTGGAAATCCTCCGCCGGCTTCCCCGACCCGTCCGGTTGAGGAACTGGCGCGACGCTGGGATTTGCTATTTCGGCCGATTCAGGGGCGGAAGCGGGACAAAGTCCCGTTCCCGTTCCCGGACCACCAGCACTGGGCAAGGGGCGTGGCGCACCACCCGCTCGGCCACGCTGCCCATCAGCGCATGGTTCAAGCCCGTGCGTCCGTGGGTCGAAAGTATGATCAGATCCGCCTGGAGGGCCTCGGCTTCGGCGACAATTTCCTGCCATGCCACTCCGAGGCGCACGCGGGCCTGCGAGCGTAATCGTGCGCCGATTTCATCGAGACGGAGCTTCTCCAGCTGTTGCTGCGCCGACTCCTGAAGTTCACGCTGACTAACGGCCAGTTCCGGAGGCAGAGACCCGGGGTCCGGCGACACGATGTAAGGCTGCAGCACATGCAGCAGCACCACTTCAGCGTCAAAGGGGATGGCCAGGGGCACGGCATATCGCAAGGCTTTCCCGGCCATCTCTGAGAAATCCAACGGCACCAGAATCCGTTGGAGTTGGAACGGCAGCGGCGGGATCCATCCGGCGCCTGGGGATTCCATTTTCGCGACGACCCTGCCCTTTTTTGTACCCGGCTTGATTTTCATCGGGCGTGAATGGAAGTTTTCGTGACGGATCCCGGCGGCAATGGGGGCGCCAGTTTCCAGCCGGCGGGCGATGGGGGCAGACACCGGATTGGCACCGCTGCGGCGCGCACCTGATTCTGCTGGCCCTGCGGGACCAACCGCAGCAAGGCTTCCCCGGCGCTAACTTTCGTCGCAAGATCTGCATGAGCCGGACTAATCAGATCGTCGCGCCGTTTGCCATCCACCATAAAACCGTAGCGGTAAAGCCCCGCCGGAAGGGGCACCGACACGTTCCATGATCCATCCGCCAACGGCTTCATCAGCAGGAGCCGATGCAGCTGTTTTTCAAATTCCAGCAGCAGCAACACCCTCTGCGCCCCCGGCGCGAGGACTGAAAAGGTCTGCCCGCTGCTGTCCGTTCCATTCTTTGCTATTTTTTTCATATATATGACCGATTTTTTATTTTCCAAACCAACGTTTTATAAAGCGGGGCGCGCCTCATCCTGACAGCTCGCGAGATGGGTCTGAACCCGTCAGCGGTCCGGGTCGCCTCGCCACCTCACCCACGTCCCCCGGTTCCTCAAACAAATGGGTGGGCTCCGGGATGTCCCCCAGCCCCTCCTCGCATTTCAGCTGGGCATAGGCTTGACGATTGTCCACCAGCACTTCCGGATCACATTCGCCCGCGATTAACAGAGCGGAGTGGGGGAATGAATCAAATGGAGGGCGTCGCCAACCCCATCTGTGCGCGGGCCGCGGGCGACCACCGCTAGGACTCGGACGCCGCATGCCGAAGCCTCCACCAAAGCCACGGTGCACCCCGAGCTGGACCCAAAATTACGCGGCCCAAAGTGACCCACCGACCAATGAAGCGCGACCCAGCCCCCCGGCTGCGGAGCATGCGCGCCACCGCCTGATTTCTCAGACTGTGGCGGCCGCGGCCGCGGCGGGGGGCGAATAGGACAATTCCCACCGATGATCCCGGAACCTCCAACTGCCCGGCCAGGAGGAGGCCCTCCGCCGGAGTCTGGACCTTCGAGGATCGGGAGCCGGAAACGCTCGCCTCCCCGGCTGTCCTCATTGGGTTATTGCGCTGAAGAATCATGTTCACAAACTCACCGTTGCATTTGCCACCCACCAGCTTCTTCCTTCGCTGGGCCGCACGCACGTCCACTGACGGGACCGCTCCGCACGCCGACACTTTTAGGACACCTTTACTTCCGTCGTCTTGGGCTCGGGGACGTGAGTTTTGGGCAGGTGCACTCTCAACACGCCGTCCTTGAAGTCAGAGGTGATTTTGTCCGCGTTGGCCTCTTCCGGAAGCGTGAAGCTGCGCTCGAAACTGCCGTAGGTGCGCTCAATCCGATGGTACTTCCTTCCCTTTTCCTCCTTCTCAGCCTTGCGTTCGCCGGTGATGGAAAGGGTGTGATCCCGAACCAGCACCTTGATTTCCTCCCGCTTTACTTCGGGCAGTTCCGCTTTAACGAGGAACTCCTTGTCGTCCTCGATGATGTCCACGCTCGGGGTCCAATCGGCCAGAGTAATCCCCTCCCCCTTGGTTTCCACCGGCCAGCGACCCGCCATCCGATCCAAACGGCCCATCATATTGGCCATTTCCCGCTCCATTTCCTGAAACGAATCCCAGGATCGTTCCGCACTCCACAACTTCACCGGTTCCCGTACCCCAAAGGGCACCCACTTGGTTATTGCATTCATTGTAAGGCTCCTTATTGCGATGGGCTTGGTTCAACTCGGCAGAAGAGCCCCACCGTCTCCCCCTCCTGCCGGCGTCCTGAACGGACGCCAAAAATCCAGAGGCGCCCCACCTCACATGGCCTGCGGCAGACCCGGCGCGCCCTTTAATTCCTGAAGGCCCCGTCCGCCTCAGTCCAGCCTTAATGGCGTCTCGTAGCCGCGTCGCATCTTGTCGCGAAACCCTATTAATTCCTTCTCCGAAGACGTCGGACTGGGCGGGGGCTGTGTTGCTGGATGCGGTGATGGGGGGAGCCGCTGAGCGGGGGTGCCCAGTATCATCGCCACGGTGGCTTGCGGTCTCACGGTTCCTGAAACAGTTTTAGACGTTTTCATGAAATTAGTTGCCCTTGGCCTTCCCGGTTCTGCCTTTCCGGGAAACGACCGGGCGGGCGACCGCCGAACCCGACGGCGGTGTGGTTTTTTTTTCAAAGGCCGACGCCGACACGTCGAGTTTCACCAGTGCCTTGTTGTGAGAGAAATTGCCCTCCCATTTCATTGTCTGCAGCTGGCGCTCCGCCTCCAGCCAGTATTCCCGATCCCGGCCTCCCAGCCGTCCTTCCTGCTTCCATATCAGACTGGCCAGTTGGGCGATGTCTTCGTGGCTTATAGTCGATGCGGCCTGTGTTATTGGATTCATAAATGATTTTTGATGCGTCGGGCCTGCGAAGCCAACTGGGACCGTCAACCGACATGCTCCAGCGGATGCTTCACGACAAACCTTAGGGCCACTATTTAAGTCACCCGCGCTGGAACAATCCATTGGCAGGCGCCCCCAATGCTCTCGGGCGGGGTATTTACCGGGTCTAGGCCATTCATCTAGACCGGATCCGTCCCCTTCAGGCGAAAGGTTGCGGGCCAACACGGTCCGGGCGGCATCCAGTCCGGTTGGAGGGGCTGGGGCGAATCTTCCGGCCCGGCGCCTACATTTCCGTAGGGACGGCGAACGACCTTTCCATCGTTCGCCCGATGGGGGATAGTGGGGACGAAACCAAACTATGCTGAAGGTCAAGGACACGCTCCGGGCGACGGTGCATCTGGCTTTTGACGGCCGGGTGTTCAAGGCCTACCACGGCCCGGATGCGGCGGCCCGATTCGACAACGAGGTGCGCGTGCTGCGCCACCTCGAGGCGCGCGCCTGCCCCTTTGTGCCGCGCCTGCTGGAGGCCGACCGGTCGCAGCTCAAAATCATCACCACCAACTGCGGCTGCCGGGTGGAACACCTGGATAACCGGCGCGCCCAGGAACTGTTCGCCGAGCTGGAACACTACGGCGTGCGCCATGACGACGCCGATCTGCGCAATGTGACCTACCGCTCCTCCGACGGCCGCTTTTGTTTGATTGATTTTGAATTCGCCACCATCCTGCCCCCGGCCCAATCGACATGAACGCCACGCCGCTCCCCACTTTACCCCAACCCTTTTCGCTGCAATGGTCCGGCGGCTCGGACATCGGCCGGGTACGAAAAAATAACGAGGATTCATTTCTGGGACTGCAGTTCGACGCCCGGGAAATTTTCCGGCTGGGTAAATTCGGGGCCGGCTCACTGGAAAAAAACAACTACACTTTTGCCGTGTGCGACGGGATGGGCGGCGCGAAGGCGGGCGAATACGCCAGCCAGATTGCCGCGGAAAAAATCACAACCCTGCTCCCGCCCGCGTATCAGGGGGTTGCATCCGCAATGAATGCGGGTTATTCCGGCGTGCTGTCAGAATTGTTCACCCAAGTCCACCGGGCCCTGGTTTATCTTGGCGATTCCTACGAGGAATGCTCCGGGATGCAAACCACGCTAAGCCTGTGCTGGTTCACCCCGGGCTGGATGTACTTCGGGCACATCGGGGACAGCCGCATCTATCATCTGCCGCAGCGCGAAAAGGAGATCCGGATGCTCACCCAGGACGACACGCATGTGGGCTGGCTGTTCCGCAACGGGCAGATCAACGAACGCGAGGCGCGCACCCATCCGCGGCGCAACGTGCTACAAAAGGCGCTGGGCGGCGGCAACCAGTTTGTAGATCCCCAGACGGGCGCCGTGGCCTATGAAAAAGGCGATATTTTCCTGCTATGCTCCGACGGGTTGACGGAGGGCCTTTACAATCCGCGCCTGGTGGAACTGCTGCGCGAAAAGCCAACCGCCGGAACTGCGGACAACCCGGCATTGCGGCTGGTAGAAGAGTCCCTGAAAAACGACGGCCGAGACAACACCACGGCACTGGTCATCCAAGTGATCTGACCCTCTCGGGCGATGTCCGCGGCAAGTGTCTCCCTTGCCGTCTGGAACAATTTTGGAATACGGGTCGCCAACAAAACGCCGGATACACCGAAAATAGAATCTTGGGTTTTCGGCGTAATGAGCAGGCGGGGATACCGTTTTTTAGTCTGCCTGAAATACTGCCACGCTCAACGGCGGCAGGCAGAGGGCCGCAGAGTGGGGCTGGCCGTGGCACGCATGGTTTTCCGCCGTAACCCCGCCGTAATTGCCCTGATTGCCGCCCCCGTAAATCTCCGCATCACTGTTCAACACCTCGCGCCAGCGGCCGCCCCGCGGCAGACCCATCCGATAATCCGGACGCGGCACGGGCGTCAGGTTTAAGACCACCACCAGCGCGTTGGAGCCGTCCGGAGTCTGTCGCAGGAAGGACAGCACGCTGTTCTCCCGGTCGTTGCAATCGATCCAGCGGAAGCCTGCAGCATCGTAGTCCGCCTGCCAGAGGCCGGGCGAGGCGGCATACAGCCGGTTCAGATCGGCGACAAAGCTTTGCAGGCCTCGGTGGAACGGGCCGGACTCGAGCAGCCACCAGTCGAGCTGCGCGTTTTCATTCCACTCGGCGCTCTGGCCGAATTCACCGCCCATGAAGAGAAGTTTTTTTCCGGGGAACATCCACTGATAGGCGAGCAGGCACCGGAGGTTGGCGAATTTCTGCCAGTCATCGCCGGGCATCCGCCCGATCAGCGACCCCTTGCCGTGAACCACCTCGTCGTGCGAAAGCGGCAGCACGAAATTTTCATTGTGATGATACAGCATCGCGAAGGTGAGGTCGTTCTGATGATATTTCCGGTGCACCGGTTCGCGCTTGAAATAGCCAAGCGTGTCGTGCATCCATCCCATGTTCCACTTGAGGGAGAAACCCAGCCCCCCCAGATAGGGCGGCCGCGTCACCTGCGGCCACGCGGTGGACTCCTCCGCGATGGTCATCACGCCCGGGAATTCCGTGTGCGTGATGTGATTGAACTTTTTAAGGAATTCGATGGCCTCCAGATTTTCCCGGCCGCCGAATTGATTCGGCACCCACTCGCCTTCCTTGCGGGAATAGTCGAGATACAGCATCGACGCCACCGCATCCACGCGAAGCCCGTCGATGTGGAAGCGCTCGCACCAATATAGGGCGTTGGCGACCAGAAAATTGGAGACTTCGTGGCGGCCGAAATTGAAGATCAGCGTCCCCCAGTCCTGATGCGCCCCCTTGCGCGGATCCTCATGCTCAAAAAGCGCGGTGCCGTCGAACTGCGCCAGCGCCCAGGTGTCGCGCGGGAAATGCGCCGGCACCCAGTCCACAATCACCCCGATGCCCGCCTCATGCAGGGCATTGACCAGGAATTGAAAATCCTCCGGCGTGCCGAAGCGGCTGGTGGGCGCAAAGAAACCGGTGACCTGATAGCCCCAGGAGGGATAAAAGGCATGCTCGGCCACCGGCAGGAATTCGACGTGCGTGAAGCCCAGGCGCTGGAGATAGGCCACCAGCGGCTCGGCCAGCTCGCGATAACTCCAGGATTCATTCAAGGATTTTTTGCGCCAGGAGCCGATGTGCACCTCATAGACGCTCATCGGGGAACGCAACGCATCGCGCTCGCGGCGGCGCTGGAGCCAGGCGTCATCCGTCCACTTGAAGTGTTTGGTGTCCCAGACGATTGCCGCCTGCTTGGGCGCCACCTCGAAGAAAAAACCGAATGGGTCTGTATTCAGCTTGAGGGTGCCGTGCGCGTCGAGGATCTCAAATTTGTAATGGGCCCCCTGCCCCACGCCGGGCAAAAATATTTCCCAGACGCCGGAGGCCCCGAGTAGCCGCATCGGATGACAGCGCCCATCCCAACGATTGAAATCGCCCACCACACTGACCCGCCGGGCGTTGGGGGCCCAGACGGCAAAGCTCGTGCCGGCGACACCGTCGAGGATGCGACACTGAGCTCCCAGCTTGTCGTGGATCCGGCGCTCATCGCCTTTGCCAAATAAATACAGGTCCGACTCCCCCAGCGTGGGCAGAAAGGAATAGGCGTCCCGGATACGTCGGGTTTGGTTCTGATGATCGGTGATGACCAGGTCGTAGGCGTAAACCTTTGTTGCAGAACGGGTGACCCCCTCAAAAAGATCCGTGCCAGGAATGCGCTCCAACACGAAAACGGGCTTTTGCTTCTCGTGCACCGGCCGGATTTCCACCCCGGCGGCGTCCGGCAGCAGGGCGCGAACAACAATGCCGGCCGAATCGCCCAGCGGATGCATCCCGAGCAGCGTGTGGGGCGACGGATGTTTCAGTTCCGTCAGACTTATGAGTTCGTCTTGGGTGAGCAGCATGACATTCATCCTTGGGCCGGAGTCTTTTCCTCCTGACGGGTTAATGCAATGCCAAACCGAATAATACAAGCTATTTCCGGGCAGCTGGAATCCTCCGCTGCAATGCCTGACACGCCCTGCGTTGACAATGCGCGCGCCCTGCGACAATCTGCCGGGATGGCAAAACCTGCATTGGGACGTGGTCTGGGCGCATTAATGAGCGGCATGACCGGCAATACGGTCATCCCCCGTCCGGCGAACAGCGCACCGGCCCCAAGCCCGGTTGCTCCGGCGTCCGCCTCCGACTCGCGCGACCGCGTGTTGCGCGTGCCGCTCAATAAAATCCGCCCGTCCGCGCTCCAGCCGCGCAAGGAATTTTCGGACGAGGCCCTGCGGGAACTGGCCGACTCCATCCGAGAACAGGGCGTGGTGCAGCCTCTCATCGTGCGCGAGCGCGACGGATTTTTCGAGCTAATCGCGGGCGAACGCCGCTGGCGCGCCTCCCAGCTGGTTCCCCTGACGGAAGTGCCGGTTGTCGTGCGCGAGGCCGACGATCGCGCGGTGCTGGAGCTGGCCCTCATCGAGAATTTGCAGCGGGAGAACCTCAATGCCCTAGAAGAGGCGCAGGGTTACCAGCAGCTCGCCGAACAATTCCAGCTCACCCAGGAGGAGATTGCTGTCAAGGTTGGCAAAAGCCGCGCGGCAGTGGCAAACGCCACCCGCCTGCTGAAGCTGCCGGCGACCATTCAAAAGCTGGTGCGCGAAGCGCGGATTTCAGTCGGCCACGCGAAGGTGATTCTGGGTCTGGCGGGGGAAAAAGACCAGATTCATGCCGCGGAACGCATCGTCAAAGAGGGATTGAACGTCCGGCAGACCGAGGGGCTGATCGCCAAATGGCAGTCCCGGGATACGCGCACGACCCCCGTCCAGCCCGAGACGGTGGCCCGTCCGGGCGGCGACCCGCATATAGCGGATTTAGAGTCGCGCCTGCGCGGGGTCTTTGCGACCAAGGTGAAACTGCATTACGCACAGGGCAAGGGCGCAGTGGAAATTACGTTTTACAGCGATGCCGAACTGGAACGCATCCTGCAGCTGCTGGGGGTCAAGCCGGAGTGATCGAGGGTCCGCATTTTTTGAACCGATTTCTGGAGATCCTCACCCGACCCAGCCCACTCAAATGATTTTACCTATCGTCAAATACGGCCATCCGGTCCTCCGCAAAAAAGGGGAACGAATTGAGCGAGTCACACCAGAAATCCGGCAGCTCATCGCGGACATGCTGGAGACCATGGAAGCCAATCAGGGCGTGGGGCTCGCCGCGCAACAAATTGGGCAGGCCATCCAGCTGACGGTGATTGATGTGGAGGACATGGAACACCATCCCTCCACGATCGAGCACCAGGGGCAACCCGCCGAGGTGGCTGACTTCATGCCGCTGGTGCTGATCAATCCTGAAGTGACGCCCGCGGGCGCTTCGGTGGAATCCAGCGAGGGGTGCCTCAGCTTTCCGGGCATTTACGCGGAAATCCACCGCCCGGAATCCGTGAATGTCCGGGCGCTGAACGAAGAGGGTAAAGTCATTGAATTCCGCTGCGGGGGGTTGCTTGCACGCGCGGTGCAACACGAGACGGATCATCTGAACGGCATCCTGTTCATCGACCGGATGGAGCGGACCAGCAAACAGGAATACCGCGACGAACTGGACACACTCCAGGCGGCCACCAAGTCGGCGCTCAAGAAGAAATAATTGGGGAATGCCTTCTGCGGACTCCCATTTGCCGCGTTTGCAGGAGTTTAGAAATCCCGACAAAAAAACGGCCGCCCGCTGACTACCGGGAGCTGGAAGGGGGCTTATTTTGAGGCAGTCGCCAAAGGAGCGGGGAGCGTCCTGAGGGTATAAAACAATGCGAGCGCCTGAAGAAAGAGGATGGACCCGATCATTTGCATGAACTCGGAAAAATTCGTCAAAAATAAATAGGGCACATTAGCGTTCCCCCAATAGATCGCGCATTTATGGGCGATTTCCTCAACGAAGACTGCGCCGCCGACATACACGATTCCTGCGATGGCAAACCGAGCACGCACCTGCGAAGGCAGCTTCCACCAGAACTTCACGTAGGCCAGGCAAAAGCACGCCGCAAAAAACAGGTAGGGAACCACCCACAACAATTTTGAGTTCGGGGTATTATTCTCGTCCAGGTGCAAAAACTGGGCCACGCAGAGCGCCACAGTTTTCTGGTGGATCTGCACTTCCTCGTCCACTGCCAGCGCCAAAAAAATCCAACCCAACACCCGCCAGTGCTTCAAGAAATCGCCTTGAATTGCGGCCTGCGCCCGCGCATTTAAAAAAATCGCAACGCTGCAAAAAACCAGCAGCAGCGATTTGAAGACATGAGGCAGATTATTTTTTTCGTCGAAATCAAAGTTGTGAGCGATAAACCACCAGTCATCCCCGGCGCCGAACAGGCACCAAAAACTCACCGCCAAACTGGCCGCCAGAAAACCAAACGAGGTGAAGTAAAGCACCCTGAAAAATTTTGGGAGAGGCAAATTAAGCTCGATTTTCATTCGGAAAATTTTAACCGATCCCCATCGGCAAGCAATCAAAAGCTGGCTTTTTCCAGCGGCTGCCGTAATTTCGGCGCATGATGCCAGTCTTGAAATCCCCGCGCAGCCTCTGGTGGCTGGCGCTGGCATCCCTTGGCCTTTACCTGCTGCTGCCGGGCATTGCCGCGGGGCTTTCACAGGCGGAGCCCAGCTTCGCCAGCGAAATCTTCCCCTGGGTCAAAAGCTTTTCCAGCGCCTCTCTCGTGTCCCTGCACGACTCCGGGTCGCACGTCCGCGCTTCCATCGGCTTTCTGACCCTCTGCCTGGCGCTCTTCGCCGTCTATTTCTTTGCGCTCAAGCGGGCGCGCCATCACAACGACCTCCGTTCGCAAAACATTATTTTCGTCAGCGGAGCTGCGTTTCTGCTGGTTCAACTGCTTGCCCCGGTGCTGTTGTCCACCGATGTATTTGCCTATGCGCTCTATGGGCGGGTGGTTTCAGTCTGCCATGGAAACCCCTACGACCTGGCCCCCCTCCTTCCGGCAGGCGATCCCTTTCTGAGGCTGTTTGGCCAGGACTATCTCCCCTCGTGGTACGGGCCTCTATGGACTTGGATTTCAGCAGGCCTCACCCGGCTGGGCGGCGAGCACGTGGGCCTCACCGTGCTGTTGTTCCGCCTCACCGCCATCGCGGCAGCGCTCCTCTGCGGCCGGCTCCTGCTGCTCAGCCTTCGCCGCCATGCGCCCGACCGCGCCGCGCAGGGGCTGGTGTTCCTGCTGTGGAATCCACTCTTTGTCATAGAGACCGGCATCAGCGGACACAATGACTCGGTGATGCTGGTTTTTGTTTTGCTTGCTGTGTGGTGCCACCTGCGCGGCTGGAGGACCGGTGCGGTGACGGCCCTCCTGCTGTCCGCGCTGGTGAAGTTTCTCACCGGAATGCTCATCCCGCTCTACATCGCACTGGTGCTGCGTGAAGCCAAAACCTGGCGGGAACGGATCGTGTTCCTGTGCCGCTGCGCCCTTGCTGCAGCGGTAGTGGCTTTGGGCGGAATGACCCTGGCAAAATCCAATTCCAGCTCCCCGGTAAGCCAGCAGGCCATTGCCCCGGATTTTTACGCGAACAATTTCCACGAGCTCATCTTCAAGGCGGTCCGCCGCGGACTGGGGGAAGATCCCGACTCGGTGCGCTCGCCGATCTATTTCCAGGGATGGTGGCTGGAGGCGAAGTCGAAAACGTTTCTTTACCGGCAGCCGGAGGATAGCGCTGAAACCGTCGCACCGATCAAGCCCGGGGATCGGGTGGTGGTGATGGCGCCTCAGCAGAGTGAGCGCTGGATTCGCGTCTATGATCCTGCCTCGCGGGGGCGGGGGGTTGTGGATGCCGCCGACTTCATCGACGCGGCGCGGCCAGCCAGCCCGGATGCGCTGGGCGTGCTGTTTGAGACCCTCACGCAAGAGCGTCCGACCGTGCAGACAGCCAATACCCTGCTCCGGGCCCTGCTGTGGTTTTTATTTGCCCTGTTCGGACTGCTGTGCGCCTGGCGTACAAATTCGTTCGAGCAATTTTTGGTCTGGGCGGCGGCGGCGTTGCTGGCCTCCTACTTCTTGATCGTCACGGAAATCTGGCCGTGGTATGCGAACTGGGCGGTGGCCCTCGGCGCTCTATCCGTCCATCGCCAACCGGCACGACTGGCAGCGATCCTGTCGGCCTGCGTGCTGACGCTTTACGTCACCATCGGCTTTCAGGGAAGCGAGCCGGACTGGGTTTTCGCGCTGCGGTCCCTGCCAGCATTTGTATTGCCGCTGACGCTATTCGCCGCGCTTTATTATCGCCGCACCTCTTCGCGCTCATGAATCCGGCTGATTTTTTCAAAAACAAGCGCGTCCTGATCACGGGAGGGCTGGGATTTATCGGCTCAAACCTAGCCCGGACTCTGGTGGGCGCGGGGGCGGACGTACTCCTGCTGGACAACCTTTTTCCGGAGTACGGCGGCAACCGTTTCAATCTGAACGGCCTCGAGGAGCGGCTGCGGGTGAGCATCTCCGACGTGCGCGACGAGGCTACGTTGAAAGGATGCGTGCGCGACCAGGATTACATTTTCAACCTGGCCGGCCAGACCAGCCATCTGGATTCGATGGAAAACCCGCGCACGGATCTTGAAATCAATTGCGCCGCGCAGCTGTCCATCTTGGAAGCCTGCCGCGCTAATAATCCCGGGGTGAAGATCGTTTTTGCCAGCACGCGGCAGATTTACGGGCGCCCTCAGTATCTGCCCGTGGATGAGCAGCACCCGCTCAGCCCGGTGGATGTGAACGGCATCAACAAAATGGCCGGGGAATTTTATCACCGGCTCTACAACGACGTTTACGGCCTGCGGACCTGCGTCCTCCGGCTCACCAATACCATCGGCCCGCGCATGCGAATCCGCGATGCGCGCCAGACATTTGTGGGCGTCTGGGTGCGGCAATTGCTGGAAGGCGCGCCCATCGAAGTCTGGGGCGGGAATCAGTTGCGGGACTTCAATTATGTGGACGATGTCGTGGAAGCGCTGCTGAGGGCGGCGGAGAGCGAAGCCGGCAACGGGGGCGTCTTCAACTTGGGCAGCAGCGAGGTGGTCAGCCTCAAGCAGCTGGCCGAGCAGCTGGTCGCGGCCCATGGCGGCGGCCGCTATATCGTGAAGGAATTCCCGGAGGATCGGCGGAAAATTGACATCGGCGACTACTACTCGGATTTTAAAAAATTTCAGGAGACCTTTCAATGGACTCCTCGCACGCCGTTGCAGACGGCGCTCGCAGACACCCTGTCCTTTTACAAGGAACATTCAAGGCACTATCTCATATGAACTTATTCCCGTTTCAACCGCTCTCCGAATACCACGTGCATGAGCAGGCGATTCTCGCGGCCATCCAGCGTGTCGGCGAGAGCGGCCATTATATCCTTGGCCCCGAGGTGGCCGCGTTTGAACGCGAATTCGCGGAGGAGCTCGGCGTTGCCCAGGCCGTTGGAGTTGCCAACGGGACGGATGCCCTGGTGCTCGCCTTGCGGGCACTGGGAATCGGCGCCGGCGACACCGTTGTCACCGTGGCACATTCGGCGGTGGCAACAGTATCAGCCATCGAACTGACGGGTGCGACGCCGCTGCTTGTGGACATTGATCCGGGAACCTTCACCCTGGACGCGAATCGCTTCGCCGACACGATAAAGCGCCCGGGCGCGCGCCGGATTAAAGCCGTCATTCCAGTTCATCTCTACGGCCAGCCGGCGGACATCGTGTCGATCCTGGAAATCGCCCGGCAAAACGGGCTATATGTCATCGAGGATTGCGCACAGGCCCAGGGCGCCACGGTGGGCGGGCGCTGTGTGGGGACGTTTGGCGACGCGGCGGCATTCAGTTTTTATCCCACAAAAAATCTGGGGGCGATGGGGGATGGCGGCGCGGTGACCACACAGGATCCGCAGGTGGCGGAGCGGGTTCGGGTGTTGCGGCAGTATGGCTGGCGCGAGCGTTACATCAGCGATCAACCGGGAATGAACAGTCGGTTGGACGAAATGCAGGCGGCTATTCTCCGAGTGAAGCTGCCGTTTTTAAAGCGGGACAACGCGCGGCGCCGTGTGCTGGCGGCAATTTATACGGCGAGTCTCAAGGATTCTGGGGTCACGCCGCCGCCGGTGGGCCCCGGGATGGGCCACGTTTTCCATCAATATGTGGTGCGGTCAGCGAGCAGGGATGCGCTGGCATCCTTTCTAAAAGCGCGCGGGGTGCCCACGACCATCCACTACCCGCAGCCGGTTCACCGGCAGCCGGCCTACCAAGGGCGCGTGGAAATGGGCGGAAGCGATCTGCAAGAAAGCGAACGGGCGAGCCGCGAGGTTTTGAGTTTGCCCATGCACGCGTACCTGACCGACGAGGCCGTGCAGACGGCGGCACAGCAGGTGGCGAATTTCGAGGGTTAAAATCCGTCGAGGCCCCAGGGAATGACCCGGCCTCTGGGCTGAATTAACTTGAATGCAGAAAGGGGCTCACCAGAATCATTTCATGTTCCTATTACACCGCTCCTTTTTCACCGTCCTCGCGGTGCTTGTCACACTTCAATCCAGCCCCGCAGCCGACTCCACCTCGCCGCTCACGCTCTGGTACCGCACGCCGGCAACGAACTGGACCAGCGCGCTGCCCATCGGCAACGGACGGCTCGGCGCGATGATCTTCGGCGGCGCGGCACGGGAACATCTGCAGCTCAACGAAGACACCCTCTGGGCCGGCGGGCCCTACAATCCCGACAACACCAACGCCCTCGCCGCGCTGCCAGAAGTCCGCCAGCTGATATTCGCAGGCCAATTCGATGCGGCCGCCAGCCTCGTCACCAGCAACATGATGGCCAAACCGCTCCGCCAGATGCCGTACCAAACCGTCGGAGACCTGTTCCTGGATTTCCCCACGAATGCGACGGTTGAAGAGTATCGGCGCGACCTGGATCTGGACACCGCGGTCGCCTCCGTCCGCTACACGGCTAACGGAGTTCACTTCCAACGCGAAATCTTTTCCAGCCCCGTGGATCAGGTTATTGTCATGCGCCTCACTGCCGACCAGCCCGGTCAGATATCCTTCACCGCCGGTATGAACACGCCCCAGGCGGCGACGCTGACGACCGAAGGCGCGAACACGCTCGTGATGAGCGGCGTCAACGGCAACGCGCAGGGCATCCGGGGCGCTCTGAAATTTCAGGCGCGCGTGCGCATCCTGCCCCGGGGCGGGAAACTCTCCTGGGGCATGAGCAGCCTGACACTCACCGGCGCAGACTCCGCCACCCTGCTCATCGCCGCCGCCACCAGTTATAAAAATTACGAGGATGTCAGCGGCGATCCCGAGGCCATCACTAAAAAACAGATTGCCGCCGCCGGGGGGAAATCCTTCGCCCGCCTGCTCAAGGCGCATGTGGCCGAACACCAGAAATGGTTCCGCCGCGTGGAACTGAACTTGGGCGAGACGGATGCCATGAAGCTGCCGACCGACGAGCGCATCGCGCATTTCGCCGAGGGCCACGATCCGCAGCTCGCCGCGCTGTATTTCCAATTCGCGCGCTACCTGCTCATCGCCAGCTCGCGTCCTGGCAGCCAGCCCGCAAATCTGCAGGGCATTTGGAACGATTCCATGAACCCGCCGTGGGGCAGCAAATACACCATCAATATCAACACGGAGATGAATTACTGGCCCGCGGAGGTTGCGAACCTTTCCGAATGCGTCGCGCCGCTGACTGCGATGGTCATGGACCTGACGAAGACTGGCGCCCGCACGGCCAAGGTGTATTACAACGCCGGCGGCTGGGTGGCTCACCACAACACCGACCTGTGGCGCGCGACCGCGCCGATTGACGGGCCGAATTCCGGCCTGTGGCCGCTGGGCGGCGCATGGCTCTGCCAGAATCTGTGGGAACATTACCTCTTTACTGGAGACAAAAAATATCTGGCGCAAATCTATCCGGCCATGAAAGGCGCGGCGCAGTTCTTCCTCGACACCCTCATCGAGGAACCCACCCATCATTGGCTCGTCACCTGCCCTTCGCTCTCGCCGGAAAACAAAAACCCCGCCGCCACCAAAACCAGCCTGTGCGCGGGGCCGACCATGGACCAGCAGATTCTGCGCGACCTGTTTTCCAACTGCATTAATGCCTCGGAGATTCTTGGCACGGACAAAAAATTCCGCGACCAGATAGAGGCCGCCCGCGCCCGGCTCGCGCCGATGCAAATCGGCGCAGCCGGCCAGCTTCAAGAATGGCTGCAGGACATCGACCTGCAAGCGAAAGACCTGCATCACCGACACGTGTTGCATCTCTACGGCCTGTATCCCAGCGACCAGATTGATTTTCGCGGCACGCCGGAACTCGCCGCCGCCGTGAAGAAATCCCTGGAGATTCGCGGCGATCAGGCCACCGGCTGGGCGACCGCCTGGCGCATCAACCTCTGGGCGCGGCTCCACGACGGCGACCACGCGTTCCGCATTTTTGAATTTCTGTTAAGCCCGGCGCGCACTTATCCCGATATGTTCGACGCGCATCCGCCGTTCCAGATTGACGGCAACTTCGGCGGCGCGTCCGGCATCGCGGAAATGATCCTGCAATCGCAGGCGGGCGTGATCGAGCTGCTGCCCGCGCTGCCGAAGGCGTGGCCGACCGGCAGCGTGAAAGGATTGCGCGCACGCGGCAATTTCACCGTGGACATTGAATGGCAGGACGGAAAATTAGTTTCCGCCACGATTTATTCGGCTGCTAAAAATTCCTGCAAGGTGCGTTACGGCGACAAGGTGGTTGAGGTGAAAATCAAATCCGGCGGCACGGTTCGGTTGAATGAAAACCTCGAATGATTTCGCCCATGAAAAAAATTTTACTCGGCGTATGGATCGGCCTGAACACCGCCGCAGCAGCCTTCGCCAGTGACCTGGTGCTCTGGTACGACCAGCCCGTCGGCGCCGCTGTCAGCAGCCTTTTAACCACGAATCCGGGCCAGCCCGCCCTGGGCTTGGGCGGCGGCAAGCCGTCCTCGTTCATCAGCGAGGCGCTGCCCATCGGCAACGGTCGGCTGGGGGGACTGATTGCCGGTAGCACCGCGCACGAGCGCATTGTGCTCAACGAAGACAGCCTGTGGACCGGCGATGAAAATTCGGGGGGCGATTACGAGACGATGGGCGCCTACCAGATGCTCGGTGAACTCTTAGTCCATCTGCCCGGCCACGAAATCGTCACGGACTACCGGCGCGATCTGGACATTGGCGACGCGCTCGCCCATGTCCGCTATTCAGCAAACGGGGTGAACTATTCCCGGGAATATTTTTGCAGCCACGCGGACGGCGTGCTGGTGGTGCGCCTCACCGCGGACCAGCCCGGATCCTATTCTGGAAGTCTGGAGATG
>Ga0114971_10000321_pt1 | contig 30945 bp, 35 predicted proteins | sample M_140625_MF_Meta_FD_87320 | JGI IMG/M metagenome (GOLD analysis project Ga0114971, IMG submission 87320) | Freshwater microbial communities from Lake Montjoie, Canada to study carbon cycling - M_140625_MF_MetaG | ecosystem: Environmental > Aquatic > Freshwater > Lake | place: Lake Montjoie... | reverse complement strand
CTGCTGGTGCTGGTGATGCTGGTGATGCTGGTTTTTCTGTTGGTGATGCTGCTGGTGCTGGTGATGCTGGTGTTGCTGATGATTCTGGTGATGCTGGTTTTTCTGTTGGTGATGCTGCTGGTGATGCTGGTGTTGCTGTTTCTGTTTTTGCTGGTGTTGCTGTTTCTGTTTTTGCTGGTGTTGCTGTTTCTGTTTTTGCTGATGTTGCTACTGGTGCAGATACTGGGTTTATTATAGTTATTAAATTTTTAAATATATCATAAATATTTGTTTTATATACATCATAATTAAAAATATTTGTATTATAATTAAGTATATTTGTATAAAGAAAAATAAACACACAACACAATAATATAGAAGATTTAATCCGATCATTAAAGTTAGTACGGTTCTGTGAATAATAATTGAATATATTATCAAACATCAGAGTGGGAAACATATATGTATTTTTTTTGTAATATAAATCTACACTAAAATCTATATAATATTTAAAAATTTCATTCTTAGTAGGTTGAGCAACATACGAATTATTTAAATCATTTACAATTTCAAAAAATGTTTCTACTACATCAAAAGAAAGTAAAGTATTATCATAATAATATTCAAATAATTTTGATATCAATATATCATAAGTTATGTTGTTTATATCATTAACTTTAATATGCTGTAATAATTGAATAATTTTTTTGTTTGATTCTATTTTATCATTAAATAATTTAATTATAATATTATAAATATCTTGTAATGTCTGTTTTTGAGAATCAGATAACATGGGTTTAATTTTTCCAACTATGGTTTTAATAACATCTATTTGTATATCAATAGTTTCAATATATATAAATGTAACATATTGTTGTAATTCTTTTATCAACATATCTGTAGTTGGTTCATCTACTGAGTAAATAAAACTTATAGGAGCACAATTAATATTATCATAAATTACATCACTTTTAATATGATTAATAACATTTCTTTTATAAAAAATATATTGTACACCACCCATCATACTATCATCGCCATATGATTTTGACTCATACATTTGATTCAGATAGGTTTGTAACCATCTTACATAGGTTGATTTATCTTGTTCGGTTATAATACCAAAGTCTCCTAAAATAATATCCGGATTATAAATCATTACATAATTCAATAAATCATATTTATTATTAACACCATTTTCAATTCTAACATTTGCTATCAATACATCATTATACTTTGTAAATATAATATATTGATTGGTTTCAGGTGTAAATCTTATTGGAATATTTTCTATTGATTTATGAGAATACACCAATTCTGATGCTTTAAATTTAGAAATACTGTGTAAAAACATCACATCTGGTTTAATATTATCAAATATATGTTGTGAATCATCCACATCATCACATACAATTATATGATTTATTTTACTTGATTGTAGTTTTGGCAATTCAGCCAAAACTGCTTGCTTGGAAATTGTATTTTTGTATATCTTATAATTACTATCATATTTGCTAATAGGAGAAGATAATGATGTTTTGATAATAGGAGAAGATAATGATGTTTTGCTAATAGGGGAAGATAATGATGTTTTGCTAATAGTGGGAGTAGAGAATTGCAATTTAGTGCTTGGATTTACAGATGCTCTTAATTGTGGTGGTATGAGTGTAAATGTTTTTTTATTTGGTGGATTAACTTGATTAATATGATTTGGTATGTTTTGTAAAATCGGTTGATATATTGAGGGTAAGGGGGCAGAGGGTTCTAGAGGGGGTGGTGGATTACCATTAATTGTATCTAAATATATTTCGCGTAATTGTGGTTTTGGTTTTTCATATTCAGAATCTAATTGTTTTCTCCACAATTCTTCTAATTTATTTTTATTTAATTTAGGTATAAAATTTTCCATTTTTATAATACAATTATATTATAAAAAAATAAAAAAAAACTTATATTAATATTCTTACAAGTCCACTAAAGTTTGGATTAGCCGACATATCAACATTCGGAACCACAGCATTATTTATCAGATTATTATAAACTTGTTGATTCCCCATTAGATAACTAATTGATGCAATTGTCCTAGAACTTATTTGGTGACTATTACCATTAATATCTTTGCATAACTTATTTTGATTAGTTACTTTTGTCAAATCATCAAGCCAAAATTTTGTAATAGTAGATGTTTGATTAAATTGATTCCCCCATCCCTTTGTGGCTATATTTGTTGTATTTTGTGCAAACCATTGACTGATTGGATATGAATCAATACCATCAACCGCCACAAAATATGTTCTATATGTAGCATTTGTTTGTGTATCTATTGTATCGCAAAAAAATTGTGTTCCACCAATACTACGATTTAAATCAATATTACTATAAACAGGTGATAGAAATAAATTTGCTGATTTTTCTAATAATTCTTTTTTAGCATTATATGTTATCACATTATCATCAAGTTGTATGCTTGAATCAATTGCTCCACCAAAATCATAACATTTTGAATCATTCTTTAATTTAACTAAATAAACAGTTGATCCACTCTTACCACCTTGTTGAAATTCCTTATCAATAATCATAATTCCAGAACCAAAAAAATTTACACCAGATTTAGATACAATTATCTTACCAGTCTGATTAGGATTAGCAACTGATGTCCAATTTCCAAAAATAGGTTGATTTGGTGCTTGTGTGACTTGCGATGCTTGTGTGACTTGCGGTGCTTGCGGTGCTTGCGGTGCTTGTGTGACTTGCGGTGCTTGCGGTGCTTGTGTGACTTGCGGTGCTTGTGGTAAAACTGAAAATACTGGATTAATAGATTGTGATTTAAATTGGGTGATTCCAACAATGGGTTGAGAAGGCATAAATGGTAATAATTGTATGGGTTGAAATAGTTGCGTAGGTTGAGCAGCAACAGGTTGAGCAGCAACAGGTTGAACAACAGGTTGAACAACAGGTTGAACAACAGGTTGATTGGTAGTCATAAAAGATGATAAATTAATAGGTACAAGTTGTGGTTTAACCAGCATAGGTGCTGGTTGTGAAGGAGTAGGTTGTTGGAATTGTTGTAATTGTTGAAATGGTTGGGGTAGAGGAGGCATCGTAAATGTTGTGTTAATATTTAGTGGAACAAATTTTCCTTGTGGTTGTCCGCTAAATCTATTATAAAAATTAACTTGAGGTAGCATATATAAATAATGTTTAGATTTTATATTATTTGATATAAAAATTATTCTTTATTATATTTAGATAACAATATGACAAATACGTGTACGATATGTCGGATATGTATAGATAGTGAAAAAATTATAAGAATTATACCCAAAAAAACAAATCTAATAATTAATACCTTGTATCTAACTAGTTTAGAGTATTTGTGTGATAGTTGTATAAGTTTAGACGCATATTTGTGCATATATGATATATTGGACAAATATGATTTGAATATTAATGAGATTAATTATACATATAAATTTTTTGCTAATTCTAATAATTTATATGTTAAGCAAAAAGAATGGAATCTTTTTGTTCCAACTAATCTGAATCTAATACTTAGAAAAAAAAAATTATTTGAAAAATTAAATGAACAAAAATTACAATATAAAAAAAATAGTATATGTGATGCCTTTATAAAATATGGTAAACCAGATATTGAAAATGTAATACACAGCATTAAAAAAGATAATCATATACATAATAATAAGTTATTCAAACTATCAGAAATATTACAAACACATAATATTCAATATGATTCGCGTATACCAATATTTGAAAAATATTTATCAGATAAAAAGGGAGTGGTTGGTGTGGATGATATTGTGAGAGAATATACTTTAGAAAAAGAATTAATAGAAAATACAAATTTTAGTGATTTGATAAAAACAAAAGATTATGATGATGCCAAACAAATTTGTATGATTAAATATAATAAAACTAGCAAACAAACAATCAATCAGATTCTAACACTTAGATTTGATTAAAATTATAAATTTATTATATTATCCAATAATATGTTAGACATAATAATACTTGATTGGGATGATACATTATTTCCCACAAATTGGATAACTAAAAATAAAATTAATCTATCTAATCAAAATCAAACAACAAATTATGTTATTTATTTTGAGCAATTAGATAGAATATTATCAGAGTTGCTTAAAAAAATATCAGGATTGGGAAAACTTATCATTGTTACAAATGCTCTACCATCTTGGATTGAGTTATCTTCTATTATTTTACCAAAAACTTTTCTTATACTAAAGGGAATTCGAGTCATATCGGCAAGAAAGCAATTTAGACACATAACACCTAATATTATGGATTGGAAAAAAATGGCTTTTAGAGAATTAGTTGATGAATTAAATGATTCAGTTTCTACCAATATAATATCAGTTGGTGATGCTGAGTATGAGTATGAGGCATTAATTTCGCTTGATGATAATAAAAAAATATTAAAAACAGTAAAATTTGTCAAAGACCCATCTTATGAAATTATTATCGACCAACTAAATGTATTGTATGATGCAATCCCGAGTATTGTTAGATACCCTAATCATTTGGATTTAATTTTATCACCCATTAAATCTTTTTAACCAATCAGAAAAAACTTTCATTGCTTTTTTCATATCAGGTGTTTGATATGGATGATATTTAGCACGATTATACATTGTTATTACAACTTGTTTTTGATAATTTACATCTCTACCTATAATAATTTTTAAGGTATCTAATGCTTTTTTTTTATTTTTGAATCCAGTTCCTTTAATAGATGTTTTTGGATGATTATCGCTATATAATGATTTATTAGTTTTTTTTATACTGTTCATAATATAATAGATAAATATTTATTAAATCTATCTATATGTTAATATATTACAATTATCAAACATATAGTGTATATATAACGTTAGATGTATTTCAATCAGTTAATGATTGATTAAAATTACTACAATTAGAAAATATACTTTTCATATTTGTAACATTGGATTTATTTAATTTTTTTATTGTTTGAATCAATAAAAAAATATAATTCGACATATTTATTTTTAACTATTGGTTTGTCATTTCTTTAATAGCTATTTCTACACCAATTTCTTTATCTTTCAAATATTTTACATCATAATCACGAAAAATATCTTCCCAACTATCACATCCATGATAATGATAAATTAATTCAAATATTTGATTTTCTTTTTTAGAAATGATTAAATATATATCTAATAATTGTTTTTGTTCTTCTAAAGACCATGTATTAAAAATTTTTGTATTGTCTTTTATTTGGTTTAATTTTTCTATCAAAAGTTCCATATAATTTATATAATAAAAATATCTTTATATTATGAATTTACTTTAGCATCCCTATACATTGTATACATATATTTGTATTGGATTCTTCTTCATATTTATCTAAACATCTTGAACAAATATTTTCTTTAACAACTTCTATTTTTGCTGATTTAATCATTTTTTTAGGTTGTTCTATATTTATCTCTCTAACAATACTATTTAATAAATTAGTAAAATAAGCACATACCTCTTTTTCATAGATTCCAAATGTTTCAACTCTACCATTGATTTCTATAATTTCAACTTTATCAAAAGAAAAAATAGAGTTTTTAATGTGATTGACAAATCGAATATTATTCAAATATGCTGAAGAGCATATACAATAATTTTCTATTTTGATAAACCGTTTATTGGTTAACAATATATGAATTTTACCAGATGTGTAGTAATATATCGGACTCTCATCATGTTCCAACAATATTAATTCAAGAATTTCGATAGATATTCCTTGTTTAATTAAAGATGGTATATTTTTTTCATTTTTTGAAAATGTATCTGCTATCAATCCACCTAATCCAACCAATATACCACCAGCCAATAGTCCACCAATACCAATCGCTAAAGCATTAAAAAATTCATCATCAGAATCATCATTTACATGTTTGGTTATAATTTTTGATTCACTTTCAGTATAAGTGTATTGTTTTATATTTTGAGGAACATTAATATTTTTTTTATTCATCATAATAATCAATATCATAATAACATTAGAGATAGAAATATCATGTGTAAATTTACACCATTCTTCCAATTTACTCCCATTATTTCTTTTAACTTTAGCAAATGTAAATAGTATTTCAATAAGATTCTTACATTTATTAAGATATTCAGTCTTTTGAATAAAAACAATAATAAAATTATTTTTCAATAAGTCTTTTGTTACAATATCAATATCCATAGTTGTTTTTCTAATTTTCAACCAATTATTATCATCAGTTCTTTTGTAACCAATAATATGTCCGGTGCATAGAGGATGATTTTTAGCCAAACAATCATAAAAATATTTTTGAATGTATAATTTATTAAGTTGTACCACATCTAAAAATTCTTTATTCATTTATATATACTGTATTATAATATGGTAATAGTTCAAATAATAATAATTTCAATAATTTTATAATAAAAAATTGATATATTTTTTATTAGTAATACAAGATATATAAATACATCATATATATTTAATGGATAAATTGTTTGAAGAATCGGGATATATTTATTGTTTGTCAAATCAATCATACACAGATATATATAAAATTGGATTTACAAAAAATGATCCACTAATAAGAATCTCACAACTAAATACAACAGGTCTACTTTATCCATTCAAATTAGAGTTTGCAAAACAAGTTAAAAATTATCAAGATAAAGAGAAGAAATTACATTTGATATTTGATAAATATAGAGTTAATAAAAATAGAGAATTTTTTAAGATAGAATTAAAAGAAATAAAACAATTATTTGACTTAATAGATGGTGAATGGTACATATCAAATAAAGAATCTTCATTATTATCACATTCGGATTCAAGATATAAACCACCAATAGTTGTATTAAATTCAGATAGATTGTCTGAAAAAACAAATTTATTTGATTTTAAGCAACCAAATTATAGTTCAACAAGTAGAGATACAAATGTAAAAACATTAGTAAATAATGTGCAACATATTTTTTGTGTTCCGTTAAAAAATAAAGATACAGTATTAAATGAACTAAATACATATTGTAGTCGTTGTTATGATAAAATAAATATAAAAGAAGGAATTATAAAATGCAAGCATTTAGATATGTGTAAAGAGTGCTGTGATGTTATAAAAAAGTGTCCTAAATGCAAGGTTCCCTATAATTTATAAAAATTATTTTATTTATACTTAAATAAATATTTAATAATAATATTGTATATTTAATGTCTAATTATATAACTGAAATGAACATAAATATTATGATTACTGGACCAGTATCTGCTGGTAAGAGTACTTTAACAAATCTTTTATTTGTAGAACAATTTTCTGATATGAAGATTAAGAGAACAACAGCTGTACCACAAGTATATCATGAAGTTGAAGATATAAATCAAGTATCTGATTTAAACTCTATTCTTTTGAAAAATAGAACAACAAATACAGATATTATGAAAAAGACGGAAAATCCAAATTATAAATTAAAGCTGGAAGATGTTAAAGAGATTGAATATTATGTACCAAAATTATTTGATTTCTTAAAGTTAAGAAAAGATATTGTGCTAACAATTTATGATACACCTGGTTTGAATGATTCACGAACTAAAGATGTATATTATCAATATATAAATAATGTGTTTAATAAGTTAAATGTTATTATTTTTGTTTTAGACATCAATAGTGCAATGAATACATCAGATGAAAATGATATTCTTAGAATGATTATTACAAATATTAAGAATAATAAACTTAAATATAATGTAGATACTAAATTAGTAGTTTTACTTAATAAATGTGATGATATGTCTTTGAATATACATACAAATAAATATTGTTTAGATGAAGAATTATTAGAAATGTATGAACAAGCAAATACAATTATTGGTACGACTGTTAAAGAAATATATAATGGTTTTAAGTATGATATTCTTCCCATTTCTTGTGAAGATTCGTATGTATATCGTATGTATAAAAGAAATCCAAATGTAAAATTAGATGAAAAACATCTTAATAAATTTGGTGCCAATGAATATGGTAAATCAAAATGGAATGTAATGTCATATGAGGACAAGCAGTCGAGAGTAGCAGAATTATTCAAAGATTTTAATTATGATGATAGAATTACAATGACAGGATTCAAGCAATTCAAATCAGTTATGCAAGAAATTCTCAATGATGAAAACCAATATAAATATCTTTTGGATAATATTAGACTCGATTTAGATAGTATTATAAATAATTATAAAAAGATAGATATTACAAATGAATTAAATCTTTTTCAAAAATATTATACATATTTGAGTCTATTAACTGAAAAATTTGATAAACCGATAGGTGAATTTAATTTTTTATATAAGGCATTTGATAATTTTATAATAAATTATGGTATTCAATTTACAGAAGAATTTTGGTCTAATCTAAAATCTAAAATATCAATAGATACTTATCAGCTTATATATAAAATGTATATGACATTTAATAACTATTTTATAAAAAATAGAATCTATATAGAGGATAATACTGTATTTAATAAATTTAAAAAAAGTATTCATACTCGTCTTGAAGAAGTAGTAAGATATATCAATATATATTGGATTGAAAAAATGGATAATCCTAATATTAAATTTGATGAATTGGTTCAATATTTTGATAAATTGTATGAGAGTAAATATAAAATATTACATGAATTGATAGTTAGAAAGTTAAGTAATGTATCATTTTATACAAATATTTATGCAAATCATTATTATACTGATGATTTAGCACTAATGTTAGATAGTTTAGAGAAAAGATATAACATGAATAGAGATTTAATTACAAATTTAGCAATTACAATTGTATTAAATACATATACTATTTTAGCAGTTAAAGATTCAATAACATTAAACAAACTATGTTATTTTTGGCAAAATGTAATTATAAAATCATCTAATAAATATTATAAACAATTATTATTTTTCAAGAATACATTCAAAGTAGATATATTGAATATGAAAGATTATTTAGCATCAGATAATGTACCTTGTAATTTTATATCAGATTATATTATTAAAAGAATTAAAAATGAATATCCAGATGATATTGCTACATATGATAATTTAATAAATCAATTATATTTTAAGCAAGTTGATTTAAAAATAGAATTAGATAAAATGGAAACTTCAAATTTAGATAAAGTATTTTTAGAATCCAAAATTATAAATAATGTAAATGTTAGTAAAAATATAATATCAGACTATTACTCAAATAGTGATAAAGTATTTGTTAAAAATAATTAAAATATATTAAATAGTTTAATAAAAGATTGTAATGAATTTACACTAAAATATAAAAAGAAATTAAATACTAAAAAAGTAAAGATCAAGAAGGAGGTGATAATACAGAAAATGAAAATTTATATTTATATATAAAAAAATAATTTATAATTAACTATATATATTTATTGCTATGTTTTAATACTATTCAATGCTTTAACTAAATTTTTATGAACAATACCATTGGTGTGTTTATCTAAATATAATTTTGAAAAAAATACATAATCACATATATCACAATAATATTTCTGTTTAGATCTTTCTTCGGTTGTTCCATGAATTTTTAGTACATGCATTTTTTGTAACCAATGTGTTTTGAATTCTGTATTACAATTTTCACATATTTTACTTTTGGCTTTTCCATCTCTTTTGTGTTTTTCAGTTTCTATATGTATTAACCATTCAGCAGGTTTAGATGTGTTAAAATTACATTGTTCACATCTATGTTGAAATCTTTTTCTAGTTGTATTTTTTGACATATTATATATATATATATATTATATTATATATAATAATATTTTCTCACTTATAATATATATATATATATAATGAGTAAAAAACATAAAAATATTTTCTTTATGGATATATTTAATGATATATTAAAGATAAATGATACAAATGTTATAATTATCTATGATATAGATGGAAATATATGGTTTGGTTTAAGAGACATACTTAAAGTTATTGGTTATCGGAGTCTAGAAAATGCAATGGCTACAATATATATAGATAAAAAAAATAAGAAATATTATAATAAAATTGACTCCTACGGTCAACTGGAGGGGTCGAAAAATATGTTAAAACCAAATAAAATTTTTATAAATGAATCAGGATTATATGAAATATTATCAAAAACAAGTAAACCATTAGCTAAAATATTTATGGACAAATATTTTACAGATATAATGCCAACTATTCGAAAAACAGGTAGTTACAAATTACACAAGTCAGATAAATTAAAATTAGATAAAGTAAATAAAAAATTAAATTCTATTAAACAATCTAATAAAAGTTTAACAAATAATCAACGCAATATTATTTATCCAATTGGATATGCATTATATGTAATAACCAAAATTATAAATAAAAAAAAATATTATAAAATTGGTTATACTAAAAACTTAAATAAGCGTCTAAAAGTATATAATACTGGCGAACCAAACAAGATTTTATTTAATTATTATTTAATAGTGAAAGATAAAAAAATAGATAGTTGTATAAAAAAAATTATGAAAAATGAAGAATTTATAAAAAATAAAGAATATTATATGACTACATTAAATAAAATTTTGAAATTTATATCTAAATGTGATAAAACACTAAATAAAATTAATTGTGGCTATTGTTTAGAATTATATGATTTTGATAACATAAAAGATCATAAATGTAAATATATATAAATTATATTACTAATTGTGTACTTTATTTCTGTATATTAAAAATTATAAATTTGATACTATATTGAAACATACTTATAATATATAATTTTATCCAAATAAATTTTTCTCACACCATTCCGGAGGAATATTAATATGATTGATTGGTTGCATATTTGAATATTTAATTTTTTTATCACCCACACAAATAACTGATTTGGTTATGTTAGAATATGTTTCTAATTCTAATCTTCCAAATAATATATGATTTTGATTTAATCCAAGATTTTTAAATATATTATCATTTGAACTTATAATATTCAAATAACATTTAACCAATTCATCCTCCATCATCTGATACTTTTGTTGAATTTCACCAATCCAATCATATCTAATAATATGATTAAAAATTTCTTTTTTACTATACAAAGTAGTCAAATAATCTGAACAAATCTTTTTAATTTCATCTCTATCCGGATACTCTATTCTATCACCAATCATCATACATTTTAATGATTGATATGTATCATCCACATACAAATAATCAGAGTTAGTTGTATAAGATACATATGTTGCTCCTAATGTTGTTTTCTCATAGGGAATCATCAGATATTCAGTAAAACAATATATCCATTCAGCTAAAAATCTATTTGGTGCATCAAATACTGATTTAATATCTGCAAACATAATATAATCTCTAATATGTGATTTATTACCACTTTGATTAAAAACAGCAAATGAAAAACAAGTTGTAAATCCACCAGATTCTCCCACTCTATCAATTAAATTTTTTAATTTGATATAAAATTGTCTAGTAAAATAATTATCATAATCAGTTTGCCGATATGTTTGAGGGTTGAAAAAATCACCTCCATCTTTTTTTGCAAGTTGTTCTAATTTTTGCATACAAACTATATTTCGAGCTCTATCTGATGCAGGCATCATAGTGCAAAATATCTTAACAGTATAATTGTATTTACGACTTCTATAATAATTTTTTTCTATCACCCAATCAAAATCAGGAGTATGATGGATAAAAGATGGATGAGTATCTGTATACTCTTTGTGGTAAGAAAATGTAATATTAGGAGACACAATATAATGCACACAATCTCCTCCTCGTTTTACAAAATCAATAATATGTTGCGGCATCAATTGTTGCCATTGTGGTTTGTAGGATGGTGGTGTGGTATCTGAACAAAGTATCTCTTCCATCGCCGCCCCAATCGTTAGATGAAAAAGAGTTCGAGGATTTGGTTTTGTATCCAATTCTCTGTCTAATCTTTCTAATTCTTTTGTATATGTTGATATCTGATCATACTCACACAATGGAGTCGCCGGATACATATAGTAAGGAAAATTTAATGAAGGATTCATTAGATTAATAATAATCAAAATAATATATGTATTTTTGATTATTATTTTCAATTTTTTATTAAAAAAATTTTTATTATACTTTCAATTTTATATCATTACTAATTTTGTAATCTTTTGTTATGTAGGCATTATAATAAAAATTAAATTATAATTATATAAAAAATAAATAATTAATAATATCATAATAAATAATATGTTAAAAATAATCAATAAATCAACAAAAAAGAAATCATCTAAATTTAATATTAAAGTTAATGAAGTAATTCCAGAAATAAATAATAATCACGAAAATATAAAACAAATTTTAACTATTCAAAAATATATTAGAGGATATTTAACAAGAAAACATATTTTAATTCCATCATCATTTTATCAAACAAAAGATTGGCGTAAAAATAGAAAATGGTATAAAAATGGTAAATCAAATGAATGTGAAAAATATCAAATTAACTTAATTGAAAAAATGATTGTAATTAAATTAATAAAAACTGATGATAGAATTAATATGGAAACTAATGAAATTATTAGTAAAAAAAATCCAATGATAAATAATGATGGTTATGAATGGAGTGAAAATTTTGATGGTTTGTTAATGAATAATAATAATAAATACTATTTTAATCTAAAGTTTATATGTGATAGTGGCGGAGCACAAACAAGAACATTAAGAGAAGTATATCATTTTATTAAATATCAAATGGAATATCTAATAAAATTTAGTATAAATAATATATATTTTATTACACCATTTTTACTGAATAATGGGACATTTTAATTACTTTCAATAATTTATGTTCTTTATAGTTATTTTTAATTGTTTAATTTATTACACGCATCAAGACAATCAGTTTTAGATTGTTGCAAGTTAAGAACACATTGTGTCATATCAGGTTCCTGTGCAATTAATCCGGTTATGGCATTCGGAATACCACATTGTATTTGATTATTAAATCTTACAGTTCCGTTACAATCACTAATACATTGTGCTTTGCTATACGAATGCAATTGTGCGTGTGTATGCGTTATGCTTATTTTAAAATCAGATAAATGTTTTGGATATGGTAAATCATTTATAATTGACGATCGCAATACATTGATTTGTGCATTACCAACATAAATTTGGGGTGATATTGGACAATTCGTGCGCAATGATTGTAAATTAGTTAGAGATGTATTAAGACTAGTATTTGGAATTGAAATTGTGGGCGAAACATTAAAAGCAGAAAACTCTGGAAGTTTAATATTTATTGAAAACATTGTAATGTAAATTTTAATATAATAATAGTATATATTTGTGTATATAATATATTAAAAATTCAATTTTTAACTAAGAATACATTTTTCTCTTTAATGAGAAAAAATTGAATTTTTAATATTTTATATATAAATAAATTATAATAAATTATAATTTAATACATCATGATGTTTGAAGAATATAATCGTCGTAATTTGCCAGCTTTTACAAACAAAATAAATGGATTAAAAGATGGTGAAATTGATACTGTAAAAAATAAACAAAATGAAACTATACTTGAAGTAATATGTTCTCAGTGTAATCCAGGCGATGAACATTTTTTAGAAATAATATTACGTCGGGGTGCAAATCCAAACAGTCTGACTTCATCCAAATATCATGTATTATCTTTTTTTGCAAATAACCAATATAAAAATATTAAAATGTTCGAGTTATTATTAAATTATGGCGCAAATGTAAATTATTGTATTGAACATGGAAAAAATTTACATGATATGTGCATTAATGGAGATTGTGGACCTAATTATGTGGAAGCCATACAATTAGCACTACGATTTGGCGCAAAAAATTGTTACCTACAAAAGCACTACAGTTTGGGAAATATGAGTACCATCCAAGTATGCCAAATGTTAATATCACCAAATTGTAATACACATGGGTTTAGATCATCACAAAATATTGGAATTACGCAACATATTATACATATATTAAATTCACATGTATATGTGCCAATATCTTATTTAAATACAAGATCAACTAAATTGGCAATAATCGCATCCGAAAGAGCAATCGAAATTAAAAATAAACAACTTGAACAAGACAAAATATTATCAGCTGAACGCGAAAGAATAACACAAATTAATCTTATTGAAAGCAAACGATTATCTGATATTAGACAAGCACAAGTTGAACGAGATAGGCTAGCACAAGTTGAACGAGAAAGACTAGCACAAGTTGAACAAGACCGGCTTGATAATATTGCATTGAATGAAATTCAGCAAACAATTAAATTGATTGACGCAAATGAAATGGAAAATACTAAACATATGCAACATTTCGCCGAACAAATGAGTCAACTCGCTGTTGAAAATAAACACGATATCAATCAGTCTGAAATTGAAAAAAATAAAACTGGTTTATCATTTCTTGCACTGGCTGTGTCAAATTTAGAATATTTATTTCATAATAATGAAAATATCCCAGAAAAATTAAAATGTTTGATTAGTGATATGACAACCCAATTGCTAATTAAGGCAGGGCAATATATGACACGCGAAACATTAGACAATATACATATACCAGTTGAATATAAACATTTAATTGAATGCAATGATGCTATTGTGGCATTTTGGGAATGAATAACTTTTTATAAAAACATTGAAATATATATTAAAGTAATTATATTTAAGTAATTATTAAATATTCTTCTGGGATAAGTATTTTGCTGGAGTTCAACCCGATTTAAACACACTTTTTTCCACATTTTTTTGTTATGTGTCCGTTTCGTTCTAATGCAAATGCGTTATGTGCAGTTTTGCTATAATCCTTGGATACATCACTTGCATAAACCAAAGGCTGTTTTACAAATAATTCACTTTCAAAATTCATATTCATATATTTATATATTATAATAAATAAATATTAAACCAATATATTATCAATTTTTAATAAAACATATTATTAGCAATAATAATACATACGTACAATAATTAATGAATAAAATTTTTATAAAATAATTCAATACATTCATTAATTTCTAATTTTATATCATAGTTCCCAGTTTTATCTATAATAAATTTATTTAATAGTTTATTATCAAATATATACGCTTTTATATTTTTTTTATTTAATAATCTTAATTTGATATACCGATGAACTCCATCAAATATATTTCCTTTTGTGTCCATAATAATTGGGTACTTTAGATTAGCCTCGTTTATCCGATCATAGTCTGCTTTATATTTTTTAGGATATTTTAACACATCAGATACTGAAATGTCATTATCTCCCCATCCCTTGGCATCGATATCATAATTAATTGTATTTAGGTTAATTTTAGTTGCTTCTGGTTTGAATATATTTATATAGGCGAACATTAAATCAACACTATAAACTTTTTTACCTTTCGATGTTGTATGTGGCATTTTATACTATTATATAACATTTTTTTATTTTATAAATATAATATAATGACCAAAATACTGTTTGTAATGTTCCAAGGGGCAATGACAAATCTGAAAACATGGAATGAATATACAAAAAGTAAATTTTTAGATAGATTAAAAAAATTAGGTAGCGTATATACGTATCAAGATAAATGCTATAATATTTTGTATTATAATAAATCAGATCCAGAACATAAAGATAATGATTCGGACATTGATTTTGATTTATCATATATTAAACCAAATACACATATCAAATTAGTATATGATGATATATGTAAAAAATATAAAAATCTGAACAATTATAAAATTATTCCAATAGGATGGTCTGCTGGGTGTTTTTTTGCATTATATTTCGCCCAAATATATTCTAAACAATGCTTACATGTCATATTATTAGACCCCATCCGACTCCTATAATTTGTCTAAATGTATTTTCTGAATGTTTTGGGAGTTCATCTGATTTGACAAATTCATTTATGTTAATGTTTGTCAATGAAATCATTTTGTTTTTAATGCGCAAATAATAATAAATAATAAATAATTAATAGTAAATAATTAATATGGGTTTTGTTTGTTCAATTTTTTTCGCACATAAATTAAATAATATATAACAAGTTCATATGCTCAAAAAAAACTTAAAGTAACTCATCCTTGATTTTGTTATAATACTCATAAAATGTTTCTTCATCAACCAAATATTCATTTTCTCTTTCAGGAATTTCAAATGTTGCGGAAAACTCATGCATATCTTTTAACATATTATATGATATCATATACTCGTTAGCCGCAATTATTTGTTTTAGTCCATCATAACCACCTATCATCTTATCTATAACTTGGCTGTCAACTCTATAATATCCATATCTTACATACTCTTGAGCGAACCGTTTTTCTAATTCGTGACTTGCAATAATAGAAATACATGGGGGTTCCACATCACCCCGCCCGTTACATAATGTATAACCAAATTTCTCAACAAAAGTTCCTTTACCAGCCTGAGTGCAATCTTCATTGCATTTATGACAACAGCTATATTTTTTAAAATGTTCTAAACATTTCAATTTTATCCATATTTTGTTTAAGGAAAAGCGAAGCTTTTCCTTCAAGAACTTTTGGCTCCGCCAAAAGTTGTTCTAACAAATGAATAGCATTTGGATTTCTTGATAAATACCTCCAATTAATTTTGTCCATATTTTGTTCTAACAAATAAATTGCATTTGGATGCTGATATGATTGTAATTTATAAAACAGAATATGAAAATGATAAAACAAATAATATGCGAGGATTTAGTTATACTAACGATGGAGGAATACATATAGGTTGGAGTGATTTAAGAGTGGATGATCCCAAACTCAAGACATCATTAGGACGTCTGTAAAATTATTAACTTATGTTATTTATGGTTTATGTGTTAAAATTAAACAATCTTTATCACAAGTATCATCATACGTAATAATAACAAAATCATCATCTTCCTCAAATACTTCTGTTTTGTATTCGTTTATGGATAAACTATCATAATATTCGCCAATAGGATATCTTATTTTCATCATAAATGGTTCTTTTTTTGTATAACAATAATGAAATATATAAAATGTTTCGGTTTCTATTTTCAAAAGTCTTTTTGCTTTTGCTAATGTTGTAAGACCTCCAACCCAACCATAATGTTTTGTTTCACTTAATACAATGTGTTGTCTTTTCATTTTATTTATTATAATATTAAATCTTTATATTTTAATTTTATATTTTAGTTGGATTACTTGATAATAAAATAATACTGTCAATCATTAAATTGTTTAATTATCAATTTTTTACCTATTCTCTCATATATAATCTATCTTTAACACTCGCTCTACAATTTGGACAGGTTTGTTTAGTTACTGTCCATTTACAAACACACGTTATATGTCCTAGTTCTTTTTTACAACATATACATTTAACTGTTTCTATATTTGAATCATCAATTTCTTCAAAACATATTAAACAAGTTTCATCAACTTTTGATTTATCAACAATGTCATAACCTAAAATTGTAATTGCGGAATCTCTTCTTTTAATCATATTAATAATACTATTTATTTTTTCATGTGTACGTTTAATTAATCCTGTATCAACATAATCTTCTGGTCTAATATTTGCTATAATCTCATTAAACTCTTTGATTGATGCATTTTGATTTATATTGAAACAACTAAAAATAATCACCAAAATTAAGTTTAATTTTACCATTGTATTGGGTGTCGTTTTAATTTTATACAAAATGTATTTCTTATATTTTTTAAATATATTATATACTTCTAAATAGTTACGATTATTAAACACCATAACAATGTAATCTGAAAAAATACTGTCTATAAATTTACTATTGTTTTCTAATAAATTTTTTAAATAACTAATATAATTTGAATTATCTTTTTTTATATCTGTTTCAAAAGTCAGTCTTACTGTTTTAATATTATGATCAAACATATCTGTAAAATCTTCATAATGGGGTTTATCGATTGGATACTCGGCGTATTCATATTTTTTTTCCAATCTCAATCTTTGTAATTCACAACATATATTCTTAAAATATAATATATCACTATACATTTGCATATTTTTATTTGGAAATAGTATATCAGAACATTTTGCAATACATTTTATATCTTGTTTATCATTTGTTATTTGTATTTGTGTAATATTATATTTAATCCAATTTGTAGCAACATTAGGATATTTTTCTTCAAATATATCGGTTTGTTTTTTTATTAGTTCAATATTTCTTGTTCCAATTACTTTATTCATATCAAAGAATGATACACATTTTTGTATAATTGGATGGTCTAAATATTTATGTACTTCTCCAATTTTACGTGTTAATTCATATGAAAATAAGATTAAAATATTTGTATGTGGTTCTGAATTATATTTGTTTCCTTCAAATATTTTATCAAGTTCTTCATATATCAGTGCTAATGTTTGTTTAGCATAATTATAATCTTCTTCAAACTGAAACATTGATTTGTGTAAATTATAATTATTAATAAGTAGTTGAACTAATGGATATGGATTAGATGTTTTTATTTCTTTCTGTAAAACTCCTACCTTAGTAGGATGTAAATTTCTTTGCAAATTAAATTTTTTACAAATAGTTAAATCCATAATACCATATAATCCATCATATTCTGGATATGTCTTAATCATTTTTATGAATTCATTTGTAAAATCATAGCTGAAAAAATGATTTTTTTCAATCATATACCAAAGAGTTTGTTGGACATTCATTTTTGTATTAGTTATAGTAATTAGTTATATTAGTTAATTAGTATATTATATTTTCAATTTTTTATATTTTGAATTGCATATATAAAAAATTATTTAATCCTATCTAAACTATTTACTTTATTCCAAAATAATACATAATTAAATGTTTTAACACTAATATAATCTTGAACACCATATTTATTTTCTTTGTAATAACTATTTGAAAATGATACTAATGGTTCATCATATTCTGATAATAATTGGTATGTTTTATTTTTATTTACATATTTTTTATTCTTGTCATATCTAAATTTTTTATAGAAATATTTTAATTGCCATGTTCTTTTTATACAATTTTCACCAATACAATAACCATTAAATAGATTAGTTCCTTCATATGCTTGAGATAGCACTATACAATAATCATCTTTAAAATGTTTCTTTATTAACCTTATCAATAATTTTATTGTATTTTTTATTTCTTGTTTCTAATCTTCTTTGATTTTGTGTATATCTAAATGTTTCTAATTTATCTTCCTTATTATATGAACCAAAATACTTTGTCTTATAGTCCATATATAATAAACTATATATTTTAATTTCAAAAAATAATTTAAATTTTGCGTTTATTTTTTGTAATTAAATTTTATAATAAAAAATTGATTAAAATATATATTAAATATATTAAATAAATAGAAAGATATATAAATAAAAATATGTCATTTAATCTTATTGTTGAAGGAATTATTGTGTCTAATATTTTTAGCGAAAGCAAAGTTATAGACTGGAATGAATATAAGATTAATATTCTGAATAACATAAACAATATTAATTTTAATGAAAAAATAGAAAATTACATATCATCTGGTAAAACATCTGGACTTTGTCCAGATGTTCCATCTTCAGCCAAGGCTGAAGGTAAATCATTACATGTTACGAAAAAAAGAATGAGAAAAATATTATATGATAGTATTGTATTAAATAATAATATATTTATAGAAATTGGATATGATAGTTATAGTATCAAAGAACAGTATAATATTAAACAACGAGATGTATATATTTTTATTGAGGAATGTATTAAGATTTTAGTTAAAAAACAACAATTAAAATAATAAAAAACTTAATTGTTGGATAAATTTAGATAATTTTTATACAAATTATATATGTGTGTTTTCTGGATATACAAGTATGTTACTTGAAAAAATATTTAACATAAAATTATAATATAAAAATTGAAAATATAATTATTTAGTATATGTATCAAATATACTAAATAAAAATACAAAATGGAAAACTATATATTTTTAGGTACATCAACCTTTCAGGTTGATGCGCATCACCAACAAGGATGTACACAATTAAACACACATTTTTTTGTAAATATATCTGGTAATGAAAATTACACAGTTGATATACCATCACAAATTTACAATGTATTAATAAATGATAAATTCATTATTGATGCATCAGAAAATGTTGTCATATATAGTTTCAACAAAAGATGTGAAATTATAATAATTCAACATAAAAATAATCCCAAAAATAATATATTTGGTAAAGAAAATTTGGAAACATTTTTTGAAGTATTACTTAATGCTAATAGAGATGATTCTTACATAATACAATATGATTATGAAAAAAAATATTATAAAACATATCACGCTGATACAAAAATACCGATACCTAAAGAATTAAAATTTAGTGATAGTAAGATAGTCAATATAATAACATCAAAACCAATAATCAATATATGATGATTTTAGTTTATTTATTGTTTTATATTTTTCTTAGATACACTTTGTCTTAAAAAATTGATATATACCACATATTGCATATACTATAAATTTTGTATATTAAATATTTACAAAAATGAGTTCATTTAGCGTTCCTAAACTTACATTTTCATCATTATTGCAAACGGGGGATATCAAATGCTATGTCCTACTATGGTTTGCAATAATCAGTATTGAATTTATTCAGCACACAATGATGGCTAATATATTGCTTTCTAATGACGAAATTGACCTCTATATGAAGGTTTATGTGTCTATCTTAATTTTGGTTATTCCAGTTGTCCGCTATGGTATATTCGGCAATTATATTTCCAACATTACTGCTCGAGTTCAAATCAACATCTGGAAAAACATACTGTTGAAATATCAAGATTTGACACTAAGTGCAAAAGCATCCTTTACTGTCGACGATTTTATCAAAAAGGTTGAGTACGTCGAATGGGCTTTTTCTTTTTGGATAGAAAATGGATTTCCAACATTTTTTAACTTCTTCAGTATGTTGTATTTCTGTATTTACACCTTTGCAAAAACAGATTCGCTAATGACTTTTTGCTGCCTTCTATCTGGAACTATAATTTTGTATTTCCTGATTAAAAAGAAGTTGGATAATAATCAATCGCTAGTGTGGGACAATATGCGTAAAAAGCGAGATAAAAATAATGCGAAGCTGAAACTTGATTTACCTCGTTTTGCAAACGGCCAGCAATCATTGGATGATATCACTTATCTTATTGGCGAAAAATACGAATTAATGGCAAACTTTGACAAAACACGAAATGAACAAAAAGTATTCACTAATTTACTCAAAGAGATTAGTATTGCTGTTGTTCTTCTTCTGATACCAAACAATCGTATTTCGACTTTGATAACCGTATGTATGCAATATACCAATATGATAAATAGTATATTGAATCTTATGAATCAGAATGCACATGCTGAATCAGAGTATGCCAGCCTTCAGGACAAATTAAATGTTGCACAGAAAAACGTCCTAAAATATAATCAGATTGTATTCACTAACCATACAGTCGTTAAGTGTGATATCCATCGAGGTAAATTTAATCTGACACTGAATGGTGTATTAGTAATGAAACCTGGCAGAGCTGTCTTAATACAAGGTTTTTCTGGTTCCGGTAAGACAACAATGCTGAATGCTATAATTGGTTTGATGAATGAAACAGAAGGTGCATATGTTAGTTTAGACAATCAGTTTAGCCCGGGTAATTATTGTAGCAATCTTTCTCTTATGTTTCAGGGTACTAAACATAAATTATCCGAACTATCAATCAGTGAAATTCTTAGGTCTTCAGATGAGCAACTTATATCCGAACTTATGGATATTTCTCAATTGTCGCCAATAATGGACAGATTGAAAGTTATAGCATTCAGTAATACTGAAAATACATGTGCCGGTACTATTAGTATTCCTATTGCATCATCATGGATCCATATTCCGGTAAAAGAAGCCGGTATCCTTTCTGGTGGCGAAGAGCGTCGACTTGCAGTTGTTATTCAGCTACATGAGTTAATCACACAAAACAAGCGACTTCTTATACTGGATGAACCTGAACAGGGGTCTGATCCACCTGCCGCATTTGAACTTATCCGAAGTATAATTGAACGATACAAATCCAGATGCATGATTATTATTATATCTCATTTGGAAAAGTTCGGCGGGTTCAATGGGAATCCAGACACTAGCGGAATACAGTGGGACAACAAAATCTTTGTCTCCAAAGGGGTGGCAACCGTGTATTAAACTGTTATTTTTTTATTAGTAAGATACACTATTTAATTTTTTGGATCGTAAATAATCTGGTTGCAAATAATTTCTGCTGTTTATTTACCTCTTAATAATAGAAACCATAAAATTAAATCAAATAGTTGAAAAATAAAGAAATAAAGAAATAAAAAAATATTTGAGAAAGTAAATTGTTAATTTATAATTTATCAATTAAATATTTTTTTTCCAAATTATAACCCCTATATACATAAATATTGTTTTTTACCAAATAATTTCCTCTTTTATTATTTAATATTTTTTTTAATGTAATTTTCGCCATTAAAGAATAATCTTTATTTTTCCATAATTTATATATTTCTTTATAAAATCGTTTAGCTATTTCTTTTTGTTCATCAATTAATTTTATTTCATCTAGATTTGTATTTGGTTCGATATACATTTTATCATCAAATTCTTTAAATAAATATTTATATTCGGTATCTTTACTATTTTGTTTATCCATAATGTTTTTTAACATTTTTAATAATAATTTCCCCCCAGGTGAATGATATGGAAGTTTCCTTAAACTAAAATAATAAAATGGTGCCACTATATTATATCTTACAGTTACACTATATAGCATATTTTGTTTTTTCATATAGGATAACATAATATAATTTAAAAAATATTCATCAACACCATACGGAAAAGTAGAATATTTAACAAAATTCATCTTTGATTTAATTAAATCCATATCATCACAATCTTGATTTCTAATACAATTTAAATAATCTACCAACAATGATATTGGTAATTTAACTTTACATATATGCCTACATGCTATAATACTAAATCCGTCTTTTAATGCCCATTGGGATAACATTTCATAGAATATATTTGTATTGTAATGATAAGCAGAACCAATTCTTTTATTCTTTCGTTTCTATGACTACTCGCATTATCTAAAATAATTAATTTATCTTTGAACTTCGTAGTTATATATTTCTCTAAAAACTCAATTAATCTATCTGTGTTTATTCCACTCTTTTCATATAACTCCCATCCTAAAACACCTTTGGTAGAAATAGCAAATATTCCAGTATATTTTTTGAATACTTCTTGACTTTGTGTTTTTATTACACATCTTTTACCAATATCACTATAACAATGATTTTATACTTGTTTCATCAATACAAATAATATCTTCCATTTTATATTTTTTCACTTCATTATAAAACTCTTTAATTTTTTTATTTATATCAATATCCTTACCAAAACGCTTATTTGGTTCGTGTCTAATTCTTGTAATTTTCAAAGTAATATTATTATCATTTACTATTCGGTTCAAATGAAAACGACTTAATGATAATGTAGGATATTTTTCTTTTAGTTTTTCAAGTAAATCCTGCATCGTAATAGTTTTATTTTTCTTTATTTCATCTAATATAAACTTTACTTGGTCTTTATGAACTTTATACGCAACAGGTTTTCGGTTATGTCTTTTTATTTCACCATTTTCATTATATTTATCAACCCATCTTAACAAACTTCGTGCAGAACATTTGAATATTTTACACACTTCTTCCTGCGTTTTGTCTTCTATTAAATAATATTCAACCGCAGATAATTTATAATCTTCGCTTTTATGAGTAGGCATTATATTATATAATAATTATATTATATGACATAAAAATTTGGAATAATAAAAATATGTTTATAATAAATTATTACAAAAATTAATTAAATACGTTTAAACCTAAATGTAATAAATCGGTACTATTACCATCATTATCCATAATTACAATTGATATTTTGTTTTTTAAATAAACAGATAATAAACATTTTGAACCATTAATTCCTCCAAAATGTCTTATTAAATTATCAAAATAAAATTCACTTCCATATTTTTTAAGATAAGTAAATATTTGTTTGTTAGTATAACACATATTAATTACAAAATTACCAAATAGTGATAAATCATAACAAGATATCCAATATCCTCCACCAGGAGAACCATTAATAAATTTAGACAATTTATTTATTTTGTTATAAATACCATTTTTTGGTTTAATTATAGAAAATGTAGTTATTTTAGAGGGTTTTATTATATATTCATACAATATTTCATTATAAGTTTTATTTGTTTTTTTATTTTTATTATATAAATATTGAACACTTAATCCACATAATAATATACCAGCATTTGAATAATTAAAAATACCTTGTTTATCAACATCATCATCTATATATTTTACAAAATCTTCTGGATTTAATGGGTTTATTTTATTATTTATTTTTAATGCATCAAAATATTTTATAAGATAATTTTTTAGGCCAGACATATGTGTCATTGCATCTAACATAGTTGTTGTTTTTAATCTATTTTTTACTTTAATAGGTATTGTATTCAATATAGTTGAGTCAATTTGAATTGGACTATTGATATCTTTTTCTGTAATAATTTTTAAATTTAATAATATCATAATTAAAAATCCAGTAAAAACTTTACCAATTGAATGCATAGCATATATTTCATTATTATAATTTAAAATATTTTTATTATTATGAAAAATAGAACAAGATATATTTAATTTTTTATCTAAAATATATTTTTTTATTTTTTTAATATATATATTTGGTATAGTATTTGATTTAATAATATTAAAGTTTTCACCATTGTTTATTTTATATAAATCTGTTAAATTAAGATTTATTATAATATTTTTAATTTTTTCTAAATTATTAAAATTGTTCAATGTATATTTTTTATTTAATTGTAAATTTATAAAATTGATTAATTGTTTTTTATCTTTTAAATTATAAATTTTATTTGGTAGTAAATCTATTAATTTATTTTTTATAATAATTTCTTGATTTATCCAACTATTATTCATTATATATATATATATATATATATACATTATTTTAAATATCGGCGTTTTAAATGTGCAAAGGTGTAAAAAAAATTGAAAAAAAAATATTTAGTATTATTATTTTATATATTAAATCAAATAAAATGGATATTCCATTAGGTGTTATAAGATTGATTGCTTCATATTTAGTAGAACCAAAAATGAAATTATTAGATTGGATACCATTAGATAAACTTGATTGGGATAATTTATCAGACAATCCAAATGCGATTCATTTGTTGGAACAAAATATGGACAAAATTAATTGGAAGTATTTATCAAGAAATCTAAATGCTATTCATTTGTTGGAACAAAATATGGACAAAATTAATTGGGAGTATTTATCAAGAAATCTAAATGCTATTCATTTGTTAGAACAACTTTTGGCGGAGCCAAAAGTTCTTGAAGGAAAAGCTTCGCTTTTCCTTAAACAAAATATGGATAAAATTGATTGGGTGTGGTTATCAAATAATCCAAATGCTATCCATTTATTGGAACGAAATATGAATAAAATTGATTGGGGGTATTTATCATACAATCCAAATGCTATTCATTTGTTAGAACAAAATAGGGATAAAATTGATTGGGAATATTTGTCAGGAAATCCAAATGCTATTCATTTGTTAGAAAAAAATATGGATAAAATTAATTGGGAGTATTTATCAGAAAATCCAAATGCTATAAATTTGTTAGAACAACTTTTGGCGGAGCCAAAAGTTCTTGAAGGAAAAGCTTCGCTTTTCCTTAAACAAAATATAGATGAAATTGATTGGATGAATTTATCATTAAATCCAAATGCTATTCATTTGTTAGAAAAAAATATAGATAAAATTGATTGGATATATTTATCATCCAATCCAAATGCTATTCATTTGTTAGAAAAAAATATAGATAAAGAAACTACTTGGTCATGTTTGTCAACAAATCCAAATGCAATTCATTTGTTAGAAAAAAATATAGATAAAATTGATTGGAAATGGTTATCAAGTAATCCAAGTATATTTGAAATTGACAAAAAACAATTAAAAATAGATATTGAAAAACAAGCAAATATAATAGATAAAATAATTTATGAATAAAAATTGAAAAACTAATTATTTAGTATTATTATTTTATTATAACTAATATAAAAATGGCAGATACAAAAGAAAATAGTATGATTTTGAACAAGCATATATTACTATGTATTAATTGTAAAAATCCTGATGAAGATTTACTTAAACATTTTTGTGGTATTGTTTTTACAGATATTGAAAATTTTGATGAACATATTATAAATCCAAAAACAAACATCTATATTTGTGGTGATATTCTAAAAATATTCCATACAAGTATCAATATCATAAATCGTCAAACATATATTATTTCAGAATTATCATACAATTACGAAAAAATAAAAATAAAAACAGAAATATCTATCGGACTAGTTCCATTAAATATGTATAATGTTGGTATTTATTTCAAACAATTTTTTAATCCTAATAAAGATTATTTTGATAATATTACGAAAGAACACCAATTTCAAACTTTAACTGAATCAAATAAACCAGATATAGCAATGAGAAAAGGTATATATTTGTCTAAAGTTCTTGAAGCTCCGCTTGAACATGACGATGGATACAGATTTAATCTTTTAAGATGTTCTACTAATTTGAAAGGATGTACAGAAAATTTTAGAGATACTGATAATGAAATTATAGGTAGTGTTAATAATATCATTAAAGATTATTTTGTTGATCCAATAGAATTAAATCATGTATTAGCACAAGTATATGAAAATAAAAAAAGTGATGGTAAGGAAAAAAAAGCAAAGATTTCTGCCCATTCTGATAAAACAAAAGATATGCCTCGAAATGGTCTTATTGCTTTTTGTACATTTTATAAAGATTATAAAATTAAAAATGTAGGTGATGTATTGTATAAAGGTCAAAGTATATTTACTAAATTACGATTTAGATTAAAAAAAGATGTTGAAAATATGTGTTCTTCTTTTGAAATTATATTATATCCTAATTCTATATTTATTATTCCATTAAGCACCAATAGATTATATACACACGAAATCAGGCCTAGTATTTTGCCTATTAATATGATACCAACAAGATGTGGATATATTATTAGATGTTCAAAAATAGAAGCAATTCATAGATGGGGTACAACTTATATTGAAAGTGATGAAGGATTAGTTGCTATGGAAGAACCAACTGAAAAAGATATTAAACATTTGAAAGATTTATATTCCAAAGAAAATGCAACAACAGATATAATTGATTATGGTGATATTTTTTACAGTATGAATATGGGTGATTATTTAATGCCTCAACCATAAATAATAAAAAAATTGATATTTAATATATTTATAGATTAATTTATATATAATAATAAATGATGAACCAAAATACATTTGAAAATTTTTGTGATAAATACAAAATTATATATTCAATTGAACCATACGCATATGACCATAAAAGAAATGTAATTAAAATTCCACAAAGAACTATATATTCCAATTGTATTATTTGTATTGGAAATTGTTTAATGGCTGAAAACTTATTAAATAAACCGATATCTGATGGAATGATAAACTATATAACAACTTTTTCAGGAAATAATTTAACTATAAATAATATTATTGAAAAAATTTATAATTATATTAACAAAGTTTTGCCAAATGCATATTTAATTATATTTGTAACATATAATCACATTTATTTTCAATTAATAGATAAATTATTTGAAAAATATGTATTATTTGCAAACAGAGAATATACAACACATATATTATTTCGTTTTCAGTGTGATGAATTAGATAATGATAAACTTAAAATTGAATATAATTTTAAAGAATATGAATTTAATGATGAAAATTTATCTAAAATCATTAGATTATATAAAAACAAATATATCATCAATCAACAAATAAAAAATATGTATTATGTTGAACATGACAATGGAAATTATTATATTAAATGTCCAACATTTGGTAAAACAATATTACAATTAGAAATTAAAACAAATAATTTAGAAAATGTTTATATTGAATATAATAAAAAGATTGTAAATATAGATAAACTTGATAATATTATTAAAAATTTTAATTCATATAAAAGAGATTGATTTATTTATATCTAAATGTGATTATTTTTTGAAATCATATAATATTATAAAAAGTCATAAATACATGTCACTTTCACTTATCGTATAATTTATTTCTGGATATTCAAAATTAATACTTTTATTTTCTGTTTGTCTCATCTTATAAAATTCTTTTATTTCTTCTTCATTTGCCAACTTCAATATTTTATCTGTTTTATAAAAATATGGAATTTCATTTACAAACTCTATATAACTTTTAGATAATCTAAAAGTTATACCTAACCATTTATCATCCATATAACTTTTATCTAAAACTATTTTATGTAAATAATTACTATTTGTTTTAACTGAAAATAATATAATAGAATTATGAGTTAGAGAAATTTCTAATAATTCACCAGTTATTTTATCTTTTATTTTCAATGTTCTTATGTCTTTTGTATCTGGATTATCATAACAAGAAAACAAACATATATATGAATTAATGTCTAAATCTAATGCTTGATCGGAATGTTCGCCCATTTTTGTATAATCTTTATCATAAATTTCAATTAGTGCATTGTTAAAATTTATATCTTTTATATTTTTCATAATATCATAATGTATTTGACTAAATTTTTGGATAGGATTATTATATTTCGTTGTTGTTCTAACTATTGGAACAACTTTTCCTTGAACTACATTTTTATGTATATCTGCTAAAACAGCTCCATAACGACCTTTTCCTAATTTTTCGAATTTAGTTGATTTAGATAATTCTTCAAATAAATTATTTTTGTAATCTATATCAAATTTAGTAAACATTGTATATATGTATATTATTTAATAAGTATATAAATATTTATTAAATCAATTTTTTATATGCAATCTTATATACATCACATATTGATATAGTTAAACAAAAATTATAATATTATTAAGGTAAATAAACATAATGATTATTTCTAAATGCTTTCAAAAATACATTCCAAGGTTCATTACCAAGTGCTTTCATAATTGCATAATCTGGTATAGTATATTTTATTTTATAACAATAAAATAGTTCAAATACTGTTCTACAATAACACAAAACAAATAAATATTTATAAGTATTATAATCTTGGTCTAAAATGCTGGAAAGCACTTTTTTAAATTCATCAAATGTATTGTTATTTTGTATTGATTTAATTTGTTCAACAATAAATTTTATATCTGGTCTATCAATTGGACTTGTTTGTAATAATAATCCATAATATATTTTTTTAATTTTATCTATATCAATACACATATTTATTATATTATATCTGTATTATTATTTATAAGTAATATTATCAATTTTTATATATCCTCATAATTGTAAAGAATCAATCCAAATCAATTGATAAATGTTCTGTATTTTGTGGCGAAACCATTGTAAAAATATTGTTTTTATAAGTGCAATAACATATAGAACAATTTTTACCATTTGACATATTACCAAGTGGTAATATACTTAAATTAAATATGGTTTTTAATAAAATTTCTAAATAACCACTATGTGTTATAACTAATATTTTTTGTTTATTTGTAGTTTTTAGATATTCTATTAAATGATTTACTCTATCTAAAAGTTCATCGCAAGTTTCAACGCCTTCTATTAGTAATGAATTATCTTCTACAATTTTATCAAAAAATTTATTATTGTTTATAGGTAATTCAATTTTATATTTTTCAATTGGATCTTGAATTGATGTAATTTTATCTTTTGCTAATTGATTTAATTTTTTCATTAATTCATCTTCGTTTGTTAATCCACTCATAGAACCTTTTTTTACTTCCATTATTTCGTCCATATAAATTATTTTTGATTTATTAAAATCTATGTGGGAACAAATAATTTTACTTGTTTTCTTACATCTTTTTAATGGAGAACTTAATACACAATCAAATTTTTTATTTAATCTATTTTTTTTTAAATAAGCACCTGTTATTTCTGCTTGTTTAATACCTTCCTTATTTAGTTCAATATCTGCTTCTTGTCCTTGTGTTTTACCTAAATCATTCCAAATTGTTTTACCATGTCTAATAAAGTAAATTTCTTTTTCTACATTATCACCTCCTCCAAACATATTATTTAATATTTTGGTTTTTAATTTAATATATTTATTTTTATATTTTTTATATTTATCCATATATAATATTTATAAAAAATATATTATATAAATCAATTATTAAATAGTGTTGATTATAACTTTTACTAACCAAAACTATTCTAAACTAATCAAATATTCTAATATTTCCTCTAAATCATAAAAATGTTTTACAATAAACTTAACACTTTCTAAAGGATATGGAGACACCCCATACCTTTATATTATTAAATTATTTCTTCTATTTTTGGTATTTCTTTATATCAATAAATTTTATTGGTGCAATATTACAATATAGTTCAAGGAAAAGCAAAGCTTTCCTTCAAGAACTTTTGACGGGTTTTGGCGGGATGACTACAGTTACACCATTTTTACTGAATAATGGGACATTTTAATGAGTATCAATATAATTTTTAGCTTGTATGAATAAATATTTAAAATAGTTTTTTAAATGTTCTTTCTTTATTTTATTCTTAATAATATCATTTATTGTTATTTTTAATTCTTCATAAGTAGCAGGACTAATATCTTTAACATAATTTTTTATCTGACTAAAAAGGTTCTCTAT
>Ga0114971_10000320_pt1 | contig 30946 bp, 32 predicted proteins | sample M_140625_MF_Meta_FD_87320 | JGI IMG/M metagenome (GOLD analysis project Ga0114971, IMG submission 87320) | Freshwater microbial communities from Lake Montjoie, Canada to study carbon cycling - M_140625_MF_MetaG | ecosystem: Environmental > Aquatic > Freshwater > Lake | place: Lake Montjoie... | reverse complement strand
GTCTTGTGCGCCTTGCAAGCGGCATGGGGATTGGTGCAACACTTGCAAGGGCAAGAACGATTTGGTTTGCCCCAAGAAATGGACCCCTTGGAGGGCTGGATCATTGGCGCTTAAGGGCATAAAGCCCTCTCTTGTAGCCTCAACAACAACCTCAACCAAAGCCTTAGCCTTAGCCTTAGCCTTAGCCTTAGCCTTAGCCTTAGCCTTAGCCTTAGCCTTAGCCTTAGCCTTAGCCTTAGCCTTGATGCATTCAGCGCACCCTTTAATTGCACCCTTTAATTGCACCCTTTAAGCACTCACATCAAGCCTTTAGCCCATGCTGGGTTGAGCGCAGACGGGGCAAGACGGGAGCCGCTTTAAACGCATTTCGCTAAAGCGCATCTGACGCGCTTCAAGCATCAATAAGCGACCGACCAGGGGCTCTCCAATGTGCGTCAATACCTTGATCGCTTCCAAGGCTTGGAGCGACCCAATCACGCCGACCAAGGGTGCTAAAACACCCAGACTCGCGCAGTTGACCTCCTCAGGGGCCAGCTCAGCAGGAAACAAGCAGGCAAAGCATGGGGACTTGGGGTCTCTTGGATCAAAGACACTGATTTGGGCGTCCATGGTGATGGCGCCAGCAAAGACCCAAGGGATTTTTCTCTCAAAGCATGCGCGGTTGACCAGATGCCTTGTGGCGAAGTTGTCAGAGCAATCGATCACCAAATCGATGTCATTGAGCCACACCTTCAGCGTTTGTGCATTGGCTCGCTCAGCATGGGTATGCACGCGCACAGCTGGGTTTAAGCGATGGATGTGAGATTGGGCTGAGCTTACTTTGGTGTGCCCAAGCTGAGCACTGTCATGCGCAATTTGTCGCTGCAGGTTTGTCAAGTCCACCGTGTCGTGGTCCACCAGTGTGAGTTCACCCACCCCGGAGCTTGCCAAATAAAGTGCAACAGGGGAGCCCAAACCACCCAGGCCCAGAATCAATACACGAGATGCAAGGAGCTTTTCTTGGCCTTCGATGCCCAACTCGGGCAATAAAATGTGACGCGAATACCTTAATAGCTCCTCGTCACCCACGGTCTTATTTCTCCTCTTTGTCGATGGTGCGCTCTGTTTGTGTTTTGCTGGCCATCACATTCAAGCCTTTCAAGTGATTCAAGGCCTGTTGCAGTTGAAAGTCTTTGTCACTTCCATACTCAGGCGGGCGTCGCTCGGCCACGGGCTTTTTGGACTCCTCTTCCAGTCGCTTTAACGCCGCTTCGCGAGCACGATCGCGCTCAGCATCTTTGACCTCTTTGCCCTGGCCGCTGCTCAAATGCTTTTCTAAATCGGCCTCTCGGGTCCGAAGCGCAGCATAGGGGCTGCCTTCAAGGGTTTCATCGACCATCACATCAGGCACAATGCCTTTGGCTTGTATCGAGCGCCCACTGGGGGTGAAGTACCTGGCGGTTGTGATTTTGAGGGCCGTGTCGGGCCCGAGTTGCTTGACCGTTTGAACTGAGCCCTTGCCAAAGGTTTGTGAGCCCAAAATGGTGGCTCGGCGGTGGTCTTGCAAGGCGCCTGCCACGATCTCACTGGCAGATGCCGAGCCTTCATTGACCAAGACCACCATTTTGATGGTCTTGTAAATGCCCTTGGTCTTTTGAGTGAGTTCGGCAATGGGGTCAGAGGAGGCGTGACGTTGGTAAAACTCAGAGGACGCTTTGTAAATAAATTTGCTCTCCGGCAGTTGCCCATTGGTTGAGACGACCGTGACGTTCTCAGGCAAAAAGGCTGCAGAAATTGCCACCGCAGCATCCAAGAGGCCTCCAGGGTCGTTCCTTAAATCAAGCACCAAGCCTTGTAGTTTAGGATCCTCTTGGTAAATGCTTTCTAGTTTTTTGACCACATCATCCACGCTCCTGTCTTGGAACTGGCTGAGTCTGAGCCAAGCAAATCCGGGCTCAATCAACTTGCCCTTGACGCTTTGGGTTTTGATTTCTTCACGCACAATGGTGACGGGAAAGGTTTTGTTCTCTTCTTTTCTAAAAATCGTCAAAATGACTTTGGTGTTGGGCTCTCCTCTCATGCGTTTGACGGCCTCGTTCAAGGTGAGGCCTTTGATCGTTGTGTCGTCGACCTTGGTGATGAGGTCCCCAGACTTCAAGCCCGCACGGTAGGCCGGTGAGCCTTCAATGGGGGAGACGACTTTGACCCAACCATCTTCGGTGGTGATCTCAATGCCCACTCCCACGAAACGCCCCGTGGTGCCTTCGCGAAACTCTTTGAACGATTTTTTGTCAAAGTACTGTGAATGGGGGTCTAGGCTTGAGACCATACCAGAGATCGCGTCGGTGATTAATTTTTTCTCATCCACCGACTCTACATAGTCGCTCTTGATCATGCTAAAAACGGAGGCGAGTTGCTGCAGTTCTTCTAGCGGAAGTGGAGCGAGGTTTCCCCGCGCAATGCCCTCTAAGGACACAGTGGTGATGGCGCCTGCAAACGCGCCAATTGCAATCCACGCCCAAATTTTAAGTTTTTGCCCCATGCTGCCCCTACAGGTTATACAAATCAATGAAAGTGCGCCGCCAAGTCAAAGTTGGGGGCAGACTTATAAAATTGCATTATCGCCCCAATCGTGCAAAGAAAGCCTATGAGCAGGTGCAAAGACATCTTCTTTTGAAGGATTGCAACACACACCGCTAGCTGCGCGCCTTAGGCCTTCGCCTCTAAATAATAGTGCTTGATTGGTTTGAGCTGAGCATCAAGCTCGTAAACCAGGGGGGCCCCATTGGGGATGTTGAGCTCAATGATGTCCGCATCTGACATGTCGTCCAGGTATTTGATCAAGGCGCGAATGGAGTTGCCGTGAGCGACGATCAGGGGCCTTTTGCCGGCTTTCAAGGCGGGCGCAATCGAATCGTTCCAAAAGGGCAACACGCGCGCGACGGTGTCTTTCAAGCATTCCGTCAAGGGGACCAAGGAAGCGTCCATTTTTGCATAACGCTCTTGGTGTTTTTCCGCTCTCAAATCGTCTGCAGCCAAGGCGGGTGGGGGCACGTCGTAGCTTCGCCTCCAAGCCAAGACCTGGGCGTCTCCATATTTCTGGGCTGTTTGAGCCTTGTTCAGGCCTTGAAGCGCGCCGTAGTGGCGTTCGTTCAAACGCCAACTGTGAACCACGGGCAACCAGGGGCGCTCCATGGCATCCAAACAATGCCAAAGCGTGTGAATGGCACGCTGCAACACACTGGTGTAGGCCAGGTCAAACGCATAGCCTTTTTGTCTTAAGAGTTGACCACATTGCTTGGCTTGCTCGATGCCCAAAGGCGTCAAGTCGACGTCGGTCCATCCGGTGAAGCGGTTTTCTAAATTCCAGGTGGATTCGCCATGACGAATCAAAACAAGTGTATACATGGTGTTTGGGGTCTTTTATTGTGAGGAGGTTGGTAAAAAATGTGGTTCTTTCGCACAAACTGCATCATTGGATTTTAGAATGCTTCTTGTCTAGTTATTTTACCGAGGATCAGTTTTGAATTTTATTATCGACAATTGGATGCTTTTATCCGTGGCCCTGGTCTCAGGTCTTTTTTTGGTGACACCCGTGTTGCAAGGGGTCATGGATCTGGGGCTGAGCCCCTCTTTGGTGGTTCAAATGATGAACAAAGAAAGGGCCCGTGTGCTGGATGTCAGGAGCTATCTTGAGTTCAGTGAGGAGCACATTGTCGGCGCTCAGCATTTGGCCTTGCTTGAATTGCAGGCCAAGCTCACACAAACTCAAAAGAACAAACAATTGCCTTTGATCATGGTTTGCGCAAGTGGTTCGCGAGCCAAAAAGGCGGTCTCTATTGCAAAGAAGCTTGGGTACGAACAAGTGCACAGCTTGTCTGGCGGCCTAAAAGCCTGGAAAGAGGCCAGTCTTCCCACGCAGAAAAACACGCTTGCCTGACAATTTGTTAGAATTTTTTGAAAGCAAGTCATTTTTGACGCCCTATTGAACGTGTGAAACTGGCGTGGCCTATTGATGGCACTCACCCCTTTTCAGAAAGAAAGCTCCTATGCCGCCCGTGAAGATGTATACAACTGCTGTGTGTCCTTATTGCGTCAGAGCCAAGCAATTTTTGAAATCCAAAGGGGTTGAAAACATTGAGGAAGTTCGAGTGGACATGGACCCTCAGGAGCGGCAAAAGATGATGGATCTGACCGGCCGCAGAACCGTGCCACAGATCTTCATTGGCCAAACCCATGTCGGTGGTTGTGATGATTTGATCGCTTTGGACGCAAAGGGCGGTTTGACCCCCTTGTTGGGAGCCATTTGAGCTTCAAAGAGGTCTTGGTGGGCCGTTTTTTGGGCGCTCAGCTTTGAGTTAAGCGCACTTGGTTCAAGAAGGGCCCGTCTTTAAGGGATAATTCACAGTGGTACTGTGCGATTGCGCTGAAAATTTTTAGCTTGTATCTTCTTTAAAGAGAATGGTTTTTTTCTTCCCCAGCGCAGCAGCCAAACACGTCACATGCAAGCTGCAGTGCACCTCTAGGCTTGTGTGAGGCACAAGGTTTTGCTTTAAAAACCACCCTTCATTTTTAGGACACTTTCATTCATGGCTGAAGAGCAAACACCAGTATTTCAAATTCAACGCGTGTATTTAAAAGACATCTCACTCGAGCAACCCAACTCGCCTGGCATCTTGCTCTCTCAAGAGCAACCCAGCGTTGACATTCAACTCCAAGTCGGTGCAGAAACGGTCAATGAGGGTGTTTTTGAAATCACGGTGACCGCTACAGTGAGCACCAAAATTCAAGACAAAACCGTCTTTTTGGTCGAAGCCAAGCAGGCCGGTATTTTTGAAATCCGCAACGTCCCTCAAGAGCAATTGGGCTCTATCGTTGGCATAGCTTGCCCCCAAATTGTCTACCCCTATTTGCGCGGTAATGTGGCCGATGTCATCCAGCGCGCAGGGTTTCCGCCTGTGCATTTGGCCGAGATCAATTTTCAAACCATGTACGAGCAGCAGCAAAACAACGCTCAAAACCCACAAGCCACACAGTAAGGCATTGAGGCCAAGCGGTGTCATGGCTTGACTGTAAATTTGGGCCACCGAGTTTAAAAAAAATGGAGCGGTCTTCATGAACATTGCGATTTTGGGTGCGGGTGCTTGGGGCACCGCACTGGCCATCGCCTTGAGCAAAGCTCAAGAGACTGAGCCCGTCATGCACACCGTGAGCCTGTGGTCGCGAGACGAGGCTTGGCTTCATGCCGCCAAGCAAAGTCACTCCAATGAGCGCTATTTGCCTGGCATTGAGCTGCCCACTTCCTTGCTGCTGAGTGCCAGCCCCCTGAGTCAGTGGCTAGGAGGGCAAGACTTGGTGGTGCTCGCAACGCCCATGGCCGCTTTGCGCTCAATGCTTGAGACGGTCGGCACCTTGACCACAGACTTGCCAGTGGTCTGGTTGTGCAAAGGCTTTGAGGCCCCACGTGTCAAGGCGCCAGGTGCAGATCTGCAGCCCGAACCCTTGGGCTTGATGGCCCACGAGGTGCTTGAAGATGCGGCCCGTCAACTGGTTGCAGGCGTTTTGTCGGGCCCCAGTTTTGCCAAGGAGGTGGCGATGGGGCAGCCCACGGCGTTGGTCGCGGCAAGTCCAAATTTGAAACTTCGCGATCTGATGGTGAGTGCCTTTCATGGACCACAATTGCGCATTTACGCCAACGAAGACTGGGTGGGTGTGGAAGTTGGGGGTGCGGTTAAAAATGTGATGGCCATTGCATGCGGCATCTGTGATGGTTTGAATTTGGGCACGAATGCAAGAGCCGCGCTCATCACCCGTGGCTTGGTTGAGATCTCAAGACTTGGTTTCGCGCTTGGTGCCAAAAGCGAGACCATGATGGGCTTGAGTGGCTTGGGGGATTTGGTGCTCACGGCCACAGGAGATCTCTCCAGAAACCGGCGAGTGGGCTTGGCCTTGGCCAAGGGACTGCGCTTGGATGACATTGTGCGAGATTTGGGTCATGTGGCCGAAGGCGTCTACAGTGCAGAGACCGTCTTAAAGAGGGCGCGGGCTTTAAAGATTGAGATGCCCATCACGCAAATGGTGGTTCATGTGCTGAAAAAAGAGAAGACACCCCAAGAGGCCATGAAGCTCTTGATGTCTAGACAAAGCAAGCTTGAGTTTTAAGCCCAAAGGGTTGCGGCAGCTTCAAAGGACACGTGCGCGTGCGTGCCCGCGCTTGCTCATTGAACGGGTGAGTAAGACAGTCTCACATAGATGGGTGCATACACCTCAGCTTGTGTGATTTCAATCAAGGTTTCTTTGGCCAGTTCTAAAAGTGCAATAAAGGTCACGACCAAAACAGGGGCGCCTTTTTGAAGATCAAAAAGGTGTTCAAACTCCACAAACCGTTTGCCTTGAAGTTTTCTCAAGACCAGGCTCATGTGCTCTCTGACGGAGAGCGCTTCCCTAGATATTTGATGGTGTTGGATGAGGCGAGCGCGTTTTAAGATGTCCGCCCAAGCTTGTTGCAATTCTGGGACATGGACCTCTGGGAATCGAGGCTGCAAGGATTGCTCAATAAAGACTTGGGCTTTGAGGTAGTCTCGCCCCATTTGAGGCCACTCATTGAGTTGAGCTGCCGCCAACTTGATCTTCTCGTACTCGAGCAGTCTTTTGACCAGTTCGGCTCTTGGATCTTGTGCCTCTTCTCCTTCTGCCACACGTTTGGGTGGCAAAAGCATGCGAGACTTGATCTCAATGAGCATGGCCGCCATGAGCAAGTATTCGGCTGCAAGCTCCAAGTTGCGGTCTCTGATTTCCTCCACGTAGCTCAAGTACTGCCTGGTGAGCGCGGCCATGGGGATGTCAAGAATATTGAAATTTTGCTTACGGATCAAGTACAGCAGCAAATCCAAAGGGCCTTCAAAGGCCTCTAAAAAAACTTCCAGCGCATCGGGCGGTATGTACAAGTCTTTGGGCATGGAGAACAAGGGCTCTCCATAAAGCTTTGCCAGCGCCACTTTGTCGATCACACTGGGCATGTGCTCCTCAAGCGCTTCATGGGTGGCAGACACGGCTTGGCTCAACTCGTGTTCGAGTTGGTCCAAGGCGCCCTCTACAGAGGCGCCTGTTAGCAAAGCATGCGCATGGGTCTCAAGCGGTGTGCTCAAGCCCTGAGGGGCGCCTTTAAAAGAGTCGGGGGCTTCAGACATGCGTTGAAATAAAAAACAAAACCGCTTCAAGCGTTCTTGAATTAGCCGTTGGTTTGATAGACGTAGGGTTTTTGAGAAACTTTGCCTTGCTCAAACTCATCCCACAATTTCGCATCCTTAGGGTGGTCCCATAGGAGAAGACGTCCTTGTCTTTGTTTTTTTTCCAACTCGGGGTCGGATTTTTTCAAAGCATCAAGGAACTGGCTGACTTCTGAGCTGTAGTCTGGGCGTCTAAAAAAGGACATGGGGTCATCCAAGGTCTGTGGTGAAAGGCGTCAAGTCAAAACCCAAGCAAAGGGTGCATGGCTTTGGGGCAGGCAGTTTCATGGCCCACCTTGCATTTTAGCCTCTTTAAGTGCATTCGCAGGCCTCTTTGGGGCCACAGACTGGGGTGTTTGCACTCCCTTGGGGCTTTGATGGGGGGGCCTAAAGAGGCTTGAAGGCGCCTTGTCAGCGAATTCTCATGCCCGGTCGGGCCCCGGGCCAAGGGCTCAGCACAAAAACGCCGGGGTGTTCTTTCTCGTTTTCATGGCTGGCTGCCAAGACCATGCCCTCAGAGACGCCAAATTTCATTTTGCGTGGGGCCAAATTGGCCACCATGACGGTGAGTTTGCCAACCAGATCTTCTGGTTTGTAATGAGCGGCAATGCCACTCAAGACTTGCCTGGGTTGGTCTTCGCCCACATCCAAGCTCAAGCGCAGGAGCTTTGTAGAACCCGTGACGCTCTCGCACGCGGTGATGAGGGCAATGCGCAAATCAACTTTGCTGAAGTCCTCAATCCCGATGACGCCCTCAATGGGTGTGCCACCAGGGCCAGCGCTTTGAGGCGGTGCAGTGTCCTCGTGCTCGGCGTTGACAGAGGTAGGGGGCTCAAAAAGAGCATCCATCAAATGCGGGTCCACGCGTTGCATGAGATGACGATACACACCGATTTCATGCCCTTGTCCCAACAGAGTTTGGGCGCTTGAGAAAGCAAGAGGAGAGATTTTGAGAAAGCGCTCCACCTCTTGAACGAGTTCAGGCAACACAGGTTTGAGCAAGAGGCTGAGCAATCGAAAGCTTTCAATGCAAGCGCTGCACACTTGGTGCAGTTGTGCGGCTTGTTCAGCTTTTTTTGCCAACTCCCAAGGTTTGTGGGTGTCCACATACGAATTGACCCGGTCGGCAAGCAGCATGATGTCTCTGAGGACTTTGCCAAACTCTCTTTGCTCAAAACCCTGGGCGATGTGGGGGGCACTTTGTTGCAAGTGTTGGACCAAAGCGAGCCCCTCCTCGCTTAAGGTGCCCATCTTGTGCTCAAAGCGTTTGCTGATAAAGCCTGCACTGCGAGAGGCGATGTTGATGAATTTTCCAATCAAGTCGGCATTCACACGTGCGACAAAGTCCTCTGGATTGAAATCAATGTCTTCAACTTTGGCGTTGAGTTTTGCAGCGATGTAGTAACGCATCCATTCTGGGTTCATGCCAAGTGAGAGGTACTTCAAGGGGTCAATGCCTGTGCCACGGCTCTTGCTCATTTTTTCACCGCTCACGGTGATGAAGCCATGGACAAACACATTGGTGGGTGTTTTTCGGTGACTAAAGTGAAGCGTTGCTGGCCAAAACAGGGTGTGAAAATAGGTGATGTCTTTGCCAATGAAATGGTACTGCTCAACCTTTTCATCCTTCATGTATTGCTCAAAGCTTCGAGCGTCCCCCCTTGACCGCGGCCCGCCCTTGTCAAAGTAATTTTTAAGAGATGCCAAATAACCAATGGGCGCATCAAGCCAGACGTAGAAATATTTACCTGGCGCGTCAGGGATCTCAATGCCAAAGTAAGGCGCATCTCGGCTGATGTCCCAGTCCCCAAGCCCGCTTAAGCCCTGCTCGTTGGGGGTCAGCCATTCGCGTACCTTGTTGGCCACTTCGCTTTGAAGTTTTCCGTCTTGTGTCCAATTTTGTAAAAACGACAAACACTTGGGGTCAGAGAGTTTGAAAAAATAGTGCTCTGAGGTCTTGAGCACTGGCGTTGCACCGGAGAGAGCTGACCGAGGGTTTTTAAGTTCGGTTGGGCCATAGACTGCTCCGCACTGCTCACACGAGTCGCCATATTGGTCCTGCGCAGCGCACTTGGGGCACTCTCCTTTGATGAACCTGTCGGGCAAGAACATGGACTTTTCAGGGTCAAAGAATTGCTCGATGGTTTTGGTGCTGATGAGACCTTGTGCTTTGAGTTCCAAGAAGATTTCTTTGGCCAAGGCGTGGTTCTCAGGCCCATCGGTGGAGTGCCAGTTGTCAAATGCAATGTGAAAGCCATCTAAATACTGTTGACGTCCAGCCGAGATGTCGGCCACAAATTGCTGAGGTGTTTTACCCGCTTTTTCAGCAGCGATCATGATGGGCGCTCCATGGGCATCATCGGCGCCTACAAAATAAACATCATGTCCAAGCATGCGTTGAGCACGCACCCAAATGTCTGCCTGAATGTACTCCATGATGTGACCAATATGGAAATGTCCATTGGCATAGGGCAAGGCGGTGGTGACGAACAATTGGCGAGAGGACATGGCGAGCTCATTATTTTTAATCAGGTGCGCAATTTTAGAGGGTTTAAGGGTCCGATCGCGTGCTGCTCGCAAGGGACCTGAAAAATTGGTGACAATGGGCGTGATAGATCCAAGCTGACCTAGAAAGTAAAGGGTTAAAGAAGATTCGTTAGACTGTATGACTGTGGGTTTGGAAAACAATTGGAGAATTTGATGTCATCGAACGAGCAAATGGTGTTAGAGGCCTTGCAAGATGTGATGGACCCCCATACGGGTCTGACTTTTGTGGCAAGCAAATCGATCAAAAACGTGAAGCTTCAAGGCCAAGAGCTGTCCTTGGAGTTGGTTTTGGGCTACCCTGCACAAAGCCAATGGCCTCTCATGAAGCAAAGTTTGTTGGACAAACTCCAAGATTTACCAGGTGTGAAACAAGTCTCGATCCATGTGAGCACCCACATTGTTGCCCACTCTGCACAGCGGGGTGTACAACTCTTGCCTCAGGTCAAAAACATCATCGCTGTGGCGTCCGGCAAAGGCGGTGTGGGCAAAAGCACCACGGCTGTCAACTTGGCTTTGGCTTTGGCCAAAGAGGGCGCTCGTGTGGGTTTGCTCGATGCCGACATTTATGGCCCCAGTCAGCCCATGATGATGGGACTGCAAGCGAGGCCTCAAAGCGCAGACGGCAAAACCATGGAGCCCTTAGAGAATTATGGTGTTCAAGTCATGTCCATTGGATTTTTGGTGGCTCAAGATGAGGCGATGATTTGGCGCGGTCCCATGGCCACCCAAGCCTTGGAGCAACTCATTCGTCAAACCAATTGGAAGGATTTGGATTATTTGTTGGTCGACATGCCCCCAGGGACTGGGGATATTCAACTGACCTTGAGCCAACGCGTGCCCCTCACCGGAGCGGTTATTGTGACCACCCCGCAAGACATCGCCTTGTTGGATGCTAAAAAGGGGATCAAAATGTTTGAAAAAGTGGGCGTGCCCATTTTGGGTGTGGTGGAAAACATGGCGGTCCACGTGTGCTCCCAATGTGGTCACAAAGAGCATATCTTTGGTGAAGACGGAGGTCTGCAGATGGCCCAACAACTCCAAATTGATTATTTGGGTGCCATGCCACTCGATATCCACATTCGACTCCAAGCCGACAGTGGCCGTCCCACTGTGGTGGCGGACCCCCAAGGGGCTGTTGCACACATGTATCTGGCCATGGCCAGGTCCTTGGCGATCAAAGTGGCCGCCAAGGCCAAAGACTTTTCTTCCATGTTTCCCAGCATCAAAATATCCAAAGACACCTGAGAGCGTTTTAAGCGATGTCGTTCGATTGAAATTGAAGGTGGGCCAATTTGGCATACAGCCCACCTTGAGCCAAAAGGTCTTCATGCTTGCCGCTTTCGATCAGGGTGCCGTTTTCCAAGACCAACAAGGGGTTGGATTTTTTAACGGTAGAGAAGCGGTGAGCAATCACCAAGGTGGTTCGATCTTCCATCGCCTTGTCCAGGGCCAATTGAACCATGCGTTCACTGTTGGCATCCAGTGCACTGGTGGCTTCATCCAAGAGCAACAAGGGCGGGTTCTTTAAGATGGCCCGTGCAATGGCGATGCGTTGCTTTTGACCCCCCGACAACCGCACGCCGCGCTCACCCAAATACGTGTCATACCCATTGGAGAGTTGCTCGATGAATTCATCTGCAAAGGCGGCTTTCGCTGCCCGGTACACGTCTTCTTTGCGCGCACTTGGGTTGCCATACAGAATGTTTTCATACGCACTGGTTGAGAAAATAACAGGCTCTTGAGGGACCAAACCTATGCGCGCTCTTAAGTCTTTCAAAGCCATTTTTTGAATAGGTATGCCGTTCAGGCGAATCTCTCCTTGCTGAGGGTCATAAAAACGCAAAAGCAAAGAAAAGACGCTGGTTTTTCCTGCTCCACTGGGTCCCACCAATGCGGCATCTTCGCCGGCTTTGATCGACACGCTCAAATTCGAAAGTGCCGCTCGGTCAAGGCGCGAGGGGTAAAAAAACGTGACCCTGTCGATTTCTAAATGAGCACCCCCTGCTTGTTGCGAGATGATGGCTGGGCTGGAGGGCTCGGCAACGGGGGATTGGGTATTTAAAAGCTCAATGAGCCGCTCTGTCGCGCCAGCTGCTCGGAGCAAGTCCCCATAGACTTCTCCCAAGACAGCAAAGGCGCTGGCCAACAACAACACATACACCAAGGTTTGCCCAAGTTCACCGGCACTCAGAGTGCCTTGGATCACGGCCAAAGCGCCTTGGTACAAGCCCCAAAGCAAAGCGGCACTGGTGGTGGTCAAAATAAAGGCCACCAAAAGGGAGCGCGCGCGAACACGTTTGATGGCCGTGATGAAGGCGTGCGCGCTTGCCGCCTCGTAGCGTTGGGCCTCTCGATCTTCTGCGGTGTAGCTTTGAACCACAGGAATGGCGTTCAAGACCTCTTGGGCAATGGCTGAGGTATCTGCCACCCGGTCTTGGGACGCGCGGGAGAGCTTTCTCACGCGTCGGCCCAGGGCAACGCTTGGAGCAATCACCACCAACAACAAAGCGATGACTTGAAGCATCAAAAGGGGGTTGGTCCAAATGAGCATCATCAATGCGCCAACGCCCATCACCAAGTTCCTAAGCCCCATGGACAAAGAGGAGCCCACCACGGTTTGCACCAAGGTGGTGTCTGAGCTCAACCGCGATAGCACTTCGCCTGTTTGCGTGACCTCAAAAAAAGCTGGGCTTTGTTTCAAGACATGGGCATACACGGTTTGTCGGACGTCGCTTGTGATGCGCTCACCAAGCCAGCTGACCATGTAAAAACGTGCAGATGAAAACAGCGCCAAAGCAACCGACACCCAAAAGAGCAAAAAGAAATGCCAAGTCAATTCAGCGCTTGAGCTCTTGGCGCTGAGTCCTTGATCAATCAAGAGTTTCAATGCGTAGGGAAAACAAAGCGTGGAGGCAGCCGCCAAGATCAAAAAAGCACCGGCCCACACAATTTGTATTCGGTAGGGTTTGACAAAGGGCGTCAAACCCATGAGCCCGGGTAGGCGGCTCTTTTTGGCTGGGAGGTCTTCGTTGGGCTTGGGCTCCACTCCTAGAGAGTGGGTGTTGGGGGGCGTGCTCGACAATGGGGTCCTTGCAATTGAAAGGTGGGGGCAATTGAAGCTTTGATTTTCACTCATTTGTGATGCGTTTGTATTTTCGAGCCTAAAAATCTTGTGATCGTCCTGCGAGGGTCATGAAGAACGTGCCACAATTCAAAGCATGCAATTGAATGAAGAAACCATCGATACGCCGCCAAAACCAGCGGCCAGTGTGATCCTTTTGCGAGACACAGAGACCTCTGAGGGCTTGGCAAGAGTGGAGGTGTTTTTGGTGAAACGACACGGCAACTCCAAAGTATTGGGAGGTGCGTATGTGTTTCCGGGCGGCAAACTTGATGCCGATGACATGCAGGTGGTCTTGGCTGAGCAATTGGCGCAGTCTAGCGAGCAGTTGTTCTTGCAGCTTCAAGAGCCTGAGCAAAGTCCACAAGGCGCAGCGGCCCTGTACGTGGCCGCACTCCGAGAGGCCTTTGAAGAGTGTGGCGTTCTCTTTGCTAAGCATCTTCAGGCCTCCAAGCCTTTGGATGTGTTGCAAGCGGCCAAAAATTTGAACGCCTTGATTCAAGAGGGCAGACCATTCTCGAAAGCCTTGGGTCAGTTGGGCTTTTTATTGGACACCGCGGCCTTGGTGCCTTGGGCGCGTTGGATCACCCCGAAAACACCCACGGTGAGCAATCAGCGCTTTGATGCGCGGTTTTTTCTAGGCGTCATGCCCAAGGATCAAACTGCGTTGCATGACAATGTGGAGACCACCCACAGCACGTGGATCACGCCAAAGGATGCCCTAAAAGCGTATTGTGCAAAAGAAATTGAGCTGGCAGCGCCACAAATCATGACCTTGATTGACCTGGCTCGTTTCAAGTCCACTGCCTGCGCAGTGGCGCATGCGCGCGCGCAAAGCACGCCCAAAATAGAGCCCCACTCCACGTCCATTGACGGTGTGCGAGTGGTGTGTTTTCCAGGCGACGTGCTGCACCCCCTTAAGGATAAAATACTGCATGGCCCAAGTCGACTGTGGTTCAAAGAGGGGCTTTTTCAGCCCAGTGAAGGCTTGGGCAGCTTGTTGATGGATGACTAATTCAAAAGGGGTGCCATGGGCTTATTGATACTGGGTTTGTTTGTGTTTTTAGGTGTTCATTCTTTAAGAATCATCAGCGAGTCAAGGCGCACGCATTACCTTGAACTTTGGGGCGAGAAAAAGTTCAAGGGCATTTACGCTGCCTTGTCGTTGATTGGGTTTTTGATTTTGATCGCTGGCTTTTCCCAGGCCAAGCTCTCGCCTGAGTGGGTTTGGATGCCGCCTGAGGTGGCCAGGCACGCGATGTTTTTATTGATGTGGGGGGCCTTTATTTTGTGGACGGCGTCTTACGTCAATGGCAATGTGATCAAAGACCGCATTGGACACCCCATGGTGGTGGGCGTTAAAGTTTGGGCCCTTGCTCATTTGCTGGCCAATGGGCAGGCGCATCAAATGGTGCTGTTTGCTGCGTTCTTGGTATGGGCGGTGCTTGGTTTTCGCAGTGCCAAAAAGCGAGATCGCCAGGCCCTTTTGGCGCTTGAAGAACAAGGTCTACTGCCAGCACCCAAAACCCCAGTCTCCAAGGCGGCCAATGGCTTGGTCTTGGCGCTTGGAACCATTTTGTGGATGGTTTTCATGGCATGGGGCCATAAATTTTTGATTGGGGTGAGCCCTTTTGCCATGAATATGACCTCTTGAGGGGCTTATTTCAGCAAAGAGCAGGTGTTTTTTGGGCTTTCCCTCTTGTGAAAGGGCTCAATTCAAGTTCACAATGCCATGAGCAAAGCGAGTGGATGGCCAAAGTGTGTTGGCCGCAAGCTTATTTTTTTCAGAGGGTAGAAATCATGACGAAGACCTATTCACGCATGCGTGTACTTGCTTTGGCGATGGGCTTAGGCAGTTCGCTTTTTGTGGGCGCTCAATCTCAAGTCTTTCCCTCTAAGCCCATTCGAGTGGTGTGTCCTTTCCCTGCGGGTGGGGCGGTGGACATTGCCTCTAGAGCCATTGCGCAGGAATTGTCTAAAAACTTAAACCTGCCCGTCACCGTTGAAAACCGCCCGGGTGCGGGTGGCAACATTGGCTCTGCGGAGGTGGTGAGAGCCACACCAGACGGTTACACCTTGCTCATGAGCACCTCAGGCATTCAAGCGATCAACCCATTTTTGTACAGCAAAATGCCCTTTGATCCCAACAAGGACTTGCAGCCCATATCCGTGTTGGTGTCTTTGAACAATGTGTTGGTGGTCAATCCCAGTGTCAAGATCAATTCAGTCAACGAGTTGATTGCGCTTGCCAAGGAGCAGCCTGGAAAGTTAAATTACGCCTCCAGTGGCAGCGGGACGAGCATTCACATGTCGGGTGAGATGTTCAAATTCATGGTCAATGTCAACTTGATTCATGTCCCCTACAAGGGCAGCGCCCCTGCGGTCACGGATTTATTGGGTGGACAGGTGATGATGATGTTTGACAACATCCCCTCCTCGATGCCGCATATCAAGTCTGGCAAACTCAGAGCCATTGCAACCACGGGGGCCAAAAGAGATCCGTCCTTGCCTGATTTGCCAACCATTGCAGAGGCCGGTGTACCAGGGTATGAGGCTGGCGTTTGGTTTGGTCTCATGGCCCCATTGGCCACACCCAAAGAGATCGTTGCCAAATTGAATGCGGAAATTGTCAAGGCCTCCAAGACGCCCGAGTACATCAAGAAGATGAACGAGCAGGGCTATATCGTGCTGGCAAGCTCAGTCGAGCAAATGAGTGAGATGAGCCGAGCCGAATACGCCAGATGGGGCCCCATTGTCAAGGCCTCTGGAGCCAAGGCGGAGTGATGGCACAGCGCCATTGAGTGCGCAAGCTCCAAAAGGCTGAAATTTAGCCCTATAAAAGGCCTTTTGATTGATCTTTTTTAGAGCCCTTTTGCAAAGGATGCATTAAACTGCACCTGGGTATCCTTTCGCAAACCTTTTGTCTTTTGTGTCATGCAAGTTCTCCCAACCGTTCTACATTTATATCAACAAAGTGTGAAGGCGTCTCTTCATCCCTTGAGTTCTTCTTTGCGATGCTGACAGCGCACCAATTGGCGGCCAAAAAGGGTCGCGTGACGTTGTTTGAGAACATTGACTTTGAGCTGCATCCTGGGCAGTGGCTTTTCTTGTCCGGCGCCAATGGTTCGGGCAAAACCACTTTGCTCAGAATTCTTTGTGGCTTAGGCCAGCCCGAGCGCGGGCAAGTGCTTTGGAGAAATGCCCCTACCCAGATTGACTCCACCCCATTGCGTCGAGAGATGATGTATGTGGGACATGCCTTGGGGCTCAAGGAGGAGTTGAGTGCTTTAGAAAATTTACGCTTTCATGCGCAGTTGATACAAAGCGTGTTTGAGATGACCAAAACCCAAGACGTATTGGCCTCTTTGGGTTTGAGGGGCCGTGAGAATTTGCCCCTTCGTGTGCTGTCTCAAGGTCAAAAAAGACGGGTGGCTTTGGCCAAATTGTTGCTCTATCCGTTGCCGCTTTGGATTTTGGATGAGCCTTTTGTCGCGCTGGATGCGCAAGGATTAGAGGTATTGGTAAGAGGCATACAAGCGCATTTGGCGCAACAAGGACTCTTGGTCTACACCAGCCACCAAAGGGTGGAGATTGATGCGCCTGGGTTGGAAGTGAGTTTGAGCCCATGAGTGTCTTTTGGAGTTTGGTGCAAAGGGACCTCTTGCTGGCTTTGCGTCGGCGCACAGAAGTCTTGACGGGCTTGTTCTTTATGGTGATTGTGGCCAGCCTTTTTCCCTTGGCGATTGGCCCAGAGATGGATTTCCTTCGTAGAATGGCGCCAGGTATTTTATGGATTGGGGCTTTGTTGAGTTCTTTGTTGAGTTTGCCCAGGCTGTTTGAGGCGGATTATTTGGACGGAACGTTGGAGCAATTGGTCTTGCTCCCATCCAATTTGGCGCTCAATGTGGGTGCAAAAATGACATCTCACTGGCTTTTAAGTGGATTGCCTTTGGTCGTTTTGGCGCCATTGTTGGGGCTGCAGTTTGATTTGAGTGCTGATTTGGCTTTGAGCTTGATGCTCACCTTGTTGATGGGTACGCCCATTTTGACCTCCCTAGGTGCCATAGGCGCCGCCCTGACTCTGGGTGTTCGAGGTGGCAGCGTCTTGTTGTCCTTATTGGTGTTACCCTTGATGACGCCGGTCTTGGTTTTTGGTGCAGGGGCACTTGAGGCTCAAATGGGAGGCTTGGGTATTCAAGCGCACCTCTCGCTCTTGCTGGCCATGATGCTGGCCAGTGTGGCGTTGAGTCCCTTGGCTTGTGCGATGGCTGTGAGGTTGTCGCTCGAATAGGGGTTCAAGAGTTTTTTTGTTTTTCGTTCATTTAAATACATGGTCATGAGCATTCATTGGTTTTATTACGCGGCCCCGCAGAACTTCTTTCGCTTGAGTGCACGTTTGTGGCCTTGGTGCGCTGGCTTGGCTGGCGTTTTGGCTGTGATCGGTTTGTGGTTGGGGCTGGTTGTTGCGCCCATTGACGCGCAGCAAGGTGAGGGCTACAGAATCATCTTTGTGCATGTGCCTGCCTCTTGGATGTCGATGGTGGTCTATTTGGCCATGGGTTTTTGGAGTGTCTTGGGCCTGACGTTCAAGACCCGTTTGTCGGGCATGATGACACAGGCCTTGGCGCCAACAGGGGCCATCTTTGCGGCCTTGTCTTTGTGGACTGGCGCCTTATGGGGCAAGCCCATGTGGGGCACTTGGTGGGTCTGGGATGCTCGGCTGACGTCGGAGTTGATTTTGTTTTTTTTGTACGTGGGCTTTATCGCATTGACCTCAGCCATTGATGACGTCAAAAGGGCTGAGCGAGCGGGGGCATTGATCTCCATTGTGGGCTGTATCAATGTGCCGATCATTTATTTTTCCGTCAAATGGTGGAACACCCTGCACCAAGGTGCAAGCGTGTCTCTCACGCAGTCCCCGTCCATGGCACGTTTGATGTTGTGGGCCATGCTGTTGATGGCCCTCTCCTTTTGGGCTTATACCGTGGCGATTGTGTTTTACCGAGTGAGGAGTTTGATTCTACAAAGAGAGCGCGAGAGCCAATGGTTAAAGCGTTGGTTTGATCAAGCGCAAGCGCCAAAGGCGAATGGGATCTGATATGGACATGCCTATCTTTTCAGTGCATTGGGACTCGTTGAATGATTTTTTTGCAATGGGTGGTTATGGCCTTTATGTTTGGGGCAGTTTTTTGGCGTGTGCGCTCTTGTTCTTGATCGAATGTGTTCAAGCCAAACGGGTCTGGCATGAGGAGTTGAACCATTTGGCTCAGGCCTACGAGCTCGATGAGGGCATAGCACGCTTGCGTGAGGAGAGGTCATGAGCAAAAGAAGTCAGCGTTTTTGGGTGATTGCGACGGGCGTTGTGATCTTGGCTTTGATCGTGACCTTGGTGCTCAATGCATTCAACAGCAATTTGGTTTTTTTCTTCACGCCCACACAAATCTTTCATGGAGAGGCTCCCAAGGGACAAGCTTTTAGGGTGGGCGGCATGGTCAAAGAGGGGTCTTTGAAACAGGTCGATTTGAGTCACGAGTTTCTTGTGACGGACAATGAACGCGATGTGCGCGTGACCTACAAAGGCTTGTTGCCCGACTTGTTCAAAGAGGGCAAAGGTGTCGTGGCGCAAGGGGCCATGGGCGAGGAGGGTGTTTTTGTGGCGTCCCAAGTTTTGGCCAAGCACGATGAAAATTACATGCCCCCTGAGGCCAAGGCTGCCATGGATCAAGCGGCCCTTCGCAAGGCCACTGAAAGTGTGAAAGCACCCTAATGCCTGAGCTTGATGTGCAATTTCATTTTTCATTTTGTTGGGGCAAGCACACACCACGGTGTGACGACTTGACTTGCCCTCAGACCGCGTTCAAGGTGGACGCAAAAAGGATTTTCTATGTTGGTTGAAGTGGGTCATTTTGCTTTGATATTGGCTTTTTTGGTGGCCCTCATTCAAGGGGTGTTGCCATTGATCGGTGCAGCTCAAGACCGCTTGGCCTTGCAGGCTTTGGCTAGGCCCAGTGCGTACCTTCAGTGGGCCTTGATTGCGTTGGCCTTTGTGTGTTTAGAGTGGGCGTTCTTGCACAACGACTTCTCGGTGGCTTATGTGGCCCAGCACTCCAATCGGTTGCTGCCCAAACCGTATCAGTTTGCGGCTCTTTGGGGTGGACATGAGGGCTCTTTGTTGTTGTGGGTTTTTCTATTGGGTTTTTGGGCCTGTGCGGTGTCCATGTTTTCTAAATCCTTGCCCCTGTCGATGGTGGCGCGAGTGCTTGGGGTGATGGGTTTGATTTCAACCGGTTTCTTGGCATTTATCTTGTTCACCTCCAACCCTTTTTTGCGATTGCTACCCCCCGCACTTGAGGGGCGAGACTTGAATCCTTTGCTGCAAGACCCGGGCTTGGTGATTCATCCGCCGATGCTTTATATGGGTTATGTGGGCATGTCGGTGGCGTTTAGTTTTGCCATTGCGGCTCTTTTGGCAGGTCGCTTGGATGCGGCATGGGCGCGTTGGTCCAGGCCTTGGGCAGTGATTGCGTGGACTTTTTTAACGCTTGGGATTGGTCTGGGATCATGGTGGGCGTACTATGAGTTGGGCTGGGGTGGATGGTGGTTTTGGGACCCTGTTGAGAACGCCTCTTTCATGCCTTGGTTGGTGGGCACGGCGCTCATTCACTCATTGATGGTGACTGAAAAAAGAGGCGTCTTTAAGGCCTGGACGGTGCTCTTGGCCATTGCGGCTTTTTCGCTTTCACTCTTGGGCACATTCTTGGTGCGCTCCGGCGTGTTGACCTCTGTGCATGCGTTTGCAACCGATCCAACGCGTGGGGTTTTTGTGTTGATTTTTTTGGCCTTGGTGGTGGGCTCGTCCTTGGTACTTTTTGCATGGCGTGCGCAGGCCGTGACGGAGAATGCAAGCATGGGCTTGCTTTCGCGAGAGACCTTTTTGTTGGTCAACAGTGTGTTGATGAGTGTGGCCACTTTGGCGGTCCTTTTGGGCACCTTGTACCCTTTGATTGTGGATGCCTTGGATCTGGGCAAACTCTCAGTGGGCCCGCCTTACTTTGATGTGGTCTTTGCCCCTTTGATGGTGCCATTGATTTTTCTCATGGTGCCTGGTAGTTTGGTTCGATGGAGACAATCCAACTTCAAGGACTTGTTGCCACAATTGATTTGGCCCCTTGTGTATGGCTTGAGTTTTTCTTTGGCCTTGTCGCTTTGGATGGGGCGACTTTCTGCGGGTGTGCTGCTTGGATTTGCTTTGGGCGGCTGGGTTGGCTCGGCAGTCTTGATTCAAATGTTCAAGCGACTTCATCTGCCTGGGCGCATTGGAGGCTCGTTTTGGGGCATGCAACTCGCGCATTTGGGATTGGCCATTGTGGTGGTGGGCATCACGGGTGTGAAGTCGTTTGAAATCGAAAAAGATGTGCGCATGGGCTTGGGGGACCAAGTCACCTTGGATAGTTATGTATTCAAGCTTGTGGGCCTGTCCGAGGTGCAAGGCCCCAATTACAAGGCCGTGCGCGCTCAAGTTCAAGTGCTTCACAATGGGGTTGAGTATAAAAATTTGTATCCTGAGAAAAGGCGCTACATCTCCTCTGCGATGCCCATGACCGAAGCGGCCATTGATTCTGGTTTCATGCAAGATCTCTACGTTTCTTTGGGTGATGCGTTGGCCGGTCCGACGCCACAGTGGAGCATGCGTGTTTACTTCAAGCCCTTTGTGCCTTGGCTTTGGGCGGGAGTTTTGGTGATCGTGTTGGGCGGTTTTTTAGCCGCTCTTGACAAACGCTATCGCGCAGGTCCGACACCTTGAAGGCAGGCTTTAAATAAATGTGTTTTGGAGTGAGATCATGGGACGAAAGAAGTTTTTAATTCCACTGGTTCTGTTTTTGGGCTTGGTGGTCTTTTTGGCGATGGGTTTAAGAAAAGACCCAAGAGAAATTCCCTCTCCCTTGGTCAACAAGGCGGCTCCGGCATTTGAGTTGCCCACTTTAAAGGGGCCTGAGCATTTTTCACCCAAAGATTATGCGGGCAAGGTTTGGATGTTCAATGTCTGGGCGACTTGGTGCGTGTCTTGTCGCGATGAGCATCCTATTTTGGTGGCTTTTGCACAAAGAACGGGTGTGCCCATTGTGGGTTTGAGTTACAAAGAGATTCAACCTCAAGATGAGGAAAAAGGGTCCATGACACTTCAAGAGAAGTTAAGCTTGGCCAGAAAGAGGAGTGATGTTTGGTTGAGGCGACATGGAGATCCCTATCAACTGACGGTTTTTGATTTAGATGGGCGTGTGGGCATCGATTATGGTGTGTATGGTGTTCCCGAGACGTATGTGATCGATGGCCAAGGCATCATCCGTTACAAGCATGTGGGAGCGATGACGGCTGAATTGTTGGCCAATCAAGTGCTGCCTTTGATTCAATCCTTGACGCCGTCGTCTTAAAGCACTTGAAAGTCATCAAGATGAACATGCTTCATGGTTTGGGTTTTTACTTTGACAAGCGTTTGGTTTTGGCGTTTCTTTTGTCGATCAGCCTGAGCGCATGGTCGCTGGAAGCGCAGCCGATGGCCGAGGACCCTCTCGTGGAAGCTAGGCTCTTGGTGATTGCACAAGAACTTCGCTGCTTGGTCTGTCAAAATGAGTCTTTGGCCGCATCAAGGGCAGAGCTTGCCGAGGATTTAAAGCGAGAGGTGCGAATTTTGATCAAAAAAGGCAACACGGATCAAGAGATCAAGGACTTTTTGGTTTCTCGGTATGGAGATTTTGTGTTGTATCGCCCCCAAGTCAAGCCCTTGACTTGGGGCCTTTGGTTTGGGCCCGCCTTGGCGCTCTTGTGCGGTCTTTGGTTTTTAATGGGCCATCTCAAGCAACGTTTAAAAAACGCTCCTGCCTCAAAGCATTTGAGCCGTGAGGAGCAAGAGCGATTGAACAAGATATTAAAGGATTGATGTGAGCTCAAGTTTGATTTATTTTCTGATTGCATCCCTGGCCTTGATCTTTTTGGTCGTTCTCTTCTTTTACTGGCGTGCGCGTCGCTTCAACGCCCAGCAAAAAGCCTTGGATGAACAGCAATCGAGTCGTCCTCATGGCGATGACGATCCTGCGCAAAGCGCTTCCAACAAGGAGCTCGTTTTGGCGCAAGCGCAGGTGTTTAAGGCGCAAGTGGCCGACCTTGAGTTGGAGCGTTCCAGAGGGCTGATCACGGAGGAGGAGTTCGCTCAAGCCCATGACGAGCTGGCCAGGCGTTTATTGGAGGACACCTCAGGCACAACGAACGCGCCAGACGAGCTTGCTCCAAAGGGGCCTCAAATTTATCGCTATAAATGGCTCATGGCCTCTTTGTCGGTGTTTTTGTTTGCGGCCTCTTTGGGGCTTTATTTGACAATTGGGCAGCCTTCTGCCTTGGATCCTCAGACCTTGGCCAATGGCGTTCAAGACGAGGGGGATTTCAATGCGGCCCAGCACGCGCGCTCTCCAGAAATGCTTGCCAAGATGGCGCAAGAGATGCAAGAGCGTGTCAGCAAGGAGCCCAATTCTGTAGAGGCTTGGACCATGCTGGCGCGTGTTCAAAGGGCTCGGGAAAATTTTTCTGAGGCCAATGACGCATTTAAGAAGTCCCTAGAACTCAGTCGCAGCGATGATGTGGCCATTGAGCGAGCAGAAGTGCTGGCGATGATGAATCAAGGGCGTTTTGAGGGTGAAAGCATGCAAATCATCGAGGCGGTTTTAAAGGCCGATCCCGATCAAGCCAATGCATTGTTGTTGGCTGGAAGTGCCGCATTCTCCCAAGGCAAGTACCAATTGGCTTTGGAGCGTTGGACGAGGGTCCAAAAGCAATTGCAGCCCAATTCAGCTGAGGCCCAAAGTTTGGATCAAGTCATTGCCCTGTCCAAGGAGAAATTAGGCATGAAGCCTGATGCCGCACTTGTGAAGGAAAAAATGCCGGCAAGCGCGAATGCCAAAGCGCGTATCAAGGGCCAAGTGGTATTGGCTCAGGACCTTGTATCCAAAGTGGATAAAGCCGACAGTGTGTTTGTCTATGCCACTGAGCCCCAGGGTTCACGCATGCCCATTGCCATCTTGAAAACCAAGGCCAGTGCTCTTCCCTTGTCCTTTGAGCTCAATGATGAATTGGCCATGGCACCTGATAGAAAACTTTCTCAATTCAATCAAGTGTTGATCCATGTTCGAATCTCCAAGAGTGGTCAAGCCATGCCCCAGCCAGAAGATTTAGGCCTCACGACTGGACCCGTCTCTGTGGGTGCTCAAAATATGCAACTCAAAATCGAAGGCTTGTACAAATCCAAGTGAGTCTTCAGTCAAGACCCCAAGCAAAGTGCAAAATCAGTGCGTCGTGAACGCCTTTACCTTTGCCTGTTGCAAGGAGGGTGAGGGCCTAAAAAAAAGAGCTCGCAACAAGTGTCTCGCTCTTTTGATCGATTAGAGAGCATTTGATGAGAGAAGACCGTGTTGGTTTTGAGTCAATAGGCCAGCGTCAACTCATCAAAAAGCCATGCATCCTTGCAAAGTGCAAAGTTTGTGTTCTGCTTTTGACACCCAATCTTCTAAAGAGTCTCCAAAGATGGACCTTCACGGTGTGCTCACTGATGCTGAGTTCGCTTGCGATATCTCGGTTGGACAAGCCCCTGTCGAGCATCAAAATCAATTGCTTTTGGCGTTTAGACAGCTTGGTGTCACTGCCAGCTGCGACGGGCAAGTCTTCATCGTCCTCTTCAGTGGATTTCTCCTCTGTAAAGAGGCCAGACAGTGCACTGGAGATGTCACTGGCTGGCAAGGACTTCTCAATGAAGAGGTCTGCTCCTGCTTCTAGGCAGGTTTCTTCCGCCTCACCTGCGGGCATGGCGGAGATGACCACCAAGGGCGTCTCTGGGTACATGGCCTTGATGTCTGTGATCGCACTCACGCCCTTCACCCCAGGCAGTAAAAGATCAAGGACAAACAATTCGGGCGGACCATTTTTAATGATGGCGGCCTGTAACTCGCTGAGTTTTTCAAGCTCCACCACTTTAGAAGCCGGCTTGATTCTGCGAAGCAGCATGCCCAAAGCTTGTCTGAGCAGGGGATGATCATCGATTACGTAAAGGCTCATGATTTAACTTTCTGATCAATAATTCAGGCCCATGGCCTGACGAACATCCTTCATGGTCTCTTGAGCAGTTTGACGGGCCTTTTGAGTGCCTGCGTCCACTATCTCACGAACCAGTTTGGGCTGGGTTAAAAAACGCTCTGCACGCTCTAGCATGGGTGCTTGTTCTATCAAAATCTGTTCAATGATGGGCTGTTTGCATTCAAGACAGCCAATACTCGCATTTTGACAACCTTTTTGAACCCAGGCCTTGGTGTTTTCATCAGAGTAAATCTGATGAAACTGCCAAACGGGGCATTTGGCAGGGTTGCCAGCGTCGGTGCGTTTGACTCGGGCGGGGTCGGTTGGCATTTTGCGGATTTTTTGTTCAAGCGTTGCTTTTTCTTCACGAATCGCAATGGCGTTGTTGTAACTTTTGCTCATCTTTGCGCCGTCAAGGCCGGGAAGCTTGCTCGCTTGGGTCAGCAAGACCTGGGGTTCTGTCAAGATCGTAGAGCCCGTGCCTTTAAAGTAGCCCTCTAAGCGTTCCTTGTCCTTGGCGTTGAGGAGGGCTTCATGGTGCACAAAGCTCAAAGCGCCTTCTAAAGACTTTAAATCCCCAGTTTCTTGAAATTTCTTCCTCGACTTTTCAAAACGTTTGACTTGTTCAGGGTTGAGTTTTTGAAAGGTTTCAAGCAGCTTTTCTTCAAAATCGATCTCCTTGCCGTACAGATGGTTAAAGCGCCTGGCCGCCTCACGGGTCAACTCTACATGCGAAGCTTGATCTTCCCCAACTGGCACATACTTGGCTTTGTAGATCAAGATGTCGGCCGCTTGCAACAAGGGGTAGCCAAGAAAGCCGTAGGTTGAGAGGTCCTTGTCTTTGAGTTTCTCTTGTTGGTCTTTGTAGGTGGGAACGCGCTCAAGCCAACCCAAAGGCGTACCCATTGCTAAAAGGGTAAAGAGCTCTGCGTGCTCAGGAATGCGGCTTTGCAAAAAAATGGTGCAACGCTCCGGATCTAGGCCCGCGGCAAGCCAATCAATGACCATTTCATAGACATTTTTCTCTATGATTTCTCGGCTTTCATAATGGGTGGTCAGCGCATGCCAATCCGCCACAAAGTAAAAGCACTCCATCTCAGATTGAAGCCGCACCCAGTTTTTAAGGGCGCCATGGTAGTGACCTAAATGCAAAGCGCCAGTGGGACGCATGCCTGATAAAACACGATCTTTCATACGGATAAATGGACCATCAAATCGAGAGGGCTTAGCAACCAAGCGACCATTTGATAGGTCAAACTCATTAAAGGTTGCATCCAGATCTTGTTGATGGCCCCAATCATGACCAAAAACATGACCACAAAGAACCCATAGGGTTCTATGCGAGAAAACGCTTTCGCCGCTTCCCAAGGCAATAGGCCAACAACTATGCGCCCGCCATCCAAGGGAGGAATGGGAAAGAGGTTAAAGACAAACATCACGACATTGACCAAGATGCCAGCTTGGCACATGGATAAAAAGAAGCGCTCTTGGACTTGAAAGTTACCCAAAGTGAAAAAAAGTGCACCCCATAAAAGGGCTTGGAGGAAATTACTGGCTGGACCAGCCAACGCGACCCAGACCATGTCTCGTTTGGGGTGTCTTAAATTTCCAAAACGAACAGGCACCGGCTTGGCATAGCCAAATAGAAAGGCACCTGAGGTCGCAAAATACAGCAGCAATGGCATCACGATGGTGCCCATTAAGTCAATGTGGCTCATGGGGTTCAAAGTCACGCGCCCTTGTATCCATGCCGTATCATCGCCTAAAAACCTAGCCACATAACCATGCGCTGCTTCATGCAATGTGATTGCAAATAAAACAGGCAATGCAAAGATCAAAACGGTTTGAATGAGCTCATTGGTATACACATATGCATTGTGCCATCAGGTATGAGATTTGTAACTAAAAGTTACACCTAATGCGCAAAAAGAGCACTAAATTAACCTTTTTTTAGTTTTTTTTAGGTCAATTTGAGTGTAATGAAATACCTAAAAGAGACAAATCCCCGCCTCCTTGGCGGATCAAAACAGGTTCTCCCAAATGACCCATAGGGGTCAAATCTAGGATCGTGGTGGGCTCTTGTGAGACTGCTCCAGCATCAATGATGGTGCAGAGTTGTTGACCAACGCGATGGCGAATCTCCTCAGGGTCATTCAGTGCTTGTGGCTCATTGGGCAAAATTAAAGTCGTGCACAACAAGGCTTGGTCGTGGAGGCTTAAAAGGGTTTGTACAACTGGGTGCTTTGGCACGCGGATGCCGATGGTTCTTCTTTGTGGATGGCTCACCCTTTTGGGGACCTCTTTTGTGGCATCAAGTATGAACGTAAAAGCGCCAGGTGTTGCGGTTTTTAAGAGTCTGTATTGGCGGTTGTTCACTTTTGCATAACTTGCCAGCTGCGTTAAATCTTTGCACATGAGCGTCAGTAAGTGGCGATCATCTACGCCGCGGATTTTTCGAATGGTTTGCACGGCCTGAGGATTATCAAGTTGACAGACCAAGGCGTAGCTCGAATCGGTTGGGATGGCTAGAACACCTCCTTTGGACAAAGCCAAGGCCGCCGCGCCCAACAAGCGCTCTTGAGGATGGGTTGGATGAATCTCTAGGTATTGTGCTGACATGAACAAAAGCCAATGGAGTTTCTAGTGAAGCTGAATTATCAACCCGACCAATCGTGCAGACCAAGACTTGGCTGAGCTTTGCACAAAAAACGACATCCCACAGCAGGTCTTTAACTGTTCAATCAAAGCGGTCTGTTTAGGCTACATTAATAGGCATGAAGAGGTAATGGAGAAAAGGTTTGAATTGTCAAAGCAAAAGGACACGCTTAAGAGCGGTTTTAGACAGCGAGGCGTGTTTTTTTCCAGCATCCGTTTTTGATCCCTTGTCGGCCAGAATGGCCGAGCAATTGGGGTTTGAATTGGGCATGTTGGCAGGATCGGTTGCTTCCTGGCACGTGCTTGGCGCTCCCGATCATGTCGTTTTGACCTTGAGTGAACTTGCAGAAACGGCCCACCGCATTTGCAGGGCCAGTGAAATTTCATTGCTGGTTGACGCAGACCATGGGTTTGGAAATGCTTTGAATGTAAGGCGAACAGTTCAAGAGCTTGAGGACGCTGGTGTCAGTGGCTTGACCATCGAGGATACAGAGTTGCCGCAAACATTTTCCAAGCCCGCTAAAGGCTTGATTGATCCGTTGGAGGCGAGGGGGAAGTTTCAAGCGGCACTTCAAGCCAGAAACGACCCTACGCTTTGTGTGTTTGCCAGAACAACGGCTCTCACAGCATTGCCCTTAGAGCAGGCCTTGGAGAGAATCGAGCTCTATGCAACCCTGAAAGTGGATGGTCTTTTTTTGGTAGGTGTTCAAAACTGGGAACAACTTAAAGCCGTGAGGGCAATCACGAGCTTGCCGCTGCTGCTGGGAAGTACGCCCAAAGAGATGAAGGATCCCAAAGCGTTGTCGAGTCTAAACGTCAAAGTTGCCTTGCAAGGTCACTCCCCATACACCGCAGCGATTCAAGCCACTTATGAGGAACTCAAAAGACTACGTGAGAGTACAAGTACTTTGAAAGCGCCCGAGATAGAGAGAGAGAAATTATTGAGCACGTTGACCAAAGACGCTGATTATGAAAATTGGATAAAAACTTACCTCCATTCGCCCAAATGAAACCTCCTATCTTTAAAAATTTCTATAGTTCTGTTGCAAGCTTTATTTTGTGCATTCAAAGTTTAAGCAGTGCAATGGCACAAAACTGGCCTACGGGGCCCATACATATGATCGTGCCGTTTCAAGCCGGGGGATCTACCGATTTTTTGGCAAGGACGCTAGCGCAACGTTTTTCGGAACGCGTTCAACAAACGGTGATCGTTGAAAACAGGCCCGGCGCCAATGGAACCGTTGGTGCTAGTTATGTTGCAAAGTCTTTGGGAGATGGTTTGAATTTGTTGCTTGTGCAAGCGGGTTTTGCATCCAATGCCAGTCTTTATAAAAGCAATACATTTGATCCTGTGAAGGACCTCACGCCCGTGTCGTTGTTGGCCTCAGGGCCGTTGGTGCTGACAGTGAATGTGAATTTACCTGTTAAAAATGTAAAAGAGCTGATTGCTCTCGCAAAAGCAAAATCCGGTGAGATTAATTTTGGATCTGCCGGAACTGGATCTTTGCCCCATTTGGCGCCTGAGCTATTTAACTTAATGGCTGGCACCAAAATGACTCACATTCCCTACAAGGGTTCAGGCCCTGCACTCAATGACGTGATTGGCGGGCAAGTGCCGGTGTATTACATGAATTTGGTCTTGAGCTTGCCTTATTTAAAGGCCGGAAAATTAAAGGCTTTGGCAGTCACGAGTCTAACGCGTTCGCCCATTGCGCCAGAAATTCCAACGCTGGCAGAATCGGGTTTGGCAGGTTATGACATGTCAACCTGGTACGGCATTTTGGTATCGTCTAAAACGCCAAAAGGGATTGTAAATAAAATCAGTCAAGATTTGGCTGCAGTCTTGCACGAAAGCGCCATGACAGAAAAATTCTACTCAGATGGTGTCTCCGTGGTGGCAGGTTCGCCAGAGCAATTTCAGGAATTTTTGACGCATGAGAGTTTGAAGTTTGCAAAAATCATTCAGTCAGCAGGTATCAAGGCCAGTGATTGACGTAAAAAAAGCTTGGGTTAATCAGCTTGCATCTATTTTTTAAGGCGTACAAGTTGAGCAGTTGATTCATCAGTCGCTGATCAAGTGCGCACTGGCTAAGTCAAAACCATCAAAAGGGACAAACCCGCACCGCTATCTAGACATGCCTTGGCCATTAAAGTCAGCGGTCCCTGCCATGCCAACTGCGCTACCCACAAGCAAGACTTTACCGAAGTCACCTTTGTGCGTTGTCTGATTTCGCTTGAGTGCGTTCATCAATTCAAGCGCTTCAAAGGGGTTCATTTTTTGGCCGTATTTCAGGTTTTTTCTAATTTGGCCTTGAAGTTAAGTACTTGCTCTAAAGTGTTTTCACCAGTTTGATCGGGTGGATAGACGGGCCAAAGCTCTGAATGGGGGAGGAGTTCTTTCAAGGCCCAGGAGGCAGAACGGGTGTGACGCGTATCGGCGCCAGACATGATGAGAGAAGGCGTTTGTATACCCATTAATTCATCTCCCGATGCCCCACTTGGCATCGTGTCGGTAAAGATATGGTCTCGGCTTTGTTCACAAATGGAGATGTACTCATTCAAATCCATTTTTAAAAGAGACTTGGCAAATTCGGGGTCGTGCACAGAGGGGGAGCCCCAGGGTCCGATTTCTGGATCCATCCAAAAATTCTCGCCTTTGGGTGCACGATCAATAACGGCTTGCATGCCGTGCGCTTTGACAAAATCAATATGGCGTTGAAAAAATGACGTTCCTTTTCGCTTCCACAAAAAACCACCCACTGGCCAATGAAGCAAAAGACCTATGCAAGCATTCGGATGCCGGGTGGCGAATGCTGTTGCAAGGGAGGCGCCCATGCAGCACCCTAAAATGTAGGCGCTGTCAAAGCCTGCCAAGTCAAGCAGGGCTTTGGCCTCTTTTACATAAAGATCCCATGACAAGGGTTCAATTCGTCCGCTTGAGAGGCCAGACTCGCGCCTGTCGTAGGCAATGGTTGTGAAGTGTTTAGAAAGGGTGGCAAGACCATCCATTTCTTTCCAAGCCTCTTTGCCAGCGAGCGCCGTCCATCTCGACATGACAGATCTCCAACCTCCTGGCGCAAACATCAGCAACGCAGGTCCTTGTCCTTGTATTTGATAGTTGACTGATATTTCATTGATGTTTGCAAAAGGCACGGCCGAACTCCCAAAAAAATGAATGTGAACGATAAGTGTGTGTATGAAAGATTTGAACTCAATATTTTTGAGGCAACAATTTTATACACATGCCCCACGGCTTGAGTGAAAATGTATCTTGCTGCTTCATGGCCATCAGTCTAAGCGATTTAAGTAAGGCAAACAAAAAGCTTTGTTCAGGGAAAAATTATTTTCCATGATAATTTGACCAAGCACACCCTATTCCGCAAATGGCAATGAGTGCAATGCCCATGCTGGCCCAAAAGTCTGGTATGTGTTGAAAGACGAGCCAGCCCAAAAGGGTGGCAAAAGCAATGCCGCTGTAGAGGTAGGGTGTGATGCTTGAAGCTGGAGCTCGAGCATAGGCCAAGATCAAAAGATAGTGCCCCAAAGTGCCGCTCAGGCCAATTAAAATCATCAGGCCCAATTGGAATGTGCTGATATCGGTGGTCCACCAGCCAAAGACCAAGCATGTTGCAAAAGCAGTCCCAATCCAGCCTGTAAAGAACTGCATGCTCAATGGGTTTTCAGTTTTTGCCATGAAGCTGGTCAGAATCTGAAAGAAAGCGTAAATGACCACCATGCAAATCGGGTACAGCGCAGCATGAAGTGGGACGTCCCCACCAGGGCGAACAATCAAAAGTGCCCCCAAAAATCCACCGAAGATCAACAGCCAACGAAAAATAGAGACGTGTTCCTTCATAAAAAATTTGGCTAAAACAGTCACAAGCAAAGGCGTTAACATGCCAATGGCAGTGAACTCGGCAACTGGAATATGCTCTAAACTTTTAAAACCAAAAAAACTGCAACCAAACAGCAACAAGCCCCTGAGCAGTTGGAGAGCAAAGCGGTTGGTTTTAAATAAGCCCAGTCCCTCTTTGGGTAACAAAAAAGCAGTGGTTGCCAAGGCTTGAAAAGCATACCTGAACCAAAGGATCATCAGCAGTGGCACGCTCGTCAGAACCACTTTGTTGGAGGTATCAAGAACAGCGATGCAACCCATGGCCAAGACGGCAAATAAAATACTCAAGGGGTTGGTTTTTTGCATGGCGATGAAGATGTAGAGTCAACAAAAGTTGTTAACTTGATGGGCAAGATCATTGCACTCGATCTTCAATCAATTCCCAAACGGGTTTGAGCTGAC
>Ga0114971_10000318_pt1 | contig 30966 bp, 25 predicted proteins | sample M_140625_MF_Meta_FD_87320 | JGI IMG/M metagenome (GOLD analysis project Ga0114971, IMG submission 87320) | Freshwater microbial communities from Lake Montjoie, Canada to study carbon cycling - M_140625_MF_MetaG | ecosystem: Environmental > Aquatic > Freshwater > Lake | place: Lake Montjoie... | reverse complement strand
CCGATAGGTCCAGAGCACATTTTGCTGAGAGCCCGCAAGCAATTGCAAGCCGATCCCGTATTTGGAGAGCCTCCGGACCTTGATGGTTTCTTGGAGGCCCAAGCCGGCACTGGAGCTGCCGTAAGCTTTCATCTGCGAACTGGCGACACCGACAACGGAACCGATCGCCAGCGCCAAGGAGCCTAGGCCGAAAACATTTGCTGCTATAGATCCAGTTCTTCCGGTTGTTAGTTTTAGAGCATTAATAGGCCCCCCACCGGCAACAAATGGCTTATCGGCTTTCAAAAGGCCATTACCATTTGAACGGGCGCGCAAGGTGTCTTTCACCGTTGCCAGATTGAGAAGATTGCCGATTGCTCCCGCTGCTAGGCCCGTATCGGCAAGTGATTTGGAAAGGCCCTCGGCTGCGGCATAGCGCTGTTCCAGCAGGAGGGATACACCGACGGAGGAGTCAATGGTCAGCTTCCCGCCAGATGATGTAATCTTATCGCGGTACAGATAGCCATTGATTCCGATTGATTCCTGCGCGGCAAAGCCAATCAGCTTGGCGGCACTGGACCAGGAGGTTGGGCGGGAGTACTGGTAAATCGTCTTGATTCTTCCCCCCGCCCCAAATCCCGACTGCCAGCCCGTATCTAGCTCGGATAGTGCTTGGCTGCCACCTTGTTGTAGCAATGCAAAAGTGACTCCCGCGTCAATCTTCTGGATTGGAGAAAGGTTGCTTGCCTCAAGCCTGGAAAAGTTGACAACCGTGTATCCGCCCCTGCCTGCTAATAGGCCGCCAAAAGAACCCGCCAAAAAGAAGTCGCTTTGAAAGGTCGGAGCTCTCCCGGCAACAACCCTGTTTTCACCTGTTTTGGCCGCAAGCAGGCCGCCGGCTGATTCGGCAACTGAGGCGCTGCGTTTAATGATATTTCCAACAAAACTGTCTTCGCCAGGTTCAAGCAATGTGAGACTTTTTGTCCTTTTGGTTACTTTTACTTCTTGGGCGACAACGGGCGCCTTTTCGAGGACCTGTATTGACTGTCTGCTTGAAGCAGCCGACACAAAAGAACTATTCTCTGATATGGGTATATCGATGTTTTCGTATTGATTTTGCCGCGCAAGTTGCTTGTTTCCTAATTCTGTCGAAACAAGATAGCGAGCAGGAAACAGCCCCAGGCTCGCCAGGGAAGCGGGATTCTTGATGTATTTGGTGAAGCCAAATCCCTGCAGGCTCACTGGCCCCGTGCTTGGCTGGGCAAAGGACACTGGCGCAGCGGCGCCCAACGAAGCACCCAACAGCGTGGGGCTGGCCATCCTCCCGGCGCTCAGCAGCGTGGGGCTGGGGGCCGCATTGGCGGCCAGCACAGCTCGCGACAGCTGGGTGTTGCCGCCGAAGGCGGGGGCCGGCGTCGCCACAGCGGCTGCCGGTGCTGCCGGGGTCAGCGCCGTGGTCTGGCTGTTGCCGTTGCCGCTCAGCTGTGCCGCATAGCCGCCGTTGCCATTGGCGTTGATCTGCAGGTTGCTCACATACAGATCGCCGTCGCCGCGGGAGCCACTGGCGAGATCCGCCAGCGCCTTGCTCAGCTGCTCGGCTGGCGCCTGCAGGAACGTCGTCAGCAGATCCTGGGGCGAGCTCGCCGCCTCCCGCTTCTGCAGCACCAACCTGAGCGTGCCTACCGCACTGGGCACCAAGGCGAAGGCCTCGTCCTCGCCCTGGGCGTTGCTCAGCGGCACCGCCTCCGTCCAGCTGAGCTTGCCGTCGCTGCCCCAAGCCCCGAAGCTGGCCACCACCTGGGAGCTGGCGCCGTTACCGAGCCGATAGGCCAGCACGATGCCCTGGGCGTTGCCCGGCACCGCCCCGGTGGCCCCACCACTGGGCCATAGGTCGTCCACCACCAGCGCCTGCAGATCCCGGGCGCCATAGGCCCCCGGCACCACCTTGCCTTTGTCCCAGCGCTGGGACTCGGCGTTCCACTGGCACTCCCACAGCAGGCCGTTGTCGGCCAGAAAGGCGTGGGCGCCGCCGTTGGCGTCGTTGACAATCTGGATCTGACTGGAGTACGGCAAAGCAAACAGCCCCGTCGGGCTCAATGGGCGATGGTTCCACTTTGCATGACAGCGCCAATCTTGCATCACCTACGTCTGTAGGGTTTGTTCAGCTCCGCGGCGGCAACAGCCCCAGGACGGACAACTTTGCTGGTTGTGGGGAAGATTGATCCAGTGCATCGACCGATCGGTGCACAAGCAACAGCCTAAAATCCAGGCAAATACCAAGCTTTAGGCCGCCTCAGCGATAGTTTTCAAACTGCAGTGGTAGCTCCAGATCCTCGGCTCGCAATAATTGAATGGCCTGCTGGAGATCATCCTTGTTCTTGCCTGTGATCCGCAAACTCTCGCCCTGGATCGCCACCGTGACTTTCTTGAGGTTGTCACGCACAAGCTTACTGAGTTTCTTCGCCAGCTCCTGACTTAACCCCTTGCGCAGCGTGACCACCTGTCTCACCTTGTTTCCCCCCACTGGCTCGGGAGTCTGAAAATCAAAGATTTTCAGAGAGAGATTGCGTTTCGTCGCTTTTTGGCGCAACACATCGGCCACGGCATCAAGGGTCATATCGCTCGCGGTGATGATGGTGAGGCTGGTGTCCTCCAGGGAAATCTCCGTGCCGGAATCCTTGAGGTCATAACGCTGGCCCACCTCCCGACGCACCTGATCAACCGCATTCACCAGCTCCTGCTGGTCAAAATCGGAAACGACGTCAAAGGAAAAGGTGTCAGCCATGGGCGAAGGCGTGCAGAAGGCTCCAGCCTAGAAAAACATCCGCTCCGCGCCCGTGGGCCCCGCCGCCTTTCCCTACCAGGACTTGACGGAGCCGCGATTCAGTCCATAGACGCAGTCATCGGCTGGCTCGGTGATCTCCAGGGATTGGCGCCATTCAATCAGGGGACGCTCCCAGCCCGATTCCCACTCCACCGCCGTGAGGCAAGGGGCCCTTTGGGCGATGCGAAGCCCATGGGCATGGGCCCGATGGAGCCGGGCGAAAACCAGAGGATTCATCAACAGGTTGGCCATCAGGCCGAAGCGGGTAATCACCTTGAAAGCGGGAAAACCAATCTGGGCGGAGGTGATCGCCAGCACTCCATGTTCACCATCGCGCCGGGTACTAAACCCAGTCACTAGATGGTGGAGGTCGTGGGTGGAGGCGATCCGTTGGGTCAACCATTCAGCTTCGCTCTCGACCGGACGTATCCGATAAAAGGATGGATTCAGCCCTAAGCGCTGAATCAAGTCGGCGTAGGCGCGGCCAAGACTGCCGGCGGGGAGATGCTGGAACTGTTGAGGGTCGACGATCAAGGGGGCAATGCGACGATCCATCAGCGACTGCGCACCAGGCATCTGCCGAAAACGGCGCACGCAAGCTGCCATCTGTTGGCCCTCCATCAGATGATCAATCAGATCAGCCACAAATTTATGATTGCCCGACTTCCGATGTTGACGGAGTCGAAGCAGGATTTCTACAGTTCGGCGCGAACGTTTAGCATTGCCCCACAAGCCCATGGTTCCCAGATCGCAGAGAGGTCGGCTTGGAACTTCATCTTCAACTATAAACAACGTCAATCGCCACTCCAGTCTTCGAGCCCGCCCAATGGGGTGAATCCACTGGAAAGAACTTTCCTGCTTTAGCGGCAAAGTCAACAACCATGCCATCCTTACAGGAAAGTGAAAGGACGACAGGAAGAGAATTAAGGAAAAATTAAAATTTGGCCTTTGCTGACGCTTGATTGCCTTAGTTCAGCCCGCCCAAAATCCAGGACTATTGCTCGGGAAAATCAATCAAAAAACATGACGCTGACGACCTTGCCGAGGTCCTCGGCAGTGCGACAACTCGACAAGAGGGTTTCGCTGTCATGGAAGGCGTAGCAAATGAGCTGATCACAGCGCGTGATGATCTCGTGGTTGCAAAGACTGCTCGCCATCGGCAGGGGCAACTCGTCGTGCTCTGGCTTCTCGATGAGATGGAGCACACGCTCCAACTGATCCTGGGATTCCACTGGTTGACGCTCCAAGCTTTGGGGCAACAACACTGTGAGCCTGGAAGGATCCACATCTAAAACGCTACGAATGACCGCCGAATTCACCCCTTGAGCTCCCGACGTAATCAGGGAATGGCCTTCTTGAGCAAGGGAGCGCGCCACCAATTCAACAAGATGGATCGACACCACAGGAACATGGCGGCTACCGAGAATCGCAATTCTTCGCTTACCACGATCCTGGAGCATCGCCAGTTCCTGGGCAAGCGTATCGACTCGATCGAACGCTGGTAAATCAAGGGACCGGGTCACCCGTTGCCCGCAGCCATGAAAACAATCTAGCAGTGCTCAAGGGGAAAGGACGTCAGGCGCCCAGCCTGATCGAAAGTCCCATCTGCTCGAACAGCGGCCCCAGGCGGCAATGCTCCTCCACCAATCGGATGGCGTAGGTCGCCTTCACCGACTCATGCAGGCGGCCGTGGCCGATGGCCGCCTCGATCACTTCCACCGTGGTGAGGGTGTCATGCTCAACCTTCAGCACGGGCACCTCCAGTTCTTCCGCTCGGTTGAGCAGCTGGGATAAAGGCATCCCCGCACCGGTGAGAATCAGACATTGGGTGGAAGCCTCCAGGGCCGCCAGTTGGATGTCCGTGCGATCGGCGCCGGTTACTACAGCCATATTGCGACGTCGGCGAAAAAACTCCATCGCCGAATTCACATTCATGGCCCCAATGGAGAGAGTTTCCACCAACAGATCCAACCGCTCACGGCAACAGAGCACCTGAGCCTGCAGCCTCCAGCCCAACTCCTCCACGGTGACACTGCGCAAAAGCGGACTTCGGGGCATCACCCCGAGCACCGGAATTCCCAAGCGCTCCAGGGAAGGCTCCAGATCCCGACGCAGCTCCTCCAGCCCTTCCGGAGGCACCCCGTTCAGCACCACCCCCGCCAGCCGCTCGCCCAACTGATGACGGGCGGCCAACAACGCATCCACGCTGCGGCTATCGCTCCACGGATGCACCAACAGCACCACGGCATCGAGGGCCTCAGCCATCTGGGCGAGACCCAAGCCATACAAAAGACCCTCATTGAGGCTGCCGGCCGCCTCCAAGAGCACGGCCCGGTCACCGGCCTCCGCGAGCCGATGCTGCAAGTCGGCCAGGCCGGGCCCTGGGCTGAGGTCGCCCGTCCTTAGCCGCTGTTCGGCCGTATCGCTCTCCACCACATGCACCGAGGGCAGGATCTGAGCCGCCTCCAGCCCAAGCATGAAGCTGATGAAGGGCACATCGGGATCCTGCGGCAAACCTGGATCCTGGGGGATGCCGGTGAGACTTGCCTCGGGGCCCGCCGCTAGCGTGGCCAAGGGCTTGCCGTACATCACCTGGATCCCAAGGCGGATCAATTGGCGGGCCACCCCCAGCACCACCGCCGACTTTCCGCTGAAAGGTTCGCAGGAGCCGATCAGCAGGGGGGTGGACATGGGGTGGCCTCGCCTGAGCCTCAAACTTCCAGGTCAATCTAGGCAGCGTGGTTTCCCTGCGCTCCGATGCTGGCCCCCTTGGCACGCACCAACGCCGCCCATGCCGGACTCTCCCCTGCCGCTTCCCCCAACGCCCGCCAGCAACCGCCCCATCACCGTGGCGATCACCGGTGCCCAAGGCAGCCTCGGCCAGGCCCTGCTGCGCCGCTGGCATGGCTGCGGGGCCACCCTCATTGCCCTCACCAGCAGCAGCCATCCCCTGACCCTGAAGGAGGCCAATGGCCAGCCGATCCCCGTGCGTCAGGTGCGCTGGAGGGTGGGGGAGGAAGCCGCCCTGACGGGCCTGCTGGGCGAGGTAGACCTGCTGGTCCTCAACCACGGAGTCAACGTCCATGGGGGTCGCAGCGCGACCGACACGGCGCTGTCCCTGGAGGTGAATGCCCTCAGCGGTTGGCGACTGCTGGAGCGGTTCGCCGGGGTGGTCGACGCCCGGAATCAGGACTCGGATCGCCCCAGGGCGGAGGTGTGGGTGAACACCTCAGAAGCGGAAATCCAACCGGCGTTCAGTCCGCTCTACGAGCTCAGCAAGAGGCTGCTTGGACACCTGCTCAGCCTGCGAAGCCTGGATCTGGCCAGGAGCCTGACCATTCGCCGGCTCGTGCTGGGGCCATTCCGCTCCAGCCTGAATCCAATCGGCGTCATGGACGCCGATTGGGTGGCTGGTGAAGTGATGCGCCAGGCGGGCTGGGGCTGTCGGCTGATCATCGTGACCCCGAACCCCCTCACCTATGTGCTGATGCCCCTGGCCCTACTGGGGCGGTGGGCCTATTTCCAGGTGGCCAGTCGAGGGGCGCCCCCGGGAGACGAGGAGGGGACGGTGCCCCTTAGAAATCGCGATCGGTGAGGATTTCGCAACCTTCAGAGCCCACCACGATGGTGTGCTCCCACTGGGCCGAGAGGCTGCCATCCACCGTGACGACGGTCCAGCGATCCTTGAGGGTGCGGCAGCCCTTACCGCCGGCGTTGAGGATGGGCTCGACCGCCAGGGTCATGCCGGAGCGAAGGGTCAGGTTGGGCAGATCCCGGGTGCGGTAGTTGAACACCGAGGGTTCCTCATGCAAATTGCGACCCACCCCATGGCCCGTGTAGTCCTCCACCACGGCATACCCATGGGCTTCCACATGGTCCTGAACGGCACCGGCCAGGTCGAGCAGGGTGCTGCCGGCCTTCACCGTGGCCAGACCCCGCATCAACGCCTCCTGGGCCACCTGGCTGAGGCGGCGAGCCTCTTCAGGAACCCCCTCGCCAACACAGACGGTGACACAACTGTCGCCGTGATAGCCCTCGAAATAGGCGCCGGTGTCCAGCTTCAGCAAATCCCCGGCACGAATCACGCGCTTGCTGCTGGGAATGCCATGCACCACCTCGTTGTTGATGCTGGCGCAGATGCTGGCGGGAAACCCGTGGTAGCCCTTGAACGAAGGGGTGGCCCCCAGGTCCCGGATCCGCTGTTCCGCATGGGCATCCAGATCGCCGGTGGTGAGTCCAGGGGCCGCCATGGCGATCAGCTCCCGTAGCACGGTGGCCACGATTCGACTCGACTGGCGCATCACCGCGATCTCCCGGGCCGATTTGACTTCCACCCCGCGGCGACCCTTCTGAATTCGGGGGCCACTCTGGGTGATCAGGCCGGAATCGCCTCGGCCGGCGGAGGTGCTGGCCAGCAGATCGGCGAAGAGATTCATGGGAAGCAGAAAGAGGGAGAATCCAGCGAACGAGCCCGGAAGGAAGGCGGACCGAGGGCAAGGACTCCATGATGGCGCGATGGCCGCCGGCCCGCCCCGTCCCCGCCATGACCGACCCCTCCATTCCTCCCCGCTCGGCGCCGCAAGCCTTCAGCGTCAGGGCCCGGCGACTGCATGGCACCCTGGCCCCCCTGGCCCTAGCGCCCCTGCTGGTGACAGTGATCAGCGGCATGGCCTATCGCCTAGTGCGGGACTGGGGTGGCGTGACCCGGGACCAGGCCCACTGGTTGATGGCCCTGCACGAAGGCGAATGGCTGCGGGCCTGGCTGGGTCCGGCGGGGGAGACCTGCGCCGTGGCCCTGAATGGCCTGGGGCTGCTGGTGATGCTCCTGAGTGGAGCCGGAATGCTGTGGCCCCGACTCCAACGCCAGTGGCGCCGATTCGCTGGGGGGGAGGGCACCTGAGCCGGTACACTGGCTGTTTGGCCAGGCGACGCGGAGCTGGGATGGCAGCGGACAACACCACGGGGACCTCTGAAACCCCGACAGAGACCACGGAAACCACGAATGACACCAGCGTGATCAACGCGGACACCACGACCGCTACGGCGGTGGACGACAGCCCAGCGACGACCAGCGTGAAAGCCACCACCGGCAAACTCAGCGCCCGGGCCCTGATCGATGCCTTTGAGGCAGAGCAGCTCAAAAGCGATCTGCCTGAAATTTATGTCGGCGACACCGTGCGCGTGGGGGTGCGGATCCGCGAAGGCAACAAGGAGCGGGTCCAGCCCTATGAGGGAGTTGTCATTGCCAAACGTCACGGAGGTTTGAACGAAACCATCACCGTGCGGCGCATTTTCCAGGGTGTGGGCGTGGAGCGTGTGTTCATGCTGCACAGCCCCCAGGTCGCTTCCGTGAAGGTCGAACGACGCGGTAAGGTGCGTCGTGCGAAGCTCTTCTATCTACGCGACCGTGTGGGTAAAGCCACACGGGTGAAGCAGCGCTTCGATCGCTGAAGGCCGAGCAGGCCAAAGTTTCCTGAAAACTTTGGCCGCAATTGCTGATGGTTCCCTGGGGTCATCGCCTTGCGCCGTTAGTTCAGTTGGTAGAACGCAGGTCTCCAAAACCTGATGTCGGGGGTTCAAGTCCTCCACGGCGCGTTCGATGTCCCCATTTGCAGTTTCGTGGTCCTGAACATGGAGTTGGATCTACAGCCCGGTGACGTGGTGAAAGTGCTCGAATCCGCCGCCCTTGGCTGGGTTCGGGCACGGGTGATCCGGGTCAAATCGGGCGGCAGAGTCGTCGTTCAAAGTGATCAAGGACGGGAATTTACCGCCCGTGGCAATCAGGTTCGCTTGATTGAACCTGCCGGCTTTCGGCCCTGATTCGTTCCAAATTTTTCGGAGCCTTCAGGCTCCAGCCTGCCCTTCGGGGCTTTTTTTTGCCCATCCCCCCTTCCTCACTCCATGGGGAAAGGAGCCAGCCCAGCCCTGAGCATCGATCCGCTCGGCCCTCCAGGGCTGGGACATTGACGGAGGGACGGGTGACGATAGATACTTGCTTAGTCGCCGTAACGGTGACACGGCCGTCGAAGGCATGGACCCTCGGGTTCTCGATGCTTTTGATATCAGCCTGGGACTGTAGTTCAATCGGTTAGAGCACCGCCCTGTCACGGCGGAAGTTGCGGGTTCGAGCCCCGTCAGTCCCGTTCATCACTTCAGGAGTTGGGAAGCGTGACCATCACCGGACCGGTTCGGGTGCGTCTGGCACCCAGCCCCACCGGCACGCTCCATATCGGCACCGCCAGAACAGCGGTGTTCAACTGGCTCTTTGCCCGCCGCCATGGCGGAAAGTTCCTGCTGCGTATCGAAGACACGGACAAGGAACGCTCCAAACCCGAATTCACCACCAATATTCTCGAAGGCCTGCAGTGGCTCGGCCTCCACTGGGATGGGGAACCGATGATCCAGAGCGAGCGGATCGAGGCCCATCGTGCCGCCATCGCCCACCTGCTCGCCAGCGGCCACGCCTATCGCTGCTACGCGAGTGAAGCGGAGCTGACCGCCATGCGCGACCAGCAACAGGCCGCCAGCAAAGCCCCCCGCTACGACAACCGCCACCGCAATCTCAGCCCCGATCAGGAGCGGGCCTTGATCGATGAAGGGCGCCAGGCGGTGATCCGCTTCCAGATCGATGACGAGGCCACGATCCAGTGGCACGACCTGGTCCGCGGCAGCATGAGCTGGGCCGGTGCCGACCTCGGTGGCGACATGGTGATCGCCCGCCGGGCTCCCGCCGATCAGATCGGCGACCCCCTCTACAACCTGGTGGTGGTGGTGGATGACGCCGCCATGGGCATCAGCCATGTCATCCGCGGCGAAGACCACATCGCCAACACCGCCAAGCAATTACTCCTGGCCGACGCCCTGGAGCTGCCCCTGCCGGTGTTCGCCCACACCCCGCTGATCCTGAACCAGGAGGGTCGCAAGCTCTCTAAGCGCGATGGTGTCACCTCCGTGAGTGAGTTCCAAGCCATGGGCTACACCCCCGACGCCCTCGCCAACTACATGACCCTGCTGGGCTGGTCTCCTCCGGAGGGCATGGGGGAACGGTTCAGCCTGGAGGAAGCCGCCTCCGTCTTTGATTTCGATCGCGTCAACCGCGCTGGGGCCCGCTTCGACTGGGACAAGTTGAATTGGATCAACGGCCAAGTGCTGCACGCCCTGGCACCCTCAAACCTGCGGGAACAGTTGCTGCCGCTCTGGCAGGCCCGCGGCTGGGCCACGGCCGGCCCCACGACCGATCCTTCCTGGCAGGAACAACTGTGTGCCCTGCTGGGCCCGTCGCTCACCCTGCTGGCGGATGGGATCGAGCAGGCCATGCCCTTCTTCACCCTCCCAACCACCGATCCCCAGGCCAGCGCCCAGCTGGGGAATGAAGGGGCGCAAGCCGCCCTCCGGGCCCTGCTGCCCAACCTGCCGGAAGGGGATCTCAGCCCCGAAGCGGCAGCCACCCTGCTGGATCAGGCCGCCGAGACGGCGGGTGTCAAGAAGGGGGTGGTGATGAAAAGCCTGCGGGCCGCCCTGCTGGGAAGCCTGCAGGGCCCGGACCTGATCACCACCTGGCAATTACTCCATGCCATCGGCGCCGACCAAGCACGGATCAGCGCCAGCCTCTGATCGATCCCTGCCCAAGCCAGCCCAGTCCGGCATCCGACCCAGCGGCCAGCCCAGCCTCACGTCAGTCATCAAAATCCATCTCACCGCTGGCATATTCAGGTTCAATCCGCAGGCCAATCACGCTACCGGCCCGGACCACCAGATATTCCGAATCCATGTCGTTGATCGGTACATTCACGAAAGCTTCAGGGGCCGCAGTCGTGAGCACACTGCCGTACCAGGTCTGAAAGTCGTTGAGATTGGCGAAGTGCACCATCTGCTGCTGACCGCCGCTCAACATCAGATGAATGGCATAGCGACGGGGAACGCGGGGCATGGGGAGCTAGGGGACGGATCGCTCGGCCCACGATGGCGCATGGAACGGCTGCCAACACCGACCCGGGTTCGGGACCGGATCCAAATCCCCCCGACGATCTGGCTCTGGCAGGCTGTGGCGATCGGATGGGTGAGAGCGGCTGGTGGCCATGGCACACGACAAACCCCTGCTGCTTCTGGTGGACGGCCACTCCCTGGCCTTCCGTAGCTTTTATGCCTTCTCCAAAGGCGGGGAAGGGGGCCTGAGCACCAAGGAGGGCGTTCCCACCAGCGTGACCTACGGGTTCCTCAAGGCGTTGCTGGACCACGGCAAGGGGCTCAACCCCCAGGGGGTGGTGATTGCCTTTGACACCGCCGAGCCCACCTTTCGCCACCTCGAGGACAGCAATTACAAGGCCCATCGCGACGAGGCGCCTGAACACTTCTTTGCCGACCTGGCCAACCTCCAGCGGATCCTGCGCGAGGGCCTGGATCTGTCCCTCTGCATGGCCCCGGGTTACGAAGCCGACGATGTGCTGGGAACCCTGGCCGACCAGGCCGCATCGACCGGTTGGCGAGTGCGCATCCTCTCCGGCGATCGGGATCTGTTTCAGCTGGTGGACGACGAGCGCGACATCGCGGTGCTCTACATGGGCGGCGGGCCCTACGCCCGCAACAGTGGGCCCAGCGAAATCCGCCGCGAGGGCGTGATCGCCAAATTGGGGGTGCCGCCCGAGGACGTGGTGGATCTCAAGGCGCTCACCGGCGACAGCTCGGACAACATTCCTGGCGTCAAAGGCGTCGGGCCGAAAACAGCGATCACCCTGCTGCAGGCCCATGGCGACCTGGACGGCGTCTACGCGGGCCTGGATCAGCTCAAGGCTGCCCTGCGGACCAAGCTCGAAACCGGCCGCGACAACGCCTATCTGTCCCGGAAGCTGGCACGGATTCTTGTGGATGTGCCCCTCCCCGAGGCGCCCCGCCTGGCCCTGGGGGCCGTTCGGGTCGAGCACCTCGCCCACGAACTGACCAGCCTGGAACTGTTCAGCCTGGTGCGCCAGGTGGATGGCTTCGCGCGCCTGTTTTCCATAGAACCGCCGCCGCCCCGGCCGGGGAGCACCGCAGCAGCGGCCAGCCAGGCGGCGTCAACGTCCTTGGCACCGCCCCCCTTGGCGCTGGAAGTGGATCCGCCCACCGCTCCCCCCCTGCCGGCCCTGATGCCCGAGCTGATCACGGAGCGGGCCCAGCTGGACGCCCTGATGGAACGGCTGCGCGCCTGCCGCGATGGGGCCGCCCCCGTGGCTCTCGACACCGAAACCACCGACCTCAACCCGTTTCGCGCCGAACTGGTGGGGGTGGGCCTCTGCTGGGGCGCCGGGCTCGCGGAGCTGGCCTACATCCCGATCGGCCATCACCCCGCGATGGCGGCCGATCTGCTCAGTGAACCGCCGCCGGCCCCTCCCCAACTCCCCCTCGCTGAGGTCCTGGAGGCGCTGGCCCCCTGGCTGGCCAGCGCCGACCATCCCAAGACCCTGCAGAACGCCAAGTACGACCGCCTGATTCTGTTGCGCCATGGACTGGAGCTCCAGGGCGTGGTGATGGACACCCTGCTGGCGGATTACCTGCGGGATGCCAACGCCAAACATGGCCTGGAGGCCATGGCCGAACGGCAGTTCGGATTTACCCCCACCAGCTTCAGTTCCCTGGTGCCGAAGGGCGCCACCTTTGCCGCCGTGCCGATCGAAACGGCGGCGCTCTATTGCGGCATGGATGTCCATCTCACCTGGCGGCTAACGGGGCTGCTGCAGACCGAGTTGGCACGGCTGGGGCCGGCCCTGCCCCAGCTGCTCAGCCAGGTGGAACTGCCGCTCGAACCGGTGCTGGCGGCCATGGAGGCCACCGGCATCCGCATCGACACGGCCTACCTGGCGGAACTCTCCGCCGAACTAGCGGAGACCCTCCAGCAGCTGGAGGGCAAGGCCCGCCTCAGCGCTGGCGTCGACTTCAACCTGGCGTCGCCCAAGCAACTGGGGGATCTGCTGTTCGAAACCCTGGGGCTGGACCGGAAAAAATCCCGCAAAACCAAAACCGGTTGGAGTACAGACGCGGCCGTGCTGGAGAAGCTGGAGGGCGATCACCCGGTGGTGGCGCTGGTGTTGGAGCACCGCACCCTGAGCAAGTTGCGCAGCACCTACGTGGAGGCGCTTCCGGCCCTGGTGGAGCCGGAGACCGGTCGGGTCCACACCGATTTCAACCAGGCTGTGACCGCCACGGGGCGGCTGAGCAGCAGCAACCCCAACCTGCAGAACATCCCCGTGCGCACCACCTTCTCGCGACGGATCCGCAAGGCCTTTCTGCCCCAGGAGGGCTGGCAACTGATCAGCGCCGACTACTCCCAGATCGAGTTGCGCATCCTGGCCCATCTCTCCGGAGAGGAGCTGCTGGTGGAGGCCTACCGCCACAACGACGACGTCCATGCCCTGACGGCCCGACTGCTCCTGGACAAGGAGGAGGTGACCTCCGAGGAGCGCCGCCTGGGCAAAACGATCAACTTCGGGGTGATCTACGGGATGGGCGCCCAGCGCTTCGCCCGTGAAACCGGCGTCAGCCAAGCTCAGGCGAAGGACTTTCTGAGCCGATACAAGCAGCGCTATCCCAAGGTGTTCGCCTTCCTGGAACTCCAGGAACGCCTGGCCCTCAGCCGCGGCTACGTGGAGACGATTCTCGGGCGGAGGCGACCCTTCCCCTTTGATCCGGCTGGCCTGGGAAGGCTGTTGGGCAAGGATCCCCTAGCAATCGACCTGGAGGTGGCGCGGCGAGCCGGCCAGGAGGCCCAGCAATTGAGGGCGGCGGCCAACGCCCCCATCCAGGGCTCCAGTGCGGACATCATCAAGCTGGCCATGGTGGAACTGCACCGGGTCCTGATCAAGGAGCACCTACCGGCCCGGTTGTTGCTCCAGGTCCACGATGAGCTGGTGTTGGAGGCGGCGCCGGAGGCCCTGGAGACGGTCTGCGCCCTGACCCGCTCCACCATGGAACAGGCCCTGCCGCTGTCGGTGCCCCTGCGAGTCGAAACCGGCAGCGGGGCCAACTGGATGGAGGCGAAATGAACCAGCAAGGCGACCACGGCACCAGCGCAGAGCGATGCAAGTTGTGGGAAACTCCTTACACACACATCACCACCTGTGAATCTAACCTTGAATTCTTCCGAGATCGATCCTGGCGGTCATGGACGTAAGGGGTTGATCCTCGCCGGTGGGAGCGGCACCCGCTTGGCCCCGTTGACGGCAGCCGTCAGCAAGCAGCTGATGCCGGTTTATGACAAACCGATGATCTACTACCCCCTTTGCACCTTGATGCTTTCAGGGATTCGCGAGGTCCTGATCATCACCACCCCCAATGATCAATCCGCCTTTCAACGGTTGCTCGGCGATGGCAGCGCCTGGGGCATGTCCATTGAATACGCGATCCAACCCAGCCCCGATGGCCTGGCCCAAGCCTTTCTGATCGGTGCTGATTTCCTGGCTGACAACCCGGCCGCCCTCGTGCTTGGGGACAACCTGTTCCATGGCCATGACCTCGTGCCCCAACTGCTCGCCAGCCATGCACGGGAGCAGGGCGCCACGGTGTTTGCCTATCCGGTGAGTGATCCGGAGCGTTATGGCGTGGTGGAATTCGATGCCCAGGGCCAGGTGTTAAGCATCGAGGAAAAACCACCCCTCCCCAAATCCCGCTATGCCATCACGGGGCTTTACTTCTACGACTCCACCGTGGTGGAGCGGGCCAAACAAGTAAGCCCCTCCGAACGGGGTGAACTCGAGATCACGGATCTCAATCAGCTCTATCTGGATGAAGGCCTACTGCGGGTGGAGCTGATGGGCCGGGGCATGGCCTGGCTCGATACCGGCACCCCCGATTCCCTCCATGAGGCCGCCAGCTACATTCGTACGCTGGAGCATCGTCAGGGTCTGAAAGTGGCCTGCCCCGAAGAGGTGGCCTGGAGACAGGGTTGGATCGACGATGCCCGACTGGAGAAGCTGGCCCAACCGCTCAAGAAGAGCGGCTATGGCGCCTATCTTCTTCAGCTGCTTCATGAAGGGGCCCAGGCTGTCGCCAGCTCCCCCCGCCCAGGCCATCTCCACCCTTAACAACTGAGCCGTGCAAGTTGACCGTTTCCCCATTGAGGGTCCTTTACTGCTAACCCCCAGGGTGTTTGCCGATCCCCGGGGTCACTTCTTTGAAAGCTGGAACCAACGCAGCTTCGCTGAAGCCTTGGGCCTGCCCATCAAACAAGCTCCAGTATTTTTCCAGGATAATCACTCCCGATCAAGTCGGGGCGTGCTGCGCGGACTGCACTATCAACTAGAACCAGAACCCCAGGGAAAACTAATCCGCTGCCCAGTCGGAGAGATCTTCGATGTGGCCGTTGATCTGCGGCAAGGATCCGCCACTTTTGGTCAATGGGTTGGTGCCATTCTCAACGGTGATAACCACCGCCAGCTCTGGATCCCCGTGGGCTTCGCCCATGGTTTTCTCACCCTGAGCGAATCGGCTGATGTGCTGTACAAAGCCAGTGGTTTCTGGAGTAAATCCTGCGAACGCTCCCTACGCTGGGATGATCCCGAACTGGCCATCAAATGGCCCCTCGATCAACTGGAGGGCGCCGCTGCGTTACTGGCCGATAAGGATGCCGCAGCCCCCGGCCTGAACGAAGCAAGGAAACAAGGAGATCTCTTCGCATGAGCGCATCCCAACGTGTTCTGATCACCGGAGCCCAAGGACAACTGGGACAAGCCCTGGCGGCTTCCGTTCCCGAGGGCATTGAAGCCATCCTTTGCGGGCGGCAACAATTAGATCTTGCTGATGCGGACGCCTGCCGTGAGGCGGTGTTGCAGTTGCGTCCGGATTGGGTGCTGAATGGAGGTGCCTACACGGCGGTAGACAACGCTGAAAGCGAACCGGACTTGGCCATGGCCGTGAATGCGGGGGCGCCGGCGGCCTTCGCCCAAGCCCTCAGCGAGACCGGTGGACGGTTATTGCAGGTGAGCACCGATTTCGTGTTCAACGGGACCCAAGGCAGCCCCTACCGGCCTGAGCAGCCGGTCGCCCCCCTTGGGGTCTATGGCGCCACCAAGGCCGAGGGGGAACGGCGGGCTCGCCAGGCCCTGCCCAGCGACCGCTGCTGCGTCCTCCGCACCAGCTGGGTGTATGGACCCGTCGGGCGTAATTTCTGCCTGACGATGCTGCGGCTTCATCAACGCAAGGCTGCCGCCCAGGAACCCCTCCAGGTGGTCGCGGATCAGATCGGTTGTCCGACCGCCACCCACTCCTTGGCCGCGGCCTGCTGGTCCACTATCCACCATGGCGTCGGGGGAACGCTGCACTGGAGCGATGCCGGTGCCGCCAGCTGGTACGACTTTGCCGTGGCGATCGGAGAGCTGGGGGTGGAGCATGGCTTGCTCCAACAATCCGCAGACGTTCAACCCATTGGCACCAAGGACTATCCAACCCCAGCCCAACGACCTTCGTACTCCCTCCTGGAAACACGCTCGTCATCCGCAGAACTTGGACTCCAGCCAATTCATTGGCAGAAATCCCTGATCCAAACCCTAGAAACCATCAAAAAAGCTCAGAACAACTAGCCCTAGGGATCACAAGTTGGTCCCGCCATGGGCCGGCCCAGAACCCTCCGGGCCTCGGCCTCCGCCTCCGCCATCGCCACGGCCAGGGCAGCGGTGAAGACCGTCGCCGCCTCACGGACGCCAACGGAGGGCTCCGGATGCAGGGGTGGGAAAAAGCAGACTGCCGCTGATGCACCGGGTTGGGGACGGGGCTGCCCATAGGCAATTCCCACCGGAATCACCGGCACCCTCACCCCCTGGCTGGCCGCCAGCAGGGCCAACCGTGCCAGCCCCGGCTGCAGCGTTAACGGACTGTCCTCGCGCTGAATCCGCCCCTCGGGGAACACCACCAACTGCTGACCATCCGCCAGCAGATCCACCGTGTAACGCAGACTTGCCAGGGAGGGTCTGCCCTGATTCACGGGGAAACAGCCCAGCCGATGCAAAAACCAGCCCTGCAGGCCCTGCATCTCATCGAGGGTGACCATGAAGCGGCAATGGCGGCCCGTGACCCGCACGCCAGCGGCCAAGGGAAGCAGGAGCGCATCCCAGCGGGCGCGATGGGTGGGAGCCAGCAACACCGGGCCCGCCTCCGGCAGGTGCTCCCGGCCTAAGACCAAGATCCGGCAGAAGAACGCTGGCAGAACCAGATCCTGGGTGGCCACCATCGCCAACGGGGATAACCAGGGGCTGATGCCATTACAGAGACCCCGTTCACGGGCCTGTGACCTGGCTGGCCTAACTAGCTCCCCGGAAGGGGAACCTCCCTCCAGCCGAGTCACCGACTGCGCTTCCGTGGCCCGAGTCGCCACCACCCCCTCACCCTCCGCATCTGTTCCCCGAACTTAAATGGGGTGCCCGGTGCCCAGGTGCCGGCGGCGGGCAGTTGCACCTTCGGCCGATACGGTTTGCCCGCCCCCGACCGGTTCCCCCACGATGGCCAGCCTCGGCGTCAACATCGACCACATCGCCAACGTGCGCCAGGCACGCCGCAGCGTGGAACCCGACCCGGTGACCTATGCCCTGCTGGCGGAGTTGGGCGGCGCCGACGGGATCACCGTGCACCTGCGGGAGGACCGTCGGCACATTCAGGATCGGGATGTGGAGCTGTTGCGGGCCACCGTGCGCAGCCGCCTCAACCTGGAAATGGCCGCCACGGCCGAGATGGAGGCGATCGCCCTGCGCCTCCGACCCGACATGGTGACCCTGGTTCCGGAACGGCGGGAGGAGGTGACCACCGAAGGGGGGCTTGACGTGACGGGGCAGCAGGCGACTCTGCGCGGGCTCGTGGGACGACTGCAGGAGGCCGGCATCGGCGTGAGCCTGTTTGTGGATGCCGATCCGACCCAGCTGGAGGCGTGCCAGGCCAGCGGTGCCCGCTGGGTGGAACTTCATACCGGCCGGTACGCCGATGCCCCCTGGCCCGATCAGGAGGCCGAACTGACGCGCCTCAAGGAGGGCACCGCCCTGGCCCGCAGTCTGGGGCTGCGGGTCAATGCCGGCCATGGGCTCACCTACCAGAACGTGGAACCGGTGGCAGCAATCCCCGCCATCGAGGAACTCAACATCGGCCACACGATCGTGGCCAGGGCCCTGGCGGTGGGCCTGGAGCAGGCGGTGCGCCAGATGAAGGTGCTGGTTCAGAATCCACGCCGCGATCCCCTGTTCGGCAGCGGCCCCTTATGAGCACCTACCACTTCATTGCCGCCAGCGAAGCCTTCCTCACCGAAGAGGAGCCCCTCGAGGAAGTTCTGCGGGAACGGGTGCGGCACTACGGCGAAACCAACAAGCCGATCGACTTCTGGTTGGTGCGCCAACCGGCCTTCCTCGAAACCTCCGAGCTCGCCGCCATGGCCCGTCAGGTGCCCCGACCGGCGGCGGCGGTGGTCTCCACCGACCCCACCTTCATCACCTTCATGAAACTGCGCCTGGAATTTGTCGCCCAAGGCCAGTTCGACGCCCCGAGCTCCTCGATCGCTGACCCCCTGGCCAGCCTGGCCTGAGAAGGGGCTCAGAACAAGCCCAGGAACCGTTTGCGTGGCTGCTCATCAGCCGGAACGGCGTCCTGCTGGTAACGGGGCTTGGCATCACCGATGGTGAGCAAAGCTTCCTTGTTCTTCCACCAGATCCAATCCCGAATCGGCGGGGTCGAGAGCAGATCGGCCCGGGTGAGCCCCAACCCAAGCCTGGCGGAGGCATCCAGCAGCACCGCCACCATCGCGTCGCCATCGCTGCAGCGCGCCAGGGCCTCATTGGTGCGCTTCGCTCCATTCAGCGCCTTCACCAGCGCTTGAACCCGCTGCCCAACCGTCAGGGAGTGGAGATCCATCCGAAGCCACGGCGAATGATGGCGAACGGTATCAGCGCTCACCTGATCCTGGTGTGCCCGAAGGCCGACAGGTCCGTGCATGGCACTCTCGCCCGCTGGGGGCTGACAGAAGGCGCCCCGGGACGCAAGACTGGAAGCGAAGCATCTTTCTGATGACGCCCCCCTCCCGTCCTGTCCATCACTGGGTGATCGGGGACGTTCACGGTTGTGCCGATGCCCTAGGCGAACTGATCGGCCAGCTACCCCCCCACGACCGCCTGATCCTCTGCGGCGATGTGATCAACCGGGGCCCCCAGATTGAGGCCGCCATGGAGCTGGCCTGGAGCCTGGTGGAACAAGGCCGGGCGATCTGGCTGATGGGCAACCACGAGCGCAGCCTCGCGGACAGCCTGCGCCAAGACGGGTTGCGCCTTGACGGGGGGGCGATCCCCTCCTCCCTGATCGGCTGCGACACCTACCGCCAGTTGGGCAGCCGTCGATGTCGGCTCTGGCAGGAACGGCTGGACCAGCTGCCCCTGGCCTACTGGGGCCACGGCTGGGTCGCCACCCATGCGGGCTTCGATCCGATCTGCTGGCAACCCCACCTGACCATTCGCCTCGCCTTCTGGCGCTCCTACGACGGCCGCTTCGGCGAGGTGGTGGTAGGCCACACTCCTGGACCCACCCTGCGTCGCTTGGGGCAGATCGTCCTGATCGACACCGGAGCCTGTTACGGCGGCCCCCTCACCGCCTATTGCCCGGAAACGGGACAGTCCCGATCCGTGAACGTCTCCGGCTCCACCCTCCTGCCAGGCGCCCCCCGCCTGCCGCAGCTGCACTTCCGCGACCTAGCCCGCTGACCACCCCGAGCTGGCCATGCTGACGGTCTACCGCAGCAACCGGGCCGAACTGCTGGCCCAGGTACTCGCCGCCCAGCTGCGGCAGGTGCCCCCAGACCCCTTTGAGACGGTGCAGGTGGTGGTGAACACCTGGCCCACCAGCCGCTGGCTGGGGGAACAACTGGCGATCCATCTGGGCGGCATCGTCGCCAACGTGCGCTTTCCCTTCCCCGGCAGCCGCCTCCGCCAGCTCGTCGACCAGGTGCTCGCTGATCCCCCGTCCGCCGGTGACCCCTGGCGGGCGGAGCAGTTGGTCTGGCCGGTGCTGGAGCTGCTGCCCAGGGCCGCCACCCAGCCTGAGGGGGAACCCCTGCGGCGCTGGCTGGGCCAGCGGCTACGGGATCAACGCCTGGAGCTGGGCACCTGGCAGATGGGCCGCGCCATCGCCGATGCCTTCGATGACTACGCCCTCTACCGACCCGAGCTGCTGACCGCCTGGGATCGCCACCAGGACCACGACGGCTTTGGGCGGGCCCTCCCCCCGGGCCAGACCTGGCAACCCATGCTGTACCGGGCACTGCGTCAACACCTGGGGCGCGAACCGTTCGCCCTCCGGGTGCGGCGCGCCATCGCCCAACTCGGCGCCGCCCCCCTGCCGGCGGACCAGCTACCGGAGCCCCTGCGCCTGTTCGGTCTGAGCAGCATGGCCCCCATCCAACTGGAGCTGTTGCAGGCCCTCAGCCGGCAGGTGCCGGTGGACCTCTATCTGCTCACCCCCTGCCAGGACCTCTGGCAGCGCTGTTATGACCGACGCCGCCAGCTCAGCGATGCCCTAGCCCTGCAGGATCCCTTCGACAGCGACTGGCTGCTCCAGGCCCCGGGGCTGGAGGCCCGCTTCGGTCGGATGGGGAGCGAATTCCAGCAATTGCTGGAGGGCACGGGGGTCGCCCAACTGGGTCAAGGGCTGGAACGGGATCTGTTCTTCGCCCCGGCCACGGCGTCCCTGGCCACCGGGAGCCTGGCCAACGGGAGCCTGGCCCCGCAGCCCGAAGGGCCGCCGCCGCTGCTCAGCCAACTGCAGCAGCAGCTGGCCGACGCCTCCAGCTGGCCCCAGCTGACCCTGGGCCCCGGCGATCACTCCCTGGAATTTCACCCCTGCCCAGGGCCGCTGCGCCAGGTGCAGATCGTGCGCGATCGCCTGCTGCAGCTCCTCGCCCGGGACTCCAGCCTGCAGCCGCGCGACATCCTGGTGATGACGCCCCAGGTGGATCGGCTCGCCCCGTTGCTGGTCTCCGTGTTCGGGGACAGCGCCGCCACCGGCGTGGAGCTGCCCTGGCGGCTCACCGATCGGAGCCAGCAAAGCCAGGCCGGCCTCGGCCCAACCCTGTTGCTCCTGTTGGAGCTGGCGGGAGAACGGCTCACGGCCTCAGGCCTCGAAGCCGTCCTCGAATGTCGCCCCCTCCAGCAGCGCTTCGACCTCAGCCCCGAGGAGGCGAGCCAGTTGACCCAGGTGCTGCAAACGGCCGGCTTCCGCTGGGGTCTGGATGGCCAGGACCGGGGCGGCAACGCCTGTCACAGCCTGGCCTGGGCCATCGATCGCCTGCTGCTCGGACTGGTCTTGCCGGAGGAACCAGGGCTGGCCCCCGCCGACACGGCCCCACTCGACAGCGGCGCTGGCCTGGAGTTGAGCGGGCGCTGGTTGCACCTGCTCCACCGCCTGCAGCACTGGTTGGGGGACCTCCGTCACCCCTGTGCCATAGACGCCTGGGCCTCCCGGCTGCAGACCCTGCTCCTCGACCTGTTCGGCGACGGCGGGGATGCGGCCTGGGAACTGTCGCCCTTGCTGGCCGCGATTGAGGATTGGCGAGCGCTGGCCTCGGGCAGCCCCCTGGACTTGGAGTCGTCCGTGGTGGCCGCGGTGCTGGCCGAACGGCTCACGGTGGAAAGCGGCCGCTTCGGCCACCGCAGCGGCGCCCTCACCATCAGCGCCCTTGAGCCGATGCGGGCGATCCCCTATCGGGTGATCGTGTTGATGGGCCTAGACGCGGACGTCTTCCCCCGCCAGCAGAGCCGACCAGGCTTCCACCTGCTGGAACACACCCGGCTCCTGGGGGATCCCCACCCCGCCGACCAGGACCGCTACGTGCTGATGGAGGCCCTGCTCTCGGCCCGGGACCATCTGCTGATCTGCTGGAGCTGCCGGGACGAACGCAAAGGCGAAGACCTGCCCCCGGCCACGCCGGTGCGCCAGTGGCTGGATTGGCTCCAGAGCGAAATGGGAGACAAGGCCGACGGGCTGATCTGCCGCCATGCCGCCAATCCGCTGGATCGACGCAACTTCGCGCCCCAGGAGGGCCGACCACCGGCCAGCTGTGATCGGCGGCTGCTGGCCAGCCGGCGCCTTCTGGATCAGGGAAGCACCCCCCCGCCCCGGGCCTTGGCCTTCGGCCCCATGCCCGCCCCAGCTCCTCCCACGGGCGATGGCGATGGGGAAGGCGAAGCAGAGGTCCGGTTCAAGGATCTGCGCTCCTGGGTGATGGAGCCCCAACGGCACTGGTTGAACCAGCTGGGGATGCGTCCAGGGGAGCGGAGCGCCGGGGTGGACGACCTGGAGGCCGTGGAGCTCGATGAGCGGCAGCGGGCGGCCCTGCTGCGGGCGATGCAGACCGACGCCGACCCGGCAGGCCCCGCCCCTGGGGCGGTCGAGGACTGGCTGACCTGGAGCCGCGGCCGGGGCCTGCTACCCGCCCTGGCCGGCGGTGAACTGGAGGCGATCGGCCTCCAACGGCGCTGGTCCAGCCTGCGCGCCAGCCTGGACCAGCTGGGTCCGGCTGAACCGGCCAGGCCCATGCGCTGGAAGGATTGGCAGGTCACCCCGCTGCTGCATGGGGGTCAGGTGGTGGTGATCCACACGGCCCGGGCCGGCGCAGCCCAACGGATGGACCTGTGGCTGCAGTTGCTGCTGGCGGTAGCGGCTGACCCTTCCCCTTCCCCACACCAGGGGGTCCTGATCGCCCGCCACGACAAGCAACCCGACCAGTTCGCCCCGATGGTGCGCCTGCAGGCGCCGCCGATCGACGAGGCCCGCGCTGCCCTGGAGCGGCTGGCCGCCCTGCGGGACCACTGGCGCGCCGCCTGTTGGCCGGTGCCCCCCCGGACGGGGTTGCAATTTCTGCAGGCGGAAGCCAAGGGCCCCGGCCGAGGCGCCCCGCGGGCCAGGGAAACCTGGGAGGGATCCCCGCTCCTGAGCGGCGAGCGCCAGCGGCAGGAGATGGTGGTGTGCTTCGGTGCGGATCTTCCCGCCACCGCCCTGCTTTCCGCCGGGTTTCCCGATCAGGCCGCCAGCCTCTACGGGGAGATGCTGCGGGCCCAGGTCACCGCCGCGCCATGAGCAGCGACCCGGGCATGGAACTGCGGCCCTTCGCGGCCAATCACATGCCCCTCGATCCGGGCGTGCGGCTGCTGGAGGCCAGCGCCGGCACCGGCAAGACCTTCGCCCTGGCCCAGCTGGTGCTGCGTCTGGTGGGCGAGGCGGGCCACACCCTGCGGGAGCTGGTCGTGGTCACCTACACCGAGGCGGCGGCAGCGGAGCTACGGGATCGCATCGGCCGGCGCCTGCAACAGGCCCTGGCGGGACTGGACGACCGCGCCAACGGGGGGGTCAGGGGCTGGCAACCTCCCGACCCGATCCTGGGGGAGTGGCTGGACAGCCTCACCAGCATCGGAACGGTGCGGGGCCGGCTGCTGCTGGCCCTGGAGCAACTGGACGGGGCCGACATCACCACCATCCATGGCTTCTGCCGCCGCACCCTGCAGCGACAGGCCCTGGAAGCCGGCCAAACGCCCCTGCTGCAGCTGGACGACAACCCGGCCGGCTTGATTGAACAGGTGGTGCACGACTACTGGCAACGGCAGTTGCTGCCCCTGCCGGCCCCCCTACTGGCGGGACTGCGTCACCAAGGGCTGACCCTGGCCAACCTGCACCAGCTCTTGAGCCGGATCGACAGCGATCCGGCCCTGCGGCTGGATCCCCTACCGGAGGAGCTCAGCCTGGAGGTTCCCCTGCCCGAGGCCCTGCCGGCGCTCTGGCAACGGCGCTGGGCCACGCTGCACCAGCAGTGGCAGGAGCGGGGCGAAGCGCTGGACAACGACCTGCGCAGCGCCGCGGCCCAATGGCGTGCCCTCGGCGCCAACAAGACCGGGGACTATTCCCCCAAGCCCCGCAAAAACCGCCATGGCGAGCTGGAGAACTGGTTCCAGAGCCAGGGCGAATCGGCCCCCTACGACCAGGTGCTCGCCCAAACGCTGCTCACCCAGTTCTTCCACCCTGGAGGCTTTTGCCGCGTGGCCCGGAGCTGGGAGAGCGCTGAGGGGGGGGACCCCTCACTGCCCCAGGCGCCGCTGATGCATGCAATCGCGGCGGCGGTGGAGGGTCCCACGGAAGCGGTGCTGCTCCACGCCGCCCACTGGACAAGCCGAGAACTGCGCCGACGGCGGCAAGGACGCAGCCGTCACAGCTTCTCAGACCTGCTGGAGGGCCTCGATCCCGGCGAGGCGGCCACCGCCCCCACGGCCCTGCTGGCGGCGGTGGGGGCGCGCTACCGGGTGGCTTTAGTGGACGAATTCCAAGACACCGATCCCATCCAGTGGCGCATCCTGCGCTGGGCCTTCGGGCTGGGCCATCACCTGTTGGTGATGGTGGGGGATCCCAAGCAAGCGATTTATCGGTTTCGTGGCGGCGACCTGGCCACCTACCTGCAGGCCCGCCGCTGGGCGGATGAGCGCTATGCGCTGGGCGAAAACCGCCGCTCAACCCCAACCCTGATCCAGGCCCTCAATGGCCTGATGGCCCCTGGCCTGGGTCGCTCGGGCCTGGCCGTGCCACCGGTGCTGGCGCGGGCCGAGCGCCACGGCCCCCTCGAGCCGCCGATCGAACTGTTGTGGATCGGCGACCTGGCCGGGGGCCCCGCCCCCCCCAGCAAAACCGAACTGGAGCGGCGGCTGCCCGACCCCATCGCGACCTACGCCGCCACGCTGCTGAAGCGCAACCTGGAGTTGGAGATCGGAGGGGTGCGGCGGCCGCTGCGGCCGGAGGACCTCTGCCTGCTGGTCCGCACCCATGGCCAGGCCGACCAATTGCGCAGCGCCCTGGAACGGGTCGGCCTGGCCAGCCGCCTGGTGAGCAAGGCGGATGTGTTCGCCAGCCCGGCAGCCCATGCCCTGCAGCGCCTGCTCGATGCCCTGGCCGACCCGGCCGATCCCAATCGGTTGCGCTTGCTGGCCGCGTCGCCGCTGCTGGGCTGGACGGCTCGCCAGCTGGCGGAAGCGGACCCCAACCAATGGAGCCGGTTAGCGGGTGAGCTGGCGGAGTTGGCCAGCCAATTGCCCCAGATCGGGCTGCTGGGGGTGCTGGCGGTCCGGCTGGGAAGCGAATCGCTGTCACGTTTGGCCCTGGGGGGACGGCTGCTTGCCGACCTGCAGCAGGTGGCGGAACTGGTGGAGGAGCGACTGCACGCCGAGCACCTGGGCCCGGCCGCCGCCGCCGCCTGGCTGCGCCGCCTGCGCCTGGAGGAGGACCGGGAGGTGCCCGAGGCCCATCAGGTCCACAGTGACCGCAGCGACGGTGCCCTGTCCGTCGTGACGGTGCATCGCAGCAAGGGCCTGGAATACCCGGTGGTGATCTGCCCCTACCTCTGGCAGGCGGCCGGCTCCCGTCGAGGGGGCCGGCCGCGCCCAGGAGTTCGTTGGCATCCCCCCGGCGCCGCTGACCCCACCCTCGACCTGCATCTCAACAGCGACTGGGGCCCGGGGTGGGCCGCTGCCGACCAGGCCAACGCCGCCGAGGCCGCGGAGCAGGAACGGCTCGCCTACGTGGCCCTCACCCGGGCCCAGCACCTGCTGGTGCTGGCCTGGGGACCCGCCCAGGACCAGCAGCACAACCCGCTCCAGCCCTGGCTGTTTCCCCACCAGGCCCCCAACGACGACGACCCGGTGGCCGTTTGGCGTGCCGCCCTGGAGCAGTCGATGGACGAGCGGGGACTGGCGATCCGGGTGTTGGACCCCGCCCCGGTGGCGATGGAACCGACTCCGTTGTCCCCACCTCCGCCGGAGGCCCCCCCCCTGAGCACCGGTCCCGTGCCCCAGCGCCCTTTGAGGAGCCGTTGGGGTCGCAGCAGCTACACCAGCTGGACCCGGAGTGTCCACGGCGCCTCCCCCGAGGCGCTGGAGGAGGGGCGCGACATTGACGACCCCGGAGCCGAGAGCCCGGAGGAGCCAAGGGGGGACTGGCCTGACCAGGGCCCCCTGGGCGACTTTCCGCGGGGCGCCACCGCCGGCGACTGCCTCCATCGCATCCTGGAGCACCTCGACTACACCACCCCGCTCCCGGAGACCACCACCCAGCAACTGGTGGAGCGGGAACTGCGCCGGGCCGGCCTGCAGGAGCAGCCCCTTGCCCCCGTGGTGGCGGGACTGGAGCTCACCCTCACCACCCCCTGCGGCGGTCCCCTGGGAGCCCTGACCCTCGCCCAACTGCCCCGGAATCAGCGGCTCAATGAGATGAACTTCGACCTCACCCTGGGGTTGGCCAAGGCCGAGCGGCTGGCCGCCGCTTTTATCGACCATCCGGGGGGAGCTTTTGGCGCCGCCTATGGACGGAGGGTGGCCCAGCTGCCTGTGGCCAGCGAGGGGTTCCTGACTGGATCGATCGATCTGGTGTTCCAGGCCCCCGACCCGCAAGGTCAGATGCGCTGGTGGGTGCTCGACTGGAAAAGCAACTGGCTGGGGCAGCGGGACCCGGACGGACGGCCCAGGCGCTGCGGCCCCTCCCACTACCACCCGATGGCAATGGAGCAGTTGATGGCGGAACGCCATTACCCCCTCCAGGCCCATCTCTACCTGGTGGCGCTGCACCGCTACCTCGCCTGGCGACTGCCCGACTACACCCCGGAGCAGCATCTGGGCGGCTACGTCTATGTCTTCCTCAGGGGGACCCCGGGCCCCAGCGGCGCCCGGGCCCTCCCCGGCAACGTGCCGGGCATGGTGGTGGAGCAGCCGCCGCTGGGACGCCTGCTGGCCCTGGATCGGGCCCTGGAGGTCGGTCCATGACCCCAAGCCCCTCCGGTCCCAGCGACGGCCCTGGCTGGCTTCTGCCCCTGGCGACCGCGCTGGTCGAGGCCCTGCCCAGGCTGCACGGTGCCGCCGCCGATCCCCTGGTGGGGGAAGTGATCACCGCCCTGACCACCGGGCTGCAGCAGGGGGAACTGACCCTGGCGCTCACCGGCCCACCACCAGCGGGGGTAGATGAGGCGGCCTGGCCCCAAGGCCACCTGGAGGCCCTCGCGGCCTCCCCCCTCACGGCGGCCCCCTGGGGCCCCCTGGTTCTGGACGAGGACCAGGTGCTCTGGCGGCGCTGGCACGGCCAACGCCAGAACGTGCTCACGGAACTGGTGGAGCGGGCCCGGCGTCCCTGGACGACGGGGGCCCTCCCGGCGGGGGCCCTCCCGGCGGGGATAGGGGATGGGCAACAACAACGGGCCGTCGAGGCCCTGACGGAGCATGGCCTGGTGGTCCTGGAAGGGGGACCGGGCACCGGCAAAACCACCACAGTGGCCCTGATGCTCACGGCCCTGCTCCGCCAGGAGCCCAACAGCCGCATCCACCTGGCGGCCCCCACGGGCAAGGCCACGGCCCGTCTGCGCAACGCCACGGGGGGGCGCTGGCCCTGCACCACCCTGCACCGCCTGCTTGAAAGCCGCGCAGGCCGCTTCGGTCGTGATCGGAATCATCCACTGGCCCTCGATGTGGTCGTGGTTGACGAGGCCTCGATGGTTGACCTGGGATTGATGGCGGCCTTACTGGAGGCCCTGCCCGCCGCCGCGCGGTTGGTGCTCGTGGGCGATCCGGACCAACTTCCCCCCATCGACCCCGGTCCGGTTTTGCTCGAATTGCAGCGACCGGGCCTGAGGAAGGCCCTGGGAGGTGCGGTGGTGACCCTGCGCACCACCTACCGCAATGGCGGTGCCATCGCCGCCGTGGCGGCCAGCCTGCGCGATGGCGCCAGCCGCGGAGGAGTGCATCGCCCGGCCGCCGCGGATCCCCTGGCGATGGTGCGGACCCAACTCCAAGGCCTCACCAGCAGCGACAACCTGGCCTGGCTGGAGGCCTCGATCCGCAGCTTGCCGCCGCTCCTGCTGCAGCGGCTGAGCGAGCACCATCAGACCCTGGCCCACCGGGCCAGTACCTGCGACCCAGGTGATCCGGCCACGATCTCCGCCTTGTTGCGCTGCCGCGATGGCCTGCTGGTGTTGTCCCCCCTGCGGATGGGCCGGTGGGGCGTGGACGCCATCCATCGGGCCCTGCTGGGGGAGCGGGCCACCGGGGGGGCTGGGGGCTGGCCCATCGGGACACCGGTGCTCTGCACCCGCAACTTGGTCGAGCTGGGACTGGCCAATGGCGATTTGGGCGTGTTGATCGGCGCTGCCGATCCCCAGGACGGTCCCGCCCCGCGACGCCTCCTGTTCGGCGATGGCATTCAGGATCCGGTGGTGGTCCACCCGGCCCAATTGGCGGGAGCCCTGGAGCCGGCCCTGGCCCTGACGGTGCACAAGGCCCAGGGCAGTGAAGCCGAGGAGGTGATCGTGCTGCTGCCACCTGGCGATCGCCAGGATTCCCGTCTGCTCTACACCGCCCTCACGCGGGCTCGAGAGCGGGCCCTGCTGATCACCGCCCGCGAGACGCCCTCAATCAACGTGGACATCTCGAGTAGGCGTTCATCGAACGATGACGCTCAGGTGGTAAGATCAAAATTCAACCTTTAATCAAGGGCAAGGCAGCTCGGAGTTCAGGAACGGCACGTCGCCGAAGCGGAATTCCTCCATTGGGTTGGCTGCCGGTCTGCGTTGAAGGATTCATCAGGCCCTCACGCAGGCCATTTCCATCCAGTGACCGAATCCCAAGACGGTGGCACCATGACGTGTGCTGCCGAACTTCAGGCTGAACTGCACACCGCAATCGCCAGCAGCCAAGAAGACTCCAACCTCACGGTGACGGACCCATCCGACACCGCAATCGACCCCACCCCCGTCCCGCTGGCGGGCTCCACCATTCTTGACGACCCAGGTCTGATCGCTCCGTCTGCGGATGAGCTCTTAGCGGACGTAGCCACGGCCAGCGGCTTCCAGAAGTTTGGACTGCGTCCAGAAATTCTGGAGGCGGTGGCGGCCATCGGCTTCCAGGATCCCTCGCCAATCCAGACGGCCGCCATTCCGGAACTGCTGCTGGGCCGCGACCTGGTTGGGCAAGCCCAAACCGGGACGGGTAAAACCGCCGCCTTTGCCTTGCCCCTGCTGGAGCGGATCGATCCAACCCAGCGCGGTCCCCAGGTGCTCGTCCTGGCCCCCACCCGGGAATTGGCGATGCAGGTGGCCGAGGCGTTCAACAGCTTCGCCGCCAAACTCAGTCAGGTTCGGGTATTGGCGGTCTATGGAGGCGCCGATTTCCGCGACCAAATTCAGCAGCTGCGGCGAGGGGTCCAGATCGTGGTGGGCACCCCCGGTCGGGTGATGGACCACATGCGCCAGGGCACGCTTGATTTATCGGGCCTGCGCAGCCTGGTGCTGGATGAAGCCGATGAGATGCTGCGCATGGGCTTCATTGATGATGTCGAATGGGTGCTGGAGCAACTACCCAGCCAACGCCAGGTGGTGTTGTTTTCGGCCACGATGCCGAACGAAATCCGCCGGATTTCACAGAAGTATCTCAACAGCCCCGCCGAAGTCACGATTCGTCCCAAGGCGGCAGATGGGCGCCGGATTCGTCAGCGCTACCTCATGGTGCCCGCGCCCCACAAGATCGAAGTGCTCGAACGGATCCTCGAAGCCGAGCGCCGCGAAGGAGTCATTATTTTCGCCCGGACCAAGGCCATCACGGTCACGGTGGCGGAATCCCTCGAACAGCACGGCTACGACGTGGCAGTGCTGAATGGTGATGTACCCCAGACCCAGCGCGAACGCACCATCGAGCGCCTGCGGGATGGCCGGGTCGATGTGTTGGTCGCCACAGATGTCGCAGCCCGTGGGCTGGATGTGGACCGCATCGGCTTGGTGATCAATTACGACATTCCCTTCGATGGCGAGGCCTACGTTCACCGGATCGGTCGAACGGGACGGGCCGGACGCAATGGTGATGCGATTTTGTTCCTCACCCCAAGGGAGCGCCGTTTCTTGGGTGGTCTGGAACGTGCTGTCGGGCAGCCGATCGAGCCCATGGATGTGCCTAGCAACGCCGCCATTAACCAGAACCGCCTCGACCGCCTCCGCCAGCACCTGACCGAGAGCCTGACCACACCAGACGGTCGGCAGGAAGAGCGGGCCCTGCTCACAGAGATCGTGCAACGGGTGGCTCAGGAACAGGACTGCAGCGCCGAACATTTGGCCGTCGCAGCGTTAAGCATCAGCCTCGGCGGCCGCGCCCTCCTGCTCCAGGGCGAGGAGGGCTGGAGCCAAAACCGCCCAACCGCCACTCGCGACAGGGATCGGGATCGGGATCGCGAACGGCCCCGACGCGATGACCGCCAGGATGACCCGCCGGAGCAGCACATGGAGCGCTTCCGGATTGAAGTGGGCTGGCGAGATCGGGTCAAACCTGGGAACATCGTGGGCGCCATCGCCAACGAAGCCGGCCTGAATGGCCGCGCCATCGGCAGAATCCGCATCTTTGATGCCCACAGCACGGTCGATCTACCCAAGGGAATGCCCGATGACGTCTTCGCCGACCTACGGCGTCTGCGGGTGATGAACAAAGAACTGCAGATCTCTCGCCTGACCGCCTGAGCCCCATCCGCGTGACCCGACGTCGCCCCAGTTCCGACCTTGGCCCACGCCAACCAGCCCCCACCAACTTCCGACCAGGAGGCAGGTTGCTCAGCCTGATCGGGCTGGCTGGCTTGGCCTTCCCCGGAATGGGGGTCCAAGCCGGAGGCTTGAACGACATCGTGAAAACGTTCTGCCTGTCAGCCTTTGAAACCGAATTGGCGCAAGCTGGCAAGCAAGCCCCCGCAGGCATGGCCAATTACGCCTGTGGCTGCGTCGCCGACCAACTCAGCACGGGGAGCGGCTTGAGCAAGGCCCGCGAGTATTGCCGGGAGGCCACTGCCCAGCGCTACCCGATCTGAATAGGGCTGGCTTCCGTGCAAACAATCAAGCGCAGAGACCGGTGACCTCCCTTGAGGCCAAGGCCGTGAACTCCTCAACAGAGAGTCGTTCTACGGCACCGATCAAGGCCGGCTGAACCTCAGCGGTTTCAGTAGCCACCAAAACCTGCAACAGATCAAACAGATCCTGGGGAGCCAACTCCCCGTCGTCTCGCCAGGCAAGACTCCAGGGCACAGGGGCTGTCAGGCGAGCAACGGCGGCGAGGTGGGAGAGAGGCACAACGGGGATCGCAAAGGTCAGGCTTTGCTGACAATGACTCACTTTGCCTGTTAAT